>Ga0308156_1000072_pt1 | contig 337942 bp, 316 predicted proteins | sample PhyAR2_FD_201041 | JGI IMG/M metagenome (GOLD analysis project Ga0308156, IMG submission 201041) | Phyllosphere microbial communities from UC Gill Tract Community Farm, Albany, California, United States - DLSL A.R2 | ecosystem: Host-associated > Plants > Phyllosphere > Unclassified | place...
CCGAATCCAAAAAGCTTGTGCAAGACGAACTCAATATCAGCCAGTCACTAAGCAAAATGGGTGCTGCCAGTAATGTGGAAGTGATCCGCCTGAAACGGCAGCTGGTTGAGTTGCAACTCAAGGAAACCGAGATCAAATCGGATTATATCGTTCAGGCGCGTGAGGAGCTTGCAAAGGCAAATGCCGAGGTGGAATCGCTTTCATCGGTTATTCGCGGACGATCGGATGCGCTTGCGCGTCTGACGTTGCGTTCGCCGGTGCGCGGCATCGTCAAGAATATCGAAGTCTCGACCATTGGTGGTGTGGTGCCTCCGAATGGCAAACTGATGATTATTGTGCCGCTTGATGAACAGCTGCTGATCGAGACGCGTATCTCGCCGCGGGATATTGCTTATATTCACCCGGATCAGCGCGCGACCGTCAAGGTGACCGCATATGACTATGCGATTTATGGCGGATTGGAAGGCAAGGTTGTCAGCATCTCGGCTGACACGATCAAGGATGAAGCGAAGCCTGAAAACTATTATTATCGCGTATTCATCAAGACCGAGACAGATGCGCTTTTAAACAAGCATGGAGAACGCTTTCCCATCGTTCCAGGCATGGTTGCGACGGTGGATATTCATACTGGTAGCAAGACAGTCTTTGATTACCTGATCAAACCGCTCAACAGGGCAAGCGAAGCGTTGCGAGAACGATGATTTAAGGTTTCTTTAGCGCACAGTGAAGCTATTGTGCGGAAGGAAAATCAGACTCGGAGGCCGGTGTGCAGTACCAGATAGGTTGTCTGGAAAAAATAGTTCCAAAAAAGCCTTACGCAACGCTGTCGAGATCGCAATGTGAGAAGCGTCTCGATGTGATGTACCGCAAACTTTTAAGCGCGGTGATCAAAAGAGGGAGCGCGCATCTGCGCGCCAAACTTGACCGCTACCGGTTCCAAACAGAATTTGATCACGCGCTCGCCCTCATCAAGAAATGGAAGGAAGACCACAAGAGCTCAGCCCATCTCTCCACCCGCCAGCACGATGACATATATCCATGGGGTCGACGGGTAACAGCTGAAAACTATCGCTTGGAGAAGGAAAGTAAAAAAAGCCGTCTTGATAAGCACGTACTTAGCACCGAACGCAGACTTGCAGAAGCAGTCCAGCGCTTTTCTCAAAAAATTGACTTTATAAGATCTGGTTACGCCTGGCTACGAACGCAAACTCAAAGTGCCAGCTCCCATGATGTGCCTGGTAACGAAACAAAGCAGATTTTGAACCAAGATTGTATGCGCCAGAACGCTGATACTTTGATTTTTCGCGATGCTGAACTGGCTATAAAGGACAGAACACAGGCCGGGTGGAAGGCGCCAGCCTTCAAACTACACCATGCACTGTTAGGGGATGGGCTCACCCATCAGAAAAATCTTTCGCTTATCGCTAAAATGGCATTGCCAGGACATCTGCGCGCAGCAGTCGCTCACCATTTCTTCTGGTCGGGTCGTCAGCAAACGTCGCAATTTAGGCCGCTCGCCTTCGATCTGCAGAACTTTTCAGATCATCGAAAAGAAGCCACACTACTTTTTTTTGATCAACCAAACGATCTGAGACACGAAATAGCCGGTCCCATGGCCGTGCAGGAATTTAACTATACGCCGCACCCTTTCGAAGGAAGCGAACGTGAAGGCTTACGGCTAAGGAAATTCCGCGGAGCAAGGTCTGAGAAAGAGCTCTCCGTGAATTTCTCTTCGCACACAGAGAAATTTCATCGCAGCCAGACTGCTGACAGTGCTTGCGATCCTGAGTTGCGTAAAGACCTTCCTACAATATTCGATGAAATTCTGACGGTAGCGCGCGCCGGGAATTCATTGATGATCACGGGGGGAGCTGGGACTGGCAAAACATCAATGGTGCCAGGTCTCATCTCTAATTTTCTGGCAGATGGACGCTCGGTTAAGGTGCTGGGTGCTCAAGGTAGTCTGGACAGAATTGAAGCACTTTGCCGCGAATTCATGTCCGTAAGACGGAATGTCACTGTGCCTATGGTCTGGTTCCGGGAGCAGGATTATTTGCTTTTCTTCGGGGGCAGAAATGCGCATACGCTTGCCAATGCTGAAAACGGCAAAGAACGGAAAGCCTTTATCGAAAGTCACCGGCATATCAGAAATGAGATGCAGCAATCCGATGTGCTTGTAATTGATGATGCGACGCAGATAACGTTCCATTCGGCTTTTGTGAAGCGCTACAAACAGGTGATCGTATTAGGAGACCAGCAGCAGATATCAGTTGACGGGTCTGTTTTTGAAAATGCGAGAAGATCAGATCTGCCGGTGTTTCAATTGTTCCTCACACGCCGGAGCAAAAACTGCGATACAATGGCATGGTCGAATATCTTCGCATACGAAAATTCACTGATCTGCGAACGTAAAGGGGCGCCAGCATGCGAGATTTTTTACCTGCCTCGAGCCCATTCATTAAAGGGAATCGTTGAGTTAGAAGCCGCCGCGGTTAGCTCAGCTGTCAGAGATTCGCTCAAAAGCAACGGGACGACCGGACTGGTTGCTTTTTCCAAACAGCAGCTCGAAGCCATTCTAGGTTTTATACCGTTTAACGAACAAAAGAAGCTTGAATTTAAAGGTTTACCTGCTGAACTTCTTGGAGAAGAAGCGGACAATGTGTACGTTTCCCTAGGCGTTGCGTTTAACTTAAAAAACCGCCTGCCAGCTTTTCTGGATGGCTTTGAGGATGATCAGTCCGTTCAGCGAATGAACGTCGCTTTATCCCGAGCAAGGAGGAAAAATGTTATCTTCTCATCGATCTTACCTGGCGACATTGACCTTCGTACCGCTACTGATGCTCAGACACTCCTGTTATCGTTGCTTGAAACGAGCATCTGCGTGAACCGGCAGGCATCGCTTGATCCTGGTTCCTCACATAGAGGCCACGAATAAACAGAGCTGTCTGTTTAGGTGCTAGGCCGTGCAAACGTCGTGTTGTAGCACGTGTTGATGATCGCATGGTACTCAATGTCATTCTGTTGCGCTCCGCACAGGGTCATCATGGTCCGAAATCCCTCAACGCTATGGTATTGCAAAGAGCTGTAACAGCCGGTTCGTTCGTCGGTGACGTGCTGCTGTCTAGGATCGACTGTCCGCGGCCTATGATGGCGACATCTTGATGATTGATAAAACCTGTGTCCGTGTTCACCAGCACGGAGCCACAGGAAAAAGGGGGCAAGACGATGGCTGCGTGGCTTTCTCACAGGTAAAATCCACACAATTGTTGATGCAGAAGGCCGTCCGATCAATCTTTGAATAACGGGGGCGCGTTGCTGAGTGTTCACAGGCAGAGGGCCTAATAGAATGCATCAAAGAAGTCGGCACGCTGCTCGCTGACCCAAATCCAACCGCCGAGATATCTTCGCGTTTTCGCCGGGGGGGGGTATCGTCACAGAAATCGGGTCTAGCGCTTCTTTAACGGCATTAAACGCTATCGTGGCATCGCAACGCGTTACGACAAGAACCCAGCCAACTTCCTCGCTGCTGTCAAACTGATCGCCGTGCTCATCTGGTGCGTCAGCTTATGAGTCTACGACGTAGCAAACTCTATTGTGGGATAACGCGTGAAACTTGCGCCAAGCTGGTCCGATCAAGCCTCGTTCTTAAGATTGATGGTGATCTGCCAATTCTGCAACAGCAGCATCTATTCTGCCATGCTGCTCGTTAATGGCCGGTAATGTGGGGGCTAACTCATTACAGTGGATCTGTTTCGAACGTGCTATGCAACGACACTGAGGTATATCCTTAACTCGCAAACTGAATTATCGGACATGTGTTCTCAACTCGGCTTAAAAAAACCCAGAGTGATAGGCAATTGAATGCGGTGTCGTGGGACGGATCATCGGTTCCGGAAAGCGCAGGTGTTCTATCAGGTGATTTGGTTAGCACCCAAACATAGGTATAGGTTCGCAACCACTTAAATTGCTCTATGGTTTCGCGCAGTCGAATCTGGGGAACGACAAACGATGTCTAAATATGCAGAGGGCGTGCATAAGCGAGGCAGTGAACTGGCGGTCGGCTTTGTCGCACTGGCGCTGGCGCTTGCTGTCTTTTACGTCGATACCTTCACCGATATTGAAGGCGCTATTGCCGTTCTCTACGCCATTGTGCTGCTGCTGGCAGCCGAAGTAACAGGGCGCACAGGCATTATCCTGAGCGGCATTGGCTGCTTCATCCTCACCATCACATCCTATTATGCGACCCATGGTCCGGAGCCGGATTTTCAGACGACCATTCGACTGGCAGTCGCTGTTGCTGCAGTTGTGGTCACAGCGGTTCTCATTCTGAGAAACAAAATGGGGCAGCAGGAATTGCTCGCCTCCCACGCAGCGCTCAAAGATAGCGAAGCGCGCTATCGCTCGATTTTTGACCGCACGCGCGTTGCCCTTTGCGAGCGCGATTATTCGCGGCTTCGCCAGCATCTGATTCAGTTGAAGGCGCAAGGCATCACTGACATCGAAGACTACGCCCGCACGCATCCGGATTTCGTCCATAAATGCATTGGCATGACCGATACGGTCGCAGCCAATGAAGCAGCCTATGAACTTTTAGGGGTTGATCTGGGGCAGGCGCATCGACTTGGCAGTCTCTTCGTTCCACGCGATGACCAATTTGTGCATGTGTTGCAAGCGCTGCTCGATGAACAGCGCTATTTTGAGAACAAAGTCGAGTTTCACACCCAAAGTGGTGAAGAACGGCTGGCGCTGCTGAGCATTAGCTTCCCGAGCGATCCTGCTGCTTTCAATCGCGTTGTGCTGAGTATGGTCGATATTACTCAGCGTGAACTGGCGCAGAAGGCGCTGGTGGAAGCACAAGCCGAACTGACCAAAGCCTCGCGGGCCGCAACCGTCGGTGCCTTGTCTGCCTCGCTTGCCCATGAACTCAACCAGCCGCTTGGCGCCATCATGCTTAATGCGCAGACAGTGCTGCGCTGGCTCGACCGCGATCCGCCGGACCTGACCGCCGTGCGACGCTCTGCGGAACGGATCATTCGCGACAGTGACCGCGCAAGCGAGATTATCCAGAACACGCGCAATATGCTGAGCCAGGCCAAGCGGCGGGTGGAATCCATCGATCTCACCATGTTGGTTCGCGAAACCATTGCGCTCATGGAACATGAGCTGCAACGCAGCAGCACGCAGGTACGCATGGCACAGAACTGGCGTTCGCCCGTGATTGAGGGCGTGCGGATTGAGCTTCAGCAAGTGATTATCAATCTTGTGACCAACGCCATTCAAGCGATGGAAGCATCCAGAACCCGTTCGCGTTCAATTGTGATCACCATCGGACGCACCGACAATGACCATGCCGTAATCAGCATTCGTGACAGCGGACCGGGAATAGATCAGGATACGCTCAAACGGCTGTTCATGCCGTTTCATACAACCAAGGCTTCCGGTATGGGCATGGGGCTTTCGATCTGCCGCAGCACGGTTGAAGCAAGCGGTGGAACCCTGACCGGGACCAACCACGAAACAGGTGGCGCGGAATTTGAAATGCGCCTGCCGATCAATTGGGAAGTGCAGGATGCCTGAGATACGCAAGCCCCAAAAGCAACCAAACGACAAGCCGGTGGTCTTCATCATCGATGACGATCCGTCGATGCGGGAATCCCTGGCCGATCTGTTTTTATCCATGCAGTTTGATGCGGAAGCATTTGAAACAGCCGCAGCCTTCATGGCCAAATTCCCGAATCAATCACGAATGGAAAGACCCGGCTGCATTCTCCTCGACGTCCGTTTGCCGGGCATCAGCGGCCTTGATTTCCAGAGCCAGCTCGAAAAATCAGGCATTCGCCTTCCCGTGGTTTTCATGACGGGCTTTGGCGATATTCCGATGACGGTACGTGCGATGAAGGCAGGCGCCGTCGACTTTCTCACCAAGCCGTTCAAGGAACAGGATGTGCTCGATGCAGTGAGTTCGGCTGTGCAGCGCGATAGCGTGCGCAGGCAGGAGGCAGCGCAAAATCAGGCTGTCGTCGAACTGGTGCAGACATTGACCCCACGCGAGCGGGAAGTGATGGACGCGGTTGTCACAGGCAAAATGAACAAGCAGATCGCCTTTGATCTTGGCATCAGCGAAGTGACGGTGAAGCTTCATCGCGGCAATGTCATGCGCAAGATGGATGTGCGTTCTCTTGCCGATCTGGTTCGCAAGGCCGAGTTCCTCAGCGAAACGACAAAGTGACCTGTATCTAAGTATGGTATATTTGTGCTCTGCCAGAGCGCATAAAGGGCCTTAAGTGCATCTCTAAAAACAGGAATCGTTTTCGGGATGCACGATCAGATTTTAGCAATTCAAGGTCCAATATCTTGTCCGCAGCGCAAATTCATACCATAGCCATTGTTGATGACGATCAGGGCATCCGGGAAGCTCTCGACGATCTCGTCAAATCTTGCGGTTATGAAAGCCGTCTTTTCGCATCAGCCGAAGAATATCTCGCCTATGAGGCGCAATCGGATATCGATTGTATGCTGGTTGATGTGAAAATGCCGGGATTAAGCGGGATCGAGCTTCAGGCCGAACTGAACAAGCAGACGGCCCATCCGCCGATGATCTTCATGACATCCTTTGAAGACGACCGTACCCGCAATGCGGCCATGGAAGGCGGAGCTTTCGCTTTTCTGGGCAAGCCGGTCGATGTGACCAAACTGCTCGACCATCTTGAGCACGCACTCCGATCATAGGGTTGGGGGACAGCATACCAATCGCCGGGGATAGATAGACCTCGGTATAGATGTGGTCCTTTCCCTGCTTTCGTAAACTTCTCCTGCATCAGAAATTGTTGCCGCTGGCAACGAGAGGAGAAGCCGCCATGACAACCCATCGCATAGACGCAAAGAGCGCCAACGATCATTCCACGAAGCCGACATTCGGCAATCCTGATCTGCCGCCCGAAGGCGCGGTCAACGCCAATGCCGGAAGCCTGACCGATCCCGGTCCGAAGAACCCGGCGCTTAACGCGCAGTTTCCATCTTTCCAGAATCCGCCTGCAACCGATATCGGTGATATGCAGCTCTTCTGGGGTTCATTCAACAATGCGCCAAAGCGTATTCAGAATGGCGGCTGGGCGCGTCAGTTGACACAATCCGACTTTGCAATTTCCGCAGAAATTTCCGGCGTCAACATGCGCCTGAGTGCAGGGGGCATTCGTGAGATGCACTGGCACCGCGCGGCGGAATGGGCAATCGTGACCAATGGTCGTTGCCGCATCACTGTGCTTGATACTGCAGGCCGCGCCTATGTGCAGGACGTTGAAGCAGGCGATCTGTGGTATTTCCCGGCAGGTTTTCCGCATTCCTTGCAGGGGCTCGGTCCTGATGGCTGCGAATTTGTTCTGGCATTTGATGAAGGCGATCAGTCCGAATACAACACGCTGCTGGTAACAGATTGGCTGGCGCATACATCGCCCAGCATTCTTGCCAAGAATTTCGGCATCGACGAAGACGCGATGAAGTCGATCCCGCTCAACAATCTCTGGATTTTTCAGGGTCGCGAGCCGGGTGAACTTTCCAACGATCAGGAAGAGGTTTCATCAGCTGGTCTGCCCCCTTTTCCCTTCACCTACAAGCTCAGCTCTGCAAAGCCATTGAAGGAAAACCGTTCTGGCGCCATCCGCATGGCTGACAGCTCGATCTTCAAGGCATCCACCACGATTGCTTCCGCAATCGAGACGATCAAGCCCGGCGGTGTCCGCGAGTTGCACTGGCACCCCAATGCCGATGAATGGCAATACTGGATCAAGGGCGAAGGCCGCATGACCGTTTTCGATGCAGGCCCCCGCGCCCAGACGGCAGATTTCAGAGCTGGCGATGTCGGCTATGTGAAACGCAGTCAGGGTCATGTGATCGAAAATACCGGCACCACCGATCTTCAATTCGTCGCCGTGTTCAGGGCGGCTGAATATCAGGAAGTGTCGTTGTCTTCATGGCTGACGCATACGCCAGCCGATCTTGTTGCACAGCACCTCAATATCGATGTTGTCGATTTGCGGAAACTGCCTTCCGACCAGCCGGGCATGGTGCCTCGTTGATAAAACCACCAACCAAAAAGGCGGCCAAATGGCCGCCTTTTTATTGTCTGTGAAAGCAATTCTTTCGTAGAGCGCCGTGCGCCCTTTTGGGCGCACAAAGGTCGCTCTAACACTTTATATTTACAGCATAATTTTACCTTAAACTGATTCAAGTTTAAGGAATTATGCTGTAGTCAATGCTGGGCAGCAATCGAGCTGCGAACACGAAAAGCGACGAACTGAATGGCCAGCGCTATGATGGCGAGCAAACCGCCCAGCAGGCTTACATCAAGCCAGCCGCCATGTTTCCATGCAAGCGTCGAGAGTGCAGCGCCCGCCGCTCCACCGAGGAACATGGCCGTCATGAAGATGGTATTGAGGCGGCTCCTTGCTTCCGGATCAAGTGCATAGATGATGTGCTGATTGGAAACGAGAGCGCTCTGGATGCCGAAATCGAGCACGATCACACCAATGACCAGCGCGATAAGCGACGACCAGAGGCCGAAGATCACCCACGAAACCAGCGTGAGGATTGCGCCCATAAGCACGACAAAGTGCGGACCTTTGCGGTCGGCAATCCGGCCTGCAAATGGCGCTGCAAAAACACCAACTGCACCCACAATACCGAAGAGACCGGCAACATCTGCGCCCAAGCCAAATTCAGGCGTTTGCAGGTAAAGCGCGAGAATAGTCCAGAAGGCCGTGAAGGCTGCAAAAAGTGCTGCCTGCGTCAGTGCTGCAATGCGAAGGGCACTGTGTGTTTTCCAGATTTTAGCCAGTGAACGGATCGCCGTGTGATAGCGCATATGCGATGTTGAACGATGGTTCGGCAGCGCGAAAAACATCAGCAAACCGGCAGAAAGCGCCAGCGGCACGCCGATCCAGAACATTTCGCGCCAGCCAGCATGTTCACCGACAAAGCCGGAAAGCGTACGGCTGAACAGAATGCCCGAAAGGACGCCCGCCATCACCGTGCCGATGGTCGCGCCGCGCTTTTCAGGCACGGCTAGCGACGCCGCAAACGGCACGATCTGCTGTGCGACTGTCGAGCTTGCACCTACGATGAGTGATGCAATCACTAGAGCCAGCGCCGATGGTGCGACAGCGGCAATGGCAAGCGCTACTGCCAGAATGATGAACTGGCCGATAATCAGCTTGCGCCGGTGAACGATATCCCCCAACGGAAGCAGGAAGAATAAACCAGCGGCATAGCCAAGCTGCGTGGCGGTCGGGATAAGGCTCGTCATCGGATCGTTTGGAAAATCGGCTTCGATGATCCCAAGCATTGGCTGATTGTAATAGATATTTGCAACCGCCACGCCGCTGGCTACGGCCATTGCGAACAGAGCCCCTTTGCCGATACAAGCGCTGGATTGCCCGGCTTGCGTTGAAGATTGGCTTTTATAGTCCATTTTGCTGCCCTCTTTGGCTGGTTCCGAGAAAAGTGGGAGGCGCTTTCCGGCGGAACGATGCGTGAAAAACTTTGGATAGGGCGGCTATCAAAGGCACCTAGAAGCGAGAGCCGCTCTATCGCGATCGGTGCCTGACTATCTAGCTTTTTATCGATTTTCGTTTTAGTAGTCTTGAACGATCTGCCTGTATAACGAAAATCGATATAATGAATACGGATGACGTTGTTGTATTTCTGGCGGCAGTGAATGCCGGAAGCCTGGCTGAAGCGGCCCGGAGGCTTGGTCTCCAGCCGATGGTTGCCACACGCCGTCTCGCTGCTCTTGAAACAATGCTTGGTGTCCGGCTGCTGCATCGCACGACACGTTCGCTTTCGTTGACACCTGAAGGTGAAACCTTCCTGCCTTTTGCGCGCGCCATGATCGAAAATGAAACCGAAGCCAAAGCGCTGCTGCGGGCAGAAGCCAGAGGTGCGGCAGGTCTTTTGCGTGTTTCGGTTCCCGTCGCCTTTGGCCTTCGCTATGTCACGCCGTTTGTGCCGCAGCTGCTTGAGCAGAATCCTGAATTGCGTATCGCGCTTGATCTTACGGATCACTTGCCCGATCTGGTTGCGAGCGGGACGGATCTCGCGATCCGCATTGCCCGGCTGCGCGACAGCAGCCTGATTGCGCAGAAGCTCAGCGACAATCCTCGTTGCATCGTTGCAAGCCCGGACTATCTGGCCAGTCGCGGCATACCGCACGCGACTGATGAGATTGCAGAGCATGACTGCCTGCCGCTCGGCTCTGCAACACACTGGACTTTCTCGACGCCCGAAGGCGAAAAGCACATTCGTCTTAACGCCCGCTTTTCCGCCAACACGATGGAGGGCTGTTATGCCACCTGTCTTGCGGGCGGTGGGCTTGCACTTCTATCGACCTGGTATGTGAGTGAAGATGTGAAGGCGGGACGACTGGTCAGGCTCAATTTCGGTGAGGTAAGACCTGAAACACTCAATATCTGGGCGGTCTATCCGACCACCAGACTGGTCTTGCCGAAGGTCCGGGTTTTCATTGCCTCACTGAAAGAGGCCATTGCGGCATCGGCTGAAAACTTTCACGCGTGAAACCTCAGTAGATTTCCGCGACTGCGAGTTTCGCTCTAACATTCGCCCCGACATTCGCCCCGACATTCGGACGTGTCTGATAACGGCGCCATGCGCTTGGTGTCGTACCGGTGATCCGGCGAAACACGCGCGACAGGTGAGCCTGATCGGAAAGGCCGCAATCAAGCGCGATTTCGCAGAGAGGCGCATTGCTGTTGAGCATCTTGTCCTTGGCAAATTCGACACGGCGCTGGATCACATAATTATGTGGTGAAACGCCAAAGCTGTTCTTGAAGGCTGCCGAGAAATAGCTGGTGCTGAGCTTGACCTGACGCGCCATTTCATCAAGCGAAATCGTGTAGGAAATGCGCTCATCGATAAAGCGGCACACACGCTTGATCTGCCAGGGCGCCAGTCCACCGACAACGATCCGATCCGCCACATCATTGCCGTCAACCATGCGTGTACCGAGCAGGCTTGAAGCCTGATTGACCAGATCGATAGCGATTGTCTCATCTTCTTCGAGAAGCTTTACGGCATTCAACAACAGGGCAGAGACCTTGATTGATGTCTCGCTTGCGAACTTGTCGAGGGGAAGGCGTGGCTGCTTGTGGTCAACTGGCGTTGCGAAATGTGACATCATCGATCTCCCGTAAAATCGTTGAACTGCGTTGGATATGGGAGGATTTTGGGATGATGCGGCGCTGTACGAAACCGTACTATGAGTGCAAAACCATACACCTGAGTTTTTGCTACTCTATACTTGGGTATAGGGTGAGTGGGTTTGTGCTTCACCTCGCGCACAAACGAAAAAAGGGGCCGACGGCCCCTTCTTTTGTGTGACTGATCCTGCGATCAGCCGTTTGTGCCACGCAGCGTTTCAAACAGGAACCAGACGCGGCGTTCGCCTTCGTCGATCCAGTTTTCGAGCAGGCTTGCGGTCGCCACATCGCCATATTCGTCGCAAAGCTCGTGCAGCACCCGCATACTTTCAACAAGTGCCTTGTTGTCGTCGCGCAGCTCGGCGAGCATTTCATGCGGATGCACAAACTCGGCATCATTATCGAGAATGCGCTGGTGGCGCGAAATATCGCCGATGGAGCGCAGTGTGTTGCCACCCAGCTTGCGGGCGCGTTCTGCCAGATCGTCGGTAATGGCAAAAATCTGATCGCCCTGTTCATCCAGCAGAAGATGATAATCGCGGAAATGCGCGCCAGACATATGCCAATGGAAATTCTTGGTCTTGAGATAAATGGCAAACACATCTGCGAGCAGAGCGGTGATGCCGCCGGAAATTTCCTTCACGGCTTCTTCCGAAAAACCGCTCGGTGTCTTGAGAGAGGCAGAGCGACGGGATTTTACATTATCGGTCATGATGATGGTCCTTTCGTTCGTAAATGCGTGTTGTCGGTTTGAGAGCAGGGGGATTCCGGGGCGCGCCCTGAGGCAGACTTCAATGAAGGGCGTGGAAAATCATGGCAGCTCAGCCAGTCAACCGGCAGGTCGACTGGTTCAGGCAGCATATCAAGACCGTCACGCACGCGCTCTTCAAGCAAGCGAGGTTTCTCAGTCATGGCGGATTGCCTTTCCAGCTTTGCACAAATGCATACTGTATGAGCCACGAACGATAATCTTGCATATTTCGATGTCATTTGGATATGTCATCGCGATCACAAAAGCGAAAACGGCAAGAGGAGTTCCGCTCGCCGTCCCGCCCCGATATCGAGCCGAAATTACGACTGGATGAATTCCAGAACGTCGGCGTTGAACTTGTCGGCTTCGGTCTCCGCCAAACCATGCGGCGCGCCGGGATAAACCTTGAGCGTTGCGTTTTTCACGATTTTGGCGGTCTTTTCGCCCGCGGCTGCAATCGGCACGATCTGATCGTCATCGCCGTGGATCACCAGCGTCGGCACTTCGATCTTTTTCAAATCATCCGTGTAATCGACTTCCGAGAACTCGCGAACGCAGTCATACAGCCCCTTGATCGAACCGACCATGCCCTGCAGCCAGAAGTTCTCGCGCAGGCCTTCATTGACCTTAGCGCCTTCGCGGTTGAAGCCATAAAATGGCAGCGTCAAATCTTTGAAAAACTGCGAGCGGTCGGAGCGGGTGCCCTTGCGAATGCCGTCGAAGACTTCAATCGGCGTGCCTTCGGGATTGTTTGCAGTCTTGAGCATCAATGGTGGAACGGCACCAACCAGCACGGCTTTTGCAACGCGGCTATTGCCGTGACGACCGATATAGTGAGCGACTTCGCCACCGCCCGTCGAATGGCCAACAAGGATCACATCCTTGAGGTCGAGCTTTTCGATCAGCTCTGCCAGATCATCGGCATATTGATCCATGTTGTTGCCATTCCATGGCTGATCGGAACGTCCATGACCGCGACGATCATGCGCGATAACGCGATAGCCTTTCTCAGCAAAAAACAGCATCTGAACGCTCCAGGCATCGCCCGAAAGCGGCCAGCCATGCGAGAACAGTATTGGCTGACCTGTGCCCCAATCCTTATAGAAAATCTTGGTGCCGTCTTTGGTTTCGATGAAATTCGTAGTCATGGCCGTAGATCCTTTTGCTTGGGAGGAGAGGACTGGACCCGGCTTCAAATGCATTCGCTTTGAAGCTCTGATCTGCCATCCGATCTACAGGCGTGCGTGTTCAGGGTCTTGATGATTTGCGGCGTGTTTGGACAATTGCGGGATCGTCAAAGCAAAAGATGCGAATGACCGCTCGTAACGAGCATTCGCATGAAAAAGATCGATCAGTCCGCAGCTTAAGGGTTGCCGTCGGCAAGACGCTTGATGCCAGCCATGCTGATGACGGTAAGTTTCTGACGGCCGCCCCGAACGAAGCCCTGACCTTCCCAGTTGCTGAGAATACGCGAAACCGTATGCAGCGTTGTTCCCGTCATCTCGGCGATATCCTGACGGGTGATGGGGAAGTCGATGCGGATGCCGTCTTCTTCCTTCTTACCCGCTTGCCGGGCGAGACGCAGAACGGCATGTGCCACGCGACGTTCAACTTCCTCGGTCGACATCTCGCGAATTCGGGTATGGGCTTCTTCAAGCCGCTTGCCAATTGTCTGGATCGCATTCATCGCAAGGCCGGGATTCTGTTCGACGAAATAGTCCCAAAGCTCTGTTGGCCAGGCCAGAACAATGCTTTCGGCTACCGCCATTGCCGTGCCGGGATAGTCGCTGCGTTGCAAAGCCTTGGCGAAGCCGAATAGATCGCCGGGATGGACCATGCGAACGATGATCTGCTGTCCGTCGGGAGTTACCTGATTAACCTTGAGACGACCGTGAAGCAGCAGAAAGAACAGGACGGCGTCATCGCCCTGTTCAAAAATGGTTTCGCCCGGAACGACACGCCGCGTTGAGGCGTAAGACACAAGCTTGTCCAGCTCGTCATCGCTCATCTTTGCGAACAACGATAGTTTTCTGACAAGCCCGCGATCTATCGTGGCCATCACGCATCCCCTACTAAAAATCCCCTTCGTCGCTTTAGCACAGCAAGAGGAATAAGGGATAGTCTCGGGGGCATAAAATAGGGCATTCAAGCATAAACCATCATATTGAGAATTCTTTCAGCCGTTTCAGCACGACCGCATACCAGCGACCGTCGCGAACCAGCCGAAAGCCCAGATTGTCGGGTGGCACACCGACGCTACAGCCGCCTGTCTTGGGGTTGCGGATGAAAGAGCTCATCGCGGCACGGTGCTTGCCATTAACCACATAGACGCCGCAGACAGGTGTTTCGGCAACGATCTTGCCATAGGCATCGACATTCACACGGCGATGACAGGTCTGTGTCCATTCCCATACATTGCCGGCAACGTCGGCGATGCCAAGTTCGTTTTCACCAAATGCACCTGCAGAACGGACTTCAGGGCTACGCTCGAGTTTGCGCGCGCTCTGCTGCTCATAGTCCTTGAGCCACCTTAAAGCGGGGTTGGCTGCGGCATCGTCCTCAATGCCCAGAGCGGTATCGGTAAAGCGTGAACCGGCAGCAAAAGCCCATTGCTCGTCGGTCGGCAAATGCCAGACTTCCCCGGTCTTTTGTGATAACCATTTTGCATAGTTTTCCGCATCATCGTAGCTCACGCCGACAATGGGTGCATTGGCGCCCAATCCGTTTCGATTATGCGGTAACGCTTCCGCCGGTTGGCAGCCACCATCGGCGATGCAGCGCTCATAGTCGGATGCGCTGACCTGATATTTCATAATCTCAAAGGATTGCGCGAGTTTGCGCGTCGTCAGTGGTGCATCTACCGGATAATTGTTCTTTTGAAAGTCGCCATCAGCGCGATAGGTCATGCTGCGCGGTGCAACGACAATGGTCTGCGGGGGCTCAAGTTGGGTATCCCGAGAGCTGCGCTCTGCGCGTCCTGCGGCATCGACCACAAACAGACCCGCCACCACCGCCAGCAAGACAGCGGGCACAGCCACAGCCAACTCCCGAAGGCGCTTCTTCTTATTACCTTTGGTCATTTGGTGTCACGGAGCCGCGTCGTTCAATAGATACGGCTCCGAGCCTTTCCTTATTCGACAATCACCAAAGAAGCTTTCAGTCTTTCGTTACATCCCAGACGGGGCCAGAACCGACGTCATCAGATCATCATTCCATTCGCCGGTGACTTTGAAGTGCGCGGCTGCACCCAGTTCAAAGGCTTCGATCAGATTGTGGTTCACATAGGCATAGATGCCGGGTTGCTGGAATGTGTAGAAGGCTGCTGCCGCGGCTCCGCCCGGAATGAACCAGGTTTCCTGATCGAGATCTGGCGGCATGTTGAACTTGCCAGTTGCCCAGACATAGTCGCCATGTCCGCCGATGAGGTGAGGTCTCGTATCGCGATTGGCTTGCGAGTGAACGATCAACACCTTCTCGCCGACCTTGGCGGTCATTGCCTTGTCACCGGTCAATGCACCAACTGCACCGTTAAAGACAACATGGGTCGGTGTCAGGGTACGCATCACCTTCACAGTGTCTTCATATGCATCGCCTGGAGCGTCGTATTTCTTATACTGACCAGCTTCATCGCGAGGCACATAGAAGTCCTGCTCGCCGACATAATAGATCTTGTCATAAGAAAGCTTGTTACCCTTGCCATCGTGCAGTCCGTCGCGCGGCAACACCATGATCGCCCCATTCATACCCGAGACAACGTGCCAAGGAACCATTCCTGGAGGTGCGCAGTGGTAGACGAAAACGCCGGGCTTGGTGGCCTTGAAGCGAAGGACCGTCTTCTCACCGGGGTTGATTTCGGTAAGCCCACCGCCACCCAATGCGCCGGTTGCCGCATGGAAATCGATGTTGTGCATGAGCGTGTTGGTTTCAGGATTGATGAGTGTCAGCTCAACATAATCGTCCTGATGCACCACCATCAGCGGGCCGGGAACGGTGCCATTGAAAGCCATGGCATGAACTTCAGTCCCCGCATCATCAATGACGATCTTCTTTTCTTCGATCACCATCGTAAATTCGACAACCTTCGGCCCACCCTCTGCGGCCTGGCTGTGAGCGTGGACGAATGGCGGGTTCACCAGTTCCACTTTCTGCCGGGGTAGTGCTGCAATTTCCGCTGCACTGGCCTTCCGGATTGCGCCATTACCCCAGGCGGATGTTGTCGCAAGCACCGGGGCTAACGCACCAGCGAGTGCTGCTCCTGCCAGTATCGTGCGGCGGTTGATCTGCATCTGGTCTGCCATCGATTCTCTCCTATACGATAGGACCGAGCGCTCTTTGCTCTGTCGTTTTATCTATAGGAGATCGGGGAGGTTCCTTCCTTGACCGCAATCAACATGGACCATAAATCGATGAAATAATTATCGTTTATTTACAATGCTTTATGTGAAATGAACCAAGTTTTTAAGGGCTTATTTGCGATAGCACAAAGGACGATTACAGCCTGAGCGTGTTGTCAAAAGTAAAACCAGCGATTGATAAATTTCAATCGCTGGTCTTCGCGAAGCGGTTGGGGTCATGCTTTCTATAAGGACAGGCCAGTGAAACGGGCTTGTACTTCCGGCAGTGCCATCTCTGGTATCCATGCGGGCTCATATGTCAGCTCGACATTGGCGCGTGAGACGCCCTCGACCGCTCCCACGCAAGTTTGCACGGCTTGGATGAGAAATCCCGCAGCAGGACAGCCGGGTGTGGTCGTGGTCATCTGAACGTTGACCAGCTCGCCGGATACGATCTCGATGTGATAGATCATCCCCAGATCAACCAGATTAACGCCCAGCTCTGGATCGAGGATCAGCCGCAGTGCATTAAGGATCGCATATTCGAGTTGAGCATCTTTTTCGCAGTGCATGGTTTTGTCCTCACACTTCACCAACACGGATCATGATGCGATAGGCGCTGCCTGTTTCATCGAAGTTGCCGACCCATTCATGGCCTCGCCGTTCAAGCTCTGGAAACAGGAAAAGTGGTTCGCGGTGCAGCAAAGCAAACAAAACGTCGCCGCGCGTCATGCGTTCGAGTTCTGCCAGTATATGAACCATTGGCTCAGGTGGTTGCATGTCTGAGCAATCGAGATAATGCGAAGGTTCAGGCCAGATATCGGGCGAACTTACATTGTTCGACAGCTGGATTTCCGGCACCGCGTCTTGCGTTGGAGAAAACAGCGTTTGCCAGTCGCCGTCACCGATCGGTTGCGGCTCTGCACGAAACCCTTTGCGTTCCATCACGGCAAAAAGCGGAACCGGTTTGAAGGGTGTTACAAGCAGGAGACTCTGGCCCGGCAGCAGATTTTCCGTGGCATCCATGATTGCCTGAAACGGCTCTACGCCACTTTTGAGCAAGGGACGCACGTCCAGCTCCCGATGGGCGATTTCCTGAATGGATAATGTCATTTCGACCTCCTAAAGCGTGTCGCGGAAAAGTGGGAACCGGTTTTCCGATATCGACATGCGTAAAAACAAAGACTTAAAGCGTGTCGCCCGGCTGCGATAAAACGCGGCGCGCTTTAAGCACGGGCGCACCGGCATGAATAAGGTTGGGCAGGATCACGCCATTGGGCAGGCGCAGATTGGTTGGTACGTCCAGAAGCCGCCGGGCGCGGAAGAAGTGAACGCTCAAAGCCAGAATGGCGATAAGGCTGAGTGCGGATGACAGTCTGAAAATAGTCAGATGGTTGAAGATCAGGGCCAATGTGCAGAACCAAACGCTCCCATAATAAAGGATGAACCAGTGCCGCGCATTCTGCTCGCGCACCATGTCCTGAACACGCGGCGTCTGCACGCGGCCCATGACAGGGCCATAGCATTCGAGCCAGGTGAGAAACGGAACGATCTTGTAAAGCTGCGCGAGGCTGAGGCCTGAAAGCCAGCCAAAGACGAAAAGATAAACGAGTGCTGCGACCATCTGGTCTGTCACACCGGTCCAGAGCATCGTCAGGGCAAGCAGCATGGAAATCAGCAATGCAGCAAAGGCTGAAATACTGGCCATGCTGTTTAGTTCGATCGCCTTGCGTTTGCGTTGGCGATAGATTGCACGCACGTCGAGAGCATAAAGAGCAATACAGGCAATAGCCGGAACAAGTGCGATAGATAGCGCAATCGCTGGCTGACCGATGCCGAATGCAAAAACTGTGACGCTAAAGCTGAGGATCGTCAGTGCGGCTAGACCGAGCCACCATAGAAGCCTGGTACGTTTCGTGTTGCTGTCTGGCGAAAGCATGAACATGGTGAGCAATCGATAGCTCACACCCATCGCGGTGAAAGTCATCCAGCCGCCAAGTGCAAGCGCCGCATGGATAGAGACAGTTGATCCGGCGATTTCAAGAGCAATTATCTGCTCCGTCGCTCCGGACAGCACGAAAGTATAAAGCCCGCCAAGACTGGCAACGATCAGCAGGCAGCCAATGCCGACGGCCACAAAACGCGTTGGCAATGAAATCGGCCGTGCTTTCCAGATGGTCACACCAAGCATCAGAACGATCAGCGAAAAGCCTGCGATTAAAAGCAGCCCGGATATGGGAAGCAGCGCAATTGTATCTTCAAGCAATCCGGCCATGCCTGCGAAGCCCAAAAGCAATCCGATCAGACCCGAAAGCAGCAGCAGAAGGGCTGGCAGTTGTGCTGAACTGCCCCAAAGCGGCTTTGCAACCAGAACCGGCACAAACTGTAGCAGCGCACCGCTCATCAGCAGTGCCAGCCAGCCGATCGCGATGATATGGACGAGAATGAGGGTTTCCGGTGCCCGAATTCCGTGGAACGGATAGCCAAAGCCGCCTGCCATCATTCCGACCCCGATTATGAGGAAGGCGAGGGAGGCTGCAAAATAGGACAAAGTCCAGCGGGAAAGCGCGGCACCGATCATCTCAAACCTTGATGAAGAACAGCTTAGTGATTGCCGCAAGTGCATTCATGGTCTGAACCATGGATCTTGCGTCGTGCAATTTCGACACGCCAGATAGGGCCGTTCTCTTTATAGACCCAGGAAAATTCATCGGGATTCCGCGTTTCCAGCTGGCGGCGCAAAGGTACCGGATCGTGATCGTTGACGATCTCCAGCGCATCGCCCGGCTCCAGCGTATCGATCATAGAAAAGATCGTCGCATGTCGCGTGATAGGCGGAATGGTGCGCACGTCGATGACTGGATTTGCCGAAACTGGTTCGATTGGCATTATAATTTTCCCACGCCGTCATTGTCGAAAGATGATGACGACAGCCAGCGCCATCATGAGAGCTTTTCTAATCTGATCGATGCGAAGCTGCTTTGTTGCATCTCAAACAAGATGACAAATAATGGCTCTCAGGCAGAACGGCCTTGTTCTGGATCAATTATGATATGTTCGTGCTCCACTATGATGCGGATCCTGGAAATGTTCACTGAACCACGATTTCTGAGGTGAAACTTGCGGATGATATCTGATCTCTTCGATCATAACCGGCAATGGGCTGCGGAAAGAGAGCGGGAAGACCCTGATTATTTCAGGCGGTTGTCTGCCATGCAGCGACCGGAATACCTGTGGATCGGCTGTTCCGATAGTCGTGTACCCGCCAACGTCGTAACGGGTTTGCAGCCGGGGGAAGTTTTCGTCCATCGCAACGTCGCCAACCTTGTTCATCGTGCTGATCTCAATCTGCTTTCCGTGCTTGAATTTGCGGTGGAAACGCTGGAGATCAAACACATCATCGTTTGCGGTCATTACGGTTGCGGTGGCGTGCGTGCAGCCATGGATGGGTATCGTCATGGGATAATCGATCATTGGTTGCAGCCTGTTCGCGATATCGCGCAGGCATCAGAAACCGAACTGGAGGCCATAACGGAGCCGGAAGAGCGGTTAAACAGACTTTGTGAGCTGACGGTCGTTTCTCAAGTGCAAAGCCTTTCCCGAACCCCTGTTTTGCAATCGGCATGGAAGGAGGGAAAGAGCATTGCTATCCATGGTTGGATTTACGGACTTAAAGACGGATTGCTGCGTGATCTTGGTTGCAATTGTACCGGCCCCGATGGGCAATTGTCCTGTACGGATGCGGACAGTTATAGCGGTTCCAGTTAAGAAAGAATCGTCGGAGCCACTGTAACTGTTTGTTTTTACGCATTATCCGACGCAAAACCGCTTCGCACTTTTGCTGGAAATGCTAAAAGACAATTTGAGCAGTCACTTATCCAAACACTTCCCGCTTTTCCGATTTGGCGGCAAGCAAGGCTTCCAGCATCAGATTTTCAGAGAGGATGTGGCGGCGCAAACTCTCGAGAAAGCCGCGGATCATATAGGCCACCGTATCGGCTGCGAGCGGGCACCGGCCTTCAGACACGGCTTGCAGGGTTGCTGCAAGCTCTTCGGCGGAAAGCCGGTCGCAGCGGTGTTCAGCCTTCAACCGCTCAATAACGACCGTTGCAAAGCCCGATCCGGCATGATGGTCGAAATCCGGAAACAGCACTGTCTCTTCCAGCAAATGGGCTTCTGAAAGAAGCGCAGGAATTGCTTTGGCGAGTGCCTGATAATCGAATGCTTTAGCGGTACCGGTCGTTACATCTTCCGCAGCTTCTTCGAGCTGCAGGCACAGTTCAAGCAAGGCATTGTGGTGTGTTTCCAGCCTAATGATGTCGGATGCATGAAGAGGGGAGCCAGCTGTCATGTCCGGTTTCATCTATTGGCCAAAGAATAGCACGATGGCGATCACAATGGATGCTGCAACGGCCGACAACGTACCGGCACCCTGCAAAGCGCCCATGCGGTAAAGAACGAGCGAGAAGCCGATAATGGCGGGGGTAGCAACCATGAGCCCGATCTGTGCATCTGTCATTGAAATATTCCTTTGCTCTGAAAATGCATAATGCATCTCCGGTCGCGATTTTTCTTTGCCAAAACGCAAAGAACGGCATGGCCGCTCAGTCTAGGCATGACCCATGCTTGGAACGGAAGATACAGCCTTTGCGGCGACGATTTCGGACGATGAGCCGGGGGAAAACCTCCTGCTTTGGATTCTCGTCTGGAGTGAACTCATCACCTTTGCAATTTTGCTGATTGCCTTTCTGGTTATGTCGATCATCGATATTGCAGGGGTTGCCCAATTGCGGGCGCATCTCAGTCCGGGTCTGGCGGCGACCAACACAATTGTCTTGCTAATGAGCGGCTGGCAGGCAGCAATTGCTGTACGGCGACGACATATTGGGAAGGCGGCACGATATCCGCTGCTGTGCGCGGCGTTTTTTGGCCTGATTTTTGTCGCCGTCAAATTCATCGAATACTCGCATGAAATGCAGTTTGTCGGCGATGAAGCGGCAGGCGCATTTTTCGAGCTCTACTTTCTCCTTACCGGCTTTCACCTCATGCATGTGCTGTTTGGATCGATCATTCTGGCGCTGGTCGCATGGCGGCCATCCGCTTCCAATGTTCTGCTCATCACCACTCTTTGGCACGCCATTGATCTCGTATGGCTGGTGATGTTCCCAGTCCTCTATCTTGCGTGAGGCAACGAATGACACACAAAGGTCGCATGTCTTTAAATCGCACGCTTTTCATTCTGCTTGTTCTTGCGCTCACTGGCGCGCTGATTGCCAGTCTCAGCGATGGAAGGTTGATGGCGATTGTGGTGGTGCTGATTCTCGCCTTTGCAAAAGGCTGGTTCGTCATCCTGGACTTTATGGAAATGCGCGGCACCAAAGGCGGGCTCAAGCCAGCCTTGCTCGCGTGGCCCGCCGCTTTGCTCACACTTGCGCTGGCGCGTTCTGTCGCAGTGCGCTTCCTGCTTTGAAGAACAGCTGTGGTCTTTGCCAAAACGCAAAGACGTCTTTCGCCTGCCCGATAGAAGGATGAAGTCCCGTGATGCTGGTGAGGGGTTTGACGAGCCGCATAATTGACGGGGGATCAGAGCGCATCCCGAAAAGTGTGAAACGGCTTTCGGGCAAAGATGCGCGTTAAAACAAATATTTAGAGCGCTGATCTGGTTCATTCGGATCGAAATGCGCTCTGAATGCCGAGGCTCTGCCTTCGGCCAATGAAAGGACGAAGGGGATGGCAGAACGCCTAACCAAGACCGGCGCCCGAAACGTCTTCTACGGCGGTTCCATTTTCTTTTTCGCGATCTTCGTGGGACTGACGGCGCATAGCCATTACTACATGAAAACCACATCCACGGATGAATCGACGCTCACTGATGCAGTCGCGCGCGGCAAACACATCTGGGAGAAAAACTCCTGCATCAACTGCCATACGTTGTTGGGCGAGGGCGCCTATTTCGCGCCCGAGCTTGGCAATGTCTGGAAGCGTTGGGGCGGCGAAGAAGACCCGGAAGGCGCTCGTGAAACGATGAAAGCCTGGATGCAGGCGCAGCCTACCGGAATCGAGGGCCGTCGTCAGATGCCGCAGTTCAACCTGAGCGAACAGGAACTCAACGATCTGGCTGATTTCCTCGAATGGACAAGCCGCATCAAGACGCAGGACTGGCCACCAAATGAGGCAGGCTGAGGCGCGGGATGAACGGAGTTTTATGATATGAAATATGAAAGCCAAAAGGTTGCGATGCTCTATTTTTATGGAGCGCTCGTCTTGTTCGTAGCACAGGTCGCATTCGGTGTTCTCGCCGGTACGATCTATGTCCTGCCCAACACGCTCTCCGAGCTTCTGCCCTTCAATATCGTCCGCATGATCCACACCAATGCGCTGATCGTCTGGTTGCTGATGGGTTTTATGGGTTCAACCTATTATCTCTTGCCTGAAGAGACAGAAACCGAACTTTATAGCACCAAGCTTGCTGTCATCCAGTTCTGGATGTTTTTCGTTGCCGCAGGCGTTGCCGTTGTGGGTTATCTCTTCAAAATCCATGAAGGCCGTGAGTTTCTTGAACAGCCCTTCATCATCAAGGTCGGCATTCTCGTCGTCTGTCTGATGTTCATGTTCAACATTACCATGACCGCCTTGAAGGGCCGCAAGACCACAGTCACAAACATTCTGCTGTTCGGTCTGTGGGGATTGTCTCTGTTCTTCCTCTTTGCCTTCTATAACCCGGTCAATCTCGCCATCGACAAGCTTTATTGGTGGTATGTGATCCATCTCTGGGTTGAAGGTGTGTGGGAGCTGATTATGGCTTCGATCCTCGCCTTCCTGATGATTAAGCTCAATGGTATCGACCGTGAAGTCGTCGAAAAATGGCTCTATGTGATCGTTGGTCTGGCCCTGTTCTCAGGCATTCTAGGCACTGGTCATCACTATTACTGGATTGGTGCTCCTGGTTATTGGCAGTGGATCGGCTCGCTGTTCTCGACGCTGGAAGTCGCTCCATTCTTCACCATGGTCATCTTTACCTTCGTGATGACATGGAAGGCCGGTCGCAAACATCCAAACCGTGCCGCATTGCTCTGGTCGATCGGTTGCTCGGTGATGGCATTCTTCGGTGCAGGCGTATGGGGCTTTCTGCACACACTGTCGTCCGTCAACTATTACACCCATGGCACACAGCTGACAGCAGCCCATGGCCACCTCGCCTTTTTTGGGGCCTATGTCATGCTCAACCTTGCAGTCATGGCCTATGCCATCCCCGAACTGCGCGGACGTGCGCCATATAACCAGATGCTTTCCATGGTGAGCTTCTGGGCGATGTGTACGGCGATGTCTGTCATGACCTTCGCACTTACTTTCGCAGGCGTGGTGCAGACCCATCTGCAGCGTGTGCTGGGCGAAAGTTTCATGGTCGTGCAGGACCAGCTCGCACTGTTTTACTGGATACGTCTGGGTTCCGGCGTCGTGGTCGTAATCTCTGCCTTCATGTTCATTTGGGCGATGCTCGTTCCAGGCAAGGAACGCCGGGAAAACGCATCTGGCTTTGTACAGCCCGCTGAATGATCGACACGAAAGCCTCGCCTTCGGGCGAGGCTTTTTCACTTAGAGCGGCTCCAATCATGACTGAATAGCAATAGCGGCTCTAATCATTTGTTTTCACGCATTTTCCTCACGCAAAACCGCTTCGCACTTTTGCCGGAAATGCTTTGACCAAAGGAAGACGGCCATGAACAGCATTCTCAAGAACGTTGAAATCATCGATTCATCGATCCCCGCTTACAGCCCATCCGGCAATGAATGCGCTTTGTTTGAAATGGCATGGAAACGAAAGCTGCCATTGCTTCTTAAAGGACCAACGGGCTGCGGAAAGACACGCTTCGTAAGCCATATGGCAGCGAAGCTTGGTCTGCCGCTCTCAACCGTTTCCTGTCATGATGATCTTGCAGCAGCTGATCTGACTGGCCGCTATCTTTTAAAAGGCGGGGATACGCATTGGGTTGATGGGCCGTTAACCCGTGCGGTGCGCGAGGGTGGCATTTGCTATCTCGACGAAATTGTTGAGGCACGCAAGGACGTGGCTGTGGTTCTGCATCCATTGACTGATGATCGTCGCGTTCTGCCGCTTGAGCGCACCGGCGAACTGCTCGAAGCGCCAGAGCATTTCATGCTCGTTGTTTCTTATAATCCCGGCTACCAGAACTTGCTCAAGTCACTGAAGCCAAGCACACGCCAGCGTTTTGTGGCTATCGAATTTGATTTCCTGCCCAAGGATCAGGAAATTGCGGTGGTGAGTGCCGAAAGCGGACTTGATGCCCATAAGGTTGCGCCGCTTGTGGCGCTCGCTCATCGTCTGCGCGGCCTGAAAGGACATGATCTGGAAGAAGGCGTTTCCACGCGTCTGCTGGTTTACTGCGCGTCGTTGATAGACGCCGGCATGTCACAGCGTGAGGCTGCTCGTGCCGCCATGATCGAGCCGCTGACCGACGAGCCGGATGTGAAGGCAGCATTGCTTGAAATCGCCGATGCGATGTTGAAATAGGCGGGTTTGTCATGCTGGATTTTCTGGAGCTTGAAGAAACCGTTGGCCGGGCCTGGCATCGGCTTATCGGTAAGACGGGGTCTTGGCCGCAATATCCCGACCAAGCGGTAAGGCTTGCCGACATTCGCCAGAGGCTTGCCATCTGCTTCCGTGGTTTTGGCGGCGATGTTGCAGTGCAGATTGCGCCAGCACGCGCAAGAACTTCCGGGCATCGGCTTGGTTTGCGGCAGCGTATGGCTCTGGGGGAGGAAAAACTCAGCCACCCTTTGCGCGATGAAGCAACGCTGATGTTGCCGCCCGAGATTGCGCTCTTTCCTGATCGCACACTGAATTACGATCTCTATGTCTGGCTCGCGGGCTATATGGCGATCATGCCCACCGACATGAGTGATGTTCCTGATGACCCGTTGCGCCGCGACCTCGCGGCGCTCGATATGGCTGCAGTAACGGCGGCAAAAGCCTGCCAATTGTTTCCGGGGCTCGAAGATCGCTATGCGCGGCTCTGCGATGCGGTGCTGGATGCACGGCCAAATAGACGGCTTAATCAACTCGAACAGCTTGTCGAAGATCGGGTTCTTTCCTTGCTGAAAGAAGGGGCCGGGCTGCCTGACTTCAGCCTTGCAACGATTTTCCCCCATCGCGCGCCTGCGGGCTATCTGCCGCTCCTTCCGGTGCCGCTTTGGCCGGGGTTGATCCGTCGCGATGAAACAGCATCGCGGAACGCAGAAGACGAACCCGTGCGCGACTCCCGGGCCGAAGGTTCGGAAACAGGCCGCCAGATAGCGCAGCGTGAGCAGCAAGATCCGCGATTTGCTGATAGAAGCCCGTTCATTCTCAATCGCTTTGAGAAAATTCTTGCCATGGCGGAAATGGTCAGTGTTGATCGGCCTTCGGATGACAGCGACGAGCAGAATGCCAAGTCGGCTGACGAGCTCGATGATCTGACGCTGGGTGAACGCAAGGGCAGACCCGCGTCACGCTTTCGCTTTGACCTCGATCTCCCACCAGAGGCGGTCGACCACAGTATGCTTACTGCCAAACTGACCTATCCTGAATGGGATTATCGCAAAGCGACCTATTTGCAGGATCATTGTAGTGTGCTGGTGGCACCTGTGCAGGATCACGATGACGCGCTTAAACTGGATGACGAGGCGCGCAGCCTTGTACGAAAGGTCCGGCGTCAGTTTGAAGTTTTGCGACCCGGACGCGAAATGATGCGCGCACAACTCGACGGTAATGATCTTGATCTTGATGCCGTGGTGCGTTCGCGTTGTGATTTTGCAGCCGGTGGGCAGGGCAGCGAACGTGTGCATCTGATGAGCCGTCCTCAGGCCAATGATCTGGCGGTGACGATCCTTGTCGATGTCTCTCTTTCGACTGATGCCTGGGTGGATAACCGTCGGGTGCTTGATGTGGAAAAGGAAGCGTTGCTGGTTCTGGCCAATGGCATCGCTGCCTGCGGTGATCGCTGTTCGATCCTGACCTTCACGTCGCGGCGACGCTCATGGGTGCGTGTTGAAACGGTGAAAGATTTCGACGAGGCTTTCAGCCCGACTATTGAGCATCGCATCGCTGCGCTCAAGCCGGGTTTTTATACGCGTATGGGTACCGCCATGCGTCACGCCACGGCAAAGTTAACCGAGCAGCACAATCGCAAGAAACTTCTGCTGCTTCTAACCGATGGCAAGCCGAATGATGTCGATCATTACGAAGGGCGCTTTGCGCTGGAAGATACCCGACGGGCGGCAAATGAAGCGCGTGCCAAAGGCGTCAACGTTTTTGCCGTGACGGTTGACCGCGAGGCAAATGCTTATCTGCCTGCTCTCTTCGGCCACGGGGGCTTTGCAATGGTTGAAAAGCTCGCGAAATTGCCGATTGCTTTGCCCGCAATCTATCGAATGCTGGCGGGATAGCTTTCGATCAGCACGCTTAGAGGCTTTGGTCAATCCCTCGCACCGGCTCTTCCTTATCGATCAGGGGCGAGGGTGATGCAAATGCCAGAAGTTTGTCATAGTCGATAATTTTAACGGCTGATGCCTGCACACTCACACCATGTGCGCCAAGGTTGGCAAAGCTGCGCGACAGGTTCTCCGGCGTCATGCCGAGATAGGCCGCCAGGATGCGTTTTTCATAAGGAATGGTAACGACATCCGTTCCGTTATTCGCGAGCGATTCCTTAACGATCCAGTTGGCTAACCGCTGGACACTATTGCGTAATTTCTGCGTTTTCAGCTCTTTTACAAGCCGTCGGTAAGACCGCGCCAGCTCGAAAACGATAGCCTGCATGAAGCCTGAATCTTCGCTCATCATGGAGCGAACGAGCGATGACGGGATCATCAAGACGCGCGCGGCGGTCAATGTCTGTGCGCTTTGCAAACACACATCATTGTTTAACGACGCAGCCAGGATGAAAACATCACCTGAGCGCAGAACTTCCAGTGCCGTTTCACCTTCTTCGGAGCGGGCAGACATAAGCACCAGTCCATCGAGCACGACAAAGAGAAAATCAGACGGCTGATTTTCTTCAATCAAGGTGGTTCGCGGCGGAAAGGATTGCGCAAAGCTGGGAGCTATGAGGAACTCAAAAGTCTTATCCCGCATTCCAAGAAAGAGCGGAAGCGTCTTTAGAACCAGGATATCCTCATCACGCATTAAAACCTTACCTTTCATCTCTAGTTTTATTATAGCAAAAGTCTTGATATATATCAATCATCAAGTATTATTTTATCAATTGTATCATAAAACTAAATCTATTTTCAGCATATGATGACTATTAACTACAAAAACCCTTGATTGATTATCAAATATTGATCCTAATCAATGTATTCAACAGACAGACGCCGCATAAGTGCAAACGAAACCTTCCATGGTATTCAATTCGGAGTACGCCTATGCCACACGTCCCGGGGGCTTCCCACCGTAAGCAGACTACTGCTCTGACGATGAGCACGATTGCCTTTACAGTCTGCTTCGCCGTTTGGACCATTTTCGCAATCATTGGCATACAGATCCGCGCTGATCTCGGTCTGAGTGAAACGCAGTTCGGCTTGCTGGTTGGCACGCCGATCCTTACGGGATCGCTGATCCGTGTCATTCTCGGCATATGGGCTGACCGCTACGGCGGACGCGCGATTTTTACGCTGACCATGCTGATCTCAGCTGTCGCCACCTATTTCCTGACCTATGCAACGACCTATCCTCAGATGCTGATTGCAGCGCTGGGTGTTGGTGTTGCGGGCGGTTCATTCTCGGTTGGCGTTGCTTATGTCTCGCGCTGGTATCCGCCGGAAAAACAGGGCACGGCCCTTGGCATTTTTGGCGCCGGTAATGTCGGTTCGGCCGTCACGAAATTTTTCGCACCAATGGTCATGGTTGCGCTTGGATGGCATGCAGTTGCCGAAATCTGGGCAGCGGCGATGGTGGTCATGGCGCTGATCTTCTATTTTACCACCAGCGATGATCCGGTTCTGCTTGAGCGCAAGCGCACGGGTGAAAAGCCCGTCAGCACGCTTCTGGAACTCGAACCGCTCAAGAATATTCAGGTCTGGCGCTTCTCGCTCTATTACTTCTTTGTTTTCGGTGCGTTCGTGGCGCTGGCGCTGTGGCTGCCGCAATATCTGATCCATGTTTATGGCGTCGATATTCGCTATGCGGGTATGATCGCAGCTTTTTTCTCGATCCCGGCAAGTCTGTTCCGCGCTTATGGCGGCCATCTGTCTGACGTTTATGGTGCGCGCAAGGTCATGTACTGGACCTTCCTCGTTGCTCTCGTCGCCACCTTCATTCTCTCTTACCCACCAACGGAATACATCATCCAGAGCGATAATGGTCCGCTGCGTTTCACGGCAGAAATGGGCGTGGTTGGCTTCACGGTTTCCGTGTTTATCCTCGGTTTCTTCATGGCGCTGGGCAAGGCTGCGGTCTTCAAGCACATCCCGGTTTATTATCCCGACAATGTTGGCGCGGTCGGCGGTCTCGTCGGCATGATCGGTGGCCTCGGCGGCTTCATCCTGCCAATCCTGTTTGGTGTTCTGCTTGATCTCACAGGTCTATGGACAAGCTGCTTCATGCTGCTGTTCGTCATCGTTGCAGTCTCGTTTGCCTGGATGCATGTTTCGATCCGCCAGATGGAACGCGCAGCACAGGGCAAGGCAACGGAGGAACTTCCAGCTTTTGCAGAACTGCAGGGCTTGAAGAAGGCTGAAATCAAGCCCGCCCGCAAGAGCGATGCCGTGCTGACTGAATGGGAACCGGAAGACAAGACCTTCTGGGAACAGAAAGGCAAGCATATTGCCAAGCGCAATCTCTGGCTTTCCATTCCAGCGCTCTTGCTGTCATTTGCGATCTGGCAGGTCTGGTCGGTGGTCGTTGCAAAGCTGCCGCTGGTTGGCTTCAAGTTCACCACGGATGAGTTGTTCTGGCTTGCAGCACTTCCCGGCATTTCGGGCGCAACGCTGCGCATCTTCTATTCTTTCATGGTGCCGATTTTCGGCGGTCGTCTCTGGACCACACTGACCACCTGGTCGCTGGTTATTCCGGCCATCGGCATTGGCTATGCGGTGCAAAATCCGAATACGCCTTACTTCGTGTTCCTGCTGCTCGCTCTGTTCTGCGGTTTTGGTGGCGGCAACTTCGCCTCCTCCATGTCAAACATTTCCTTCTTCTTCCCCAAGGCGGAAAAAGGCAATGCGGCAGCCCTCAATGCAGGTCTCGGCAATCTCGGTGTCAGTGTCGTACAGTTTGTCGTTCCGCTGGTTATTACCGCTGGCATCTTCGGCAAGCTTGGTGGCGATCCCGCTTTTGTGGCCACCGAGGCTGGCAGCTCGCCGCTCTGGTTGCAGAATGCTGGCTTCTTCTTTGTGCCTTTCATCGTGATCACTGCCTTTGCCAACTGGTTCGGCATGAATGATATCGCATCGGCAAAGGCATCCTTTGCGGATCAGGCTGTCATTTTCCGCCGCAAGCATAACTGGCTGATGTGCTGGCTCTATACCGGTACATTCGGCTCCTTCATCGGCTATTCGGCTGGCTTCCCGCTCCTGACCAACATTCTGTTCCCGGAAGTTAATGCGCTGCATTACGCATTCCTTGGACCTTTGGTCGGCGCGCTATCGCGTTCGGGCTCGGGCTGGCTTGCCGATAAATATGGCGGCGGACGCGTAACTATCTGGGCCTTCGTCCTTATGATGATTGGCGTGAGCGGTGTGCTCTGGTTCGTCGGCATCAAGGATCAGCCCTATGCATTCAGCGGCTTCTTCGCTTCCTTCGTTCTGCTGTTCTTCGCAACAGGTATCGGCAATGCCTCCACCTTCCAGATGATCCCTGCGATCATGTCGAAGGAAATGGACCGCCTGATGCCCAAGGCAAGCGCTGAAGAACGTCGTCTGGAAGCCAGCAAGGAATCCGCTGCCATTACTGGCTTCACATCGGCCATTGCTGCTTTTGGCGCCTTCTTCATTCCGAAAGGCTACGGCACGTCCATCAGTATGACGGGCGGACCGGAAGCAGCTCTGTGGGCATTCCTGATCTTCTATGTGAGCTGCCTCATTATCACCTGGGCCGTCTACACCCGAAAAGGTGGCCTCCTCTATGACGTCGAGCACAATCGCAAACCTGCGACCGCTGCTGCCTGACCACAAAGGCAGCGCGGGGAAGGCGGAAAGCTGCTTTCCATCCGCGCCTGCCACTTAATGAATGGATTGAGAGGACAATATTATGAGCCTACTCCTCGACCGGCTAAACTTTCTTGCCAGAAAGAATGTGGACACCTTTTCCGAAGGGCATGGTGTTACCACGGTTGAAAACCGTGACTGGGAAGATGCCTATCGCAAGCGCTGGCAGCATGACAAAATTGTCCGCTCAACCCATGGAGTGAACTGCACTGGGTCTTGCTCATGGAAGATCTATGTCAAGGGCGGCATCATCACCTGGGAGACCCAGCAGACCGATTATCCGCGGACCCGCGCTGATCTGCCCAATCATGAGCCGCGCGGCTGCCCGCGTGGTGCAAGCTACAGCTGGTATATTTATTCGGCCAACCGCGTGAAATATCCGCTGATCCGTTCGCGTCTGCTCAAGCTTTGGCGCAAGGAACGTGCGGTGAAGACCCCGATCGGTGCATGGGCTGCGATCCAGCAGGATCCGGCAAAGCGCTCCGATTATATGAAGGTGCGTGGCCTTGGCGGTTTCGTCCGCGCGACCTGGGATGAAGTCAACGAAATCATCGCAGCCGCCAACGCCTATACAGCCAAGACCTATGGTCCTGACCGCGTGATCGGCTTCTCGCCGATCCCTGCCATGTCGATGGTGTCTTATGCAGCCGGCTCACGTTATCTGTCGCTGCTCGGCGGCGTCTGCATGTCATTTTATGACTGGTATTGCGATTTGCCGCCTGCCTCGCCGATGACATGGGGCGAACAGACCGACGTTCCTGAATCCGCTGACTGGTATAATGCTGGCTTCCTGATGCTCTGGGGTTCAAACGTTCCGCAGACCCGCACACCTGATGCGCATTTTTACACCGAAGCCCGTTATAAGGGCGCAAAATCGGTCGTGGTGTCACCGGATTACTCGGAAGCCGCCAAATTCTCCGATCTGTGGTTGCATCCGAAACAGGGCACAGATGCTGCACTTGCCATGGCGATTGGCCATGTCATTTTGCGCGAGTTCCATCTTGATCGACAGGTGGAGTATTTTGAGGACTATTGCCGCAAATACACTGACTTCCCAATGCTGGTTCGTCTCAGCAAGAAGGACGGTCATTATGTGCCTGACCGCTTCATCCGCGCTTCCGACTTTGTCGATACACTTGGAGAAAGCAACAATCCGGACTGGAAGACGGTGGCCTTCGACAAGAAGACTGCATCTTACGTCGCTCCCGGTGGTTCTATCGGCTATCGCTGGGGTGAAGACGGCAAGTGGAATCTGGAAGAAAAAGACGGCAAGGGCCACGATGTTGAGCTGGCAAAGAGCTTTATCGACAAGGGTGATCACGATGCGGTTGCCGATGTGGCGTTTCCTTATTTCGGCAATCGAGAACACGATTTCTTTGAAGGTACCGATCATGACAGCATTCTGGTGCGCAAGGTGCCAGCCCGAAAGGTAAAGCTTGCAGACGGCGACACGATGGTTGCCACCGTTTTCGATCTCTTCGCGGCCAATTATGGTCTTGATCGTGGTCTTGGCGACAAGAACTCGGCGAAAGCTTTTGATGAAGGCCTGCCTTACACGCCTGCCTGGGCTGAAAAGATCACCGGCGTTCCGCAGGATCAGATCATCGCTGTTGCGCGCGAATTTGCTCATAATGCAGAGAAGACCAAGGGACGCTCCATGGTCATTCTGGGTGCTGGTCTCAATCACTGGTACCACATGGATATGAGCTATCGCGGCATCATCAACATGCTGGTGATGTGCGGTTGCATCGGTCAGTCGGGCGGCGGTTGGAGCCATTATGTTGGACAGGAAAAACTGCGTCCGCAGACCGGCTGGACAGCGCTTGCCTTCGCACTCGACTGGAACCGTCCACCCCGCCATATGAACTCGACGTCATTCTTCTACGCGCATACCGATCAGTGGCGCTACGAGACGGTCAAGGTCAATGACATCCTGTCGCCAACCGCACCGGAAGGTTCATGGGACGGTACATTCCACGATTATAATATCCGCGCTGAACGTATGGGCTGGCTGCCATCGGCACCGCAATTGCAAACCAACCCGCTTGAAGTATCCAAGCAGGCGGCGGCATCGGGCAAAGAGGCCAAAGATTTTGTGGCTGAAGCGCTCAAATCCGGCAGTCTCAACATGTCCTGTGAGGACCCAGATAATGAGGCAAACTGGCCGCGCAACATGTTTGTCTGGCGTTCCAATCTGTTAGGTTCTTCGGGTAAAGGTCACGAATATTTCCTCAAGCATCTGCTCGGGACATCGAACGGCCTGCTTGGCAAGGACCTCGGTCCGGAAGGCGCGCAGGAATCTCAGGAAGCCGTCTGGCACGATCAGGCACCGGAAGGGAAGCTCGATCTGCTGGTGACACTGGATTTCCGCATGTCCACGACTTGCGTTTATTCGGACATCGTTCTGCCGACTGCCACCTGGTACGAGAAGAACGATCTCAACACCTCCGACATGCATCCCTTCATTCATCCACTTTCAAGTGCTGCCGATCCTGCATGGGAAGCACGCAGCGACTGGGAAATCTTCAAAGGCATCGCCAAGAAATTCTCGGATGTGGCGCCAGAAGTGCTGGGTGTTGAGAAGGACGTGGTTCTCGTTCCGACCCTTCACGATACGGCTGGTGAACTCTCGCAGCCGTTTGATGTGAAGGACTGGAAGAAGGGCGAAGTCGAACCGATCCCCGGCAAGACCATGCCAAATATAGTTGTGGTCGAGCGTGATTATCCGAACCTCTACAAGCGTTATACATCGGTTGGTCCATTGCTTGAAAAGCTCGGCAATGGCGGCAAGGGCATCGGTTGGAACACCGATCACGAGGTAGAACTTCTCGGCAAGCTCAACGGCAAGGTTCATGAGCCTGGTGCTACCGAAGGTCGCCCCCGTATTATGACTGACATTGATGCAACGGAAGTCATCCTGTCGCTTGCCCCCGAAACCAATGGCGAAGTGGCGGTGAAGGCTTGGGAAGCACTGTCGAAGTTCACTGGACGCGATCACAGCCATCTGGCGATACCGAAGGAAGACGAGAAAATTCGCTTCCGCGATATCGTGGCACAGCCACGCAAGATCATCTCCTCGCCGACATGGTCCGGTCTTGAATCGGAAAGTGTGTGCTACAATGCTGGCTATACCAATGTTCATGAACTGATCCCTTGGCGCACACTGACAGGCCGTCAGCAGCTTTATCAGGATCATTTGTGGATGCGCGCTTTCGGTGAAGGCTTCTGCGTCTATCGTCCGCCAATCGACACCAAGACGGTCAATCCTGCCATTCGTGAAAAGGCAGACGGTCAACCGCATCTCGTGCTGAACTTCATTACGCCGCACCAGAAATGGGGCATCCACTCGACCTATTCCGACAACCTTTTGATGCTTACGCTCAATCGTGGCGGGCCGGTTGTCTGGATTTCGGAGCCGGATGCGAAGAAGGCAGGTCTGGTCGATAATGACTGGGTGGAAGTCTACAACGCCAACGGTGCTATCGTGGCGCGTGCGGTTGTGTCTCAGCGCATGAAGGACGGCACGATCTTCATGTATCACGCACAGGAAAAGATCGTGAATACGCCGGGATCGCCTCTGACGGGGCAGCGCGGCGGCATTCATAACTCGGTCACGCGCATCATCACCAAACCAACCCACATGATCGGCGGTTACGCCCATCAGTCCTATGGCTTCAACTATTACGGCACCGTCGGTGCAAACCGCGACGAATTTGTCGTGGTGCGCAAACTGGACAAGGTCGACTGGATGGAAGGTCCGCTCGACGAAAGCAGAGCGACATTGCCCCAGAAACCAGTGGCAAAGGAGGCAGCAGAATGAAAATTCGCGCGCAAATCGGCATGGTGCTCAATCTCGACAAGTGCATCGGCTGCCACACCTGCTCTGTGACGTGCAAAAACGTCTGGACCAGCCGCGAAGGCGTTGAATATGCCTGGTTCAACAATGTTGAAACCAAGCCCGGTATTGGTTTCCCGAAAGAGTGGGAAAACCAGAAGAAGTGGAATGGCGGCTGGGTCCGCAAGAAGAACGGCAAGATCGAACCCAAGATGGGTGCGAAATGGCGCATTCTTGCTAAAATCTTTGCCAATCCAGATCTGCCGGAAATCGACGACTATTATGAGCCGTTCGACTACGATTATGGGCATTTGCAGACGGCAGGCGAAAGCAGGACCATGCCGACCGCCCGTCCACGCTCGCTGATTTCCGGCGAACGCATGGAGAAGATCGAATGGGGTCCGAACTGGGAAGAAATTCTCGGTGGCGAATTCGCCAAACGGTCGAAGGACTACAATTTCGAGGGCGTGGAAAAGGAAATCTACGGCCAGTTCGAAAACACCTTCATGATGTATTTGCCTCGCCTCTGCGAGCACTGCCTCAACCCGACCTGTGTTGCAGCCTGTCCTTCGGGTGCAATTTACAAGCGCGAGGATGATGGCATTGTTCTGATCGATCAGGAAAAATGCCGCGGCTGGCGCATGTGCGTCTCCGGCTGCCCTTACAAAAAGATCTATTACAACTGGAGTTCCGGCAAGTCCGAGAAGTGCATTTTCTGTTATCCGCGTATTGAAGCAGGCCAGCCAACAGTCTGCTCGGAAACCTGCGTCGGTCGCATCCGCTATCTCGGTGTTATCCTTTATGATGCCGACCGGATTTCGGAAGCCGCATCAACCGCCAACGAGCAGGATCTCTACGAAGAACAGCTTAGCATCTTCCTCGACCCGAACGATCCGAAAGTGATTGAACAGGCGCGCAAGGATGGTGTGCCGGATGCATGGCTGGAAGCTGCCAAGCATTCGCCGGTCTACAAGATGGCCATGGAATGGAAGATCGCATTCCCGCTGCATCCTGAATATCGCACGCTGCCAATGGTCTGGTATGTGCCGCCGCTTTCGCCACTTCAGTCGGCTGCTGCTGCGGGCAAGCTCGGAATGGATGGTCCGCTGCCGGATGTTCGCTCGATGCGTATTCCGGTTCGCTATCTCGCCAATCTTCTGACCGCCGGTAAGGAAGAGCCGGTTATCTCGGCGCTTGAACGCATGTTGGCCATGCGCTCCTACATGCGCACCAAGACCATTGATGGCGTCATTGATGAAGCAATTGCTGATCGCGTTGGCATGAGTAGCGGCATGATCGAGGAAATGTATCAGCTGATGGCAATTGCCAATTATGAGGATCGTTTCGTCATCCCAACAACGCATCGCGAAGTCACAGAAGATGCCTATGATCTGCATGGTTCCTGTGGCTTCACCTTTGGCAATGGCTGCTCAGGTGGTTCTTCCACGGAAGACCTGTTCGGTGCCAAGCGTCAGAAGGTCGTGCAGACACCGACCGACATTTTCAGGGAACAAGTATAATGAACAAGGCTCTGAAAATCATATCGCTTCTGCTGTCCTATCCTTCGAAGGATGTGCAGTCTGGACGGGAGGAACTGAAAGCCGCTGTCGCCAGCGACCCAAGTCTTTCGCCCGGAATCCAGAAGCTTCTCGACAATCTGATCGATGATCTTTGCAAAGGCGATCTCTATGAGGCGCAGGAGCGTTATGTGCATCTGTTTGATCGCACCCGCGCTCTGTCGCTGCATCTGTTTGAGCATGTGCATGGCGAAAGCCGCGATCGCGGTCAGGCAATGGTCGATCTTTTGAAGATGTATGAGGAAAATGGCTTCGACATTGATGCCAAGGAACTACCGGATTATCTGCCGCTGTTTCTTGAATTTTTGTCGACGCGTTCGCCGGAAGAAATCCACGATCTGCTGGCGCAGACTGCACACATCACCGCAGCCATCGGCGAACGCCTGCGCAAGCGGCGCTCGATCTATGCCAATGCGTTTGCTGCACTTTCGCATCTTGGCCGCGTGAAGCCTGATGAGAAGCTGTTGGGTGAATTGCTGCGCCAGGAAGAGGATGATCCCGACGATCTGGCCGCTCTCGACCGCATCTGGGAAGAAGAAGCCGTAACATTTGGCAGTTCTAATGCTGGCGAAAACGCCTGCGGTCCGGACCGGTTGCGTATGCAGGTGCGTGCTGCACGCCGTAATCCGGCGGCATCGTCAAACCCCAGCCAAATCTAGGAGACGGATGATGGCTAGTCATATCAATACGTTCCTGTTCGGGATTTATCCCTATATTGCGCTGAGCGTTTTGGCACTCGGCTCGATCTTTCGCTATGACCGCGAACCCTATACATGGCGTTCCGGTTCCAGTCAGCTTTTGCGCCGCAAACAGCTGATGTGGGGCTCGGTACTGTTCCATCTCGGTGTGCTTGTGATTTTCGCCGGGCATTTTGTCGGGTTGCTCACGCCAATCTGGGTATTTGATACGCTCGGCATCAGCCATGAAGCCAAGCAGATACTCGCCATTGTGGCCGGTGGCGTTGCAGGTGTCATGGCAATTATCGGTGCCACGCTTCTCGTGCATCGTCGCCTGTTTGACCCGCGTATTCGCGCGTCATCGCGTCCGACTGACACGCTCATCATCATTCTGCTCTGGATTCAGCTGTTGCTGGGGCTTGCGACCATTCCGGTATCGCTACAGCATCTGGATGGCCATGAAATGGTGAAATTCATGAGCTGGGCACAGGGTATTTTCACTTTCAACTCGCAAGCTTCAAGCTACGTTGCCGATGCATCGCTTATCTTCAAGCTGCATATCGGTTTGGGTCTGACAATCCTGCTGCTGTTCCCGTTTACGCGTCTCGTTCATATGCTGAGCGCACCTGTGCGTTATATCTGGCGTCCCGGTTATCAGGTTGTGCGCAAGCGCAATAATAGCCGGGCACCATCCCATGCTCGCGTTCAGAACAACTTTCGGGCGGAGCAGAACTGATGGCAACACTTTTTGAAAGCAAGCAGCCGAAAGCACATGACCATCAGCATTCAGGCGGGCATGGTAGCTATTCCACCTACCAGGAGCCGGATACACGCATACCGCCAAAGCCGCGCCCGATCTTTGATGCGGTTTCGGTAAACGGCGTTGCGATTGCCGAAAGCGACATTCTAACGGAGGCACAAAACCACCCGGCAGAAAACCCGGGAGCAGCCTTGCTTGCAGCCGCTCGCGCCCTTGCAGTCCGAGAGTTGCTTTTGCAGCGCGCAAGAGAAGTTGGCATTACCCCAGAACGTGAGAAAGATGCCGAAGGGCGTCCTGAAACCGACGACGATGCGCTGGTACGCATGGTCATCGATCAGGAAGTTGAAGTGCCTTCTGCATCAAGCGATGAATGTTTGCGCTTTTATGAGAAAAACCGGCAGCGTTTCACCAGCTCGCCTTTGCTTCAAGCAAGCCACATTCTGATTGCTGCCGACCCAGCTGATCAGCAGGCGCGCGAAAAGGCACGCGGCACGGCATCGTTCCTGGCGACTTCCATTCTGGCTGAACCGGCAACATTTGCGGCGATGGCGCACGAATATTCCGCCTGCCCTTCAGCTGCACAGGGTGGCAGCCTTGGGCAATTGTCGCGAGGGAGTACCGTGCCGGAGTTTGAGCGTGCGCTTGATCGTCTTGCACCCGGTGAAATCACAGCGGTACCGATTGAAAGCCGCTTCGGCTTTCACATTATCAAGCTCGATCATCGTGTCGATGGCGAGGTGTTGCCATTCGATTTTGTGGCTGAGCGCATCGCGGGCTGGCTTGAAGCTTCCACCTGGTCGAAAGCTGTTTCGCAATATATTGCTATTTTGGCCGCAGAGGCAGAGATTACCGGTATCGACCTTTTGTCCGGTGAGGAAGAAAGCAAATGACCACACAGCCGATTCTTGCAGCAATTCTGGCCGAGAAAGACGTGGCGGTCGATCCGCTGTTGGCGTCGGTTGCTGCGAGGGCCGGAGAACGTGGCTTGAAGGTCGCGGGTTTTTTGCAACACCGTGGCCCCGATACCGACGAATGCTGCCGGGAAATTGTTATTGAACGGATTGGCAGCGGCAATCGGCAAATTATCTCGCAACCGCTCGGCACCGGCTCGCGCGGTTGCAGGCTCGATCCGGCAGCACTTGCAGATGTGGCAGGATCGTTGCGTGCCGAAATCGAAGCCGGAGCAGATCTGCTGATCCTCAACCGTTTTGGCAAAGGCGAAACGGAAGGTCAGGGGTTTCGGACCGTTATCGAGCTGGCCTATGCAAAGCAGATACCCGTGCTGACAGTCGTGCGCGAAACCTATGTTGAGGGCTGGAACGAGTTCGCAGGCGATTTCGGTGTTTTGCTTGCACCGGACCAGACGGTTCTCGCAGACTGGCTTGAAACCATTACCCCGCTTAGAGCGCTGTCGGCTGCAAGCTGATTTTATCAGCTATGCATAACCGATGCAGTTTTGTGTCGGCTGACCCAGGCGGCACCGATGCCACCATGTAGAAAGCCGTTGGAAAGCGGAACGGTCGGGTAAATCGCCTGCAATCGGGCAAGACCTTCTTCCGTGTCGATACGTTCATGCAGCACGTCGTCGTGAACCTTTGCGACAGCAACCATGTCACAATCCTGCGGCGAAAGCCTGAAACGTGCAACACCCGCTGCCTTCAGCTCGGGTATATCTTCAATGAGTGCCTGACAGGTATGCGACAGCGTCTGCACACCGTTCAAGGCAAGGAACGACTGGCTATCGAGTGTTTTGACTGGCAGACCGTCCGGCTCCTCGGCACAAACAAACTGACAATTGTCCTTGATGTGTCCTTTTGAGCGTGCGTGGGCGCAGCGCGCTGAAATGGCGAGTGGTATGCGGCCGAAAGTGAAGATTTCGAAGGCAACATCTGGCGCTCCCTTGATGATTTCACGGATTGAAGCCAACGGTAGTTCCGGTGGCAGACAGATGGATTGTGCGCCGCGAGCGGCCAGAACTTTGGCAGTGGCAGCGTTGTAAACATTGACCAATGGGCCAACCATATGCGGCTTGCCAGCCAGCAGGCCCAGCGCGGAGAGATCATTGGCTTCGACCGGAAAAAGCGATTGTTCGGTGGTCTGCCGAACATGCTTTGCCTCGCGTTCAAGCATGACAAGCGCGAGTGAGCCAAGGCTGATTGTCTTGCCTGCTTGTTGTAAGCGCTCGATCACATCTCCCATGTATGGATCGATGAAATGAAAGCGCTTGGAACAAACAATTTCGCCAAGCGTGACATGGTCGACCGGTGCTTCATCGGCTATGCGGTAGTAGAAATCGCGCCATTTCGGACCGTCCCAGAGAAAGAGAACAGGCCCAAGGCTGAGGCTGGGATTAAAACTTGGATCGGACATGGCTATCTCCAGCGCTTTTCATAGGCGCCCGATGTGGTCTGCTGACCTTCACTCAACGCGCGTAGTCGTGAAAGCAGTGCGACCCGCTTTTCGGGTCCGGCTGCAAGAGTTTGACGGAGCGTTGAAACAACTTCAGCAACATAGGCTTTCCCACGTTGCCGCCCTTCGATTTTCAGAGCTGAAACGCCAGCTGCACGGAGTTCGTCTATGTGGTTCATCACATCAAGAGATACAGGATCTTCAAATGCATAACCTTCTTCATCGCCGATGTTGAAACGCCCTTTGCAAAGGGTTGGATAGCCTGCTGCTTCGCCTGCCGGAAAGCGATTGATGGTATAATCGCCAAGTTCTGAAACCAGTTCTGAACCGTCGTGGCGATAACGCACATGGCTTGCAGGCGAGCAGACCCCATTCATGTTGGGTGACTTTCCTGTGGCGTAAGACGACAGCGAGCAGCGGCCTTCGGCCATCACGCACAAACCGCCAAAGACGAAAACTTCCATTTCGCAGGCGATCTTGCGTCCAAGCTTTGCAATATCAGGGATTGTCAACACGCGTGGCAGCACCACACGTTTTGCCTTGAAAGCATCGATCAGAAAGCTGATTGCATCGGCATTGGAAGCAGATGCCTGCACTGAAACATGCAGTCGCTGTTGCGGGTGGCGTTCTGCCGTATAGGCCATCAGCCCAAAATCCGCGAGGATCACCGCATCGGCACCCAATGCCGAGGCATCATCAACGGCTTGGTACCAGATATGCTCGTCGCCTGCACGCATGAAGGTGTTGATCGCAACGAAGACCTGCGTCCGACGGGCATGGGCGAAATTGATCGCTTCCCGTAGCTCTTCGCGGCTGAAATTGAGGCCAGGAAAATTGCGTGCGTTGGTTTCATCACGAAAGCCGCAATACACTGCATCGGCTCCGGCCTGCACGGCTTCGCGAAGTGCGGAAGGTGTTCCGGCAGGACAGATCAGTTCCATGAAGGGGTATCCTCTTTTGTGTCGGCAGCGAGCGCTTTGTCGCGCACAAAGCCTGCAATGGTTCGCACCACCGGGGCGAATGGCCCTGCGCCGCGTCCAAGATCAGCTGGCAGGTCAACATTGCAATCGTCCAGCGCATTGCGCAGGGCCAGCATGGCCTCCATGTCGCCGGTCACAGTGATGTCGCGCGAGAAAAACAGGGCGTCGCCATCAAGTTTGCCCTCCAGAAGAGCGAGCAGCATGACGAGCGGGCCTTCGATTGCGGCATCGGTTTTAAAGTCGTCTTTGTTGCGCAGTACCGAAATACGGGGGGCACCGGGTTCAACCAGAAAGGCGAAGGGGAGATCGGATGGCCGGAAGCCAAATCGTTTGTTGACGTGCTCGCCCAGCCGCTCAAACAGGCCGGGATGCGCACGGATAACCTGAAAGAAAACATGAGAAACAAGCGGCTTGAGCAGAAATGGCGGAACAAACCGAACCGGAGCGACCACGGCAGGCGGAATTTTCATCATGACTTTGCTCCAGACACTTCTATGCGCACCAGCTTACGACGTCTTCTCAAGGACTAGGCGATTCAAGCCTGTAAGAGTTTGATCTGGATCAAAGACGGCAGAAGAATTGCGTATTCAAAGTGAGACATGAAAAATGCATCCCCTCTGCCTTCTTCCTATGGCGATCTGCAGAGCTTCGTATCGGAGCTCGAACGCCGCGGTGATCTCGTCCGCATCCAGCGTCCAGTTTCGCTGCTTCATGAAATCACGGAAATTCATAAACGCGTTCTGGAAGCTGATGGACCGGCTTTGCTGTTTGAAAATCCGGTCGATGCTGCAGGCAAAGTGCAATCCATCCCGTTGCTTGCCAGTCTGTTCGGTGCTGAACGACGGATTGCATGGGGGCTTGGTCGCAGTCCGGAAGAGCTGCCTGATTTAGCCAATCTGCTGGCAGAGTTGAGAGCGCCGACGCCGCCGCGTTCAGCAGGCGAAATCTGGGGCAAGCTGCCTCTGGCAAAAGCAGCGCTGGCAATGCGACCACGGCGTGTCAGCCGTGCGCCGGTGCATGAGATCACACGCGAGGGAGACGCCATTAATCTGGATGCGTTGCCGATACAATGGTGCTGGCCCGGAGAGCCTGCTCCGCTGGTGACTTGGCCTTTGGTCATCACTTGTGCGCCTGACGATCCATCCGACATCAATGTCGGTATTTACCGGATGCAGAAGCTCGGGCGAGATAGGCTGGTCATGCGCTGGCTGGCACATCGGGGTGGCGCGCGGCATCATCGCATGTGGCAGAAGGTCGGGAAGGATATGCCTGTTGCTGTTGCTATCGGTGCGGATCCAGCGACAATTCTTGCAGCTGTCATGCCTTTGCCTGAAGGGATGAGCGAGCTTGCATTTTCGGGTCTTTTGTCGGGGCGAAGGCCCGTAATCACAGACGCGCGCACGGTGCCAATCAGCGTCCCTGCCAATGCGGAAATTGTGCTTGAAGGTTTTGTATCGGCAACCGAAACCGCGCCGGAAGGCCCTTATGGGGATCACACTGGTTATTATAACAGTGTGGAAGATTTTCCGGTGATGCGTCTCAGCGCGATCACCATGCGCAAGAACCCGATTTATCTTTCCACTTACACCGGGCGTCCGCCTGATGAACCTTCAAAGCTCGGCGAGGTGATGAACAAGCTGTTTGTGCCGGTCGTGCGCAAACAATTTCCCGAGATCACTGACCTTTGGCTGCCAGCTGCGGCATGTTCTTATCGCGCAATGGTGGTCGCCATCGACAAGCGATATCCGGGGCAAGCGCGCAGGGTGATGATGGGGCTTTGGTCAATGTTGCCACAGTTCAGCTACACCAAGCTTATCATTGCCGTCGATCCCGATATAAATGTGCGCAATTGGGATGATGTGCTCTGGGCGCTATCGACACGCTTCGACGCGAGCCGAGATTTGATTAAGCTTGATCATACACCGGTGGATTATCTTGATTTCGCTTCACCGCGTTCAGGGCTTGGCGGAAAGCTCGGACTCGATGCAACCAACAAGATTGGTGCGGAAACCGATCGCGAATGGGGTGCTGTCCTTTCCATGAATGCAGAGACCATTGCGCGTGTGGACGCGATGTGGGGCGAATTGGGAATCGACAGGGAGAGCAGACAGTGAAGCGGATTGTCGTGGGAGTTTCAGGCGCGTCCGGGTCGCTTATATCACTGAAAATACTTGAGTGCCTGAACAAGATGCAGTCCGTTGAAACGCATCTCGTCATATCACAAGCCGCTGAGCGGACTTTGCGCTATGAGCTGGGCCCGAACGGCTATTCTATACTGCATAGGCTGGCAGAAAAGACCTATTCGATTGAGGATGTGGGAGCAGCCATTGCCAGCGGATCCGTGCCGACGGCTGGAATGATTGTTGCACCTTGTTCCATGCGCACTTTAGCGTCGATAGCCAATGGCTTCAGCGATAGTCTGCTAACGCGCGCTGCCGATGTGCAGCTCAAAGAGCGGCGCAAGCTGCTGCTGATCACCCGCGAAACACCACTGCATCTGGTCCATTTGCGCAATATGTGTACGGTCACCGAGATGGGCGCAATCGTGATGCCGCCAGTGCCTGCCTTTTATCTGCACCCGCAGACGGTAGATGAAATTGCCCATCAGATCGCAGCGCGAGCCATTGATCTGATGGGGATTGGTGAGCAACAGGCCGAAAGCTGGAGCGGCTCAGTTTAGTTTCGGATGCCGGTCAACGAGCGCCTGACGGCGTTGCTGCAGCTCCTCGATCTGCTGTTCGAGCGAGAGAATTTCATCATCGAGCTTATCGACGCGTTCTTCGATATGGGAATAGGCTTCCTTGAGCAGCAGTTTGGCTTCCGTTTTGTTTGAGGCACTTGGCGTGTCGCCACGCAACGGTTTGTTGGCCGTCTCAGGAAGGAAGAATGCTGTGATGAGACCCACGATGGCTGCGCACATGAGATAGTAAGCAGGCAGATAAAGATTATCAGTTGCCTCGACAAGCCATGCGGCAACAGTCGGGGTCAGTCCCGCCACGATAATTGAAATATTAAAGGCGGCAGCAAGAGCGCTATAGCGAATACGCGCCGGAAACAGTGCTGGCAGTGTCGATGCCATGATGCCTGTGAGGCAGTTGAGCAAAATCGCCAATATCAGCAAGCCAGCAAAAATAGTCGCAATGTTTCCACTGGCAACAAGGTGGAATGCCGGCACGGCAAACAATAATAAGCCCACACTGCCGATAATCAGGAAAGGCCTGCGGCCAAACCGGTCGCTGAGGAAGCCGACGACGGGCTGCACAAACAGCATACCGATCATCACGACAATGATAATCAGCACACCGTGATCTTCGGAATAGCCCAGGCTCTGGGAAAGATAGGTCGGCATATAGGTAAGCAGCATGTAATAGGTGACGTTTGTCACCAGAACCATGCCAATACAGACGCTCAATGCACGCCAGTATTTGCTGACGATTTCCTTGAAGGACACCATCGGCCGGTCTTCAATCGCATCACGGTCTTCTTTTTCCAATGCCGCAAGCTGTTGTGTGAATGCGGGTGTTTCTTCAGCCGCATGGCGAAGATAAAGTCCGATCAGACCGAGCGGAGCGGCAAGGTAGAATGGAATGCGCCAGCCCCAGTCCAAGAAGGCGTCTTCACCAACCATGGTGCTGAGGAAAACAACGAGACCCGCACCCAGCACAAAACCGGCTATCGAGCCAAAGTCCAGCCAGCTGCCCAGGAAGCCGCGACGCCTGTCGGGAGCATATTCGGCGACGAAGATCGCAGCACCGGTATATTCGCCGCCTACGGAAAAGCCCTGTGCCAGCTTGCAAAGCAGCAAAAGGATAGGCGCCCAGATTCCGATAGTGGCATAGGAGGGGATCAGGCCGATACAGAATGTACTGGCGGCCATGATGATAATTGTAAGTGAGAGAACTTTTTGTCGACCGAAACGGTCGCCCATTACGCCGAAAAACAAGCCACCCAGAGGGCGCACCAGAAACGGCACGGAGAATGTGGCAAGCGCTGCAATTGTCTGAATGCCCGGGGCTGCATTGGGGAAGAATACCTGGCCCAATGCATAGGCCACGAAGCCGTAAACGCCGAAATCGAACCATTCCATCGCGTTGCCCAAGGCCGCAGCGGTAATGGCTTTCTTGAGCTTGGTGTTATCGATGACCTTGATGTCGTGAATTTGTAATGGTGTAGCCTGAGATGAGCTGCCTGCAGCATCGCTTTGCGCCATTCGCCACCGCCTTTTTGCGTTTTGTTATAATATCCCACGCAACAGAATAGCGGCCCCGCATTTAGAACATGCATTGACCACTCTACTGTTAAGTGAATTTGAGCGAGTAACTAGTTGGCGTCGGGTTTGGTTCCGATAAAGCGTATAAATAGTCGGCAAAGAAGGCCTATGCTGGCCCGAGCATGATGAAAGTTTCGCTTTTGCTGACGCCCTGAAGTGAGCGTATCGTCGAAATCACTTCGTTAAGCTCGGAGATGGTCGAAACTTCCAGCTCGGCGATCACATCCCAGATGCCGTTAGTGTTAAAAACGCCCGTGAGGCCTGGAACGCGTTTGATTGCGCTGATTGTTGCCTTCAGTGACGAGCCTGACATTTCGATGAGCATGAAGGCACGGATCTGATCTTTGCCGATATCGTCACGGACACGGACAGTGAAGCCTTTGATGTCGCCATTCGCAATCATGCGGTCGAGGCGCTTTTGTGCGGTGGCGCGTGCAACGCCTAAAAGCTCTGCAAGCTGTGGAACAGAAGCCCGGCCATTAATGCGAAGCTCCGTGATCAGTCTCTTGTCCAGCTCATCCATTGATACGGCTTCCTTAAAAGTAAGTTATGCTGACGATATCGTCACTATTTTATAAAAATAATCACTTTATATTCTTTTTTGTCAATCTAATTGCAGATAATGATTTTGGCCAAGGGGAGTGCATAAGCGGCTCTTAAAATGCTGCAAGCGATAGGAACGCTGCGCAAATCCCTGTTGAGGCCGGTTACAAGGCTATCAAGATAGCGTCAACAGCTCCGCCTGGGGCTTTCGTAGGGAACTCTGATAATGAAAATGGCGAGACTTTTTTCCACAGCGCTTATAGCACTTGGCATCTCACTATCCGCCCATGCAGCTAAGGCTGATGATCTGGAAAAAATTCAAAAGAACGGCAAGATGACGATTGCGCTTTCGGGCGTCTTCCCTCCGTTCAGTTTTGTCGATGAATCCAACAAAGTTGTTGGCTTCGACGTTGATATCGGTTCTGAAATCGCACGCCGTCTGAAGGCTGAGCCTGAAATCGTCACCACTGCCTGGGATGGCATCATTGCGGGCCTCGTTACCGGCCGCTTCGATACAATCGTCGGCTCGATGGGCATCACCGAAGAACGCAAAAAAGCAATCGACTTCGTCGGACCTTACTACCGTTCCGGTCTTGGCCTGTTCCTGCGTAAAGGCGACAGCGTCAAGTCGCTCGACGAACTCGACGGCAAGACAATTGGTGTGACGCTTGGCGAAACCTCTGAAAAGTGGGTTCGCGAGCAGAACAAGTATGAAGTCCGCACCTATAAGGGCCTGCCGGAAATGCTTCTCGACCTCGGTTCGGGCCGCATCGACGCGGTGATTGCAGACGACGTGCCTGTTCTGGTTGCCATTTCCAAGAGCAATGCGCCGATCGAGCAGATCAAGGATGACAAGCTTCCGCGCTATGACATTGGCATTGCTGTTCGCAAGAACAATCCTGAACTTCGCGACGCTATGCAGAAAGCGCTCGACGATATGATGGCTGATGGCACTTACAAGACCATTTCCGAAAAGTGGATTGGCGCGGATATCCGTTAATCCGGTTGTTTCGGGTCAGGGCAGCATAATTTGCTGCCCTGCCTCAAACACGGAAGCGGCATGACTGAAAATCTATAGCCGCATTTTCTGTTTTCCGCATTGTCTTCATGTTGAGCGCTCTAAGCAGCTTTATTGACAATGCTCTCGTTCCTAAACTCTGCCATGGCCTCGTTTCAGCCGTTCGCTGAAGCACTATCTCGTGGCAGATGTTCCTCCTGATGGAGCAGAAAGGTTGAAGGATGGATATCGCACTTATCGAGCGGATTTTTCCCTTCATTGTTGAAGCTGCCTGGGTCACAGTCGGACTGACTGTCGTGTCGCTGCTGATCGGTCTGGTTGTCGCCAGTCTGCTCGTTATGGCGCGCTTTTCGCGATATGCACCAGTGCGCTGGATTGCTGTGGCCTATATCAGCATCATGCGTGGTACGCCGCTTCTGGTGCAGCTCTTCCTCGTGTTCTTTGGTGGGCCGCAATTCGGCTTTGAATTCACGCCCTTTGTGGCGGGTGTCATCACGATGGGCTTCAACATCGGCGCCTATATGTCTGAGGGTATGCGCGGGGCGATCCTGGCAGTTGATAAAGGCCAGAATGAAGCCGCCCGGTCGCTTGGTTTTGGTCGAGTTGGCACGATGCGGCTCTTCATTCTGCCACAGGCTGCTCCTTTGATGATCCGGTCGCTGGGCGTCAATACGGTTATTCTGACCAAGAGTACTGCTCTTGTCTCCACCATCGGTGTGGTTGAATTGACCTATACCGCGCAGCGCTTTGTCACTTCCACCTACAAGCCCTTCGAGGTTTTTGCGGTGGCTGCTGCGGCTTACATCGTCATCATAGCCGTCATTTCGCTGATCGTTCGCGGACTTGAAACCTACTTCAACGCTGAGAAGAGGGCAGGAGCATGAGTCTGGATTTCACAGTTGTTCCACCTTATGCGGAACTGTTGCTCATCGGTCTTCTCTGGACCGTTCTGATCACTGTTCTGGCTGGCGTTATCAGTGTTGTGCTTGGCATTGTTATTGCAATCGTCACCCTTCATGCGCCCAAACTGATCAGCCTTCCCCTGCGCGGCATTGTATTCCTTTTCATGGGCACACCGCTGCTGCTGCAGCTTTATCTGCTCTATTATGGCCTGTCGCAGATCGGGATCATGGTGCCTGCATTCTGGACCGGTGTGTTCGGGCTTGGTATGCATTATGCCGCCTATAATGCCGATATTTTCCGCGCGTCGCTGGAGGCTGTCGACAAGGGACAAATGGAAGCCGCTCGCTCGCTTGGCTTCGGCAATGGTGCGTCTTTGCGCTATTTCATTATCCCGCAGGCAATCCTTACGGCTTTGCCACAGGTCGGCAATAACAGCATTATCCTGCTCAAGGACACGGCCGTTCTTTCGGTGTTAGGCATCACCGAACTGGTGCTGAATGCCCAGCGTGGCATCAGCGAAACCTATCGTCCTTTTGAGTTCTACTTCGTTGCAGCCGTGCTCTATTACCTCGTCAATCTTCTGATGGAATGGGGTTTGAGCAAAGCGGCCAAGAAAGCGGAAGCTATCCGATGAACACACAGACCCCCATGATCGAATTGCGCCAAATTCGGAAATCTTACGGCGAAATCGAGGTGCTGAAAGGCATCGACCTGACTGTTGCACGCGGGAAGATCGTTTCCATCATCGGCCCCAGCGGATCGGGTAAGAGCACATTGCTCCGCTCCATTAATATGTTGGAGGAAACCTCAAGCGGTGAAATCTGGCTTGATGGACATCAGGTAAATCGTCCGCTCAAGGGGCGTGCTTTTGAAAAGCACATCAACCACATCCGTCAGGAAATGGGGATGGTTTTTCAGCAGTTTAACCTCTTCCCGCATTTGACGGTTCTGCAGAACATCATGGTCGGACCGATGAAGCTCAAGGGCTTGTCCCGGGCGGATGCATTGGAACGCGCTAACACTCTGCTCGCCAAGGTCGGCCTTGTCGATAAGGGGCACGCCTATCCGGCACGTCTCTCTGGCGGTCAGAAGCAACGTGTTGCCATTGCTCGCGCTTTGGCAATGCAGCCCAAAGTTATGCTTTTTGATGAAGCGACATCTGCGCTTGATCCGGAGCTGGTCGAAGAAGTCAATCAGGTCATGAAGCAGCTCGCAAACGAGCACATGACCATGCTGATCGTCACCCACGAAATGCGCTTTGCCGCCGAAGTCTCCGACCATGTGATGTTCATGGATGGTGGCGTGGTGGTTGAGCAAGGCGCGCCAAGCCAAGTCTTGTCCGATCCTACCGAGGAACGGACAAGAGCTTTCCTACGAAAGCATCTTTCGCAATAAGCCGGTCGAAAACGACCGAAGCCTGAAGTTTATGTTCTGAAGCGTGTTTCTGACATCTCGAAACACGCTCTAATCGACGGAGATTAGATTCAATGACTGCGAGTGTTTCAAACGGCGCGTCCAACGCCGTAACGACCGCGCACAACCATATTAATGCGCAGCATGTCGAAGATCTGGCATTGCGCCTTGTTGGCTGGGGCAGTGAAACAGGCACACCCGGAGAGGCGGAGTTTTCCGATCATCTCGTAGCCGTACTCAAGGAAATACCTTACTTCCAGCAGAACCCGGATAATATCCGCACAGTAGCCAGCCACGGTGATCCGCTGACCCATAATGTGGTCGCGCTGGTGCGCGGAAACGGCAAGCGCACGCTCGCTCTTGCAGGCCATTTTGATACGGTCGCAACCGATAACTACCACGAGCTTAAGTCGCTCGCTTGTGAGAGCCTGAAACTCAAGGACGCTCTTATCAAGGATTTGTCTAACCGTTCACGCTCCGCTCAGGAAGAGCGCGCGCTGGAAGATTTGCTGAGCGGCGATTTCCTCCCGGGACGTGGCCTGCTCGATATGAAAAGCGGGCTTGCCGTGGGTATAGCCTGTGCTGAAAAATTTGCGGCTGACCCGGATCGCAGCGGTAATTTGTTGCTGGTTTTCACCCCCGATGAAGAACGCGAAAGCCGTGGCATGCGTTCGATGCGCAATGCGCTGCCAGCTATCGCCCGCGACTTTGACATTGAAATCTCGGCTGCGATCAATCTCGATGTGACATCTGATCAGGGCGACGGAAAAGAAGGTCGTGCGGTTTATGCTGGGACCATCGGAAAGCTGCTGCCCTTTGCGCTGGTTATCGGATTGAGCTCACATGCGAGCTATCCATATGAAGGCGTGAGCGCACAGGCGATGGCCGCCAGCATTCTTGCACGCTTTGAAGGCAATGCAGCGCTTGCTGATCGCGATGCGAATGATATCTCGCCGCCACCAATCTGCCTTGAAGCAAAAGACCTGCGTGACGGATATGAAGTGACGACGCCAGAACGTTTCTGGATCGCGCTTAACTGGCTTTATCATGCCATGACGGCGGAAGAGCTGTTCAGTCGTTTCAAGGATGAAGTTCTGGCTGGTGCGACAGAGGCCGTTGAGCGCTTTGCCGGGCAGTCGGAAGCGTTCGGAGAACTGATCGGAAAACGCGCTGGCGCAATTCCGGCAGCACCGAAGCTCATCACATTCGAGCAGTTGCGCGTGATGGCTGCAGAGGTCGCCGGTGAGCAGTTTGAAGCTCTTTACAGCGAGCAGGAAAAGCGCCTTGCCGATATCGACAATCCGTTGTCGGTCAGCCGCCAACTGACTGAATGGCTTGTCGGCGTTGCACATCTGTCAGGTCCGGCAGTTGTTGTGGGTTTTGCAGGTCTGCATTACCCAGCGAGCCATCTTGATCATACGCAGGCTAATGATCGTGCGTTCAAACAGGCTATCGACACAACGATGCAGGCATTTGCGGCCTTCCCGGATCAGTCACTCGTCTGGAAGCCGTATTTCCAGGGCATTTCCGATATGAGCTTTCTTGGGCAGGCGACGCTTGGGCAGGATATTGTTTCAAACAACACGCCGGTCGCCCGTCTTGTCGATCATCCGGCGGGTGACGCATTACAATTCCCGGTGGTCAATATTGGCCCGTGGGGACGTGAGTTCCACCAGAAGCTTGAGCGTGTACACGCGCCTTATGCCTTTAAAGTTCTGCCGCAGATCGTTTCGATGATTGCGGAAAATTTTCTCGTAACCAAGGCCTGAGCCAGCAGTGCTTTGCCCAAACATGTTGGATAAGGGTTCATATCAATGACCAATGAAAAGCTGAATATAGTTCCGTTTGTCAGTGTCGATCACATGATGAAGCTTGTGCTCACGGTGGGAGTTGAAACCTTCCTCAAAGAGCTGGCCGACGTGATCGAAGAAGATTTCCGCCGTTGGGAACAGTTCGACAAGACGCCGCGTATCGCATCCCACTCCGACGAAGGTGTAATTGAGCTGATGCCGACAAGCAACGGCACGCTTTATGGATTTAAATATGTAAACGGTCATCCGAAGAACACAAAGGAAGGTCGCCAGACCGTTACCGCTTTTGGCGTGCTCTCCGATGTCGGCAACGGTTACCCAATGCTGTTGACGGAGATGACGATTCTCACAGCGCTTCGCACAGCTGCAATGTCAGCAGTCGCAGCCAAACATCTTGCGCGGCCTGATTCAAAGACCATGACGATCATCGGAAATGGCGCACAGAGCGAGTTTCAGGCGTTGGCGTTCAAAGCCATCCTGGGAATCGAAAATCTCCGCCTCTTTGATATTGATCGTTCTGCGAGCGAGCGCTGTGCGCGTAACCTGAGTGACAAGGGCTTTTCTGTTTCGATTCACAACACATCGCAGGAAGCCGTTGAAGGTGCCGACATCATCACGACTGTTACGGCTGACAAGCAATATGCCACTATCCTCAGTGACAACATGGTCGGCCCTGGCGTGCATATCAATGCCGTTGGTGGCGATTGCCCTGGCAAAACCGAGTTGAATAAAGACATTTTGCTGCGTTCCGACATTTTTGTCGAATACCCGCCGCAGACCCGCATCGAAGGTGAAATCCAGCAGCTTGACGCCGATTATCCGGTCAAAGAGCTCTGGGAAGTCATCACGGGTGCGATCTCTGGTCGTGCTTCCGACCGAGCCATCACCCTGTTTGACAGTGTTGGTTTCGCAATCGAAGATTTCTCGGCGCTGCGATATGTTCGCAGCAAGTTGGAGGAAACGGGCCTCTTTGTCGAGCTGGATATGCTGGCTGATCCTGACGAGCCACGCGACCTTTATGGAATGCTCATTCGATGTGAAAAGGCGCTGAAGCAGGCAGCCTGATAGCAAAAGCAAGGCCGGTGGTGAAAACCACCGGCCTTTTGCATTATACGCTGCTCAGAAGAATACTGGTCTCGCTGTTCATGACACCATCGATCGTTCGCACTTCACGCAAGACGCGATCAAAATCGTGCAGGCTTTCTGCATGGATCTCTGCCACCAGATCCCATGAACCGTTTGTCGTATGCAAAGTGCGGATCTGCGGCAATCCCCGCAAGAGCTTGATCACCTTGGTTGTCGATCGGCCTTGCACCTCGATCAGCATGATCGCGTGAACAACCCCATCATCGTAATCCTGCCGAACCCGGATCGTGAAGCCTAATGCGGCACCCGTTTCCAACAGGCGATCTAGGCGCGCCTGAACGGTTCCGCGTGAAACGCCAAGGATAGTCGCCAGTTTTGAGAGCGGCGCACGTCCGTCCTCCCGCAAAATGGCAATCAGCTTATGATCCAGATCATCAAAAATATGCATGGCACTTTTTTACAGTTCAACTGTGCAAATTGCCAGATTTTTTACAAATGACCCGACAGTTTTACAATTTTAACTGACTTTATGCCCTCCTACTCTGCTTGTCGGAGTGCTGATGGAGGAGCGTATGAGTATGTTGGAGAGCAGGAAAAGCCACCTGATCGAGCTACCAGAGTTCATGGCGCAGCTATGCCAAATTCGCTTCCGTTGGTGAAGCGATAAGCGCTTTAAATCTTTGTTTTTATGCATGTCTTTTGCGACATGCTTTAGCAGTGAGAATAGTCTGAGAATGAGCAGACCATCTGTCCAGAGTCCGAAATCGGTCGTTATGATCCGACCACATCATTTTACCCCCAATGCGCAAACCGCAAAGGATAATGCGTTTCAGTCCGTCGACGAGCGTCGCTCCGCTGAAGTGCTGGCGAAAGCTGCTTTCGATGAGGTAACGCTCATGGCCGAGGGATTGGCTGATGCGGGCGTAACGGTTCACCTTTTTGAAGACGAAACCCACGCCTTGCCCGATTCAGTCTTCCCGAATAACTGGTTTTCGACCCATTCGGGCGGCCATGTTGCCATCTATCCGATGTTTTCGGAAAGCCGTCAGAAAGAACGCCGCCCTGATGTGATCGAAATGCTGAAGCGCGACTATCGCGTTCAGGACGTCATCGATTATTCGGGCCTCGAGCGTGATCACTTCTATCTCGAAGGCACAGGCGCCATGGTGCTCGACCATATTGGACGTGTGGCCTATGCAGCCCGTTCCAATCGCACAAATGAAGTGGCGCTGGAGCGTTTCTGTACACATTTCAACTTTGAGCCAATGGTGTTTGACGCGGTCGATTCGTCCGGCAAGCCGATCTATCACACCAATGTGCTGATGTGCATCGGTGCGGATTACGCATTGATCGGAACCGATATGATTACTGATCCGGCCCGCCGTCAGGAAATCGTTGACCGTCTGCAGGAAACCGGACGCACGGTCATTCATCTTTCAGCACGACAGATTGGTGAGTTTGCCGGGAACGCCATAGAACTGGAAGGCCAGGATGGCCGGGTTCTGGCCCTTTCAGCCCGCGCTCTTGCCGCTTTGAGCAAGGATCAGATCAAGACAATCGAACAGACCGCAAAGCTGCTGCCTTTCGCCGTTCCGACGATTGAGCTGGCTGGCGGATCGGTCCGCTGCATGTTGGCTGGCATTCATCTTTCACGCCGCACAACAAACGGCACACATTTGCTTTACGCAACAACAAGAGCCGGGTAGATAGGCTCCAGCTAAATTGAGGGTAACCTTCCATGTCTTCTAACAGACCCGTTTATGAGTTCAACTCGATCATCGTCCGTGAGCCTTCGCGCTCTGTGGTGAATGGTCTTCGTGCGCTGGATACCGGCAACCCAACCTATGAAGGCGTTAAGGCCGAACATGACGCCTATATCGCTGCCATGCAGGCTGCAGGCGTTGAGGTTACGATCCTTCCTCCGCTCGAAGATTTCCCTGATTCCATCTTCGTTGAAGATCCTGCACTCGTTTTCACGGAAGGCGCAATTCTGCTACGTCCGGGCGCAGTAACGCGCGTTGGTGAAACGGCTGTTATCGAGCCAACCCTCCGCCAGATGTTCGACACCGTTGTTGAACTTCCAGAGCCAGGCTTTGCTGACGGTGGCGACGTTCTGACGACACAGAAGAGCGTGATGATCGGCCTTTCCGCCCGTACCGATAAGGCAGGTGCAGCAGCGCTTATCGCAAGCCTCGATAAGATCGGTCGCAAGGGTGAAGTTGTTTCGACACCGGAAGGCGTCCTTCATTTCAAAACCGACTGCTCGCTGGTCGATGAAGAAACCGTTCTCTCCACGAGCCGCCTCGCAAAGTCCGGCGTCTTCTCCGGTCTTCGTCAGCTGATCGTGCCGGAAGGAGAGGAAGCCGCTGCCAATGCATTGCGCGTCAATGACGTTGTGATGGTCGGCTCCGATTTCCCACGCACCATCGAGCTGCTGGAAAAGAGCGGTTACAACGTGGTTCCCCTGAAAACCACGCAGATTGGCAAGATCGACGCTGGTCTTTCCTGCATGTCGCTTCGCTGGTATCGCAAGTAAGTCTTACGGCTCAGGGGCACCCGCTCCTGAGCCGTTTTCTATATGCATTCCCCGTGCTTGCCGTAATAAAAAGGTGAGCCGCTACAAAAATATAAGGAGAACGGGAACATGGTTGGTTTTAAAGGGAAAATTGCAGGCGCGATCGCACTTGCTGTATTGGCCAGCGGCGCAGCACAGGCGGAAGGTAAACTTCGTCTCGGCATGACGCCTGAACCATATATGCCTTTCACTCAGGTCAATGCTGCAGGTGAATGGGAAGGGCTGGAAGCGGACCTTTCACGCGCGCTCTGCGAAAAGCTCGCAGACAAGTGCGAATTCAAGTCGATGGCATGGGATGGCCTTATTCCATCGCTCACCGAAAACAAGGTCGATTTCATTATCGGAGCTTTTTCGGTGACGGATGAACGCCGCAAGGTTGTTGATTTCAGCACGCCTTACTACACCGAAGGCACAGTCGTCGTCGGTTCGAAGTCGGATACGGACAAGGTCGGCACTGTCGCGGCAAGCGATGGTTCGGGTGAAGTCGTCGATCAGGCAGCTCTGTCGGGTAAGATCGTCGGCGTCCAGACTTCGAGCGTTCAGTCGGCTTACATGACCAAGTATTTGCCGGATGTCTCGATCAAGAGCTACGACACGGCTGACAACTCGGTTGCCGATCTTGTTGCGGGTCGCGTTGACTATGTTCTTGCACCGGATCTGTTTGTGCAGAATTTCCTGAAGACCCCGCAGGGCGAAGATTACGAAGTCAAGCTCGTTGCGCCAAAGAGCGTTGTGCTGGGTGAAGGCGTTGCCTATGCCGTCCGTAAGGGCGATACAGCAACGCTTGAAAAGGTCGATGCAGCACTTGCAGAACTCGACAAGGAAGGCGCTCTGAAGGCGCTAGTCGACAAGTGGATTTTCGAAAAGAAGTAATCCTTTAAGGAAACGAACGCCGGTAGCGGCGTTCGGCCTTCGCTTACGGCATCGACCCAAGGTCCAAATCGACTTTGGCCAAATCGACTTTGGCCAAATCGACTTTGGAATGACGGATGCGTAAATTTAATAAGCCGGAGCGCCCCTCTTGCGTCCATAGAGATGCGTGGCGCTCCGTGCGAAGCGTCTGGCTTTTTGATCGGATTAATCTGCATGGATTCTTATTGGCAACTGTTAGCCTGGGGAAGCGAGGGCTGGGGAGACGAGTTCGCACACGGACTTCTGATGACCTTGCAGGTCTCGGCCGTGGCATTTGCAGTCTCATTCCTCTTTGGGCTCACCGCCGCATCAGGGAAGCTTTCGCGAAACCGTTTCACGAAAGCGATTGCTGATCTTTATACAACGGTGGTTCGCGCTCTGCCGGAACTGCTTGTTATTCTGCTGCTCTATTTCTCTGTCGCGACAGGTGCGGAACGGCTTCTCAAGGCGACGGGCCTTGTCGGCAATGATTTCCAGTTTAGCGCCTTTTGGGCCGCAATCATTGCGCTGGCTTTCGTCAACGGCGCATTCATGACCGAAGTGTTGCGTGCATCTTATCTGGCAATTCCGCGAGGGCAGATCGAAGCAGCACTATCCATCGGGATGCGTCGTCGTCAGATATTTACCCGCGTCACCTTCCCGCAAATGATGCGTCATGCCGTTCCCGGCATTGGCAATCTCTGGCTTTCGATAACAAAGGAAAGCGCGATCATTTCGGTTCTCGGTTCCTTCCATGAGTTGCTTTATACGGGCTACCGTGCTGCGGCATCCACCAAGCAATATGTGTTCTTTTATGGCCTCACGGCACTCCTGTTCCTGGGCATCACACTGGTTTCAGTTCTGATAATTGCACGGCTTGAAAAACGCCTGAGCCGGGGGCACGGATAATGGAATCGATCACTAAAATCGTTGAGTTCCTGCCGCCGTTGATTAAGGCGATGCCGCTGACACTGCTTTTGACGGCAACAGCAGGTGTTATCGGTCTAATCTTTGGTACGCTGAGTGCGTTGGCGCTGCTTTCAAAGAGCCGTATTCTGAAATGGCCGGCTTTTGTCTACACCTTCATTTTCCGTGGTACGCCGCTTCTGGTGCAGCTTTATCTGATCTATTACGGGCTCGGGCAGATCCTACCAGGCACATGGGTCAGACACAGCTTCCTGTGGCCATATATGCGTGATGGCCTGTGGTATGCGGTGTTTGCGCTGAGCCTCAATCAGGGGGCATACAATGCCGAGGTTATTCGCGGCGCTATCAAATCGATCCCGCGCGGGCAGATCGAAGCAGCACTTTCTATCGGTATGAGCCGGTTCAAGATTTTGCGCCGCGTCACCCTTCCGCTGGCCTTCCGTCATTGTATGCCGGTTCTGACCAGTGACCTTATCATCCTGCTTAAATCCACTTCGCTTGCTTCCACAATTACGATCATGGAAGTGATGGGAACCGCACGCGCGTTGCAACGCAGTTCCTTGTCGATATTCGAGCCGTTGATTGCGGCAGGTATCCTCTATTTCACCGTTGTGTTCATCCTTACCCGGATCATGAACTGGGTCGAACGGCGCATGAGCAGCTCACGCGCGTCGATGGTCTGATCTGTTTCAGGAGCAATTTAAATGACGTCCATGGCACTGACCGTCAAAAATATTCACAAGAGCTTCGCTGGTGTCGAGGTTCTAAAAGGCATCTCTTTTGAAGCCAAGAAAGGCGACGTCATATCGCTGATTGGCAGCAGTGGTTCTGGCAAAAGCACTTTGCTGCGCTGCATCAATTATCTGGAGACTCCAGATGAAGGCGAGATCGCAGTTGCGGGTGAAGTGATCCGCACCAAGGTCGGACGCGATGGAAAATCCCATGCTGCCGATCCGCGTCAGCTTGAACATGTCCGCACGCGTCTGGGAATGGTGTTTCAGAGCTTTAATCTTTGGTCGCATCGCACGATCCTTGAGAACATCATCGAAGGACCGATCCATGTTCTGGGCATGTCGAAGGCGGAAGCTTTGGCAGAAGCAGAGGTTCTGATGGAGAAGGTGGGGATCACGCCCAAACGCGATCAGTATCCTACGCAGCTTTCCGGCGGACAGCAGCAACGCGCTGCAATTGCTCGTGCGCTCGCTATGAAACCTGAAGTCATGCTGTTTGATGAGCCGACGTCTGCACTTGATCCAGAACTGGTGACGGAAGTGCTGCAGGTTATCAAAAAACTCGCCGAAGAAGGCCGGACAATGGTGATGGTGACACATGAAATGGCGCTTGCACGCGAAATTTCGAGCGAAGTCATCTTCCTGCACAAGGGGCTGGTTGAAGAGCGCGGTTCGCCTGATATCGTGATGCGCAATCCGCAGTCGCAGCGCCTGCGTCAATTCTTGCACATGAGTTAAGAGGGGGGAGACCATGACCGATAACAAATTGGGTGTGTTTGAGGATGAACTTAAAGCTATCCGCAGGCATCTGCATAGCATTCCCGAGCTGGGATTAGAGGAAGTTGAGACTTCCGACTATATTGCATCCCGCTTGCAGGAATGGGGCTATGAGCTGAGCCGCGGGCTTGCCAAGACTGGCATTGTTGCCTCTCTGCGCCGGGGCAATTCAAATCGCTCCATCGGTTTCCGCGCTGATTTTGATGCGCTACCAATTCTGGAAGAAACTGGTCTGCCTTATGCAAGCAAGAATGCGGGCAAGATGCATGCCTGTGGCCATGATGGTCATACCGCAATGCTGCTGGGCGCTGCTTGGTCGCTTGCAAAGGATGAAGACTTTTCGGGAACTGTTCATTTCATTTTCCAGCCCGCTGAGGAAAATTATGGCGGTGCTCAGATCATGATTGAGGAAGGGCTCTTTGAACGCTTCCCTTGCGATCAGGTGTTTGCGCTCCATAACTGGCCGGGTTTGGAAGCCGGCAAATTTGCGTCCAAGGCAGGCCCGATTGCTGCTTCCATAGATGCACTGACACTGACGGTTAAGGGCAGTGGCGGACATGGTGCAGAGCCTGAAAAGACAATTGATCCAATCGTGGTCGCGTCAAGCATTGTCATGGCCCTGCAGACCATCGTCTCTCGCACTGTCTCGCCTCATCAGGCCAGTGTGATTACCGTCGGTGCGTTTAATTCGGGTGCGGTTTGCAATGTCATTCCTGATACGGCCAAGCTTGAAATCTCGATGCGTGCAACCGACCCGGTCATTCGCAAGACATTGCGTGAGAAGGTCGAGCAGGTTGCAAAGATGCAGGCAGCGAGCTATGGCGCAGATGTAAGTTTTGACTGGATGACCGGCTATCCGGCAACCATTAACGATGCGGCGGCATTCGAGCAGGCGAAGGCGACTGTGACGCAGCATTATGGCGAAGATGCTTTTGAAGAGCTCGACCGACCATTTATGGGCAGCGAAGACTTTTCCTTCATGCTGGAAAAGTCGGCTGGCGCGTATCTCCTGATCGGAAATGGCGACAGCTCTGGTCTGCACACGGCGACCTATAATTTCAATGATGAAATATTGGAGCGCGGAGTGTCCTTTTTTCATAATCTGGCTAAGGACAGCCTTAAGGTTTGAGTTGTTCGGCGAGAGGCGCGGAGTTTCCCGCGCCTCTTTCATTCGATATTCAATGTGTTCCGACGGCTTGTCCATAGACGCGGATAACGTTTCTGACGGCTTCGACCATCAGCGCATGTGGCGTGGCTTCAACCTTGCCGGCTGCAACAGCCGGATAAAGTGTTCCGAGATACTGGCTGATCAGCGTTTCTGGAATTTTGCGACCTTCAAGACGCTTGAGCAGCGAATTGACGGCTGCTGTGGCTTCCGGATGTGGCCAGTAATAGCGAATGCGGTCGCTATAGGAGAAATGGCGTTGAAGACGCAGCTCTTCCGCATCGCCATGATAATATTTCTCCCAGTTCTTGGGTTCGTTGAGCAGCAACTTCTCAAGCTTGCCGCGAACGGTCTCTTCTTCCGGCAGCTTGTCCAGGAAAGCTGCAATCTGATCAAGGCCGTAGAGCGCTTCACGCAGCGCGAACGTTAGGCCGGGTCCGACTTTCAGAATGGCAAAACCATCATGAACCAGCGCCGACAGCGCCTCAACCGGCTGATAGTCGGTCGAATGGGCTTCAAAGACGAATTGCGGTGTCTGGTTGAGAACGCCGCTTAAAGCGGTCGCCTTGTTGCTATCGTAATAGACAACGTTTTCATTGCCGAATTCCACGCCCGGCTGCACGACAACGCCGATGGCGCGCGAGAATGCATCCTCTAAGCCAAGGGCTGCAAAAGCCTTGCGGTGAATGGCGATGGTTTCAAGGGCCGCATCTGGCTTTGTCAGTTCCAGATCTTCGATTTCTTCCATCGCGCCGCCCGGGATCGGAACTTCCGTGCCGACAATATAGACAGGAAGATCGAAGCCGGATTCAGCGGCTGCTTTTTCAGCAACCTTGGCGAGACGAGCCGCGCGTTCAGCGGTCACGGCATCAGGCAATGCAACCGGCTCTCCAGCACAGCCCATCGAGGTGTCGAGGTGGATTTTGGTGAAGCCTGCACGCACAAAGCCATCCATCATCACTTCGGACTTGGCCATGGCTTCTTCAGCCGACAAATGCTTCCACGGATTGGGGCCGAGGTGATCACCACCCAGAATAAGGTGCTTGGTATCAAAGCCGAGACGCGCTGCGATGTCTTCGACAAAACGGCGAAAATCAGCCGGTGTCATACCGGTATAGCCGCCATCCTGATTGACCTGATTGCAGGTGGCTTCGATCAGAACGTCGGTCTCGGTTGCAATGCCTTCAAGAAGAGCTGCTTCGATAACCAGTGGATGTGCCGAGCAGATCGAGGTGATGCCTCCACGCGCACCGCTCGCGTAGCGGGTGGGAAGTTTGCTCAAGGTCTGAGTGCTGCTCATAACGGGACTCCATAGGTAAAAAGCTGTTTAGCGGCTTTCGGGATGCGTTTTAATTTCAGAGAGAAATGCGCTGAAGATTGTTATCCAGAGCAAGAACCTCTGGCAGTGGCGTTCCGGTACCTAGGTTCGGTGAAGCTACGCCCATCACATCGGCAGGCACAACACAGGCCGCGCGAATGGCTTCTTCAAGCGGCACACCGACATGCTGAACGAGATTGGCAAGGCAGCCGACCATATCGATATGAGCACCTGCCAGGGAACCCGCCGCATTAACAAGTGCACCATCGCGCACCTCAATGCGTTCGCCATAGAGTTCGAAATGATCCGGGCCGCCAATGGTCGACATGGCGTCGGATACAAGGAACATGCGGTCGCGCTTTGGTCGCGCACGCCATGCGACGCCGACCATTTCCCATGTCACATGATGTCCATCAACAATGATGCCGACGAAAGCATCGCTGCCTATTGCTGTGCCGACCACGCCCGGCTCACGCGATGTCATTGGCGGCATGGCGTTGTAAAGATGGGTGAAGCAGCTGATGCCAGCTTCAAGCCCGGCGCGGGCCTGTTCCGTTGTGCCGTTGGTGTGACCGGCGGAAACCACGACACCCATATCAGCAATCTCGCGGATGGTGTCGCCCGGCACCATTTCCGGTGCCAGCGTCAGCATGACAGGCACATCCGCCTTGCGCAGAATTTTCAGCGCTTCAAGCGTGGATGCATCCATCGGGCGGATGAATTCAACGCGATGCGTGCCCTTGCGGGCAGGGTTGAGATGCGGGCCTTCAATATGCAGTCCGAAGAAGCCATCCATGCCCTTGCATTCAACTGCTGCATGGGCTGCCTGAATGATGCGTTCCGGCTCGCAGGTAATGAGCGTTGGCAGAACCCAAGCAGTGCCGAGTTTGCGCAATGTCGAGATGATATGCGCGATGCCCTTTGCACTGGTGTCTGAGTTCAGCATGACGCCGCCCGCACCATTGACCTGCAGGTCGATGCAAGCTGGCATCAGCACATGCGGCGTGAGGTCCGGCGTTTCATCCGATTTGCGCGGGCGAAGACGGGTGATGCCATGCTGGCCGATCTCGGCCACCAGACCAGTCTGAAGTCGCCCATTCAGAAAGACATAATCGGGGGCGACAAGACGGGTCATTGGCTTTCTCCAGAATGATTAAGTGCATATAGCGCAACGCCGCGTGCACCCGAACTATCACCGAAACGTGCAGTTCTGATGGCGGGTATGCGTGTGGGTCCAAGCTTACGCTTTTCAAATGCCTTTGAGACGCGTTCGGCTACACCATCCATATTGGAAAGGCCGCCGCCAAGAACGAAGCAATCCGGATCGACAACAAGCTGCATGGTCAGAAGCGATTCCGCCATCAGATCAGCCCAGTCATCGAGAACCTTTTCTGCGTTCGCATCGCCATTGGACGCGCGCAATGTCAGTTCCTGGTTAGAGATTGTCTCATTGAGCTTGATCTTGGAAATATCAGCAAGGCCCGTGCCGGAAACATAGCGTTCCATGCAACCCGTCTTGCCGCAGCCGCAAGGGATCAATGGCAGGTTCTGCTCGCTCAGAACGCGTGCAGGCATACCCGTGTGACCGATTTCCAGTGCAAGACCATTATAGCGCGGCGGAATTTCACCATTGATGACCACACCAGCGCCCATGCCGGTGCCGACAATCAGGCCAATCATCGCTTCGCTGCCTTCGGCTGCACCGCCATGCGCTTCCGAATAGGCGAAAGCCATGCAGTCGTTCATCAGCGGAAAGCTGCGCCCGAAACGTTTGACCAGTGCAGTACCCACATCGCGACCGGTGATGGGAATATTGGATGCAAAGCCGTGGCCGGTGGCTGGATCAATCCAGCCCGGCAGGCTGATGCCGACAGGCAGATTTGGATTGCCCGCCGTCTCGGTCAGCCATTCAATCTGCGCCGAAAGCCCATCGATAAAGGCCTCAAAGTCGCTGACAGGCGTTGGCATACGCCGTGTCAGAACCGTTTCCATATTTGCGTCGAACAGGCGGCCCTCAATTTTGGTGCCGCCCAGATCAATGGCGCCGCAGATCATGCTGACCTCGTGTTTCATGCTGCAAAGGGGTAAATCTTAACCCCGGAAACAACGCGTGTCAGGTTGCCCTGATCAATAAATGGATTGTCGATGTTGAGATCGAGTTCTGCCGACCAGCGGGCAGACCAGATTTGCGCCAGAAGCACGTAAAGTACGGCATCCCAGCGGCTGTCGCCGGTAAGATCAAGCGCAAGATCACAGCCTTCGCCACCAACAGTCGTAACAGTTGCTGTCGGGAACTGCTGAGCAATTTCAACTGCGATGTCGCGATCATAACGCGCGGTATGCTGATCCGGGTGAATGAAGACCACAACGCGGGTGTTGCCGACAACCGAAGCTTTTGGACCATGACGGAAGCCCAGTGTGCTGTCCCAGTTTGTCATGACCTGACCCGCGGTCAGCTCCAGAACCTTGAGTGCGCTTTCGCGCGAAACGCCGGTCAGTGCGCCGGAGCCCAGAAAGATTGCGCGGTCTGGATGCGGCGCAGGCGTTGCGTCGAGTTGTGCAAGTGCCTTAGTACCCGCAGCCGAGAGCTTGTTAAGCTTGTCGGCGACATCAACATTGCCATCAATGCAGGCGAGTGCCGACAAAAGCATTGTCGTGTAGCTCGACGTCATTGCAAAAGCCTGATCGTGCGTTGCTGCTGGCAGAACGATCACGCGCTGTTCGCCCGGGCCTTTCGCTGCGCGAACGGCCAGTGCGCTTTCACCATTGCAGGTGATGTTGAGGCGGTGAGCCTTCGGGAAATGCTCGTCCAGCAGGTCGAGCGTTGCGATGGTTTCCGAGCTGTTGCCGCTGCGGCCAAACTGCACGACGAGCAGTTCGCCATCATCAGACAGCGTTTCGGACGGATTGGAAACAATGTCGGTGGTTGGAATGGCGTTAAGCGAAATCGCGCCAGCCTTGACCGATGCAAGAGCCTGACCGATGAAAGCCGAGGTGCCTGCGCCGCTGAAAACGATACGCTTGATACCCTTGGCGGCGATCCATTCACGGATTTCAGCCGACTGGGTGGCAAGAGGTGCTGCCCAAGCCTGCCAGATGCCCGGCTGTGCATGAATTTCCTGCCAGGTGTGGCTCGTTTCCAGTTTAGTCATTAACGCCGTCCTCTTGAGTACTGATGACACGCACGCCGCGTTCGCGGATGCGGTTGGCTATTTCGTGATTGGGTTCAAGATCGGTTATGATCGCCGTAATCCGATCCATTGCGCAGATCCGATGCAGCCGTGGTTTGCTGAATTTGGTCTTGTCGGCCAGAACGATGACACGGCCAGAAGCCTCGATCATCGCGCGGTTTTCATGGGCCTCGTCTTCCAGAAAAGTGCTGACGCCCGTTTCTGGCTCAATGCTGTCTGCACCCATGACAAAGGTGTCGAAGCGCATTTCCGAAAGTGCCGTATCGACCAGTCGTCCGGAGACTGACATTGTTTCGCGGCGGATGCTGCCGCCGGTTAGCATCACCTGATGCTGCTTGTGGCGAAGCACGGTCTGCGCAACGTCGAGACTGCGGGTCATGACGATAAGCGGTGCAAGATCGCCCAGATGCGCTGCCAGTCTTTCGGTGCTGGAGCCGTTATCGAACAGCACCGCGGTGTCGCCTTCAAGGAGACTGACTGCCTTGCGTCCGATTGCATCCTTGGCGTCGAAATTGACGGCGCGACGATCAACCGGATTGGCTTCCACACCAGCGGGCACGAGGCCGGGGCGCTGAGCAAGCGACAAAGCGAGATCAATGCGGAAATCGGCAAGGCCCGCATAGCCAAAACGCTGGCAGAAGCGGATGAGAGTTGGTTCTGAAGTACCAAGCTGGTTGCACAATTCGCGTGCAGTTGAGCGAATGAAGCCTACCGGATCGTTTTCGATCAACAGGCATATGCCACGCAGCTTCGGAGTAAGCTCCGGCACTGCTGCTTGCACAGTCTGATAGAGGTCTTCTGTCGGTTGCAACTCCGGCCCTTTCCTTGTGTTGTAATTTTCTATTGAAAAGAAAATTTTACTTCAACACAAATTTCTAATGTCAGTTGTTTATTTTAACACAAATTTTGTTTTGCTCCGTTTGCATGTCCGCCATTCCTGAGCACGGATGGCTGCTTAATCAGGAAGGCGGCTGCCTGCCATCGGCAATTACCTTGAGGGCTTCACGCAGTTCGGCAACTTTGGCTGCCGTAGTTCTTGTTGCACCCGGCACGGCGAAGCCGAAATTCAGCAAAATCTCATCCGCATCGATTGGCGCACTGCAGGATGCATGTATTTCAGTGAGATCAGGCAATGCTGCAGCGATCTCGGCAAGTGTTCCCATATTCACGCCCGAACCCGGCATGATGGTGATTTTGTTTTTGGCAGCACTCTGCATTTCCGCAAGGCGTTCGAGGCCGGATAAGGCTTTCAAGGCACCGCCTGAACTCAAAATCCGGTTGATGCCAAGCTCGATAGCTATTTGTACGGCTTCTGCCGCGTCAGGGGTAAGATCGATTGAGCGATGCAGTGCGATCTCAAGACCATCGGCTGCATTGACCAGTCGCTCCAATGCAGGCTTATCAAGCCTGCCGTCGGGCAGATTGGCGCCAATCACAACGCCCGCGAGGCCGAGAGCTCGTGTTGCTGCAATTTCAGCTTTCATGATCTGTAATTCATCTTCGGTCCAGACAAAGCTGCCAGCGCGGGGCCGGATCATTACCATGATCGGAATTGGCGCTTTGGCTGAAAGTTGCATGAGGCCGATGGAAGGCGTCAGTCCGCCGATTGCGAGTGCTGCGCAAAGCTCAATCCGATCTGCACCGCCTTTGATTGCGGCGTTCAGCCCTTCAGCGTCATCGACGCAGACTTCCAGTAGTATCCTGCTCAAAGCAATCCCCTCAGTTTTTCTTGTATTCTACCTTTGCCAGTATCGCGACACCGGCCAATCCTGCGATAGCTCCCATGATGGTGACAGTTCCATAGCCAGCAAAGCTTGTTCCAATCGCAAAAAGCGCTGTGCCGATGCCACCGCCGACAAACATGTTGATTGCGATCAGGGAAGCCGACAGGCCGGGCCGATCGTGAATGATACCAAGCAGATAGCTTATTGGCTGGCTCACGATTGCAGCAGCGCCGATCCCCCCAATCGCTGATGCGGCGTAAATCTCCCATCGTGTGGTGAGGAATGCAAGCCAGACCAGATAGATTGCGTAAAGCAATGATGCGACGAAGAAGATGCTGATCTGGCTTTTGCGACGGCCAATGCGCGCCCAGACCAGCATGAGGATTGCTTCAAGCCCTGCCACGAAGCCCATGACCATGCCGACATCCTCTACCGATCCACCACCGCGTCCGGTAATGATCAGCGGAAGTGCAATGGCATTCACATGCAAAACCGAGGTTATGAGCGCGGTTCCGATCAACCGGATGAAAACGCCGGGTGAAATCAGGCGCTGAAGATCGGCAAGGCTTGATGGCTTTGTGCTTTGCGCGTTTGTGTCCGGCTTATGATCATGGGGCATAAGCGTTATGATCGACAGAAAACAACCGAGCGAAAGCAGCGTTGCAAAGGAATAGGCGGTCAGAGGTGAGCCGGTTCCGGCGAGCGCTGCACCGACAAGTCCGGGCACAAGAATCCATGCAATCGAAATTGCCATGCGAACGATGGTGATCGAATCGCCAAGTTCAATCGGTGTCATTCCAGCGGAATGGTTGCGGATATTGGCAAACAAAAGCGTGCTGACGACGTTAAAAAGCGCGATTGGGCCAATGGTTGCCAGTGCAAAGACCCACGGCGACGGAAAAAGCCAGATCAGGCCGAAACCTGCAATGCCAAGTGCTGTAACGATAACCATCGGCGCGCGATAACGCCCGATGCGGTCAGAAACCAGCCCGATGGCAATGCTGGCCGCGAGATTGGCGACGACGGCACAGAAGGCCACGACAGAATAGGTGAAGTCGCTTAAGCCGATGACGCGGATGCCGACAATCGGCTGATATGGCGTTGTGGCCGCCCCCGCGAAACCAAAAAACAGGATCGCGATCGTGCTGGCACGCACGATCGGATATTGCCGGACAAGATCGAGGCTCGAGGTCGACATTCAGTGCGCCACTATTTTCACAATAGGCTTTGTCCTGCACGGCTGAAACCGCACAGGACATGAGGATCAGAATAGCGGATGACGGCGTGCCTGCACAGCAAAGCGCAGCCAATCCTTTTCCGATGCTGGTGTCCATGCCGCTTCGGCCACCGCCAGCAGGCGCGGGAAGGTGAGGTCGTTGAAATAGGCGTGCGTGGTGAAATGTTCACACCAGATACATGCCTGAACACCCTTGAGATGCTGCGCCAGTTCCGGCGGGAAATCGCCAGCAGCTTCGTAAGCATAGCTTTCTTCCGGCGTGGAAGCGCCCGCCCAGCCAGCGCCTGGCTCCCACCAGTTATGCGACTGCGCCATGTCGAGATAATAGGCCTGACCCGGCGTCATGACGACGTCATAACCCTGCTTTGCAAGCTCAATGCCGATTTCAGGTGCCTGCCATGCCATCAGCAAAGTGCCTTCCGGCTGCACGCCGCCGCCATGCGCGACTTCGTTCCAGCCAGCGAGAACACGGCCGCGCTGTTCCAGCATGATCTTGAGCTTGCGCATGAACCATGATTGCAGTTCAAATGTGCCTTCAAGCCCTTCGCGTTCCATCAATTCGCGTGCAAGCGGCGAGCCAATCCATGAATTATCTGCCACTTCGTCGCCGCCGATATGGATATAACGACCCGGGAAGAGAGCGACGATATTGTCAAGGATCGTCTTCACAAATTCCCATGTCGCGGGCATGGCGGGATTGAGCGCATTGTTCGTGAAGCCCTGAACAGTTTTGTAGGACTCATTGGCTTCATTGCGATCCTGGAGATACGGCAGAGCGGTCAGTACCGCCTTGCAATGGCCGGGCATGTCGACTTCCGGCACCACTTCAATGCCGAGTGATTGCGCGTGTTCGACAACCGAGCGAATTTGTGCCTGCGTATAGAAACCGTGCGAGGGTTCAGTCGTATCGCCAAGCTGCGGCAGCATTGCACTGTTCGGAGCGCGGGTTGCGCCAATCCCTGTCAGTTCCGGCAGTTCCGGAATTTCAATGCGCCATGCTTCATCGTCGGTCAGATGCCAATGGAAGGTGTTGAGGCGATACCAGGCCATGATGTCGAGGAAGCGCGTGACTTCGCCATGCGTCCAGAAATGACGCGAAACATCAAGAAGACAACCGCGCCAGTCATGACGTGGAGCATCTTCAATGCGGCCAGAAACCGGGAATTTGAAGCGTTCTGCATCCTGCTTTGCGCCATCAAGAATGTGTGCGAGAGCGACAAGACCATGGCGCATGCCGTCGGCATCGGCGCTCGTAACCGTGATCAGGTCAGCGGTGAAATCGATGGTAAAGCCGCTCTTTTTGATACCCGTATCAGTCTTGATAGAAACCGCACGGCCGCCTTCCACGGGCTTGAGCGAAAAGACCTGACGCGCTTGCGGGAACAACCGCGCATGGAGTGATTCCACCAGCGAAAGCGCACGCAGACCTGCAAGATCGGTGCCCTCTGCGGGATGTAGAGCAATTGGTGTGCTGCCTGCTTCAGCTTCGAATTTCACGGGCCATGGCAGCAGGGCAAACGGAAGCGTAAGACGGCCTTCCGGCAGACGCGGGCCGGGCAGAGGGAGGCTCTGTCCCGAAAGTGCGAGTTCGCCGGTCTCAATGTGGATCAAACGGCCATCGGCACATTTGAGATAAGCCGTCTTCGCTCCGTCATTAACATGGAACGGTGAGCGATTAAGTGGTGCGACGCTCACCGTCCATGTTCCACCCGGCTTCAATGTGAAGCTTTTGGGCGCAGCTATTTCGTTGAAGCTGCCATCATGCAGGACAAAGTGTCCATTCGTGATCTGCGGCTCTCCAACAATGCGGGTGATGCTGGTGTAGCAAAGCGAGAAATCGGTCAGGGTTTCATCCGACAGGTTAAACACTTCGATTGTCATAGTTCCGGCTGGTGCGGGATTTGCGATCCACGAATTTTCAAGTCGGAATAGGCTAGGCATGCAATTCTCCACCAGCAAATTTAAACGCATTGCGAAGGGCTCGAGCCGCTTTCGACAAATGCGCGTTCCAGATATGTGCAATCCCGCTGAGTCTCGGTCGTGTAGGCTTCAAATCATGCGGTATTGAGGGTTTGGTTTTGTTAGTAACTATATCAGCGCCTTCAATGAATTTTGTCCATCCTAAAATTCACGCGCTTATGATTTAATGGTTATTAAATTCTTTTGTTGCGGATTTAGCATGACTTCATGCGCCTCATGCAGTGAGAATTTATGGCATAAACATAGTGGTTCAGCGCGTTCTGACAGGCAAACAACGAGGAATGATCTTATTTAATCAGTTGTTTTAATTAATGAAAATTACAATTTATGCGCGCGATGATTGCAGTTTGAACATATTGATCCGATTTCGAGCAATATGATTTCTTTTAAGGCAGGTGTGCAGGAATGCTGTTTCTGATCCGCTTCAAGTCTGTGTGAAAAGTTTTTGTTTTGCTAAATTCTGTGTGTTTTTTCTTGACATTTTGTGGTGTAGATTTTCATCTTACTAAAAACCGCATGGGAGTTTATCGTGAAAGTCGGCATTGTAGGACTAGGCTATCGTCTGGGTTATTTGGGTTTTGTCTTCAATGCGCTCGATCCCGATTTTCAGATTGTCGGCTATGTCGATCCTGCCCCTGCGGGCATGGCAGAACTGGATGAGCATGGCATTTCGGCTGGCAAGCAATATGCAACGCCGGAAGAGTTGATCGCCAATGAGACGTTCGATCTTCTCATGATCGGCTCGCCAAATCACATGCATCTCGATCATATTCGTGTGGGTCTTGAAGCGGGTCTTACCGTTTTCACCGAAAAGCCGATTGTGTCGTCTATTGAGCAGACCTATGCGCTGGCTGAGCTTCTTGCCAAGCACGGTCAGGAGCGTTTGCTGGTTGGTCTCGTGTTGCGCTACGCGCCGATGTATCGCGATCTGATGCAGGCCAAGAATGACGGTCTGCTCGGCAATATCGTTTCGGTTGAAGCCGCAGAGCACATCTATCCATATCACGGCGCATTCTTCATGCGCGACTGGCGCCGCTATTCGAAGTGGTCGGGCAGCTTCCTTCTCGAAAAATGCTGTCACGATCTCGATCTCTACAACAGCGTAATTGGCTCGCGCCCTGAGCGAGTTGCAAGCTTTGGTGGCCGCAAGACCTTCATTCCGGAAAATGATCCGCGTCGTGAAGGCATCAACGACATGTCGCTGTTCCATCGCAAGCCCACGGGCTGGGAAGGTTCCGACAAGGTTTTCGATTCCGATGGTGACATCATCGATTATCAGGTCGCGATCATTGAATATGCCAATGGCGTCGGCATGAACTTCCACACCAATCTGAATGCGCCGGACCAGTTCCGCCGCTTTGCGATTTTCGGAACGCGTGGCCAGGCTGAGGGCGATTTCATTCGCGGCTATTTCGATGTGCATGAAGTGCTGAACGAAAAGCGCACCATTCACAAGGAATATGCAACACGCACCGAGCTTTCGCAGCATTACGGCGCTGACGAAAAGATGGCGGAAGAAGTGATCGCGCATGTCATGAATGCCGGACCGCTTCCTGTTTCGCCGCTTGATGCGATGGAAGCAGGCATTCTTGCCATGGCAATGGATGAAGCGCGCGAAAAGCGCACGGTCATCGATCTGCGTCCCGTCTGGGACCGCTTTGACGCAGCTCTTCAGAAAGTTTGATCTGATAAATGGGAATGCAACGCTCCAAAGTCATCTTTGCGTGGGTCATGCTTGCGCCGGCACTCATCTATGTGCTGGCCATTGTGGCCTATCCGCTGATCGACACCTTCATCTTGTCCTTCACCGATGCATCGCTGCGTCGCACAACCAATTGGGTTGGCTGGGCCAATTATGAAAAGATCGCCAATGCGCAGTTTCTGGCCGTCATTGGCCGGACATTCATTTGGACGTTCTTTTCGGTGATGATGAAGATCACGATCGGCATGTTTGGAGCGGTGCTTCTCAACATGGCTTTGCCGGGACGTGCATTGTTCCGCCTGATGATTATGCCGCCGTGGATCGTGCCGATGGCGATTGGCATTTTCATGTGGAGCTGGATGTATAACGGCCAGTTCGGCATGATTTCCGGTATGCTCCAGCGCGCCGGACTGGTCGATGGACCGGTTGCGTTCCTAGCTTATGGCAGCACGGCTTTCTGGGCAACGATTGTCACTGACGTCTGGATCGGCGTGCCCATGGTGACGCTCTATTTCCTTGCGGCCCTTCAGGCGATCCCGAAGGATCTCTATGAAGCCGCCTGGACTGATGGTGCAGGCCGCATGTACCGTTTCCGCCGGGTGACGTTGCCACTAATGCTGCCTGCCATCATCACCATGTCGATGCTTTCGACCATCGCGACATTCAATTCGTTCGACATCATCTGGATTCTGACGCAGGGCGGCCCGAACGGCTCGACCACCACGATGATTATCGACACCTATCAGACGGCTATTGGCTCGAAGCGTTATGGCGAAGGTGCGGCGCGTGCCGTCACCATCTGCATATTCCTCTCGCTGTTCTGCCTGGCCTATTTCCGTGTCACGCGGCGCATCAGCCCCGAAAAACTTGCGTAAGGGGAAACATAATGAGCCAACCGCAAAATACGCCGCTTATCGACCGCTATACATGGTATGAAAAGATCGCTGCCTATGTGGGAATTGCAGTCTTCCTGTTTTTCCTGCTGGCGCCGTTCATCGAGGGCTTTCTGGTTTCGCTGAAGCCGCTCAATCAGCTGTTTTCGTCGCCTTATACGTTCTGGCCCGAGAATGGCAGTTTCAATGCCTATTTCTCCATGTGGAAGAGCGTGCCCGAGTTTGGACGCTATATCTTCAATTCGTTCTTTATTTCGTCGGTGGTCACGATCATCGTGCTTATTCTGGTGGTTCCTGCCGCTTACGCTTTCTCGCGTTTTGAGTTTCGCGGAGCGGGTCTGATCCTCGGTGGCTTTCTGGCGATCAATATGTTTTCGGGCGCGGTTCTGCTGATCCCGTTGTTCCGCCTGATGCGCAGCTTCCAGCTGCTCAATACCTATGCGGCGATGATCGTGCCGGGTGTGGCATTCCTCATTCCGGCGGCGATCTGGCTGCTGCGCACGTACATGATGCGTATTCCGCGTGAGCTGAATGAAGCTGCCTATATGGATGGCGCGAGCCAGTTCTATACGCTGCGCCGTGTCATTCTGCCGATCGCCATGCCGGGTATCATCGTTGTGGCGATCACCACCTTCATCGGTGCCTATGCGCAGCAGTTCATCTTCGCGCTGACGTTCAATTCCAAGGCGGAATACATGCCGCTGCCGGTTGGCCTCTTTGCCTTCTTCGGCAAGCAGGAAGTTGTGTGGAATGAGCTGATGGCGGCGTCCTTTGTGGGTATCGCACCGGCGATGATCATTATCTTCGTTTTACAGCGTTACCTGGTCGGGGGTCTGACTGCGGGTGCTGTGAAGCAATAGCAATCCGTCTACACAATCTACCAACATAAGGGAGTTTCCAGAGGTGACGACGATATTCAAAATGGGGGCTGCGGCGCTTGTTCTCGCAGGCAGCACGATGCTGGGCACGCTTGGTGCATCAGCAGCAGCGCAGGAGATCTCTTGGATCTATTGCGGCGACAAGCTCGACAAGACGCATGACAAATACATCAAGGCTTGGGAAGAAAAGAACCCGGATTGGAAGATCGCTGTTGAAGTAGTCGGCTGGGCACAGTGCCAGGACAAGGCAACCACACTTGCTGCTGCAGGCACGCCGCCAGCAATCGCTTATGTCGGTTCGCGCACGCTCAAGGAATTTGCTGACAACGACATGATCGTGTCTGTCCCGATGACGGATGAGGAAAAGGCAACCTATTTCCCACACGTCGTTGAAACTGTCACCTATGACGGCACCCAGTGGGGCGTTCCGATCGCGCTTTCGACCAAGGTTCTTTACTGGAACAAGGACCTGTTCAAGCAGGCTGGTCTCGATCCTGAAAAGCCACCACGGACCTGGGCTGAAGAAATCGAATTCGCCAAGATCATCAAGGAAAAGACCGGCATTCCGGGCTACGGTCTGTCGGCTAAGACCTTTGACAACACCGTTCACCAGTTCCTGCATTGGGTTTACACCAATGACGGCAAGATCGTGAACGACAAGGGTGAAGTCGTCATCAACAACCCGCAGGTTCTTGCTGCACTCAATGCCTATAACGACATCAAGGCATATGCGCAGGAAGGCCCGACGGCCTACGAACAGAATGAAGTTCGCGCCATCTTCCTCGACGGCAAGGTTGGCATGATCCAGGGCGGATCGGGCGCTGCTGTTCGCCTTCAGGACGTGAAGTTCAACTGGGGTATCGCAACGCTTCCGCTTGGTCCAGATGCCAAGGGTCCGGGTACGCTGGTCGTGACCGACTCTCTCGCTATCTTCAAGGATTCGGGCGTTGAAGAAAAGGCTGCCGAGTTCGCCAAGTACATCACTTCGCCTGCCGTTCAGGAAGAGTATGAACTGGCAACCGACGAAGGTCTGACGCCAATGCGTCCGTCGCCTGCAGTTGATAAAGTGATGGTAGACATTCCTTACTGGCGCCCTCTGATCGAAGGCATTCAGTACGGTGGTGCAGAGCCACTCTTCACCGACTGGCGCGGTTTCCAGAACGTCATGATTGCCATGGTTCAGTCCGTCATTACAGGCGATGCAAAGCCTGAAGATGCACTGAAGAAGGCAGATGAAGAGCTGAAGAAGCTGAACTAAATCGATAAATGATCCGCCCTGCCGCGATGAGCGGCAGGGCGGTGTATCGGACACGAATTTGCGGCCGCAGGAGAGCAGCGTGGGAAAATTATCCCTCAAGAATATTGTCAAGAGCTTCGGCCAGTTTGACGTCGTCAAGAACGTATCCCTTGAAGTGAACGAAGGCGAGTTCATGGTCTTTGTCGGACCATCGGGCTGCGGCAAGTCCACACTTCTGCGTATGATCGCGGGCCTTGAGGATACGACATCGGGCGATATCGTCATCGATGAAAAGCGCGTCAACGACCTGCCTCCGGTCAAGCGCGGCATCGCGATGGTGTTCCAGAGCTATGCGCTCTATCCGCATATGAGCGTTTACGAAAATATCGCATTCCCGCTGCGCGTCGAAGGTGCCGACAACGTCACCATCAAGCGCAAGGTGGAACATGCGGCCTCGATCCTTCATCTGGACCAGCGTCTTGAGCAGAAGCCTGGCATGTTGTCGGGCGGCCAGCGCCAGCGCGTGGCCATCGGCCGTGCGATTGTGCGTGAACCTAAGATCTTTCTGTTCGATGAGCCGCTTTCAAACCTTGATGCAGCGCTGCGTGCCGATATGCGTATCGAATTGACGAAGCTGCACAAGCAGCTTGGCGCAACCATGATCTATGTTACGCATGATCAGGTTGAAGCCATGACCATGGCTGATCGTATCGTTGTGCTTGAAGGTGGCAACATCTCGCAGGTTGGTACGCCGCTTGAACTGTATCATCGCCCACGCAACAGCTTCGTTGCCGGCTTCATCGGCAACCCGCGCATGAATATGCTGCCGGTTACGTTTGCTGGTTTTGAGAGCAATGGTTATGCCCGTGTGACGCTCGCAGACAATGAACTGGTTCTGCCGGTTCTTTGTGAAGAAGCGGCTCGTCCGGAAGTCGGCCAGACGCTCACATTGGGCATTCGTCCCGAGCATGTGACGATTGGCGAAGGCCCAACCACGATCACCGTGCGCTCTTCCGTGGTTGAGCGCCTTGGACAGCAGACTATTGTTTACAGCGTGCCGGAAGGCATGAGCGAAACCTTCTGTATCATCACGCCGGGCACAGCACCAATCAGCGGTGATGCCGCAATCAGGATTGGTATCGATCCGCAGTCCTGCCATTTGTTCGACAGCAAGGGCATTGCGTTTACGCGCCAGGGTGATTTTTCAGATCTGGCTGCGGCCTGAAAATAAGCGTCCGGTCAAATGCCAGCATTTGGCCGGATCGGCTTTCAGCCCAGATTACGGCGGTCTGATGGATAGCTATAATGAAGTGGGAAAATCAATCCGTAAGGAATGATGGATACTTCAACCGCTGGCTCGTGCTCTGCGGATCTGTTCGCTCTGGATAGGCTTTGCTTTTTAGTTTCGCCTTTTTTGGACAGAGCGATGATGATTGATCCCCAGGCAACGAAGGGCAGCAAGGCTATCGCGATATAGACATAGCTTGTGTAATCCATTCGACCATGATGACTTGGCTTATATAGATGAACAAGAAATCCCCTTCTCAAAGGCGGATCGTTCTTAGCTTTCTTTTCTCTATTCCGCGGCCACCATGGCTACACCCGTATCGATTGTGTAGTGGGTTGGGCGCAGCGAGACATATCCGTTGCGAATTTCAAGAACATGCGAATAGACGCTTTCACCGTTTTCCAGCGTTGGAAGTTTCTCTTCATGCATGATGCTGATGACAATAGCGTCAGGGCAGCGCGTCTTGAGTGCTGTGTGGAACCGAAGCTTCGATGCAGGATCGAGTGCGCCTGTAGCTTCGTCAAGGAAGATGACAGCAGGCTTGTGCAGCAGAATGCGTGCCAGCACCAGCTTCTGCTTTTGTCCACCGGAAAGCACCATATCCCATGGCGAGCCGTCGGCATCCGCGTCGTTCATACGTTCGATAAATTCGCCAAGACCAGCTTCATGCAGCACAACAGCAATAGAGAGATCGTTGAATTCTGCTTCATCATCAGGAAGGCAGACGAGTTGCTTCAGTGAGACCGAAGGAAATTTTGCTTCCTGTGTTGCATAAATTGACTTCGCATTTTGCGGATAGATGATGTCGCCGGTGCCATAGGGCCAAAGGCCGTTCAGTGCCTTGATGAACGAGGTTTTCCCTGAGCCGGACTCTCCACGCATGTAAACCCAGTCACCACTGCGGATGTTTATCACGCCGGAACGTAGGAAAGGTGCTTCACTGTCTGGCCCCTGCATAAGCGTGAGATCGCGGACGGAAAGACCAAAGCGTGAATGCTGGGTGGAGAATTTGAAGCGGTTGACGCCCGACGTTGCATAGAATGCGGCCGGCTCCTGAACACTGTCGATTGCCTGAGCAAGACCCGTTACACGACCGGCATTCGCCCGAAGATTGGCAATGGCTGGCATGACCTGAATAAACCACGAGCAATCATTGATCATGGCTGCAACCAGTTCCGCGCCAGTCACATAATTACGGAAGCTGACAGCGCCACTCATATAGGGAACAAGGCCCGGAATATAAGCAATGATGCGGTTCGACATGAACCCATAGGCTTGCGAGAAGGCGAGATAGGCAGCATCGAAGCGATTGAGCTTATTCCAGGTGCCATCAACGTCTTTGTAAAGACGCTTGTTAACGGACCGCTGGACGGATTCGCCTTCAGAGGCTGATATCTGGAAACTGCGGCGCAGAAGCGTGGTCCACTCTCCACGATAGGAACCTTCAGCTTTCTGCATACCGAGATTAAGACGCTCCAGCTGGCGACCAATCTTGATCGCAATCAGTGTGCCGATTGGAACATAGATAATGATCGCTGTGAAAGCCAGAATTGCACCACCGTAAGAGCCGAGGAACTCAAGACCGGTTACTTCGGTCGAAATCTCCAATAGCTTCTGGCCGACGAAGAAGGCCGAAAGCACGACGCCAACAACACCCATCACAAGACCGATTGCGCCGCCCGTCATACCCTTGATGGATTCCTGCAGGCGCTGGTCAACATTGTCGGGAAGGTTTGAACCCTTGCCCTGCTGCAGATGGAAATGGGTATGATTACGATCCAGCATCGCATCAGAGAAGCTGTCGTTCAGCCATTTGCGCCATTTGCGGTGCAATGTCGTAGACAGAAGATGCCGGAAGCCGACCAGAAGCACGTCCTTGGCCAACATCAACAGGATCAGCACGCCAGCATTCATGGCAATTGCCATAAGCGGGTTCTGAACTGGGGCGCTTTTGACATTGACGATAGAGTTCATCAGAAGCCCTGAAGCCTCGGCGACCCAGACAGTGGTTTTGCTGATGAAGGCGGTGAAAATGAAGATCGCGATTGTAAGGGCCCAGGCTTCTTTCCAGCGGTCGGATACCCAATAGGCGCGCATAAGGCCCCAAAACGATGTCATCTGGGACACGGCAGAGCTATCCCTTACCTGTAAGGACTGCTGTTCTATCTGCCGTATTTTTTCCAATATGCACCTCGTATCGATATGGCCTGCCAATGCGATTGTAACGCTATGTAACAGATTGCAACAAACTGTGGTTAACGAAGTGTTAATAGTCAACACAAACAGCGATCACATTTGCGGGTGCGTTTTGAAACACATTGCAAGGAGCTGAAATCATTGTGTTAATGACAACTTTCAATTTACGTGAAATCTGTGTTTAGCGCAGGGTGTGGCGTGCAAGTCACGCTCGTTTTGGCATGCAATCTCGATTGTTTGCTGAAGCAGCGCTTCGAGAATTGATGCAAATCACCTTTGTTTCGTGATCGATCTAGGGTCGCCGCGTCAGACCATTCGGGATATTTGACTGTCATAATCAACAATATTGAATGTGTTTGATCCCAATCAAAGAGATTGAAACGGAGTCAGTCTAAATCTCCAACAGCGCGGTTCTTCGGGCACCATCGTGATGCTGCAGAGGCCGGCCCATGGAGATGAAATTAGATGCGTAAGTTTGCAATCCCATTCGCAGCATTCGGACTTTGCTTTGCGATGGCTGCTCCCGCTTTGGCCGAAAATATTGAGGTTCACATGCTCAATAAGGGTGCTGAAGGTGCAATGGTTTTTGAGCCTTCCTACATCAAGGCAAATCCCGGCGACACGATTACATTTATTCCGGTCGACAAGGGACACAATGTCGAGTCGATCAAGGATATGATCCCAGCGGCTGCGGAAAAATTCAAAAGCAAGATTAACGAGAATTACGTTCTGTCCGTCTCCGAACCCGGCGCATATTTTGTCAAATGCACGCCGCACTATGCGATGGGCATGGTTGCTCTGATCGTTGTCGGTGACAATCCAGCCAATCTTGACGAAATCGTTGCTGCCAAGAAGCCCAAACCCGTTCAAGCGCGTCTCGAAAAGGCAATTGCCAGCGCGAAATAATGGGTTTCAAATATGCAGCCGTGCTGCATAACTCTATAATGCTAGAGCGCTGGTAAACTCGAGACAGATACGATGCGCTCTGGCTGCGGTTCCATGATGAGGACGTCATGACAATAAAGGAAGGCCTGCTGGCCACCCCCGCAGCCTCAACTGCCCAAACAGCCCCCATAGGAATGCCCTCCGAACGTCGTGGTGCGATTGCGCGCGGCTATAAAAAGACAGGCCCGGCGATCTTCAGCTATGGGTTTCGCCCGTTTTTTCTGGGTGGTGCAATGTGGGCCGTTCTGGCCATGCTGCTCTGGATACTCTCCCTCACATTCGGTCTGACGGTTGGCGGCGCCTATGGCGCGCTCAACTGGCACGCCCATGAGATGGTGTTCGGCTTTTCGTCTGCCATTCTTGCTGGATTTCTTTTGACGGCTGTTCCGAACTGGACAGGCCGCTTGCCCGTTTCGGGAACATCGCTTGCCCTGCTGTTCAGTGTCTGGCTCATAGGGCGATTGGTTTTTCTGGTTCCCGATCTTGTTAATCTCTATATCGCAATCGGCATTGAAAGCCTCTTTCTGCCGTTGCTTCTATTTATCGCGTCGCGCGAAATCATTGCCGGCCATCAGTGGAAAAACCTTAAGGTTCTGATCGGCGTGGCAATCGTTATGCTTGCCAATTTCTGCTTCCATTATCTGGCGATAACGAATGGCGACATAGCCGCTGCCAATCGTGCCGGAGTTAGTGCTTATGTGCTTCTGGTTATGTTAATCGGTGGACGGATCATCCCAAGTTTCACGCGCAATTGGCTTAATCGTATGGGTGCCAAGCGCTTTCCGGTGCCGTTCAATCGCTATGATGGTCTTGCTATTCTTGTCGGTGCCATCGCCTGCATGAGCTGGATTGTAGTTCCAGAGCATTCGTTGACAGCTGTCATCGCAATCATCGCCGCTGGTCTGCATCTTGTACGGCTTTATCGCTGGCGCGGATGGAGCGTGGCAAAAGACAAGCTCGTTCTTGTTCTGCACGTTGCCTATTTCTTTGTGCCTGCCGGTTTTGTTGCCATAGCGCTGGCAGCACTCGAACAGCTCAATCCATTTTCGGCTCTTCACGTTATGACTGTGGGTGTTATTGGCTGTATGATGTTGGCAGTGATGACCCGTGCCACCCGGGGGCATACGGGACGTGAACTTGTCGCTTCGCCCACAACCCAAATTGCCTATCTGTGCCTGATATTGTCAGCGCTGATCCGCCCATTCGCGGAAATGATGCCAAATTTCTTTCATACATTCCTTGCGGCATCGGCGCTTCTCTGGATGCTGGCCTTTGGGCTGTATGTTCTCGAATATGCACCCATGCTGATGACGAAACGGCGACAGCGTACTGAATAATGGCTGGTGAAAATGGGCCGCTATACGGCCCATTCAACATCCGTGGTGAAGGCAATCGTCAGCCAGCGGTCCGGGCCTTCACCGCCAAGCGCATCGCCGATTTCATCGCGCAATGCATCCCATTCTTCGAGCTTTCTGGCGGGCTGATCGGGCGGCACGATGAAGTAGAGTTCGATCTGCTTGCCGCGCCCAACCTTGGCGACATAGGCGCGATAAGACTTGAAGCCATTGCGCTCAACGACTTCTTTTGCAACCTGATCCACATGCTGTTTGAGATCGAGAGGAGTCACAAGCAGCATGTCTGCAAGCGCCTGTTTGATGGTTCCAATCGGCATAGGAATGATGGCGATACAGACAAGGGCCAGAACGGCTGGATCGATATAAGGCGTCACCCAGTCGAGCCGGGTTCCCTGAATGAAATAACCGACCAGAAAGGCGATCAGGAGTGCAGCGGTAATGCCGCCCGACATGATCCACGCCTTGGCATCAAGCGCAATGAAGTCGGATTTCAATTTGCGGTTCGCACGGGTTTCGAGCCATGCCATGCCGAGGCAGGCAATCAGAGCAACAACTGCGTAGAAGATCGCGTAACTGAATTCGAGATCGCGGCCACCATGCATCAGACTGCCGATGGCATTGATGAGTGCGTAGATGGCAACGCCGGTCAGCATGATGCCATTGAGGCCCAGAACCATCGGCTCAAGATGCCAGAAACCCATGGTGAAGCGATCACGCAATTTCCCGCTTGGAGGCTCTGGTAGCGCAGAGAGTGCAATTAGCCGGGCAACAACAAGTGCAAGCCCGCTCATTGCAGCGTCGGCAAACATGTAAACACCATCAAAGACAATAGAAAATGAGCCAGACAAAAGGCCGAAAACGACACCAAAGCCTGCAACAAAAATAGTAACTGCTATGGATATTTGAAGAATAGATTGTTCACTACGCAATTTTTACTCCGAATTGACACGCAGCGCGCGGCAATAGACGTTGGGAGGAGAAATGCGATTGCCAGACTGCGTCTGAAATCTATAGGAATCTTCTTGAAGAGGCAAATCTGCCTTGGGGTAACTTATTCGAAGTGAAAGTCTCCCGGCGGTTCTCCGGGAGGCTTTTTGGTCAGATTACTGCGACTGCTGGTCCTTGACGAAGGTGCGATCGGTCTCGCCCTTGAAGAAGTCACGACCATAGATAATCAGGCAGAGCACAACGCCGGTGGCAAAAGCCCAGCCAGCACCGCGCGTTGCCAGAACGGCACCCGTGACACCGGCGATGCCGAGATCACGCTGCGAGCGGGCTTCCATCACGCCGATACGCACCGAAACATAGCCCTGAATGAGCAGCGTCAGGGTTAGTGCTACACCCAGGATCGGCTGCACCAGTGTCACGATTGGCATCAGGAACAGGCCGGTATTGGTGCCCCAGCGGAATGAGCCTGCACCGCCGAAGATCGAGTGCATGGACTTCTTGCCTTTGGAGAAGCGTTCGCAGATGACGACCTGCATCGCAGCCCATACAGGTCCGCACATGGTCACATCGGGGCCGAGCACCGACATGCCGGTGTTTCGGATACCGAAAACGAGGTGGGCGCGGTCGGCGCTGTAATCGATCTTTTCATCCGGTCGCTGAAGCTGTGCTTCGCCGAGGATCGACTTGGTTTTCAGTACGTCACCGAAGAGAACGATATAGGTTGCGAGAACCGTCGGCAGAGCCGTCAGGAACATCGAGAGCGGCGGCAGGCCGAGACCAAAGATCGTGTATTCGCGCCAAAGCGTCGTGAAATCCGGCGACGAGATCGTCCATTGGAATTCAGGCCATTTTGCTTCGCCAAACAATGGAGCAACAATAACGGCAAGCAGGATGCACGGCAGAACGCCGAGCTTTCCGATCAGCCCGAAAAAGCCGCCATTGCGCGAAAGGCGTGCGAACTGCGGTGAGAACATCAAATAGAAGCACAGGCCGATCGAGATCGCGATGGTGAACGGGAAAATATCGAAGTTGCCGCCGATCTTGAACACGGAAATGACCGCTGCAAAACCAGCTCCGATGATGATGCCGGACTTAATCGCTTGCGGAATAGCGGCAATGACGCGGTTTGCGATGCCTGTCGCACCGATGAATATCGACAATAGTCCCAATGTCATCTGGAAGGAGACAAGGGCATGAATGCGTTCCGGACCTTCGGGGAAGGTGGCGCAATATGCCATGATGAGTGGCACGGCAGGGGTGATCCAGCCCGGGACGACGGGGTCGCCGAGCAAATGATGGGTGAGGTAGAACAGGCCGTTGAGAACCACGACAGCTAGCGCCACTTCAAATGGCATTCCCAGAAGTTCCGCCATCAGTGGAATGGCCGAGAGGTCGACCGCACACATCAGAAGGCCCTGGCAGTAATCAGGCCACTCGAATTTATAATGAACGAAAGGCAGACGGATTTTGAACGGTCCGGCAGGCCAATATGGCTGCTCCTGACCATCGATGCGTTCAGTGCTCAAGATTTTACTCCGAAAGGACGAGACAGAGCTCCGGAAGAACAGCTATCAGGCGCGCTCTTCCGGAATGCTCATTAAACTATGATGTTTGGATCAGAATGCTTCGCGATAAAGTGCCAGCGCGTCAGCTTCCGTCACATCAACAGGGTTGTTACCCAGAAGACGTGTTTGAAGCATTGCATCACGGGCAAGCGTTTCGAGGCTTTCTTCGGTGACGTCGACGTCACGCAGGCGGCGTGGTGCGCCAGAGCGGTTCATCAGGTCTTCCATAAAATGAACGAAAGCTGCTGAACGTTGTTCTGTTGTGCCTTCCGATTTGCCGAGCAGCAGGTCTGCAAGCTCTGCATAAAGTTCAGCGGCGCCCGCCATGTTGAAGCGCAGAACCGGTCCGAGCATCAGGGCGTTGGATAGGCCATGGGGTACATGATAGTGACCGCCGAGTGGGTAAGCCAATGCGTGGACGGCGCCGACCGGCGAGTTCGAGAAGGCCTGACCGGCATAGTTTGCGCCAAGCAGCATGGCTTCGCGGGCATGGCGATCTTTACCGTTTTCACAGGCTGCAACCAGATTGGCTGACAGGAGCTTCAACGCTTCACGCGCGAAAGCGTCGGAAAGCGGATTTTTCTTGATGCGGCTGGTATAAGCTTCAATCGCGTGCACCATGGCGTCGATGCCGGTGGCTGCAGTGTGAAGCGCTGGCAGACCGCAGGTCAATTCTGCATCCAGAATGACGAAATCTGCATATAGCTGGCGGGAAACGACACCCATCTTGGTGGTTTCGCCGGTGGTCAGGATCGTGATGTTTGTCACTTCCGATCCGGTGCCAGCAGTGGTTGGGATCTGGATCAGCGGCAGGCGCGTGCCCTGAACTTTGCCAATGCCATACAGCTCAGACAGTTCCTGCTCGGAGACGATAAGCACCGCAGCAAGCTTTGCAATATCCATCGAAGAGCCGCCGCCGAGGCCCAGCACGATATCGCAACCGGCTGTCTTGGCCTGATCGACACATTCAAACAGAACCGATTCCGGCGGATCGGCAACGACGGCATCAAAAATGCTGATGCCGAAGCCAGCCTTTTCAAGCGAAGCAAGCGCTTCGTTGAGAACGCCAGCCTTGTGCAGGCCCTTGTCGGTTACGATGAGGATTTTGCGTTCTGAGAAACGCTCGCCCAGAATTTCGCCGAGACGCTTTGCAGCCCCCCACTCGACAAGCATTGAGCCGACCGTGTCGAACGAAAATGGCTTGATACCTACAGTCATAATTTCCACCCTTATTCATATTTCCCCAGCGCCGAGGTCTCTCATTCCTCGCCGGCACAAAGGCGCTGGGTTTCAAGCGGTCCGGCTTTCACGTATAGGAAAGCCAGACCGACAGTTTTCCGATGCAGCCGGTGCATCGGTTGTCTGAAGAGATGCTTGGGAGGACCTCTTCTTAATTGTTCAATATATTGAACAATGTTCAGGATTTAATAGATCGATACAGGATATAAAGCCCGGCTGTCAAATTATCCCTTCGGCCAAGACGAAGGATTTTAATCGATTCAATAGTTGCCTCGACGAGCACGTTCAGCAGGTCATTGATTTCGTTAAACTCTTTGTCGCGCAGGCCACACGGCTTTGTGAACCTAGAGCGCATCCCGAAAAGTGCGAAGCGGTTTTCGGAACAAGATGCGCTTAAAAACAAACGGATAGAGCATCGCCAATATTTGCTCAGGGCATGAACCGAGGGAAGCAAATGTTGGAATCAGGCCACCACGATGCGGCAATACCCAAAATCCTTGTACTGGACGGCCTGACAAGCGGGAATGTAAGCTCGGAACGCGCTTATTCATGCGAGCAAGGGAGGGCTTCATGGAAGTAACGATCATAACAGGCGCATCCGATGGCATTGGCGCTGAAACCGCGCGACAGCTCGGTACGCGGGACGGTGCGGGGGCGGCACTGGTTCTTGCTTCGCGCAATGCCGAGAAGTTGCAGGCACTTGCTGCCGAGCTTGAACAATCGGGCAGTCAGGTATTGGTCGTTCCAACCGATGTCACGGATCACAATGCCTGTATTGCGCTTATCGAAAAGACGGCTGCTGCGTTTGGGCGGATCGATACGCTGATTGTGAATGCGGGCATGTCGGCCCATGCCAATTTTTCCGAGATCAAACCGGAAGACTTACAATGGATGCATGATCTGATGGAGCTTAACTATTGGGGCAGCGTCTGGCCGATCCATGCAGCACTCCCGTATCTGGCCAAAACCAAAGGACGCATTGTTGCGGTGTCGTCTGTTGCCGGGCTGATAGGTGTGCCGGGACGCACCGCCTATAGTGGCACCAAATTTGCGCTCTCGGGGTTTTGCGAGGCGCTGCGATCGGAGCTTGAGCCCACTGGTATTTCGGTGACGATCGTTTATCCGGGTGTTGTCAAAACTGACATTCGTAAGACGGGTTATGGTGCCAGCGGTGGTGCTCTTGGTATGAGCGGTGTGCGCGAAGACGATATAATGTCTGTTCAGCGGGCCGTCGAGCTGATGCTGGATGGAATCACCAACCGCAAACGCGAAGTGTTGATGACACGTCAAATGCGTTTGGGGCGCTGGCTGAAACTTCTGGCACCACATATAGTGGATCGCATGGCTTTGAAGGCCACAAAGCCCGAGTTCCGGCCCAAACCGATCAAGCCTGTGGAATAGTCGGCTACATATCCCTGCTATTCACAGGCTGGACGAAACAAAGGCTAGATTTAGTTTTTTTGAACCGTCTATCCATTGACGACTTTTTAACTTCAGATACTATATCTTGTGTTCCAGGTTCTTACGATTCGTGAGGATCAAAAGCGAAGATGGGAATACGGTGCGCGGTATCCATGATGGATGTTGTTAAGCCGTAGCTGCCCCCGCAACTGTAAGCGGCGAGCTCAAATCCAGATGTCACTGGCACAGGCCGGGAAGACGGATGCGAGCGATGAGCCGTGAGCCAGGAGACCTGCCTTGAACGAGAACGTCCACGGGCGGGGTGTCCGGTTGGCGCGCGATAAGTTATGGCATTGTACTGCCATGTCTTTTGGTGCCCCGTATATCCCTCTCATAAGCTTCGGGGTGACAAGCATGTCGAGTAATTCAAGACCAAACAGTTCCGGTCCGCCGTTTACAGGCTAGTTTGAAGGATTCGCGCTGTTAAAGCGCGTTGTACCTCTCAGTTTTCGTTGCTTTTCACGCGCATTTCATCATGCGCGAACCTCGTTTTGCGCCTTCATTCGTGTGAGGCGCAGTGGATCAAAACATCTGTCTATACGCATCCTCCAACGCCAAATGCTTCTGCGACAGCGCTGGAAATGCTCCATCCCCAGTGAGGAAAAAATGAACGTTACCGTCTATAGCAAGCCCGCCTGCGTCCAGTGCACCGCAACCACCCGCGCGCTCGACCGTCAGGGCATTGAATATGCTGTCATCGACATTTCCGCCGATGCCGATGCGTACGATCTCGTTCAGGGCCTCGGATACCGTCAGGTGCCGGTAGTTGTTGCTGGTGAATCCCATTGGGCCGGTTTCCGTCCGGATATGATCAGCTCGCTGGCGTAACGCCGGTCTGCTGCCGGGGTTTGTATGGGCCAGATCGTCTACTTTTCCAGCCGTTCGGAAAACACGCATCGCTTTGTGATGCGTCTGGGGATGCGCTCAAAGCGTATTCCGCTGGAAAGCTATGAAGACAATAATGGTCTGTTGCGGGTGAACGAGCCTTTTGTGCTCGTAACGCCAACCTACGGCGGAGGCGGTGCTAAAGGCGCTGTTCCCAAACCGGTCATCCGTTTTCTCAACGATGCGGATAACCGATCCCTCATTCGCGGTGTTATCGCCGCCGGGAACAGTAATTTCGGCGAAGGCTTTGGCCTTGCAGGTAAAATAATTTCGGAAAAATGTCAGGTTCCCTACCTCTATCGCTTTGAGCTTTTGGGAACGGATGAAGACATTGACAATGTTAAAGACGGGATGGAACGATTTTGGACACGGCAGACACAACCCTGACCCGTGAGCGCGAGACGGTCGCCGCTTCGGAAAAGCAAGAGTCATCCCCAGCATCGGGGGCTGCATCGGGCGGCAAGCCGCAGAAGCCCACGGAGACATCGCTGGATTATCATGCGCTAAACGCCATGCTGAACCTGTATGACGATGACGGCAAAATTCAGCTGTATCGTGACCGGCAGGCTGCGCAGCAATACTTCCTTCAGCACGTCAATCAGAACACGGTGTTCTTTCACAATCTGCGTGAAAAGCTCGGCTATCTGGTCGATGAAGGCTATTACGAGAGGGAAGTGCTGGATCAGTATTCCTTCAACTTCGTGCGCGATCTTTTCGATCATGCCTATGACAAGAAGTTCCGCTTCCCGACCTTCCTCGGCGCGTTCAAATATTACACCAGTTATACGCTGAAGACGTTTGACGGTAAGCGCTATCTTGAGCGCTACGAAGATCGCGTCTGCATGGTGGCGTTGGCTCTTGCACGCGGCAATGAACAGCATGCGCGCGAAATGGTCGATGAGATTATTTCGGGCCGTTATCAGCCAGCAACACCTACCTTCCTCAATGCAGGCAAAAAGCAGCGCGGCGAACTGGTCTCGTGCTTCCTGTTGCGCGTTGAAGACAACATGGAATCGATTGGTCGCTCCATCAATTCCGCGCTTCAGCTTTCAAAGCGCGGCGGCGGTGTGGCACTGAGCCTAACCAATATTCGTGAATCCGGCGCGCCGATCAAGCAAATCCAGAACCAGTCTTCCGGCATCATTCCGGTGATGAAGCTTTTGGAAGATTCATTCTCTTACGCCAACCAGCTTGGTGCACGTCAGGGTGCGGGCGCAGTTTATCTGCATGCTCATCACCCGGATATTATGCGCTTCCTTGATACCAAGCGCGAAAATGCAGATGAAAAAATCCGCATCAAGACACTGTCGCTCGGCGTGGTTATCCCGGATATCACGTTTGAACTCGCCAAAAATGACGAGGATATGTACCTCTTCTCGCCTTATGACGTTGAACGCGTCTATGGCGTGCCGATGACCGAGATTTCGATCACCGAAAAATATCGTGAAATGGTCGATGACGGCCGTATCCGCAAGAAGAAGATCAACGCGCGTGATTTCTTCCAGGTGCTGGCGGAAATCCAGTTTGAGTCCGGCTATCCTTACATCATGTTTGAAGACACGGTGAACCGCGCCAATCCGATTGATGGCCGCATCACCATGAGCAATCTTTGCTCGGAAATTCTTCAGGTCAGTGAAGCCAGCATCTTCAATGATGATCTGTCTTATGAGCATCTTGGCAAGGATATTTCCTGCAACCTCGGCTCGCTTAATATCGCAGCGGCCATGGATAGCCCGGATTTCGGCAAGACCATTGAAACCTCGATCCGTGCACTGACGGCCGTTGCAGATATGAGCCATATCGGATCGGTGCCTTCGATTGCCCGTGGCAATGACGAAAGCCATGCGATTGGCCTCGGCCAGATGAACCTGCACGGCTATCTCGCTCGCGAACGCATTTTCTATGGTTCGGAAGAAGGGGTCGATTTCACCAATATCTATTTCTATACGGTGGCCTATCACGCTGTCCGCGCTTCCAATCGCATTGCGGTAGAGCAAGGCAGCTCGTTCAAGGGCTTTGAAAAATCGAAATATGCAACAGGTGAATATTTCGACAAATATACCGATCAGGTTTGGGAACCAGCAACCGACAAGGTGCGTCAGCTCTTTGAAGATGCGGGTATTGCGATCCCGACGCAGGAAGACTGGCAGGAACTGAAAAAGGCCGTGATGGAAGGCGGACTTTATAATCAGAACCTGCAAGCCGTTCCACCAACAGGATCGATCTCCTATATCAACCATTCGACCTCTTCGATTCATCCGATCGTTTCCAAGATCGAAATTCGTAAAGAAGGCAAGATTGGCCGCGTTTATTACCCGGCTGCTTTCATGACGAATGACAATCTTGAATATTATCAGGATGCCTATGAGATCGGCGCAGAAAAGATCATCGACACCTATGCAGCGGCAACGCAGCACGTCGATCAGGGTCTGTCATTGACGCTGTTCTTCCGTGATACCGCGACGACACGCGATATCAACAAGGCGCAGATTTACGCGTGGAAGAAGGGCATCAAGACGATTTACTACATCCGCCTGCGCCAGATGGCGCTTGAAGGTACGCAGGTTGAAGGCTGCGTCTCTTGCGCTCTTTGATCAGGATCGAAACCGATGAATATGCAGTTTAAAAAAGACAATGCTAAAAAGCCGGCTGTGGTTCGCGCCATCAACTGGAACCGGATCGAAGACGACAAAGACCTTGAAGTCTGGAACCGTCTGACCGGCAATTTCTGGCTGCCTGAAAAAGTGCCGCTTTCCAACGATATTCAGTCGTGGGAAACGCTCAAAGCCGAAGAAAAGCAGCTCACCATCCGTGTGTTCACAGGCCTGACGCTTCTGGATACGATCCAGAACGCCGTTGGCGCTGTGACGCTTATGGATGATGCATCAACCCCACATGAAGAAGCGGTTCTTTCGAACATTTCCTTCATGGAAGCGGTGCACGCGCGTTCTTACTCGTCGATCTTCTCGACGCTGTGCCTGACGCCTGACGTGGACGATGCCTATCGCTGGTCGGAAGAAAACGAATTCCTGCAAAGGAAGTCGCAGCTGATCCTTGAGAATTACAACGCTGAAGATCCGCTTAAAAAGAAGATCGCCAGCGTGTTTCTGGAAAGCTTCCTGTTCTATTCGGGCTTCTATCTGCCGATGTATTGGTCGAGCCGCGCAAAACTCACCAATACGGCTGATCTTATCCGCCTGATCATCCGCGATGAAGCCGTTCATGGCTATTATATCGGCTATAAGTATCAGCGCGCGCTTGAGAAGCTCGATGAAGCCAAGAAGCAGGAGATCAAGGATTTCGCCTTTGATCTGTTGCTAGAGCTTTACGACAATGAAGTGCGTTATACCGAAGCGCTTTATGACGGCGTTGGTCTGACTGAAGACGTCAAAAAATTCCTGCACTATAATGCCAACAAGGCGTTGATGAATCTCGGTTACGAAGCCCTGTTCCCGGCGGAGGCCTGCAAGGTCAACCCGGCAATCCTCTCGGCGCTGTCGCCAAATGCCGACGAAAACCACGACTTCTTCTCCGGTTCGGGTTCTTCCTATGTGATCGGCAAGGCTGTTGCGACAGAAGATGATGACTGGGATTTTTGATTAAAAAAAGCGCGCTGTGAGAACAGCGCGCTTTTGTTTTGCTATTGGGACTCGTTTAGCTCTTCGGGCTCAAATCCATCGAGAACCACTTCTCAGACATTTTCGATAGTGTTCCATCTGCCCGCATTTCGCCGATGGCTTTATCGAGCTTGGCTTTTAACTCAGGCTCGTCTTTACGCAATCCGATGCAGACATTTGTTGCCTGAATGCCGCCGACCAGAAGTGGCCCGGTGATCTTAAGCGCACCATTGCTTTTTTCGGCACGGTCGCGAGCGAAAACGACATTGTCATACTGACCATCGACGCGGCCTGATTGCAGATCAAGCTTGACCTGTTCCGATCCCTTATAGGTGCGGACTTGAACGGCATCGCCGAAATTTTCTTCTACAAACTGCAGCTGGCTGGTCGAAAGTGAAGCGCCGATTGTCTTGCCTTTCAGCGCTTCTTTAAGATCAGCGAGTGCTTTTTTACCTTCTTCCGTATCCGTGGAGAGGCTTTCACCTGTGTGAGGCAGGTTGGCTAATGGTCCGTCAGCCGGAACAAGGAACGTATTCGGCGTGATTACATATGGGTCGGAGAAATCGATGGCTTTGCGGCGCTCAGGGTTTGGTCCCATGGTCAGGACCACATCAAACTTGCCAGCGAGAAGCGACGGAATCTGGCTGTCCCAATCCTGCGCTACGATCTTACAATCAAGTTCAGCTCGCTTGCAGACTTCCTTGATAACATCCAGATCAAGCCCCTGAAGCTCTCCGCCAGGGGTGGTCAGGTTGAATGGCGGAAAGGCACCTTCTACGCCAACAGTAACGGTCTTCCATTCTTTCGCGAGCACGCTTCCACTGTAAAGGACGGAGAGAGTGCATAGACTGATAGCGGCGATTTTCTTGAACATAGTTCCCTCGTTCTTATGATTGTTTCGGGGTGGAGTTTTGTCTGGTGTGAATTTCCACGCCTTTCTTCAACATCAAGTGTGTACCCACTGACGAGTGATGAAAAGCGGAATGTGGTTCATGTATATGAATTTAGTTCTGTATAATGAAAAGCAGTATACGCTGATCAACAAGCAGAAAACCCTGACCTGAAACTCAGGTCGGGCTTTAAGCGTTAGCGATAGAATTATAGTATTATCAGCCGTTTAGCTTGGCATAACGTGCGATGTCCGCATGCGTGGCGAACCAGATATCCTTATGTTGCCGAATGTGGCCGATCAGTTCCTTCAAGATCCAAATGCGGGACCGATGGCCGATGATATCCGGATGCATCGTCAGCTGGAAAATCCCCCCTTCTTCATAAGCGGCATCAAACTCGCGAATGAAAATCTGGAGAATATCGTGCGGTGCAATCTGTGGGCGCAAACCGCCCCAACGATCCATGACGAGATAGGCAGCATCATCACGAATCCATTCGACTGGCAGTTCGGTCACACCGGTCGGCTCGCCATTAAGCAAAAGCTCATAACAATCGACGTCTGCCATCAGCGAAGAATCGTAGAGCAGGCCCATTTCGGCGGTAATCTGGAGAGTATTGTCGCTGAAATCCCACGATGGCGTCCGGATGCCTACGGGTCTAATACCGGTGATCTTCTCCAGCGCATCAGCAGAACGATGTTGAAGATCGCGCTCGGTATCGCCATCAAGCAAAGTATTGCGCTCATGAATCCAGCCATGAAGGGCGATTTCATGCCCCTCATCAATTAAAGCGCGCTGCTCGTCAGGATAATGGATCGCCGAAACTGCAGGCACAAAGAATGTTGCGGGGATGCTGTTGTTCCGCAGCAATTCACGAATGCGCGGAATGCCTTGCCTCGGGCCGAATTGTCCTTGTGAAAGAGCAGAAATCGATTTGCCGCCATCACGCAATTCGAATGTGTCGTGGTCGGAGTCGAACGATAGTCCAACTGCACATTTTGCACCATTTTCCCAAGCCGATGGCTTGAAGCTGCGGCCAGCGCGTGCACGGTTCATGATGGTCTGCAGCCGCTCTTCTGGCCACGTCCATGTTGGAACGGGTGTATCAGTTGTCATGTTGTTGGTCCTCCACTAACCGATAAGGTCTGGCCTGTGATCCAGCTTGCATAGGGCGAAGCGAGAAAGAGCACCGCATTGGAAATATCTTCCGGTAGTCCGATACCACGCAGCGGAATTTCATTGATCATGGCAGCCTGACCATCGTCGCCATAAGACGCCCACTGACGCTCATAGTCGGGGCTTGTTCGCAGGAAGCCGGGAGCTACGGCATTGACATTGATCCCAAATGGGCCGAGTTCATGGCCAAGCTGGCGCGCGAGACTGATAAGGGCGGCTTTTGCGCTGGCATAGGCTTGGATACCGGTCAGGCTGACGCCAAGCCCCGCACCGCTTGAAATGAATACCATCTTGCCCGCGCCACGGTTTTTCATAGCGGGAACGACGGCTTTGCCGACAAGAAATGCGCCACGCACATTAATGTCGTAGATACGATCCCAGTCGGCAGCCGGGACTTCTTCAAGGGGACGCTTTTTCTGCCCAAGAACCCCACCTGCCACATGCACGAAAATATCAAAGCCACCGTCTTTGTCAGCGTCCGCAATCAATTCTGCAATCGCGGCTTCATCGGTTACGTCAAGATGGGCCGCACGGATTGACCCGCCGCGTGCCGGACGTGCTTCATTAACGAGTTTCGCCAGTTCATCATCAAGAACATCCGTTGCAGTAACCGATGCGCCATCTGCGGCGAACGCCTCACATATGGCACGGCCAATTCCCCTCGCGGCCCCAGTGACCAGGACTCTTTTCTCTTTGAAATGTATATCCATTTTACTGCTTGTCTGTTGTGGATGGTTTATGTCCGAGGCGAGCGCTCAGCTCGGCGGCGTGTTTGATCACGGCGTCGATCATACGTTGCCGGCAAGCAGTGAAGCGCGATGAAATCGTTGCCATATTCAGCGTGGCAATCACCTCTCCGCTGGCATCAAAAACCGGTGCAGCAACGCCTGAGCCGCCGATGACAGCTTCTTCGTCACAAATTGCGTAGCCGTTTTCTCGGGCGGCATCGATAATGCGGCGGATCTGCACGCGGTCAATTACTGTCTTGTCGGTGAGCGGTATGATGCGTTCTTTGGCGAGATAGCTTGCTGTCTTTTCAGGCTGCCAATGTGCGAGAAGGATGCGGCCCATAGCAGTGCAGTAAGCGGGGTCCGAGCCTGTGAGGTCAGAATCGAAGCGCACCACCTGATGGCTCGCACTCTTGGCCAGAAGCTTGACGCGGCCATCCTTGCGTCGCGCGCCGAGAAATACGGTCTCGCCTTCGTTGTCGCGCATGGCATCCATGATCGGCTGTGCTGTTGCTATCAGATAGGCGTCGCTACCACTGCACCAGCCGGGGCCGTTCCGGAAAGCATCATGAATCTTATAGGACTCGGTGTCGTCACGGACCACGTAGGCACGCGCAACTAAGGTCGCGAGCAGATTGAAGGTGCTGCTCTTTGGATAGCCCAGTTCGGCAACAATCGCCTTCAATGTTACCGGTTTGTGAGCGCGAGCAAGAAATTCGAGAATTTCAAGAACCCTGACTGCCGATTTAACTTCGCCGTTGTTTTCAATGTTCATATATGTGAACCAAATTCCTGTTGTGGAATAATGTGGCAGACATACGATCACAAGGCAACACAAAAGGAGCACGTTTTGAAATGAAGACTGAAAACAAAGTTGCCATCGTCACGGGCGGCGCGCGAGGCATCGGTAAGGCTTGTGCTCTTGATCTGGCGCGAGCTGGTTATCATGTGACGCTGGTCGATCTGCTCGAGGCGGAGCTCGCTGATACGGCAGCCGAGATCGAAGCTCTGGGCGTGCGTGCCCTTCAATGTGTTGCTGATGTCTCTAGCCATAAGCGGGCAGGTGAGATTGTCGCCCAGACAATTGAAACCTTCGGGCGCGTCGACTTCCTGCTCAACAATGCCGGGCGTTCCGCTCCTGTCGGCATTCTTGATATTACAGAAGACGAGTTCGACCGTGCAATCGCGATCAATCTGAAAAGCTGCTTCAATTATATTCAGCATACTGCACCACATATGCTGAAGCAGGGCGGCGGCCGGATTGTTTCAATGTCGTCGCTCAACGCCTATTCGGGCGGTGTAACGGCAGCGGTTAGCAAGTTCGCTTATGCGGCAGCAAAAGCCGGTATCCTTGGCATGACTCGTTCGCTTGCCAAGGAACTGGGGCCAAACATTGCGGTCAACGCCATCTGTCCTGGTGTCATTCGTACGGAGATCGACACGAACGTCACCGAACGCGCAGATGAAGTTATCAAGGGAATTGCATTGGGACGGCTAGGTTGTGCCGACGATGTGGCACGCATGGTAACTTTCCTTGCGACATCGGAGCCCTGCTTCATTACGGGGCAGGCTTTCACAGTCGATGGCTTTCAATTCAATGTTTGACCTGCCGTGCAAGAGACATGGATGAAGATGAGCTTAAAAGCTCATAACGCAGTCCGAGGCTGCATCGGCCTTAACCGATGCAGCCTCCGCTGCCGAGTGAGTAGCCTTCGTCTTTCGGAGCGTATCGTTACCTATCCGCATAATGGCTTATCAAACCGGAAACTCTTGCTGGCCATAATGTCACTTCTGATATGTCTTTTGAGCAATTTCACTTATATCTGTTGCCACAAGTTTAGAGTACCTCTAGGTACCGCTCGGGAGGAGCGTTCTCTTCTGTGGCAGCAGTCAGATCGAACTGTTTCAGCCATAAAAGCCGATAAAACAGAAGCCGAAATTTTGGTCTTCTCGATTGTCCTAGACCTGCTTCTTCCGACTGAAATGTTGAAAATTGAGCCGAGAGCGTGGACCTCAAGTTGAAGAACCATCACGACATCTGGGATATCGTCGACGCAAAGAGCGCCGCCTATTTCGAACTGAGCGATACGGTTTGGGATAACCCGGAAACCAATTACGAAGAATACAAGTCGAGCGACGCTCATGCGGCTCAGCTGGAGGCCGAAGGCTTCCGCGTGCAGCGTGGTATTGCAGGCCTGCCAACCGCTGTGATGGGCGAGGCGGGTGAAGAAGGTCCGGTCATCGCCATTCTGGGCGAGTTCGATGCACTTCCAGGCTTGAGCCAGCTCGCCGGTATAGCGGAAGAGCAGCCGATTGAAGCGGGCGGCAACGGACATGGCTGTGGCCATAACCTGCTTGGTTCCGGTTCACTTCTGGCTGCAGCCGCAGTGAAGGAATATCTTGAGGCAAACGGCATCAAAGGACGCGTACGCTACTATGGTTGTCCTGCCGAAGAGGGCGGTTCAGCCAAGGGCTTTATGGTGCGCGAAGGCTTGTTCGACGACGTCGATATTGCGTTCTGCTGGCACCCGGCGCCTTTTGCGGGCGTAAACGATCCGGTTTCACTGGCCTGCAACGAAATCAATTTCAACTTCACCGGTCGTGCAGCCCATGCGGCATCCGCTCCGCATCTAGGGCGCAGCGCGCTTGATGCCGTTGAGCTGATGAATGTCGGCGTGAATTATATGCGCGAGCATATGCCGTCATCAGCACGCATTCACTATGCTGTCACTGATACAGGTGGTTTTGCCCCCAATGTCGTGCAGGCAAAAGCAAGCGTGCGCTATCTGATCCGCGCGCTCGATTTGCCGCAAATGCAGGTTCTACTGGAACGCGTCAAAAAGATCGCCGATGGTGCGGCTCTGATGACCGAAACAACGGTCAAGAGCGACATCGTCAGCGGTGATGCCAATCTTATTGGCAATCCGGCGCTGGAACAGCTGATGCAGCGTGAGCTTGATCGCCTTGGCCCGCCGGTTTTTGATGAGCAGGATCGCGAAACCGCAAAGCGTTTTCAGGCAACACTGACCAAAGAAGATATCTCCGATGCGTTCCGCCGCTTCGGTGTTCAACCAAACGCTGAAATTGCGCTTTGCGAGGGCATCTATGAGCCTTATAAGGGCGATAACTCGCTCGTTGGCTCCACGGATGTTGGCAGCGTAAGCTGGGTTGTTCCAACTGTGCAGATGCGCGGTGCAACCTGCGCAATCGGCACGCCGCTTCATTCATGGCAGATGGTTGCACAAGGTAAGTTGCCTGCAGCACATAAAGGCATGGCCCATGCGGCGAAGATTATGGGAAGTACGGCTATAGAGCTGTTCCGCAACCCGGAGCAGATTGTTAAAGCCAAAGAAGATCATGAGAAGAAGCTCAATGGGGCGGTTTTTGTGAATCCGATCCCGGATAGTGTTCAACCAGCTTTGCCTGCGTCTGATAAGTGAAGCCGTAAGCCCGAAGCACGATGCTTAGATTCAATAGTCTAGATCGACCTTTGTACGTCCAGTTGGACGTATAGCGCTCTAAAGAAATACCCGGAAAGCAATATGACGTTGATTTCGCAATCCCCCACATGGCCTGATGCATCATGAAGGCGTTTCTCGATATTCTGAGCTTCGGGCCTGACGGCTGGGGCTATGTGCTGGTGATGGCTGCTTTGGTGAGTGTTTCGCTCGCTGTGCTCGGCTTTCTTCTTGGCGCAATCATTGGCGTGTTTGCTGCCTGGGCGAAAATTTCTGGCGGTCTTGCGCTGCGCGGAATTGCCGATGGTTACACGACCATCATTCGCGGTATTCCCGACCTTCTGGTGATCTATCTGTTCTATTTCGGCGGCAGTGCTGCGGTAACGGCGATCGGTCGCTTCTTTGGTGCAGAGGGCTTTATCGGCTTTCCGGCATTCCTAGCTGGCGTGCTCGCAATAGGCATTTCCTGCGGGGCGCATCACACGGAAGTTCTCCGTGGTGCATTCCGTGCGGTATCCAAGGGCGAGCTTGAAGCAGCCTCCGCCTGTGGCATGGGACAGACGCTCAAGTTCCGTCGCATCATTGCGCCGCTGGCACTCCGTCATGCGTTGCCGGGCCTTGGCAATGTCTGGCAGGTAGCACTTAAAGAATCCGCTCTGATCTCAGTTGTTGGCGTTGTCGACATTTTGCGTCAGGCACAGATCGGCGCTGGCTCGACTGGCTTGCCATTCAACTTCTTCCTCATTGCTGGTGCGCTGTACCTTCTGATCTCGTCGGTTTCGGGCACCATACTGCAAGCAGCTGAACGCCACTTCTCGCGTGGCGTCCGGAGGGCAAAATGAACCTTCAATTCTACTCTGAAGCCTTCTTTCAGATGATGAGCGGCGTGCCGCTGACCCTTCAGCTTGCTGCAAGCTCGATTGTCTTTGGCGCGATTCTGGCCCTGCTTTTTGCCATGATGCGCCTGTCAGGTGTCGCTGTTCTTGATTGGATCGCCCGGCTTTACGTTTTCGTATTTCGCGGCACGCCGCTCCTGGTGCAAATCTTCATTATCTATTACGGCCTGAGCCAGTTTCCGGTCATCCGTTACTCATTTCTGTGGCCAATCCTGCGTGAGCCTTATTGGTGTGCGATTATCGCGCTGACTTTGAATAACGCAGCCTATGCCAGTGAAATCATCCGTGGCGGCCTTCTGTCGGTGCCAAGTGGGCAGATTGAAGCTGCAAAGGCCTGCGGCATGTCGCGCTTCACCTGCTTCCGCCGTGTTGTCATGCCGCTGGCAATCCGCCAGGCATTGCCTGGCTATGGCAATGAAATGATCTCCATGGTCAAGGCGACGTCGCTGGCCTCCATCATCACTTTGATGGAAGTGACAGGCATCGCCGCCAAGCTGATCGCTGAATCCTATCGCGCAATTGAAGTGTTCGTTATTGCGGGCGCCATCTATCTTGCCATCAACTTCGTTCTGACACGCGTGCTCATGTTTGCTGAATACAAGCTTACGCCTTATCTGCGCCAGCCCGTCGTCAAGATCACCACCGAAGGAAAAACATCGTGAGTAAAGTTGTGTCTCAAACGGCCCCGGTGGCGTTGAAAGTTGAAAACCTGCGTAAGAGCTTTGGCGCCAATGAAGTGCTCAAGGGCATCTCGATGGAAGCGCGCGAAGGCGAAGTGATTTCGATCCTCGGCTCTTCGGGCTCCGGCAAGTCAACCTTCCTGCGCTGCATCAATCTGCTGGAAATCCCGACCTCGGGTACGGTTACAGTTTCCGGTGAGACCATTCGCATGGCGAAGAACTCGAAGGGCGAAGCCTATCCGGCGGACAAGAAGCAGGTCTCGCGCATCCGCTCCGAGCTTGGCATGGTTTTCCAGAGCTTCAATCTCTGGTCTCACAAGACCATTCTTGAGAACATCATTGAAGCGCCGATCTATGTTCAGGGCCGTTCACGCGCTGAATGCGTGGAAGAGGCAGAAGCACTGCTCGCCAAGGTTGGCATTGCCGACAAGCGTGATTTCTATCCGGCACATCTTTCCGGTGGCCAGCAGCAGCGTGCAGCCATTGCGCGTGCGCTCGCCATGAAGCCAAAGGTCATGCTGTTCGACGAGCCGACATCGGCACTCGATCCAGAGCTGGTTGGCGAAGTGCTGCGCGTTATGCGGGGTCTGGCGGAAGAAGGCCGCACCATGCTGGTTGTCACGCACGAAATGGGTTTTGCCCGCGATGTATCCAATCGCGTGGTCTTCGTTCACCAGGGCCTGGTCGAAGAAGACGGTGCGCCTGAAGAGGTGTTCGGAAATTCCAAATCTGAGCGTTTCCGCAAGTTTATCAGCCACGAAAATGCAGCCTGATTATTTCAAACAACACTGATTTATGCCAAAAGGCGCGTCAGCAAATAACTGTCATAAGGTAAGTCAAATGAAGACCACAGGATTGTTCAAAGCCCTGTTCGTTTCGGCACTGGTTCTCACAACCGCTTCTGCACATGCAGAAGGGAAAAAGTGGGACAAGATCACGATCGCTACGGAAGGCGCTTTCCGTCCGTATAACTTCACCAAGCCAGATGGCACGCTGGATGGTTACGAAGTTGATCTCTACAAGGATCTCTGCGCACGCATGAAGGTTGAATGCACGATGGTTGCACAGCCTTTTGATGGCATCATTCCAGCACTCAATGCTGGCAAGTTCGACGCCATCATGGCAGGGCTGACGGCTACGCCAAAGCGTGAAGAAACCATCGACTTCACCGTTTCCTACGGCCTGACACCGCAGACCTTCGCAACGCTGAAGGACAGCCCGTTTGCCAAGCTGCCACACACTGGCGAAACGCTTTATCTCGCCAAGGATGAAGAAGCGAACCAGAAGGCAATCGACGAGATCGCTGCTGAAATCAAGGGTCGCACCGTTGGCGTTCAGACCGCTTCGCTCGGCCTCTCGCTGCTGGACAAGTACTTCAAGGATTCAACCGATATCCGTGAATACAAGACCACTGATCAGCATGACCTCGACCTCAAGTCGGGTCGCGTCGATTTGGTTGTTGCCTCGCTGGCTTACCTCTCCGATGCAGCCAAGAAGCCGGGCAATGAAGACATCGTCATGACCGGTCCTTACTTCAAGGGTGGCATTCTGGGTCGCGGCGTTGCAGTTGGTATCCGCAAGAATGAACCTGAACTGCAGAAGATGTTCAATGAAGCCATTGAAGCAGCCAAGGCCGATGGTACGATCAAGAAGCTTTCCGAAAAGTGGTTCGGCTTCGACGTAACCCCATAATCGGGACGATTAGTCCGATTGAAACGCCGCCCACCGGGCGGCGTTTTTTATGGCGGATAGCCTTTGTGTGCGGCAAGCTTTTGAATTGATTTTATGTATTATCCAACGCACAACCATTTCATACGGTTCTGCATGCCTTCGGGTGTTGAGTGAAGAAAGAAGCTGCCGCGTTGACTGACGACATTGCCCATACTGAGCTGATTGCCGTTTTAACTGCCGTAACGGGTGAGCAGCCACGCGTTATGACAGTGCGCCAAGGGCAGGCTTTGCCATCTGGGCCATTTGAGACCGAGCATCGTTCGCTGCAATCGGGCCTGCGCGCCTGGGTGCAGGCCGAAACCGCTCATCCTGTTGGCTATCTTGAGCAGCTCTATACTTTTGCCGATCGTGACCGTCACAAGCTCGGCGAGCGGACAATTTCAATCAGCTATCTCGGGTTGGTGCGTGAAGGCGATGCGGCGTCCGGTCAGGCCAGTTGGCGTGGCTGGTATGACTATCTGCCATGGGAAGATCATAGGCAGGGTGTGCCTGAGATTGTCGGGCACCTGAGCAATGGTCTTCGCGTCTGGGCGCATCAGGCCGTTTCTGCGGAACTGACGGCACAGCGCCTGCGGCGCATAGGTTTTTCGTTCGGGCTGAATGGTGAGCGCTGGAACGAAGATCTGGTGCTTCAACGCTATGAGCTTCTCTATGAGGCGGGCCTCGTCAGTGAAGCCGGAAAAGGCGATGAGGAGAACGGCAGGCATATGTTTGCCGATCACAGGCGGATTCTTGCAACCGCCATCGCGCGGTTGCGTGCGAAGATCAAATATCGCCCTGTCGTATTCGAACTGATGCCCGACAGTTTCACACTTTTGCAGCTTCAACGCACCGTCGAAGCTCTGGCCGGATTGCGGCTGCATAAGCAGAATTTCCGCCGCCTGATCGAACAGCAGGACCTTGTTGAAGAGACGGGCGAAAGCGATAGCGAAACCGGTGGCCGCCCGGCCAAGCTCTTCCGTTTCCGCTATTCGATTGTCGAAGAACGCGCACTTTCCGAGCGCCATGTTGCAGGAACAAAGCTCCCTCTCTCTCGCGATTGACAATATGCTCGAATCGAGTATAACGTCACATCTATGAAATACTCATAATGAGTATAATAGATTTTTCCGCTATTGCGGAATTGAAAGCATTTCCAGCAAAAGTGCGAAGCGGTTTTGCATCGGATAATGCGTAAAAACAAACAGTTACAGAGGCTCCATCGTTCGTTCTCAAATGGAACCGCTGTATGCGCTGCTCGGGAGGCTGCCATGAATGAGTTTGTTTCTGTTTCAAAGCTTTATGATCGCGTGGCGTCTGTCCTGCCTCGGGTTGAGTGGATGCGCTTTGAAGACGATGTTGCGGCCATTCTTGAACTCAAGCGCCAACGCAATGCAGTTATTCTCGCGCATAATTATCAGACACCGGAAATCTTCCATTGCGTGGCGGATATTGTGGGCGACAGTCTCGCACTTGCGCGCAAGGCGATTAATGTCGAAGCCGATGTGATCGTGCTGGCGGGCGTGCATTTCATGGCAGAGACAGCCAAGCTGCTCAATCCCAAAAAGACTGTGCTGATCCCGGATATGGGCGCTGGCTGCTCACTCGCGGATTCGATTACGCCGCAGGATGTAGCGCTTTTGCGTGAGGCGCATCCGGGCGTGCCGATCATCACCTATGTCAACACATCGGCTGCTGTGAAGGCCGCATCCGATATTTGCTGCACGTCGGGGAATGCGAAAAAGGTCGTCGAGTCGCTTGGCGTGCCGCGCGTGCTGATGATCCCTGATGAATATCTTGCACAGAACATTGCGCGTGAAACCAATGTCGAAATTTTAGCCTGGCATGGTCATTGTGAAGTGCATGAACGCTTCACGCCTGACGACATTCGCGAACTGCGCGAAAGCCATCCCGGTGTCATGGTTTTGGCACATCCAGAATGCCCGCCTGAAGTGGTGGAGGCAGCTGATTTTGCCGGTTCGACGGCTGTGATGTCGGACTTTGTCGGTGAAAAGAAGCCGCAACGCGTGGTGCTTCTGACCGAATGCTCAATGAGTGACAATGTGGCTGTCGATCATCCGGATGTTGAATTTATCCGGCCCTGCAATCTTTGTCCTCATATGAAGCGGATCACGCTTGGCAATATTCGTGATGCGTTGGAAAACAGCAGGCATGAAGTCACCGTCGATCCGGCGATTGCGGAACCTGCACGCCGTGCTGTCGAGCGGATGCTTGCGGTATGACGACGGCCCCTGTCATCGTTATAGGCGGCGGCCTTGCAGGCTTGATGAGCGCACTTTCACTTGCCTCCCATCCCGTCTTGCTGGTGACTGCCGGAACCCTTGGCCTGGCGGGCTCCAGCCCGTTGGCTCAGGGTGGTATTGCCGGAGCTCTTGGCACCGATGATAGCGCAGCTTTGCATATTGCGGATACGCTGGCGGCAGGTGAGGGTCTTTGCGATCGGACGGTAACAGCGCATATTATCGAGGCCGCTCCTCAAGCGATTGCAACGCTTGAAGAATATGGGGTGTGCTTCGACCGCAAGCCGGATGGCACCTATTCTCTAGGGCTTGAGGCCGCCCATGCCCGGCATCGCATTGCGCATGTTGATGGGGATGCGACAGGCGCAGGTATCATGCGCGCGCTTATTGCCAGAGTTCTCGCCACGCCATCGATCACGGTGCGGGAGAATACAAAAGCACTGCGCCTTATCACGCATGAAAAGCGGGTTTGCGGGGTGGAGCTTGAAGGCGTCGGGCCAGTCGCAGGCTGTGCTATCGTCCTGGCCACGGGTGGAACGGGCGGTTTGTATGAGGCGACGACCACACCGCCTGGCAATCTTGGTCAGGGGGCGGCGCTGGCCGGTCGTGCGGGTGCCGTTCTAGCAGATATGGAATTTGTGCAGTTTCATCCGACCGCTCTGGCCGTTTCAGCACAGCGATTGCCGCTGATCAGCGAGGCTGTACGCGGCGAGGGGGCAATCCTTGTCGATGATCGCGGTGAGCGTTTCATGCAGCATGTCCATGGACAGGAGCTTGCTCCACGCGATGTTGTTGCGCGTGCGATTGGAGAGCAGCTTGCACTTGGTCGGAACGTTTTTCTTGATGCACGGGCTTGTCTCGGTGAGCGTTTTGCAACACGGTTTCCGGCTATTGATGCGCTCCTGAAGCGGCATGGTATTGATCCATCCAGCGATCTGATCCCAGTGAAGCCTGCCACCCATTATCATATGGGCGGGGTGGCGACTGATTGTGATGGTCGCACCAGCCTGCAGGGATTGTGGGCTGTGGGTGAAGCCGCCTGTACCGGACTTCATGGGGCAAACCGTCTGGCAAGCAATTCGCTTCTTGAAGCGGCTGTCATGGGTTTGCGGGCAGGCCGTGCCATCGCACACGAGCCGAAGGTGTCAGTACCCTTGCTTGCAGCCACCAATGCACCGCTATCAAGCGATGCCTCCGTCATTCGCCCAATTGTCTCACGCTCACTTGGCTTGCTGCGCAATGAAGATGAACTGCGCGCTGCAATTGCTGCGCTGCTTTCGCTTGTGAAAACCAATGATGCGGCAGCTGTGGCACTTGTCATGAGTGTTGCTGCATTCGAGCGGCAGGAGTCTCGCGGTAGCCACGCACGCACGGATTATCGCAGCAAAAATGAGCAGGCTCAGCGCAGCTTCTACACCTTTGAACAGGCTTTTGCACTCGCACGCGAAATTGCCATAGATCAACCTTTGTCGAGGATCGCATGATGGACCTCCCGCGCCTTTCCCCCTTGCTTGTCGAACCGCTGGTACGTGCGACCCTTCTAGAAGATCTGGGACTGGCAGGCGATATCACGAGCAACGCAGTTGTACCTGCTGATCATCGCTCTACAATGGTTTTCAGCCTGCGGCAGCCGGGCGTGATTGCTGGTTTGGACGTAGCGGAAACTGCATTCCGGCTGGTTGATCCCGCGATTGTCTTTGATCGGTTGAGCAGCGATGGTATTTCGCATCAGCCCGGTACGGAAATCGCTCGCGTATCGGGTTCGTCACGCAGTATCCTTGCGGCCGAACGCACGGCGCTCAATTTTCTCGGGCACCTTTCAGGCGTATCCACAGCAACAGCCAATCTGATCAAGGCTGTTGCGGGGACGAAAGCTGCAATCGTCTGCACGCGCAAGACCATGCCGGGGCTGCGTGCTTTCCAAAAGTATGCCGTGCGGGCAGGCGGTGGCATGAACCACCGCTTTGCGCTTTATGATGCCGTGCTCATCAAGGATAATCATATTGCAGTTGCGGGGTGTGTGAGCGAAGCAATCTCCCGCGCCAAGGCCAATGCAGGCCATATGGTCAAGATTGAAGTGGAAGTCGACACATTGGAGCAGTTGCTTGAAGCAATGGCGATCGGCGTCGATGCGGTATTACTCGACAATATGTCGCCTGCGCAATTGCGCGAGGCAGTTGGTATTATCGATGGCCGGGCGATTGCCGAGGCTTCAGGTGGGATTACGCCTGAAACCGTTGCAGCCGCTGCTGCAAGCGGTGTCGATCTGATCTCAATAGGCTGGACGACGCATAGCGCGCCCAACCTTGATATTGGTCTTGATTTCAGCTTCGCGTGAGCGGCAAAGCTTATTCGCTTAAGTGATGGGCGAATGTGTCGCCGGAATAGTCGGTGCGCAGAAGGCCCGCTTCACTCAACCTTGGCATCAGCTCATCAAGTGCGAGATGCATGGATGACGTCGAACCGCCGGGTGCGGTGATGAAACCATCGATAGCACCGGCATCAGACCATTTCTGGATTGCCTCGGCAGCGTCATCGACCGTGCCAATGATCTGCCAATGGGCAGCACTGATCACTTCCGGCCTGCGGAGCAGGTCTTCAAGGCTAAGCGTCTCTTTCAGCAAAAGGCGCTGCAGCAATCCCGCATGGGTTTTACTGCGTACTTTTTCTGGTGGCGGAGGCAGGTCCGAGGGGCGGATCAGGCGATCTTCGGGCCAGTCGGTAAGATCAAGGCCGGTCATATCCCGAATATAGGCAATCTTGCGCGTGCGGTCGCCGCGCGCGTGAGTATAGGAAAAAAGCTCTTCCGCCTCTTTGCGCGTTGGTGCGAGATAGAGGCTGAGGCCCGGAAGCAGACGCACATCGTCGGCATTCCGACCGTGAGATTGTGCCAGAGAACGCAGATCATTGCGCAGATTAATCGCCGCATCGATATCGGGCGTTGCCGAGAAAATCGCATCGGCGACTGACGCTGCAAAATTGCGCCCGGCTGGTGAAGCACCCGCCTGAACGAGCGGGATCGGAACATTCTCCAGTGAAGGAATATTGAGCGGGCCTTTGACTTTAAACGAAGCGCCCTCATGATTGATTGGTTGGATACGTGCTGGGTCGGCATAGTTACCGCTGGCCCGGTCACGCTTGAGAGCAGAGCCGGGGAAGCTTTGCCAGAGCGCTTGCACGACATCGGTAAACTCTGCTGCCCGTGCATAGCGTTCGTCGGATGTCGGCATTTCATCGAGACCAAAATTCACATTGCCATCAAGGGCGGTGACGATGTTCCACCCCGCACGCCCGTTGCTTAAGTGATGCAATGACAGAACCTGCCGTGCGACGGCATAGGGCGGCATGAAGGTGGTCGAAATCGTGGTAAGCAGACCGATTTTGGACGTTTCGCGCGCAAGCGTTGCCATCAACAAAGTCGCATCCAGACTGGCAAATCCGGGCGAGGTTTCCATGATCTGGCTGTTGAGAAACAGATTGTCGGGGCGAAACACGAAGTCGAGCTTTGCAGCCTCCGCGCGCCGCGCGATGTCGACATAAAAGTCTGAGCCGAAGATACCTTCAATATCGCTATTGTCGTGGCGCCAGCCATCATTGCTAAGCCAGGTGGGAGCGAGCGACATGCCGATGTGGAGCGTTTTGCGAGGTGTCATGACAAAATCCGGTCGGTTTTTCAGCAGAAAACCGCGAGCCGAAAGCTCGCGGTTTGATTGATTGATGCAAGAGGTCAGAAGCTGCCCTTGATGCCGATGCCGAAAGTGCGTGGCATTGTCATGCTGGCCTGTGTCGTTGCTCCGCTTAGACCGCGCGTTGCTTGCTTGGATGTTGGTACACGTTCGTTGAAGATATTCTTCACAAATCCGTAGAGCTGGAATTTTTCGTTAAAGTCGTAGCTCACGCGCGCGTTGGCGATTGTGTAAGCATCAATCCAGTAGGATGGGGTGTTCGCGACATCGGAATAGTAGCTGTCGATGTAGCGCACATCACCGGAAACATTGAGTTTTTCAGTTACATTCCAACTTGCACCGAAATTCAGCATATAGCCCGGCGATTTGGCGAACTCGTTATCTGCATAATCAGGGTTGCTCGAAATCTCATCGATTTTCGTGCGCATGATTCCTGCCCCTGCCTTGAGGGTCAGATTATCGAGGATCTGATAATCGGCGCCGAGTTCAAGCCCATAGGCATGTGCCTTTTCCGCGTTGATCGTATATGACTGTGTGATGCCGGGAGAAATGACAACCGGAATATTATACTGGGCATTTTTGAAGTCCATGTAGAACACGTTGCCGTTTATAACGAGCTTGTTGTCCAGAAACTCCGCGCGGGTGAACAATTCGTAGTTCCACAGAGTTTCCTCATCGAACTTGTTCCATTTGCTCGTCGCAGGGTTGGCTGTGTTCATATAAAGCGAAACACCGCCGGGATTATAACCGCGACTGATAAGGCCACCGACTGTAAGCTCAGGGGTGATAGCATAGGCCAGCGATACTTTAGGCAAGAAAGCCGAGAAGGATTCATCGAAATTAATTGCGTCGAGCGCATAGACCGAGACGCCATCGCGTTGAATTTTGTCGTGCTGGAAGCGTGCGCCTCCAGTCAATGTCCATTGCTCATTCATACGCCAGCTTAGTTCACCAAACAGGCCAACATTCGTTTTCTTATCGTCAAACGTCGAGATATAGTTGTTGACGGCGACCTTATTGGCCGCGTTCACCATATCGAGTAGCTCGTCGGTCTTCGTATGGGCGAAATAAACACCGGCGACACCGCTCAGGACATCCTCCTGATCACCAAAAGTGAGGCGTGTTTCATTCGAAATATTGGTTTGGTCGATATTGGCATCACCATTATGCGCTATACCTACTCTGCGCTCGACTGCTGAATCTGAGAACTGTGTCTGGTTGTGGAGTTTGAAGCCGTTATCAAATTCGTAGCTGACATCCAGGATGCCGGTATTGCTACGCTGATCCCACGACGGCAAGGTGGCGCCACTGTAATCGAGATCATAGTAAAACGGCGTGGCCGCTTCATAGGTTGGGCGATTGCTCTTGTTGAAAGAGTAGGTGAGCTTTGCCTCAAGGCCGGGGATTTCCGCAGGCTGCCAGAGCAGCTTTGAGCGAATGTTCAGGGATTGGAAATCCTGATCGGTGCCGAAAGAGTAGAAACCCGGATTGACATAATCGATGAAGGTGTCGCGACCCGAATAATCAATTGCCAGACGGCCAGCGAGCTCATCCTTGTAGAGCGGGCTATTCAGCATGATAGAAGTGCGCTTGGATTTATAGCTGCCGATCTCGACCTGATATGCGCCTTCCTGCTCAAAAGTAGGGTCTTTGGTATTGACCACGATTGCACCGGCAATCGCATTTGCGCCCTGCGATGTGGTCTGCGGCCCGCGGAAAACCTCGATGCTGTCGAGATCCCAGATCGAGGTGGAGCCAAAGATGAACTCGTTATAGTTCAAGTAATGACCATCAAGATTGATCGTTGCGCGGGGGACGGTGCCCGAGAAGAAGGCCGTCGCACCATTGTTGGGTCCCTGCGTGTCCTGACCACGAATGACCGGTGCGCCAACAGTGTCGGTATAAACAACATTGGGTGTTCCGCGAACCGCTTCCGATACGGAAGTGTCGCCAGTTTTTTCCTTGTCGATTTCCTTTGCCGTAATCACGGTCACGGATGAGGCGGTGTTCTTGATATCACGCGCAACTTTTTCGCCGGTGATGACGAGTGTGTCGAGCACCAGTCCTTTGGAGCTTCCTGATGCGTCCGCATCTTGCGCGAAGGCTGATGAGCTTGAAATCGCTGCCAGCGTCAATGCGCTGACGCCGTAGAAAAAGCTGCGGGAGGAGCGGGTAATCATAAGTCGCCTCAAAACATGAGTGTGTAAGTCATGTTCTGTTATGCTGACTAAAGAGATTCCGCAATAAGGAATGCATACCGCAATACAGTATGAATGCAAGCTTGTTGAGTATGTTGCCAAATCGCAACATGTTCTGGGGTGGGATGGCTTGCGCGGTATCGTGCGACGAGGACTTTGTCGGCTTAGCTATCTGGAAAGGCATGACTTTACTTGCCCATCGGGCTAAAGAAAGGGGTGAATCTATGGGAGGCATGACAATTGGAAGATCAGGATCAATCCGTGAGTGAGGAGATGGAAGTCGTTAGCGACAAACGTTCCGGCACGATTCAGTCTGTTTCAATTGCTGCCCGATTTCTGAAAATTCTTGCCAATGCCGAGAATGAGCTGCCTTTGGGGGAGGTCGCAAAACGAGCTGGAACCGGCGGCTCGACAGCGCATCGCTATTTGCAAAGCCTTGTAAAAGAGGGGCTAGCCAAGCAGGACCCGGTCAGTGGCTTTTATGATCTTGGCCCAACGGCACTGAGCATTGGCATCGGCGCGCTTCGGCGGGTCGATGCGGTGGAAATTGCTGCACAACACATGAAAGCTCTATCGCAAAGTCATGCGATGAGTGGGGGTGTGGCGATCTGGACTGACCGAGGGCCAACGCTGGTTCGCTGGTATCGCAGCGCCTATTTTTCCGTGAACCCGCTGGCGCTTGGAGATACCTTGCCGATCGACAATACAGCCTGCGGCCATATTTTTCAGTCCTATCTTCCAAAGGCCACGGTCGATGCAGCGCGCAAGGTGCAGCCCGCGCATTTTCGCGGAACGCCGCCGTCCAAAGCCCTGCTTGAAAAGGTGCGTGAAGACCGCTGGTCCGAGATGACCAGCCATCTTTTGTCGAATGTCACGGGTCAGGCTTCGCCTGTGCTCGATGCCCAGGGAGAGATTGTCTGTGTGATGACTACGGTTGCTGATCTCGGCCAGTTGCGCACGGATGAGGAGCGCCGTGCGCTTTTCCATGAAGCTTGCATCGTCAATGAATCGACAGGTGGCCTCATCGTCGATACCAAACTGGAAATGCCGAAGAGCTAGAGCGCATCCAGAAAACCGGGTCCGGTTTTCTGAGTGGAATACGTGCTATTCCGCAGGCTCGATATGGGCGGCGCTGCTTTTCGGAACGATCAGCGGCGTCCCCGAAACCGGGTCCGGAATGATGATCGAAGACAGCCCGAATACGTCTTTAACCAGTTGTTCGGTGACGATTTCAGACGGTTTGCCCTGCGCTATAATCGCACCTTCCCGCATGGCAATCAGGTGGGTCGCATAACGACAGGCGTGGTTCAGTTCATGGAGTACGGCGACGACTGTTCGCCCCTGTCGGTTAAGCTGTGCAAGCAGATCAAGCAGCTCAATCTGGTGTGCAATATCGAGATAGGTTGTTGGCTCATCCAGTAGCAGGATTGGTGTTTCCTGTGCCAGAACGAGCGCAATCCATACGCGCTGGCGCTGGCCACCGGAGAGTTCATCGACAAGCCTTCCCGCCAATTCGGTGATGCGGGTGGCGTCCATCGCCTGCGCCACAGCCAGTTCATCAGCTTCTGACCATTGCCTCAAAAATGACTGATGCGGGTAACGGCCGCGAGCTACCAGGTCTGCAACAGTGATACCTTCCGGTGCAGTCGAGCTTTGCGGCAGCAACCCCAGCCGTCGGGCGGTCTCTTTTGCAGGCAAACTCGCAATATCGCCGCCGTCGAGAATGATCTTTCCCTGACTTGGCTTGAGCAATCGCGACAATGCTCTGAGCAGGGTAGATTTTCCACAGGCATTCGGGCCGACAATCACGGTGAATGACGCATCCGGAATAGATACCGACAGATCGGTTGCAACCGTTCTCTCGTCGTATTTCAGGGTCACGGCTTCAGCATGAAGGCGGTGCGTCATTGCGGCTCCTCGATGGGTCGTCGGCAGGGTATGCGTGTCACTCTGCATTGCCTCGTATTGCATTGTAGAATGCGTTCTGCAATATGGAGTGGTGCGATCATGTTTTATGATGCGCCTTCTCATCCCATTGCATAACGCGGCAACGAAATATCAGCTATGGCACTTAGTAAGAATGTTCTCAAGTTTCTGGTAATGCTTGCGTTACTGGTTTTGCCCTTCAAATCGGCGCTTGCGGAAGATGCAGCATGGCCCCGAACCATCGAACATCATTCGGGCACGCTGACGCTGAAATCCAAACCCTTGCGGATTGTTTCGACTGCGCCGAGCCTGACCGGTATTCTGTTGGCCATAAATGCGCCGCTGGTCGCCAGTGCGGCAACCACACCAAGTCCCTTGACCGATGAAAAGGGCTTCTTTTCACAATGGGCCAAGGTGGCGGATGAGCGTGGCGTAGAGGTTCTCTACTCCAATCTGGAATTCGATATTGAGGCAATTATCGCAGCCGAGCCTGATCTGGTTGTTGTTTCAGCGACAGGTGCGGACAGCGTTCTGCCCCAATATGCAGAGCTTGTCGCGCAAGGCATCCCGACCATGGTGGTCAATTATTCCAATCAGAGCTGGCAGGATATTGCGAAGCAACTCGGCAAGGCCGCAGGTCTTGAGGATGAGGTTGTCGCAAGCGTTGCGCGCTTTGATGATTATGCTGCGAAGGCTGCAGCGGAGATCACAGCGCCTGTCGATCCGGTAACGATTGTCGGTTATAATATCGGAAACAGCTACTCGATCGGCAAACAAACAAGTGCACAGGCACAATTGCTGGAAGCGCTTGGGTTTAAAGTCGCGGGTTTGCCGGATGCTCTCACAAAGCAAGTCACACGCAGTTCGGATTTTGATTTCATTTCGCACGAGAACCTTTCCGCTGCTGTAACCGGCAAGAGTGTGTTTCTCCTGCGCGGCCTGGAAGGCGATGTACACTCATTTCTGAGTGACCCGGTGCTTGCCAATCTGGATGCCGTGAAAGGCAACCAGGTCTATTCGCTTGGGCCGACATCCTTTCGCATCGACTATTATTCGGGCATTCAGATGATCGATATGGTCGTCCCGCATTTCCGTAAATGATCGCCGGCTTGTTTCAACAAAAGAGAATTTGTGGGTTCTCTCGCGTATCGGAGAGGCAACGCCGCTTTTGGGGGCTGATTGCGGGGCTTGTGGTGCTGTTGCTTGCCGTCTTCGCAAGCCTGGTGCTCGGTTCGCGTTCGATCTCGCTTGCCGATACCGTGCAGGCGCTCTGGATGCCAGATCTTCAAAGTAATGAGCATCTGATCATCCGCGAATTGCGAGTTCCGCGTACCATTATTGCCATTATGGTCGGGTTGGCGCTGGGTGTCGCAGGTGCCGTGATGCAGGCTGTGACCCGCAACCCACTGGCTGAGCCGGGATTGCTGGGCATCAATGCAGGGGCTGCGGTTGCGGTCATCCTTGGGATCGTGGCGTTCAACCTGACAAGTGTTTCACAATATGTCTGGTTTGCCTTTGCTGGTGCGGGCCTTGCCGGGGTCGCGGTTTTCTTTCTGGGACAAGAAAGGCGCGCTGGGACGAACCCCGTACGTCTGGTGCTGGCTGGTGCTGGAATATCCGTCGTTCTGGCTTCTGTTACGGGCATTCTGATCATCAATGCGCCAACATCTGTTTTGGATCAATTTCGTCACTGGTCGGCGGGTTCTGTCGAAGGCAGAGGATATGATGTCATTGCGGTACTTGTTGTTTCGATCGCTGCCGGATTGATTGCAGCATTCTCGATTGCTGGACGCTTGAACGCGCTTGCGCTTGGCAAAGAACTGGGTGCTGCACTGGGCGTGGATGTCTATCGCACCTGGTTCCTTTCCTGCCTGTCCGTCATGCTTCTTGCTGGCGCTGCAACAGCGGGTGCCGGGCCGATAGGATTTGTGGGATTGGTGGCTCCACATCTCGCCCGGATTGTGGTTGGGCCAAACTATCGCTGGATTTTGCCGTATTCAGCGCTGTTCGCGGCCATTCTATTGCTCGGCGCAGATATCATCGGACGCGTGATCGCAGCACCTTCAGAGGTTGCTGCAGGCATCGTTTCGATGCTGCTCGGTGGACCATCCTTCATTTTCGTTGTTCGCAGATTCCGGCTGTCAAAACTATGAGTGTTCAACGTCGATCCGTCCTGCGTTTCGGTTCATTTTCCATTCAATGGCGAATGAGAACATTGGTTGTTTGTATTCTGCTGATTGTGCTCACCTGCGCTATGGGCGTCATGCATCTGGGTACAGGCAGCATGAGTTTTACCCCCAATGATATTCTCAAAAGCGTCACGGGCCATGGACTTAATCCAACGGCCGACCGGATAATTTTCCGCGTGCGCCTTCCTCGTTTGATAACTGCAGTTTTTGTGGGTGCTTCACTGGGTATGGCGGGATCGATCTTTCAATCCATCTCACGCAATGCGCTTGGATCGCCCGACATCATAGGATTTACGACGGGCGCGGCAACGGGCGCTATCGTGCAGATAATCCTCTTCAATTCCGGGCCATTTGAAACTGCATTGGCTGCTGTTTTATCCGGTATCGGCACAGCGCTGATCGTGTTTCTGCTGGCAATGAAAGGCCGCACGACGGGTGGCTATCGGCTTATCCTGGTTGGCATTGGTGTGGGGGCGGTTCTGTCCGGTTTAAATACGGTGATGCTTGTCGCAGGTGATCTTGATCAAGCGGCATCGGCACAGCTCTGGCTTGCCGGCTCGCTGAACACCCGAACCTGGTCTCATGCATTGCCTGCCGTCATCGGCTTTGCAGCGATTTTGCCAGTTGCGATTTATCATGCCCAACGGATTGATCTGATCGAAATGGGGGACGATGCCGCACGTCAGCTGGGTGTAGCAACTGAATCGACGCGGCTAATCATGGTTTTAGCCGCTGTCGGCCTGACATCAATTGCAACGGCTGCGGCTGGGCCGATAGCCTTTATCGCGCTTGCTGCCCCGCAACTGGTGCGGCGGCTGACGCGCGCAGCCGGTGTGCCGCTTGTTGCGAGCGCGCTTATGGGCGCGACATTGCTGATAGGGGCTGATCTCGTCAGTCAGCATTTTCCGCTCAATGTAAAAATGCCGATAGGTTTGACGACAGGTCTGCTCGGTGGCGTCTATCTCTTGTGGCTGCTGGCAAGCAATCGTCGTACGCTTTAGAGCGCATTCCGAAAAGTGTGAAACGGTTTTTGGAGCAAAAAAAGCAAAAATCCCGGACGAAGCCGGGATTTTGTTGCCTATATTTAACGGAAAACTGGAGCGGGCGAAGGGATTCGAACCCTCGACCCCAACCTTGGCAAGGTTGTGCTCTACCCCTGAGCTACACCCGCTCGCGCCAGTCGTTTCCGTCAGGCAGGCGCTATATGGCCCAACGCTTTTGATATTGCAACAGGGAAAATGTTCTTTCCTGAAAAGAAAACGCTGAAATGACATAAGATATTGATATTAATAGTAAAAATTATTCCTCGCCCCGTTGTGAATAAGATGCTTTGCCTTTGCAACTTAGGCTCAGCCTCGGCAAATCAGTGTGAATCAGCTGCATCCGAATGCATATATTTTTGCTTTCACGATTCATCACGGTGCTTCGGGCCTGTTCGGAAGCAATCGCTCTGCGATGGCAAAATACGGCTATTGCGTCTTTGGCCTGCGTGATTAAGTGTATAGCAACGCTTCTATAATGGTCTTTTGAAAAGACCGCGCATTCAGGGAACAGAATCTTATGCCCATGACATCGGCCGAGCTGCATGAATATTTGAAAAACCTCGATATCGAGGTGAAGACGGTGGAGCACCCACCTTTGTTCACAGTCGCCGATTCACAAAGCCTGCGTGGCGAAATCGCCGGAGGTCACACCAAGAATCTGTTTCTGAAGGACAAGAAAGACAATTTCTTTCTGGTGACAGTGGATGAAGAAGCAGTGGTTGATCTCAAGTCGATCCATCAGATTATTGGTGCTTCCAGCCGCGTTTCCTTTGGCAAGCCAGAGAAGCTGATGGAATACCTCGGCGTGGTGCCTGGCGGCGTTACTGTCTTTGGCGCGGTAAACGATACCGGGCACAATGTTCAGGTTGTTCTCGATGCAAGTCTAATGGAAAACGACATCATCAATGGGCATCCTCTGACGAACGAAGCCACGACATCGATCAAACGGGACGACCTGATGCGCTTTCTCGCCGCGACAGGACATGACGTGCGCATCCTTGCAGTTTCAGAGGATGCGAAGGCGTCTTCATAGGTATAGACTGGCAAGCGACGCTTGCCGTGCGATGGCGGCTTGAAATTGGTTGCTGCAGATACAAACTGAGATATCGAAACCGGCCTGCCGCTGCCCTATATGCAAGCTGGAAGACATAAGGAATATCCGATGACGAGCCAGAACAATCCCTATTCAAACTCAGGTGCGCAAATGACTGGCAATGTGTCTTTTGGCACATCGGCTCCAACTGCCGGCGGCGCTTCTCTGGGTGGCAATGATCTTATCAAGGACACAACGACTGCAGCCTTTCAGGCGGACGTTATCGCGGAATCGCGAAATCAGCCCGTGCTCGTTGATTTCTGGGCGCCATGGTGCGGCCCTTGCAAACAGCTCACTCCAATTATCGAAAACGCAGTTCGTGAAGCAGGCGGTGCAGTCAAGCTCGTTAAGATGAATATCGATGACCATCCGTCGATCGCGGGCCAGCTCGGCATCCAGTCCATCCCGGCTGTCATTGCCTTTGTGAACGGCCAGCCTGCCGATGGCTTTATGGGAGCGCTGCCTGAATCCAAGGTGAAGGAATTCATCGCGAAAATAGGTGGCCCAAGCGATCAGGAAGCGGCAATTGCCGAAGCCGTGGCCGCGGCCAAGGAACTGGTTGAAGCTGGTGATTTCGTGCAATCGGCGCAGATTTTCTCGTCAATCCTGCAGGTTGCGCCTGATAATGTCGATGCTGTTGTTGGTCTGGCGACTTGCCTGCTTGAATCAGGTGATGCCGATAAGGCGCGTGAAATTCTGGCAAGCCTGCCTGCTGACAAGCAGGATGCAGCGCCGGTTCGTGCGCTTGAAGCGCGGCTTGCACTTGCCGATCAGGTGAAGCTGATCGGTGATCCGGTAGAGCTGGAGCGTCGTGTTCAGGCTGATCCGAACGATTTTCAGGCGCGTTACGATCTTGCGCAGGTGCGCAATGCGCAGGGACGACGTGTCGAAGCGGCTGATGAGTTGCTGGCCGTCATGAAGGCTGATCGCAGCTGGAACGATGATGGTGCGCGCAAGCAACTTCTTCAATTCTTTGAGGCATGGGGCAACGCAGATCCGGCGACACTGGGTGCGCGCCGCAAGCTTTCATCGCTCCTGTTTTCTTAAGCGGCTTCATAATACGGAACCATTGAAGCCACTTTATCTCTTTATTTTTATGCATTTTCACATGGAAAGCTGCTTCGCACTTTTACTGGAAATGCTCAGAAGGAGAAAGTCATGCAAGTGGGCAATGCCCGATATCGGACAGCTTCGGATATTCCGGAGCTTGTTCCGGTATTTCCGCTCAAGGGAGCCCTTCTTTTGCCCGGTGGCCAGCTGCCACTGAACATTTTTGAGCCACGCTATCTCGAAATGGTCGAAGACGCGCTCGCTGGTAAGCGGATTATCGCGATGATCCAGCCTCGTATTGAAGATGCAGATGACGACGACGAAGGCGAGACGTTCGACGAGACTGCTCGACCGCAATTGAGTCAGGTTGGATGTCTTGGACGGATCACCACCTATTCCGAGACTGGCGACGGCCGTGTGCTTATTACGTTGCAGGGTATCTGCCGGTTCCGGGTTCTGGAAGAAGTGAACTGCCGCAGGCCTTATCGCCAATGCAAAATTGCACCGTTCCTGACCGATCTTGAAGCGGCGCGCGATGTCGGTGAGATTGACCGCGAAGCGCTGTTGCGTGCTTTCAAGGACTATCTCGAAGTGCATAATCTGGAAGCGGACTGGGATAGTATTTCACGGGCTGCCAACGACACACTGGTCAATGCGCTTTCGATGATGTCGCCCTTCGGTCCTGCTGAAAAGCAGGCGCTTCTGGAAGCCGCAGATTTAAAAACACGGGCTGCGACCCTCATCGCGATTACCGAAATGGTTCTGGCGAAGGCCAAAGACGATTATGGTTCGCGTCTGCAATGACCGCTGGGGAAACAATAATGGCAATAGATGAAAATACCGGCAACCTCGACGTGAAACTGCTTGAGCTGCTTGTTTGTCCGCTAACCAAGGGACCGCTTCAATATGATGCGGAAAATAATGAGTTGATCTCGCAAAAGGCGAGACTTGCCTATCCGGTTCGTGGCGGTATTCCGATCATGCTTCCATCGGAAGCACGTCCTCTGGAATAGAGGGTATCCAGCTTCGGGCAGATTTGAAGTTTGAACGGATCTGCCCGATAAAGCCGTTATATAATTTCTGCATGTCCTCTGTTCTTTTTCATAAATTTCGCATCGCTGCTTGTTGCTTGCCGCGCGAGGGGGTTCTATAACCCTCGCGGAACTTGAAAGCGCGATATCGGAAATTGATTTCCCTGCCGCTATTGTGTGAGAAAAAACAGAGGCTTGGCATTATGGCATCCAGAAAACTCCTTCTCCTGCCCGGCGATGGCATCGGTCCCGAAGCAATGGCTGAGGTCCGCAAAATTATCGCTTTCCTCAATTCGGGTCTGAATCTCGGTTTTGAAACCGATGAAGGCCTGGTTGGCGGATCGGCATATGATGCGCACGGTCAGGCGATTTCTGATGCGGATATGGAAAAGGCGCTTGCTGCTGATGCCGTGCTTTTCGGTGCGGTTGGCGGTCCTAAGTGGGATAGCGTTCCTTATGAAGTACGTCCCGAAGCAGGTCTCTTGCGTCTGCGCAAGGATCTCGCACTTTATGCGAACTTGCGTCCGGCAATCTGCTATCCGGCCCTCGCACATTCATCGTCGCTGAAGCCGGAAGTGATCGAAGGCCTCGACATTCTGATCCTGCGCGAGCTTACCGGTGGTGTTTACTTCGGCGAGCCTAAGGAAATCATCGACCTGGGCAATGGCCAGAAGCGCGGTATCGATACGCAGATTTACGACACCTACGAAATCGAACGCATTGCCGATGTGGCTTTTGAACTTGCGCGCACCCGCGGCAACAAAGTTACGTCGATGGAAAAGCGCAATGTGATGAAGTCGGGCGTCCTGTGGAATCAGGTCGTTACCGCTCGTCACAAGGAAAAGCATTCGGATGTTGAACTTGAGCATATGCTGGCTGATGCTGGCGGTATGCAGCTCGTTCGCTGGCCGAAGCAGTTCGACGTGATCGTCACCGATAACCTGTTTGGCGATATGCTTTCCGACGTTGCTGCTATGCTGACCGGTTCGCTCGGCATGTTGCCGTCGGCTTCGCTCGGTGCTGCTGATGGTGTTACCGGCAAGCGCAAGGCGCTTTACGAGCCAGTACATGGTTCGGCACCAGACATTGCTGGCCAGGGCGTTGCCAATCCGATTGCCATGATCGCTTCGCTTGCCATGTGCCTGCGCTACTCGTTCAACCTGATCGATGAAGCTGATCGTCTGGAAGCTGCGATTGCCGGTGTTCTCGATGATGGTCTGCGCACTGCCGACATCTGGTCGGAAGGCACCAACAAGGTTGGCACCACCGAAATGGGCGATGCAATTCTTGCAAAGTTTAAGGCGCTTTCGGCTTAATAGCTGATAATACCTTTTAGAATTGGCCGCTGTGCAGAGATCGCGCAGCGGCTTTTTTAATATTTTCAGTCTAGCTGTATTGTGAAGTTTGCGAACACCGCAGCTATCAGCAGAGCGATGAAGAAATATTGAAATCCCTTCCTTTTGATCCGCATTGCAAACAATATCACGGCAGTTTCGATCGCAAAGAAAATGAAATCGCCGAGCGGAGATTCTTCATTATTGATTGAAATGCTGGGGCCAGCACTGCGCATAAGTTCCATCAGATTAAGCAATATCAATAGTGACAGAAGCCATGTTTTTCGCGACATAAAATAGCGTTCGTAATCGCCATATTCCTTAATGTCGTCCGGCGTTAAAGTAACGCACATGAAAAACAGGCCAAAAACATAAAGAAGGTCTGAGACATAGGTATAGACATTGTATGTCTTTGTGCTGCTTTCAAAAAGATAGTCCCACCAGAACTGAATGATCCAGAGGAAAACAACAACAACCCATCCGATATGCATATAAGATATTTTATGCTTGTTCGGATGTTGGACGAAGCGCGAAGCAAAGATGAGCAGCCGTGATATGCACAGACTGATACCCATGCCATTGATAATTCTCATATGAGAGAAAGCATCAGCAGCACTGATTGCTGTGTCGACTCCTGAAGGCAATTCTTCACCTGCTTGTTCGGTTTGTTACGGATACACGGCTGTCTTACAGCGGGCCCAGTTCAGAATGAATCGTTGGAACCGCTGTAAATGTTTGTTCTTACGCAATATCCGACGCAAAAATGCTTCGCACTTTTGCTGGAAATGCTATGATATTCAGAATAAATAGCGTGTGTTTGACTAAGAATGAATAGAATTGTTTTGTTATAGTAAAGTTGTTTCGCCGCTCTGCAGAAAGTGGATAGCTGGAAAATAAACGCCCGATTTCCGGCTGCAATTTATCGCCAGGACGCTAAGAATAGTGGTCATGTTGAACACACTTCCCGATATGAACACCTTGTATGACGCCTTGCTTGCCCGCGACACTGCGTATGAAGGCAAAGCCTATGTTGGCGTGCTTTCGACGGGCATTTTCTGCCGGCTGACCTGTCCTGCACGAAAGCCGTTGAAAGAGAATTGCCGGTTTTTTGCTTCAATACCTGAATGCATTGCCGACGGTTTCCGCGCTTGCAAAAGATGCCACCCGTTGCAGCCCGCAGCGGAAGCGGATGTTTCTGTCGATCGTCTGTTGAAGGCGTTGGAAGCACAGCCGCAACGGCGCTGGAGCGAGGGTGATGTCGCTGGCATGGGCTTTGATCCATCGACCGTGCGGCGTAGTTTCAGGCGGCATTTCGGCATTACCTTCCTTGAAATGGCTCGGCAGGAACGGTTGCGACAGGGTTTCCAGACGCTTGCGCAAGGAGAGCGTGTCATCGATGCGCAAGTCGATGCAGGTTTTGAATCACCCGATGCGTTCCGCAATGCTTTTGCCCGAATTTTAGGTCTGCCCCCGGCGCAGTTGCAAAAGGATGGCTTGCTCCGCGCAGATTGGATTAAGACGCCGCTCGGTACAATGATTGCCGTGTGTGATCAGTCATCCCTGCATTTGCTGGAATTTGCTGATCGCAAGGCGTTGCCGCAAGAGCTGAAAAAGCTGCACAAGGCCTGTCATGGTGCAATCGGTATCGGACGATATCCGTCGCATGATGTGCTGGAACGGGAGCTTGATGCATTTTTTGCGGGTCGATCCGCCAATTTCAATATTCCGCTGGTGCTGCATGGGAGCGCATTTACACGCGACGTCTGGCGAGAATTGCAGAATATCGGAGCAGGCCAGACGCGAAGCTATAGCGAGATTGCGAGGGCAGTAGAAAAGCCGCTTGCGGTTCGTGCTGTGGCGCGGGCGAACGGTGCCAATCAGATTGCCATCATCATTCCGTGTCATCGGGTGATTGGTGCGGATGGCTCACTGACCGGCTATGGCGGAGGCCTTTGGCGAAAGCAGAAGCTTATCGAGATCGAGGCACAATATCGTTGAGTGGACCCAATAAAAAACGCCGCCCGATGAGGCGGCGTTTTCAGTTTATTTGAGCTCAACTAATCAATTTTATTGAGATCGACATTTTTGGTTTCCTTGACGAACAGGAGACCGATAACGAGTGTAATTGTTGCAAGCACGATCGGATACCAAAGTCCGTAGTAGATATCGCCCTTAGCAGCACTCATCGCGAAGACGGTTGCTGGCAGCAGGCCACCGAACCAGCCGTTACCGATGTGATATGGCAGCGACATACCGGTGTAACGAATGCGGGTCGGGAACATTTCAACCAGGATAGCGGCGATTGGGCCATAAACCATCGTGACGTAAATCACGAGAATGGTGAGAATGGCGATCGTCATAACCCAGTTGATCTGCGAAGGATCGGCGACCATCTTGAACGCGCCTGCATTCGGGATAGTGTAGACAGCCTGTTCGGGCTGGGCCGCAGCATCGGCTTCCGCCTGCGTGATGATCTTGTTCTTGACCAGATCAGCGCTCGACATTGTTGCCTTTTCACCGGCACGTACAGCTTCCGCATTCAGTTCCAGTTCCGGATTGGCTGCGATGAAGGCATCGAGCTTGGAATCTGCAACTTTGGCAGGGCTGCGGACGAGCGGCCAACCAGCCTTTTGCAGGGCGAGGTTGATGTCATGGGTCAAAGCAGCCTGCTTTGCAGTTGCTTCTGAACCCGCTGCATTCGCATCAAACGAAGTTACAGTAGATTCACCGATCTTGACCGTTGCAGGCTGTCCGGCAGGGCCGATTACAACATCATAAGGCACAGCACTGCGCGACAGGAAGCTCGTTGCGATATCGCAGGAGCTGGTGAATTTTGAAGTGCCTGTTGCGTTGAACTGGAAGTTACAGTCGCCAGGAGCCGCCGTAACGGTTGCACGGATTGTCTGTTCGGCCTGTGCCAGCGCTGGGTTTGCGGCCTGCGTGAGAGCTTTGAACAGCGGGAAGTAAGTTACTGCTGCAAGCAGCAGGCCTGCCATGATGATTGGCTTACGGCCGATTTTATCGGACAGCCAGCCAAAGATAACGAAGAAGCTGGTGCCGAGCAGAAGGGCTGCAGCCACCATGATGTTTGCGGTCTGGTTTTCAACCTTCAGCACGTTCTGCAAGAAGAACAGAGCGTAGAACTGACCGCAATACCAGACGACAGCCTGACCCATGGTAAGGCCGAACAGCGCGATGAGGGCGATCTTTGCATTTTTCCACTGACCGAAAGCTTCAGAAAGCGGTGCCTTGGATGTCTTTCCTTCTTCCTTCATTTTCTTGAAGGCTGGGGATTCACTCATCTGCATACGAATCCAGACCGAGATACCCAGAAGAATGATCGAAACCAGGAACGGAATACGCCAGCCCCAGGCAGCAAAGGACTCAGTCGTCATCACGTTCTGAATGCTCAGGATAACCATCAGCGAAAGGAACAGGCCCAACGTTGCGGTTGTCTGAATCCAGGACGTGTAGAAGCCGCGACGACCGTTCGGGGCGTGTTCGGCAACATAGGTTGCAGCGCCACCATATTCGCCGCCAAGCGCCAGACCCTGCAACATGCGCAGAATGATCAGGATCGCAGGTGCAACAATACCGAGCGTTGCCGATCCGGGCAGAATGCCGACGAGAAACGTCGATGCGCCCATGATGACGATGGTAACGAGGAACGTATATTTACGACCAACGAGATCGCCGATACGTCCGAAGACAAGTGCGCCAAACGGGCGTACGAGAAAGCCTGCTGCGAAAGCGAGCAGCACGAAAATATTACGGGTTGTTTCAGGATATTCATTGAAGAACGCAGCGCCGATAAAGGCAGCAAGTGTTCCGTAGAGATAAAAATCGTACCATTCAAATACAGTGCCGAGCGAAGAAGCGAAGATCACCTTCTTTTCTTCACGCGTCATTTTAGGTGCGCCGGCCTTGGCGCTCGATTGAACTGACATTAATTCCTCCCAACAGCATTTTTGCTGATGTGCGCGGACGTTCTCCTCCAACTTCCACGCACTTTTTCCACGCAAGCATGATGAACTGAATCGTTTAATCCGTTTATTATCTTTTAGTATGAGAACCGCCCGGCTTGTTGCCCCGTGAAAGTTGACAGGCTGTGCGCCGAAGACGAGCGTGGTCGCAATATTGTCAGAACTGGAAATCTGGCAGCTCTTTTCTTGAGGAGATCATACATGAAGCGTTTTGAAGGGGGCTGCCTTTGCGGCAATGTGCGGTTTGTTGCTTCCGGTTCACCCTACCGCGTAGGAATTTGCCATTGTCTTGAATGCCGTAAGCATCACGGCGCTTTGTTTCACGCGTCGGCAATTTTTCCAGAAAGCGCGGTAACAATTGACGGTGAGACAAAGGATTATGCGGGACGATATTTCTGTCCGCTTTGTGGTTCCTCGGTCTTTTCAAGATCGGAAGATGAGGTTGAAATCAATCTGGGGTCTCTCGATGCCCCGGATCAGTTCAAACCAACCTATGAGCTCTGGACTATCCGGCGTGAATCCTGGTTGCCGTCATTTCCACTCAAAAGACACTATGAACGTGACCGCGATGGCACGACTCGCAGCGAAGACTAGATCAGGCAATCCGGATAGATGGTAATGTGCGCGCTATTCCTGTCCGTTTGGCGTTGGAATGCCTTTATTTTAGGCGTGACCGGGCATGCTGTGACGATGAAATAGGAATGATTATCCAAATACGACCTCTAACAGCCATTTTTCGTCGAATTTGGTTTTTTTCTCACGCATTGGGTGTTAAGTCGCTCTCGCGATAAATGCCGACAAATTCCCAGAGTTCAATTCATCCGCATACCCCAAAATATCGCAGTGACGACATTTGCAGATTGATTTATGTCGCTGAGCGAACATCGAGCCCAGAGCCTGAAAGCCCCAAACATGACTGCACGTCTTTCATTCGCGCGCGAGCGTATTAACGTTCTTCTTCTCGAAGGCATTAACCAGTCTGCTGTCGATTATTTCAAATCGTCCGGTTACACCAACGTCGTTCATCTGCCCAAGGCACTCGACAAGGCTGAGCTGATCGAGGCGATTTCATCCGCTCATATCGTTGGCATTCGCTCGCGCACGCAGCTCACCGACGAAGTGTTTGAAGCGGCGCAGCGTCTGATCGCAGTCGGTTGTTTCTCGGTCGGCACTAATCAGGTTGATCTGAAAGCCGCCCGCAAGCGTGGTATTCCGGTATTCAACGCACCTTTCTCCAACACCCGCTCGGTTGCTGAACTGGTGATTGGCGAAATCATCATGCTGATGCGTCGTATTTTCCCACGCTCCAATGCAGCCCATGTCGGCGGTTGGGACAAGAGCGCGACCGGCAGCCGCGAAGTCCGTGGCAAGACGCTGGGTATCGTTGGCTACGGCAATATCGGTTCGCAGGTTGGCAATTTGGCTGAAAGCCTCGGCATGACGGTCCGCTATTTCGACATGACCGACAAGCTGCAATATGGCAACGTGATCCCGACGGACACGCTTGATGAATTGCTCGAAATTTCGGACGTAATCAGCCTCCATGTGCCATCGAACAAGTCGACGGCCAAGATGATCACCGAAGCGAAGCTGCGCAAGATGAAGAAGGGTGCCTTCCTCATCAACAATGCACGCGGAACTGTGGTCGATCTGGAAGCATTGGCAACAGTGCTTAAAGAAGGTCATCTTGCTGGTGCGGCAATTGACGTCTTCCCGGTTGAACCGGCTTCGAACAAGGACCCGTTTGTTTCGCCATTGCAGGGACTTGAAAACGTTATCCTGACCCCGCATATCGGCGGTTCCACCGAAGAAGCGCAGGAACGCATCGGTATGGAAGTCAGCCGCAAGCTGGTTGAGTATTCCGATGTCGGTTCGACGCTGGGCGCGGTTAACTTTCCGCAGGTTCAGCTGCCTGCACGTCCAAGCGGCACGCGCTTCATGCATGTGCATGAGAACCGTCCGGGCATTCTCAACAGCCTCGTCAATATCTTCTCATCTCACAACATCAACATCGTCAGTCAGTTCCTGCAGACCGATGGTGAAGTCGGCTATGTGGTGATCGAAGGCGATGCGATGGAAGAACATGCCGAAGATGTACTTCAGGCAATGCGCGAAATTCCGGGTACGGTTCGCACGCGTCTGCTTTACTAATTAGAGCATTATTTTTAAAAGGCCCGCGCAGCATTCGCCGCGTGGGCCTTTATCATTTCGTGGTCTCTGCGTAATAAGCGGGATCGTTCCTGCATATTTGAGCAGTTTTGTTACGCTCATCGCTGCAAACACATTGACTCTTTTTTCAAAGGGCTTAAAAGCGCAATCGGAAAAGGAGACAATCCCGTGAACGCTTCTCGCGCATCACATAGCCTGTGTGGACTGAATGGCCTCATCGCCATTGACAGCCCTATGGCGTCCGTTTCCAAAACTACCACGGCCACTTGCATTAAAACGACCACCAAAACGGTCTGACCCCTTGGCCTGCTCGCACTCTCTCCCCGGGTCCGGCCCAGGGATAAGGCCCGCTGGTCGCGGGTTTTTATGGAAGCGGAGAGGACAGGAGAAGGTAAATGGGTTTCAAGATTGCAGTCGTCGGCGCCACCGGTAATGTCGGGCGCGAAATGCTCAATATCCTCGAAGAACGTGGCTTTCCGGCTGATGAAGTCGTAGCGCTTGCTTCGCGTCGCAGCCAAGGCACGGAAGTATCCTATGGCGACAAGACGCTGAAGGTTAAGCCGCTCGACCAATATGATTTCTCAGATACCGACATCTGCCTCATGTCCGCTGGCGGCAACATTTCCAAGGAATGGTCGCCAAAGATCGGTGCGCAGGGCTGCGTTGTTATCGATAACTCGTCCGCATGGCGCTATGACGCTAATGTGCCGCTCATTGTTCCTGAAGTGAACCCTGATGCGATTGAAGGTTTCCGCAAGAAGAACATCATTGCTAACCCGAACTGCTCGACTGCGCAGCTCGTCGTTGCTCTGAAGCCTCTGCACGATGCAGCCAAGATCAAGCGTGTTGTTGTTTCGACCTACCAGTCCGTTTCGGGTGCTGGCAAGGAAGGCATGGACGAATTGTTCCAGCAGTCGCGTGCAGTATTTGTTGCTGATCCTGTCACCGCTCAGAAGTTCACCAAGCGCATCGCGTTCAACGTGATCCCGCATATCGATGTCTTCATGGAAGACGGCTACACCAAGGAAGAATGGAAGATGGTGGCCGAAACCAAGAAGATGCTCGATCCAAAGATCAAGCTCACGGCAACCGCTGTTCGTGTACCTGTGTTCATCGGTCACTCGGAAGCAGTCAACATCGAGTTTGAAAATCCGATTTCGGCTGAAGAAGCGCGCGAAATTCTGCGCGAAGCGCCTGGCTGTCAGGTTGTCGATAAGCACGAAGACGGCGGCTATATCACGCCGTATGAATCGGCTGGCGAAGATGCAACCTACATCAGCCGTATCCGTGAAGACATCACGGTTGAAAACGGTCTGGCACTTTGGGTTGTTTCCGACAATCTGCGCAAGGGCGCTGCTCTTAACACGATCCAGATCGCAGAACTGCTTGTTGCTCGTGGCCTGATTACGCCAAAGGCACTTGCTGCTTAATCAAGATTGCAGTTTGAAAAAACAAAAGCGCCGGGAAACCGGCGCTTTTTTTAATAGTGCATCCTGAAAAGTGTGGAACTGTTTTCGGGATGTGCGTTCGGGATCTAACCCGAGATACTGTCTTTGAGATTGTTGCGGACATCAAGCAGCTGTGCTCGAAGATCCTGCAAGTCACTGATGGGCTGACCGAGCGCGCAGAAGACCTGCTCAGGAATGTTTTCGGCCGCTAGGCGCAAAGCTCTGCCTTCATCGGTTAGTGTAATGCGGACCTGTCGCTCATCCTGGCTGTCTCTGCGACGCGCGATATGTCCTGCTGCTTCCAGCCTTTTTAAAAGCGGGGTGAGGGTGCCGGAATCGAGATTGAGCTTCGCGCCGATTTCAGAAACTGTGCGGTTATCCTGTTCCCACAAAACAATCATGACCAGAAACTGTGGATAGGTCAGTTCCAGTTTGCTGAGGATCGGCTGATAAGCGCGGGTTAGCGCATTCGCGGTCGAATAGATCGCGAAACAGACCATATCCGAAAGATTGAGATGGGATTCTTTTGGGTCTTCTTTCATAGCGCAAGCTCCATTGCAGAACTTTACATGAGGTGCAATTGAATTGCGCGTCACATATTTGTGATAATATATTTTGCAAAATTAGATTGTGCACAATTCAATATTCTGCAATTTTGGTTGCGGAGATAAACGAACACCCACCAATGGAGATTTTCAAATGGCTATTCTTTACACGACCCAGTCAACAGCAACTGGCGGCCGCACAGGCAGCGCCAAGACTGCTGATGGTCGTTTAAGTGTTGTTCTCGACACACCGAAGGAACTCGGCGGTTCGGGTGGCGAAGGTACCAATCCTGAGCAGCTGTTTGCATCCGGCTATGCAGCTTGTTTCCTCGGCGCATTGAAATTTGTCGCAGCGAAAGAAAAGGTTTCCATTTCCGCTGACAGCACAGTGACTGCCACCGTTGGTATCGGTCCGCGTGAAGATGGTACAGGGTTTGGTCTGGATGTGGCTCTGGCAGTTGCTCTGCCGGGTGTTGAAAAAGCCAAGGCGGAAGAGCTGGTCAATGCCGCGAACATCGTTTGCCCTTATTCACATGCAACACGCGGTAATATCGATGTTCGCCTGAGCGTGGCATAAAGCGCATCCCGAAAAGTGGGAACCGGTTTTCGGAATAAGATGCGCGGTCAAACGAGTTAAGCAAAAGGCGCCCAACCGGGCGCCTTTGTTTTATTCATTTAGGTAGGTCATTTAACGCTTTCAATGCCGCCTCAACCTGTGCACGCGCATCTTCGCCCAATGGCAGAATGGGCCGCGGCGGTTCGATTTTTGTAAGACCAAGCAGATCGGCGATCAAATACATGACGCGGAAACTGCCATGGGCTTTGAAGAGGCTCCAGATCGGCTCAAATGCAGCGTTGATATTCTCAGATTCTTCCTGTTTGCCACTTTGCGCAGCGCGCACCAGTGCTGCAAACTGCTTTGGTAGAAGGCCCGCAGCGACACTGTAGAAAGCATCAGCCCCTGCGAGAAGAGCGTCTTTTGCTCCCCAATCGCCGCTATAACCGATGGCAAAATCATCGGACGTTGTAGCGCGCAACTTTGCGACCTCTCCCGCGTAGTCATTATCGGCAGGCAGCGGCATTTTGATTGCCTTGATGTTTTTGAGACCTGCCAAGCGCGCAATCAGTTCATCGGTGAAAATGAAACGAGTAGTGCCGGGATTGTTGTAGATACACAAAGGCAGATCCGTCGCCTCGGCAACAGCTTTGAAATGCTGAAAGCCTTCTTCCTGTGTGAGCGGCGTATAGGAAACGGGTGCGAGCAAAAGTGCATCAGCCCCGGCATCTGCCGCATCGCGGGCAAGCGCTTGCGCTTCGTCCGTGCGTAATGCGCCGACGCCCACGATCAGTGGCGTCTTGCCGCCGATGTATTTCACCGCAGTCCTGACGGTATGACGACGTTGTTCTCGTGTGAGAAAGGCGTAGCCGCCAGTGCTTCCCAGCAGGCCAATCGAGTCCGCGCCTGCGTCATGGATGCGGGTGAGAAATGCGTTGAGCGCGTCCTCGATAAGATTGCCTGCTGCATCGATTGGGGTGAGGGGGAAAGCGGAGAGGCCTTTGAAAATCTTCATTGCGATACTCATTTCTCAGACAGGTTCAGCGTGACAGAAGCAGGCGAATACCCGCGACAGCAAAGACGGCTGCAAGAACGCCTTCGATCCAGCGGCGAGCGCGCCGATACATGCGCACCATGGGCACGGTAGAGAATACAATGGCGTAGCCGCAGAAAATGGTGATGCTCAGCGCTATACAGCCGCCGAGAAATGCCGTCAGCTGCGGCCAAGACGAGTTTGTACCAAGGCCAAGCGTTACCAGCGCGATCCATGACAGGATAGACTTGGGACTGGAAAGATGCAGCAGCAAGCCGCGTCGATAAAGCTCACCGCCTGATAGGAAAGCATCACCGCTCGTTGCGCGGGCAGCGATTTTCTCATCCGATGTCATGGCAGCGCGTGCCGCTTTGATGGCCAGATAAAGGAGGTAAAGCCCGCCGAAAATCTTGAGAACAATCAGTGCCTCGGCAAAACGTGTGAGGATCGCTGAAACTCCGGTCGCGGCCATCAGCCCCCAGAAGATGGAGCCTGTCACGACGCCCGCGGCAAACATCAGTCCTGCTTTTCGGCCTTGGTTCATGGCAACGCTCATGATGCGCATATTGCTGGGGCCGGGACTTCCGGCAGCAATAACATAGGTCGTGTAAACGAGGAGAAGCTGGTAGGCAGCCGGAGAAAGGCTCATGATCGTCACTCAGTTTGAACTGAGGCAATCAATAGCATTCTCCGTATGCAATATCTGTATGCGATTGTATCGAAATCTACTGGAAAAATACCGAAATTGTCACTGTTTTGGTCAGAAATAGCAGAACAGTGCCGTTCATCGCAAATCCGTAATTCTATTCAGCCTGAGCTTCCAGCGCTTCCATATCGTCATCCGACAGGCCAAAATGGTGGCCGATTTCATGGATCAGAACATGAGTGATGATATCGCCAAGCGTTTCTTCGTGTTCGGACCAGTAATCCAGAATTGCACGGCGGAAGAGCGTGATGCGATTGGGGCCTTCGCCGGTTTGCAGGCTGAAGCGTTCACCAATACCGGTGCCCTCGAACAGACCTAACAGGTCGAAAGGCGTTTCCAATCCCATGTCCTCGACGATCTGTTCTTCGGGAAAGTCAGAGATCTGGATAATGATATCGCCGCACAGCGTCCTGAACTCTTGCGGCAGATGCGCAAGAGCTTCAATCGCGATGGATTCGATTTCGTCTAGCGAGGGCGACAAACGTGCCGCCCAATCACCGCTTTGATCTTCTCGGGCCATTTCAGCCAATCGTGTCCTATTCACTTGTTCAGGCCACCACGCATCGACCAGAGGCGTTTAATGCAATGACCATTATGCCCAAGGACGCTGTTGGGCGTTCTTTGCTTCAAATGTATCAATGTTCGTTACTTTTTCCATGGTCAGGCCGATGTCATCGAGACCATTGAGCAGGCAGTGACGCTTGAAATCATCGAGGTCGAAGGAAATTGAACCGCCATCCGGACCATGGATTTCCTTGGCTTCCAGATCAATGGTGAGCGTAGCATTCGCACCGCGCGATGCATCGTCCATCAGCTTGTCGAGTTCTTCCTGGCTAACCTTGATCGGCAGAATGCCGTTCTTGAAGCAGTTATTGTAGAAGATGTCGGCGAACGAGGTCGAGATTACGCAACGAATGCCGAAATCGAGCAGAGCCCAAGGCGCATGTTCACGCGAGGAGCCGCAACCGAAATTATCCCCAGCAACCAGAATCTGCGCGTTGCGATAGCCGGGCTTGTTGAGCACGAAATCCGAATTTTCGGTTCCGTCTTCGTTAAAGCGCATTTCGGCAAAAAGCCCCTTGCTCAGACCCGTGCGCTTGATCGTCTTCAGATAATCCTTTGGGATAATCATGTCCGTATCGATATTGACGATCGGCAGGGGGGCCGCGACGCCCGTGAGCTTGGTGAACTTATCCATGTTCCTGACCTGTCGGTTGGGTATTTTAAATTTGCAGTCTGATTTACATCAGCACCGCACAGAGTCAATGTTTCAGGCCGCAACTGCCCAATAGGTCGCAACCCTGGGGCAGATTAGCAGCGCTTCCGGCCTGTTTTGAGGCAAGCCGGAAACGGTTAGCGTGTTCGGCGCATGAATATGTCTGAAAATCGAATTAAATAATCAGAATCATGCGCCGAGGCGAAGTCAGACGAAATTATTGCACGTTAAGTGCAATGCCGCCGGTCTCGCTGCCGGTCAACCTGCGAGATTTCCCGTCTGCACCAACAACGACCGTAAAGCGTCTGCGCAGCATCGAGAGGTTTGGTGAAACTGCGACATCAATCGCTGGATCGAACTGCAGGGTTATCCGCCATAGATCAGGCTTGATCGTTTCTTCAACACCGATAATGCGGGCTTCAAAGGCGGTTGAATGGAACATGCCTGAAACGCGTTGGCTGACACGATAAGGGGCAGCACTGTCTTCGATGAGAGCTGCTTCGGCTTTCACGCCATGGGCTGCAAGGGTGTTCCAATCGCGCGTGCCGGACTGGCGAGCAACGAGGTCCAGTGCCTTTCCGTGGCTGATATGGATGCCTTCTTCACCCAGAGCCTGCCGCAAACGGCGAGCCTGATGTTTGAAATCAGTTGTATTGTGCCCAGCAAGGATAGCTGTGGTCATGGTTTCGCTCCTGAATGTGAGCAGCATTTTCGTAAACGGGTGCTCGCATTGCCGTTTCTGCCGTCACCGGAACAGGAACGTGAATTCAGAATGCTTTACCAAGGCCGTGAGGCTGCGAGCGGCGGGTGCATTCCAACCGTAGGCTGGAAAATAAGCAGGCCTAAGGCGGATTTCAAGTCTTATGAATGGGAGGTGTTGCAACAGTTCACTCCTAGCAATATCCACTTTCAAAAGATCAATTATGCTGACAGCACGGAAATATTATATGTGCTTGACCGGATGGCTTAAATAATCAAAGTCTTATCTACGTTTTGATGTCTTATGATTAGCAGCGATGGGTGGAATATGCTTCGAATTTTTCTCTTGGGATTGACGGTTGCAGTGATGAGTTTGCCAGCTTCTGCGGAAAACAAGCCTGGCTTCAATCCGCATGAAGGACTTTTTACAAGCAATGAAGGCATGGAACTTAAGGCTGATGTGACGCACAAAAGTGGCGATCAATATGCCGTATCTCTGTCGACAAACGTTCCAATGGTCGATAATCAGCCAGGCTGCGGTGGTGGCGTGGCCGGTGATGTCACCATTAAAGACAAAAAAGCGGTATTCAAAATCCAGAGCGAAGGTTTTGATCCGAAAGAAGCAGAGTCCGCCCGGAACCCGCGCTATTGCGAGATCAAGATGAATTTCGTTGGCGAATATAAGCTTGAGATCGAAGAGGTCGGTGGATGCACCTATTACCATGGCGCATCATGTGAGTTCACCGGAACGCTCGAACACGAAGCGAGCGGAATTTAAAAAACTTTGTCGGGCGAGCGCTTGTCTGCTGATGCAGATCAGTGCACAAATTGTGCATGAAAACAATTGCTCGCCCACGTCGTTCTGTCTTGTTCGTACCCGCATCCAATAGTCGTGCGCTCGAAAAGTCGCTGACGCTTGCAGCGGATTGTGTGATCTACGATCTGGAAGATTCCGTAGCGCCCGAGACCAAAGTTGCGGCGCGCGACGCGCTGTCCGCACATTTTTCAGAGCATCCAAAGGTTGGATTTGAGCGGGTCGTGCGAGTGAATACTGCCGATACGCAATGGGGCAAGGGCGATGTAGCCGCCGCAGCCAATATGGCTGCAGACGCTGTGTTGCTGCCCAAGGTCGAGCGTCCGCAGGATGTGATTGACGCCGCCAATCGGCTAGACCGCCACGATGTGGACCCTGATATGCGTGTCTGGGCGATGATCGAAACGCCGCGCGGCATCCTCAATGCTGATGAAATTGCCGTACTTGGCCATCGTTCGGCGGCAAGGCTTGGCTGCTTTGTGGTGGGCCCAAATGATATTGCTCGCGCCACCGGAGTTCGTCCGCAAGCTGGGCGGCCTTATCTGATCCCATGGCTGATGCAGATCATACTGACTGCGCGCGCTGGCGGCATTGATGTGCTGGACGGCGTTTTCAATGATTTTCGGGATAGTGTGGGCTTTGAAGCGGAATGCTTGCAGGCAGCTCTGATGGGCTTTGATGGCAAGACGCTCATTCATCCCTCGCAAATTGAGGCGGCCAATCGCGCCTTCTCCCCGTCGGATGAAGATGTGGCCCATGCCCGCGCGGTGATTTCAGTGTTTGCGCAGCCCGAAAATGCTGAGAAGGGCGTCGTGTCGCTCGATGGACAGATGGTTGAGCGTCTGCATCTCGAAATGGCCGAGCGCATTCTCGCAAAATCAAATTCGTCATCATAACCAAGGAAGAATGACTATGAAGCTCTATCGTTTCATCACCGGCCCTGACGATTCCGCGTTCTGTCACCGCGTAACCGCAGCGCTTAACAAGGGTTGGCAGCTTTATGGTTCGCCGACCTATGCGTTCAACGCAGCAACCGGCGTTCTGCATTGTGGTCAGCCTGTGGTGAAGGAAGTCGACAGCGTCGATTACACACCAGACATCAAGCTCGGCGAATATTGATGGCTGTCCGCCGCATCGTATCCAACATAGCGGCCGATGATCTCGCGGCCGCGAAACGCTTCTACGGAGACGTATTGGAACTTGATGTGGTGATGGACCATGGCTGGATTGTCACCTATGCCGCAGATGCGGACGCAAGGGTGCAGATCAGTTTTGCCACCGAAGGAGGTTCTGGCACCCCGGTGCCCGATCTCTCCATAGAAGTCGATGATACCGATGCGGTGCTTGGGCGGATGATTGCCGCTGGCTTTAAAGTTGAATATGGGCCGAGCGACGAGGAATGGGGTGTGCGGCGCTTCTTTGTGCGTGATCCCTACGGACGGCTTGTGAATATTCTCAGTCATAAGCAATGAAAAAAGGCCGGTTTCCCGGCCTTTTCATTTTTTAGTTCAACCCACGCTTTTCAATCATCGCATCTGGCGTTGGCATCTTGCCGCGGAAGGCTTTGTAAAGCTCCTCCGGATCACGGCTGCCACCGGCTGAATAGATATATTGCTTGAGCTTTGCGGCCAGTTCCGGGTTAAACGCATCGCCCGTCTCCTCAAATGCCGAGAATGCATCGGCATCCAGTACTTCTGACCACATGTAGGAATAGTACCCGGCGGAGTAGCCGTCGCCGGAGAAGACATGGGTGAAATGTGGCGTGCGGTGACGCATGATAATCGCATCCGGCATCGAGAGTTTTTTCAGCGTTGCCGCCTCAAAGGCCAGCGGATCGCTGATCTTTTCAGTGCCCGTATGGAAAGCCATATCGACAAGTGCGGATGAGGTGAATTCAACCGTATTGAAGCCTGCATTGAAAGAGCGCGCTGCAAGTACCTTATCGAGCAGTGCCTTTGGCATTGCTTCTCCAGTGCGATAATGCACGGCATATTTTTCAAGCACAGCAGGGACTGTCAGCCAATGCTCGTAGAGCTGGGATGGCAGTTCGACAAAGTCACGCGAAACAGCGGTGCCGGAAACGGCAGGCCATGTCACATTCGACAAAAGCCCATGCAACGCATGACCAAATTCGTGGAACAGTGTGCGGGCATCGTCAAGCGAAAGAAGCGCGGGCTCACCGGCCTTCGGCTTTGCAAAATTCATCACATTGTAGATGAAAGGCTTCTGCCCGGCATTGAGCTTGTGGCTCGATTGCAGCGAACTCATCCATGCGCCAGAGCGCTTGGAGGTGCGGGCAAAATAGTCGCCTAAAAACAGGCCGCGTTCGCTGCCGTCAGCGTTCAATACCTGGAACACCCTTACATCCGGATGCCAGGCGGTGATGCCCTTCTTTTCCTCGAAACGGATACCGAACAAGCGGGTTGCAACATCAAAGCTTGCTTCGATGATCTTTTCGAGTTGCAGATATGGCTTGAGTTCCGCCTCATCAAAGGCAAAGCGTTCGGCACGGAGCTTTTCGGCGTAAAAACGCCAGTCCCACGGCGCTACTTTGTGGTTATGGCCGTCGGCCGCGATCAGACGTTCAAGTTCGGTTTCTTCTTCATGAGCCTTGGCACGCGCCTTGTCCCAGACTGGTTCCAGCAGGTCCATGACGGCCTTTGGCGTCTTGGCCATGGTGTCATCGAGCTTGTATGCGGCAAAGTTGGCATAGCCGAGCAGATGGGCCTTGCGTTCGCGCAGTTCCACCATTTCGCGCACGATCTCACGGTTGTCGGTCTCGCCGCCATTTTCGCCGCGCTTGCCCCAGGCGTTGAAAGCCTGCTCGCGCAGTTCACGATTTTCCGAGAAGGTCAGGAATGGTTCAACAATCGAGCGTGATAGCGTGACTGCCCATGCGTCCGGCTGACCACGCTCGGCTGCGGCACTTTGCATGGCGTTTTTGAGGAAATCAGGAAGCCCCGCGAGATCGGCCTCATTGGTGATGAACAAAGCCCAGCTTGATTCATCCTTCAGAACATTCTGACCGAAGCGCGCGCCGAGGCCCGCCAGCTTTTCATTGATGCCTGCGAGTTCTTTTTTTCCGGCTTCATCAAGCTTGGCACCGGAGCGAACAAAGCCTTTCCAGGTCTTCTCCAAAACGCGTTTGGTTTCGAAATCCAGATCAAGATGGTCGCGATTCTCATAAAGTGCATCGATGCGTGCAAACAGCTTCGGGTCCATCATGATGCGCGAATAGTGGCGCGACATTTTGGGTGCGATTTCGCGCTCCAGTGTCTGAATGGTCTCGTTGGTGTGAGCACCGGCACGCAGCCAGAAAATGGAGGAAACGCGATCAAGGGACTTGCCCGTCAGCTGTAACGCTTTCAGCGTGTTTTCAATCGTAGCTTCAGCGGTCTCATGAGAGATTGCTTCCACTTCCGCAAGGTCATCAGCCAGAGCTGCATCAAACGTGGCGGCGAAATCGTTATCCTTAAATGCGTTGAAATCCGGCAGGCCAAGCGGTCCGTTCCATTCGGTAAGCGCGTGATTGTAAGCTGGCTTTTCGGACATCAGAAAACTCCACATCAATTGAATTCCATATGCACCAGATTTAGGAGTTCATCTCCTTTCGGGCAAGGGCATTTGCTGTTGTTTCGCATTGCCGGATAGCGTGGCTTGACCCTGTCTCTCACAGATAATAGGGATGAAAGACGGTCTTGCTCCCATACTAATGGGAGTGCTTACAGGTTCCTCCAATTTAGGCTTTCTGATTACGGGTTTTCTTTTTCGTGGTCACGCCGAGAGCGATTGTTGCAGTCTATGAATGTCGCGCCCGACCATCGTAGTGCCCAGAATGCGCAACCCGTAATGAGCGAATTGCGGGTCGGTGTTATCGGCGGTCTTCTCGCAGCGCTGGGTCTCATGTCGATGGCGCTTTATACGCCGGCTATGACCGAGATCGTTCATGCCTTTGGCACGACCGAAGCGATGGTGAAGCTCACCATATCAGTCTATCTCGCTGGCTTCTGCGTCTCACAGCTTATCTGCGGGCCGTTGTCGGACGGCTTCGGGCGAAGACCCATCACAATCGCCTTCATGGTGATTTATCTCGCTGCCAGCATCCTCGCGTTGTTCGCAACGACCATCGACACGCTTTTGGTTGCGCGGTTCCTGCAAGGCGTTGGTGCGGCTGTCGGCGTCACGATTTCACGCGCAATCGTTCGCGATCTTTTCACCCATGACGCATCCGCGCGGGTGATGAACCTTATCGGCATCGTTATTGCAGTGGGCCCTGCTGTCGCGCCCACACTTGGCGGGGTGACGATGGAGCTGTTTGGCTGGCAGGCGATTTTTGTCGTCATGGTCTGTCTGGGAATTCTGGTGGTCCTGATGGCAATCTTCATTATCAGGGAAACCGTCAGTCGCGATCTCAGTCGTATTCGACCAAAGGAATTGCTGCGTTCCTACTGCACGTTGCTGACAAGTCGCCAGTTTGTCTACGCAAGTCTGGGCGTCGGCGGTACGACCGGAGGGCTTTATACGGCAGCTACCATTTTGCCGTTTGTGTTGATGGGGCGGGTGGGTATGACGGCAACGCAATTCGGTATTGGCCTGCTTTTGCAGACGAGTTGCTATTTTGTCGGGAGCCTGTTGTTCAGGCGGCTGATGAAGATCTATCGTCCTCGCCAGCTGGCCGCTGCCGGTTATATTGCAATGGTTGCGGCAAGCATACTGATTGCGACGCTGCTCCGGGTGTTCGAGCCGGTCTATCTGCTGGTGATGCTGCCCATGGGGCTCTTTGCATTTGGTGTTGCGCTGGTTATGCCGGTGATGACATCTGCTGGCATGGCACCCTTTCCCAAGATGGCCGGTGCGGCTTCGGCCATGATGGGTTTCTTTCAGATGGGTGGCGGGCTGATTGGCGGCGCAATTGCGGCGCTGATGGGTGATCCGGTGATTGCGTTAGCAACGCTTATCCCGGCGCTCGGCTTCATTGCCGCGATTGCTTTTCTACTATGGCTGCGTCTGTCGCAGACGGCCTGAAAGTCACTATTTCAAACTCGTATGAAAAAGCTTTCATGATTATCCGCCGGGGCTTGACTTTGATTGCCGCCGGGCGCACATGACCCACGCAGCCGCATTTTCTTTGGCTGCATTTCAACCGGAGTCTTATTCTCTTATGCCAAGCGACAGTCACAGTCGATTGTTTCAGCCGTCAAGGCAGTTCGTGATCTGATCGCTTTCGGTCGGCTTGCACGATCTGCCTCTGACGGCGGATCGACAGAAAGGCAAGCCCATGACCGACAACAACTTCGCCCCAGAAGTACTCAATGTTGCCGACCTCCCTGCTGCAGCAATTGCCAGCCGCATCGCCGATATTCGTACGGGCGACGCGGTAGAGATCGTCAATGAACTCGATGCAGATGATGCAGTCGCCGTTATCGCCCAGCTTTCGCACGAAGATGCCATCCGCCTGCTCGACCAGCCGGAACTGGAACGTGCCACAGAAATTCTGGCTATTCTTCCGCCAAACATTGCCAGCCAATTGTTGGATGGCATGTCTGCTGACCGTGCAACTGACGTCTTTCAGGAACTGGAAGATGCCGATCGTGCGCGTTTATTCCCAATTCTGGCACCAGAAACAAAGGCTGCGCTGAAGAAGCTGATGGGCTATCCGCCAAACACGGCTGGTAGTCTGATGACCATTGAGTTCATCGCGGTGCCTTCCGATTGGAATGTCGGTCAAACACTTGACCATATTCGTAAGGTCGAGCGCACGCGCGAAACGGTTTACGCAATCTATGTGGTTGATCCGCAAACCCGCGTTCTGCTGGGTGTGGTCAGCCTGCGTCGTCTCATTATTCGTGAACTGGATGAGCCGATTCTCTCGCTTGCACGCGACGATGATCCAATTACGATTTCGCCGCATGAAGATCGTGAAGACGTAGCCCGTCTGTTCCGTAAGCACGATCTTCTGGCCGTTCCTGTCGTTGATGACAGCCGCCACATCATCGGCATTGTAACTGTCGATGATGTGCTGGATGCCATGACAGAAGAGGCGAGCGAAGACGCCTATCGTTTCGGTGGTATGGAGGCACTCGACAAGCCTTACATGCGTATCGGTTTTGGCGAGATGCTGAAGAAGCGCGCTGGCTGGCTGGGCATTCTGTTTCTGGGCGAAATGCTGACCGCAAGTGCGATGCAGCATTTCGAGTTGGAACTTGAAAAAGCACTCGTTCTGACGCTGTTTATTCCGCTCATCATGTCTTCCGGCGGCAATTCCGGTTCGCAGGCAACATCTTTGATTATTCGTGCGCTTGCGCTGCAGGAAGTCAAACTGAAAGATTGGTGGCGGGTTGCCATCCGCGAAGTGCCAACCGGGCTTGCGCTCGGCAGTTTCCTTGGCCTCATCGGCATGGTTCGTATCGCCCTGTGGCAGAAGCTCGGCATTTACGATTATGGCGAGCATTGGATTCTGGTCGGTGCTACCGTCGGCATGGCGCTCGTCTGTATCGTGACTTTTGGCTCGGTAACGGGATCAATGCTGCCGTTTATTCTCAAACGGCTGGGCTTTGATCCGGCCAGTGCATCAGCACCTTTTGTTGCCACATTGGTCGATGTGACAGGGCTTGTGATCTATTTTAGTGTGGCGCTGGTTATTTTGTCGGGAACGCTTTTATAGGCTCTGGCGACAAAAAACTGTTAGAAATACAGTGTAAAAACGCAATTAAATCCAGGCTTTTCGGGTTAATTAAGGGGCAGTTTCGCGCTGCCCCTTTCTAAAACGCAAAAAAACCTGTAAGAGCGCCCCATTGATTTTCCGTGCATCCATCTTGGCGCGGCTCCCAACTCATATAGAAGTGATCTCCATATGGAATTGCGTAATATCGCTATTATCGCACACGTCGATCATGGCAAAACCACATTGGTCGATGAACTGCTGAAGCAGTCGGGCTCGTTCCGCGACAATCAGCGCGTTGCAGAACGCATGATGGATTCGAACGACATCGAAAAGGAACGTGGGATCACCATTCTCGCGAAAGCCACTTCGGTTGTCTGGAAGAACACCCGCATCAACATCGTCGACACGCCAGGCCACGCCGACTTCGGCGGCGAAGTTGAGCGTATTCTTTCGATGGTGGACGGCGCTATCGTTCTCGTCGATGCTGCTGAAGGCCCAATGCCACAGACGAAGTTCGTTGTTGGCAAGGCGCTGAAGGTTGGCCTGCGTCCGATCGTTGCGATCAACAAGATCGACCGTCCGGATGGCCGTCATGAAGAAGTCATCAACGAAGTTTTCGACCTCTTCGCCAATCTCGACGCAACTGACGAACAGCTCGACTTCCCGGTTCTTTACGGTTCAGGCCGTAACGGCTGGATGGCGCTGAACCCAGAAGGCCCGCAGGACGAAGGTCTGGCACCACTGTTCGATCTGGTTCTCAAGCACGTTCCAGCGCCAAAGGTTGCTGAAGGTCCGTTCCGCATGATCGGTACAATCCTTGAAGCTGATCCGTTCCTTGGCCGCATCATCACCGGTCGAATTCATTCGGGTTCGATCAAATCCAACCAGGCCGTCAAGGTTCTTGGTCAGGATGGTTCGCTGCTCGAAAATGGTCGTATCTCGAAGATCCTTGCATTCCGCGGCATCGAGCGTCAGCCGATTGAAGAAGCACAGGCAGGCGACATCGTTGCTATCGCCGGTCTCTCCAAGGGTACCGTTGCTGACACATTTTGCGATCCTTCGGTCAGCGAACCTCTCGCAGCTCAGCCAATCGATCCGCCAACTGTTACCATGTCCTTCATCGTCAATGACAGCCCTTATGCTGGCACGGAAGGCGACAAGGTAACGAGCCGCGTTATTCGTGATCGTCTGTTCAAGGAAGCTGAAGGCAACGTCGCGCTCAAGATCGAAGAATCGAATGAAAAAGATTCGTTCTTTGTTTCCGGTCGCGGTGAATTGCAGCTTGCAGTTCTCATCGAAAACATGCGCCGTGAAGGTTTTGAGCTTGGCGTTTCGCGTCCACGCGTCGTCATGAAAGACGGCGAAAACGGCGAGAAGCTTGAGCCTGTTGAAGAAGTCGTCATCGACGTCGATGAAGAATATTCGGGCACTGTTGTTCAGAAGATGTCTGAACGTAAGGCCGAAATGGTCGAGCTGCGTCCTTCGGGCGGCAATCGTGTTCGTATGGTGTTCTACGCACCGACTCGTGGTCTGATCGGCTATCAGTCGGAACTTCTGACCGATACACGCGGTACGGCGATCATGAACCGCCTGTTCCATGATTATCAGCCATACAAGGGCGAAATCTCGGGCCGTAACAACGGCGTTCTGATTTCCAACGATCAGGGTGAAGCTGTTGCTTACGCTCTGTTCAACCTCGAAGATCGTGGTCCGATGATTATCGACGCTGGCGTCAAGGTTTATCAGGGCATGTTGATCGGCATTCACAGCCGCGACAACGATCTTGAAGTCAACGTGCTCAAGGGCAAGAAGCTCACCAACATCCGCGCCGCCGGTAAGGATGAAGCCGTGAAGCTGACGCCTCCGATCCGTATGACGCTGGAGCGCGCTCTGTCTTGGATTCAGGACGATGAGCTGGTTGAAGTGACGCCAAAGTCGATCCGTCTGCGCAAGCTTTACCTCGATCCAAACGAGCGCAAGCGTTTTGAAAAGAGCGGCAAGGGCGCTGCCTGATTGCTTCTGACGATCTGATAAGAGAAACGGCGCCATTCGGCGCCGTTTTTATTTTATCATTCAAGTAAAAGTTGGTAGTTTGACAAAGTCTTTTAATTAGTAAAATGTAATATAATAAGGATTTTCTATTTTTAATTGATTGTTATCAGTTTTTGCTGTTTCCTTACTGTGAGTAAGGCAAAGTATTCCCGGTTTATAGGAACTGCGAACAATGTGTTTAGCCTGCAATCCCGGACTGATAGCTGTATTCAAACACGCAACGTCAAGGCGTGATTTCCTCAAGTACATGGGCGGTGCGGCGGTATCCGCTTTTGCGGCAACGGCGGTCGAACCAGCTGCAGCGATGGGCAACCGCGCGTCTGCTAATGCACCGGCCGATGTCATTTTCCGTCGTGGAACCGTTCTGACAATGAATGCTGAAACTCCGCGAGCTGAGGCAATTGCTATTCGTGGCAACCGTATTCTGGCCGTCGGCACCGCAGAGCATGTCGATAAGTTTCGCGGTAGCACCACGCGTACGATCGACTTAGACGGCAGAACATTGATGCCGGGTTTGATCGATCCGCATATGCATTCGGTCTTCGTTGTGATGGACGACTGGATCGATGTGGGCCCGATCACGACACCGACTTTCGAACAAGTCTGGAGCATGCTGCGCAACGGCATTAGCAAGGCTCGGGAAGGGGAATGGGTTCGGGCAAAGCAGTTCGATCCGAGCATCACCAAGGGTTCGCACATCCCGACCCTTGCGGAACTGGATGAACTGGCGCCGAACAATCCGTTTTTCATGATGGAGAGCAACGGCCATATTGCTTATGCCAATAGCAAAGCCTTTGCGCTGGTCGGGATCACAGATACGACTCCTAACCCGGCTGAAGCGCGCTATGCCAAAACACCCGATGGTAAACTGAGCGGACGTTTGGAAGAGCCACCGGCATTCAACGCATTTCTCGAAAAGATGCCTCTGCCGACAGCAGCAGAAGTCTCAACCAGTATTCGCCGTATGTTGGATAAGGCGGCCTCGGTTGGCTGCACGTCATTGCATGATTGCGGCGTTGGTATGATGGCACCGGCAGAACATCTGGCCTTGCTCGATCAGGTCATGTCGCAGAACCCGCCAATCCGCTATCGCGGCATGCTGGTTTCGACGGCCATGGATCAGTGGGAAAAAATGAACATTAAGCCGGGTCGCGGCACGGATCTCTATCGCTATGATGGCATAAAAGCCTGGGCGGATGGTTCCAATCAGGCCCGCACGGGTTATCAGCGCGAAAACTATCTTGGCACGAATGATCGTGGTGCGATGAACTATACGCCGGAGCAGCTGACGGCTGCGATCCGTCGTGCGCATCAGGGCGGCTGGCAGGTGGGTGTTCACGCCAATGGCGATGCGGCAATTGACGCGACCATTGAAGCCTACGAAACTGTGTTGAAGGAAACCCCGCGCGACGATCATCGCCATCGTATTGAGCATTGCAGCATTTTCCATGAGGAGCAGATGCAGAAAGCTAAAACGCTGGGGCTGCAGCCGTCATTCCTTATTGGGCATGTGCGCTGGTGGGGCAAGGCATTCCGTGATGAGATTCTCGGACCGGACCGCGCGAAGTTCTACGATCCATGCGCGACGGCACTGGCACAAGGTCTGCGTATTTCCTTCCATTCCGATTGGAACGTCACGCCGATTGAGCCGCTGCGCTATGTCGAAGATGCTGTTGCTCGTGTCATGAATGACGGCGGTGAAGTGTTTTTCCCGGATGAGCGTATTCCGGCCGAGGCGGCACTTCGTGCCGTTACCATCGATGCTGCCTATCACTGCAAGATGGATGATATCGTCGGTAGCCTGGATGAAGGTAAATGCGCGGATTTTGCAATTATGGAAGAAGATCCGACAAAAGTTGAGCCGACCAAGATCAGCAAGATTAAGGTCAGCGAAACCTGGATGGATGGTCAGGAGCGTTACAGCGCCTGAGCTCGACGTCTTAAACAAAAAAGGCGGCTGCAATGTGCAGCCGCCTTTTTTGTTTAACGCTCGCCGCGGCGATAGGGCTGCATCAAGGCCTGTGGAACGCGTGCGCGGCGCGCCATGACGATCAGCGCTACAATCGACATGATATAGGGGATCATCAGGAAAAGCTGATAAGGAACGATCTTGCCGTAAACCGTCTGTAAGCGCAGCTGGAACGCGTCAAACAGCGCGAAGAGCAGAGCACCTAAAAGCGCGCGTGCGGGCTTCCACGAGGCAAATACGACGAGTGCGATACACACCCAGCCGCGCCCCTGCATCATGGTTGGGAAAAACGAGTTGAACGCGGAGAGCGTGAGGAACGCGCCGCCAACGGCCATCAATGCGCTGCCGAACATGATCGTGAATATACGAACGCGGATCGGGTTGATGCCTTGCGCTTCGGCGGCATGTGGATTTTCGCCCGTCATGCGAATTGCAAGACCAATGGGAGTGCGGAAGAGCACATAACCGAGCAGGAGCGCCAATGGAATAGCAAGCCATGTGAGTGCGGTCTGGGTGCCAAGCACTTGTCCGATAAACGGAATATCCGCAAGCCATGACGGATTGACCGGCTGGAATGGCGTGATCGTAGGCGGGGTCGAAGACAATGGCACCAGAAGACGGAACAGGAAGTAGCTGAGGCTCGAAGCAAACAGCGTGATGCCCAGGCCCACCACATGCTGCGACAGGCCGAGCGGCACGGTGAGGGCTGCGTGCAGCAGACCGAACACAGCACCCGATGCGGCAGCAGCAAGCACGCCTACCCAAAGGTCAGCCCCATTAAAGACTGTCAGCCAGCCGATCATCGCGCCAAAGGTCATGATACCTTCGATGCCCAGATTAAGAACGCCCGCACGTTCGCAATAGAGCGCGCCGAGCGTGCCGAAAATCAGTGGTGTTGCGATGCGCAGGACCGAGACCCAAAGGCCGGCAGAAAGCAGGATATCCATCAACTCGTTCATCGGGCGATCCTGTATTGGGTGAAGAAGAGTGCAACCAGCATGGCGAGCAGCGAAAGTGCGACGGTGACATCGGCGATGAAGCTTGGAATGCCAATGGCGCGGCTCATTCCATCTGCTCCTACAAACATTGCGGCAGCAAAGAGTGCTGAGAAAATAGCTCCGATGGGGTTTAGATTGGCGAGCATGGCAACAATGATGCCGGAATAACCAAAGCCCGGTGACAGGTCTGTCGTGACATAGCCTTTAACACCCATGACCTGTATTGCACCGGCAAGACCAGCCAGACCACCGGAAATGCAAGCAACTTTGACCAGCGTTTTGCCGAGCGGTACACCAGCGAAACGAGCGGCCTGTGGATTAAGTCCAGCTGCTTTGGTTTCAAGGCCAAAGACAGTGCGCTTCTGCACATAGGCGATGACGAGAGCAAGGGCGATGGCAATCAGAATGCCGATATGAAGCCGCATGCCTGACATGATTTTTGGCAGCACGGCTGCGTCCGGTACAGGTTCTGACTGCGGCCAGCCGAAAGCCAGAGGGTCTTTCATTGGCCCTTCGATCATCATCGACACAAAGAGCACCGCGACAAAGTTTAGAAGCAGGGTTGTCACCACTTCATCAACACCGAAACGCAAGCGAAGCCCAAGCGGGATCAGCAGAAATATCATGCCGGCGATTGCGCCAACAATCAGCAGCAGCGGAATAAGTAAGGGCGCGGGGAGCGCTAATTGCGTGCCGCAGGCAACAACTGCAAGGGCACCCATATAGAACTGACCTTCAGCGCCGATATTCCAGAGCTTGGAACGGAAGGCAACAGCAGCAGCAAGACCCGTCAGCATCAGAGGGGCCGCGCGGGTCAGTGTTTCGGTGATCGAAAGCTTTGTGCCAAATGCACCAATTGCGATCTGGCGGAAAGATTCAAGCACCGGCGCACCGGCAGCTGCAATCAGCAGGCCAGCGAGCACAAAGGCAGCGAGAACAGCGATAACCGGCGCGGTTGCCACCAAAGCCATGGGCCGTGTTTCGCGTCGTTCAATACGCATCAGTTCAGCCCCTTCGAGGTATGTGTATGCCATTCGCCAGCCATCATCAGGCCAAGTCTTTGCGCATTGGCCTCGGCTGCATCAATCGGTGGTGACAGCTTGCCCTTCACGATGGCCTGCACGCGGTCGGCAAGGCCGATGATTTCGTCAAGGTCTTCCGAGATAAGCAACACGGCAGCCCCCTTGTCACGCGCTTCCAGAATGCGGGCATGAATGGCAGCTACGGCACCTTCATCGAGACCGCGTGTTGGCTGCGCTGCAATCAGAATGCGCGGAGCTGTTTCAAGATTGCGACCCAGGATAAGCTTCTGCATGTTGCCGCCCGAGAGCAGGCGAATACGACTATCAGGCGTGCCGCCACGCACGTCGAAGTCCTTGATGATGCGATCCGTAAATTCACGCGCTGCCGCTCGATTGACCAGAATGCCATTGGAAAACTGCGGATCACGCACGCGTTCAAGCACGGCATTTTCCCAAAGCGTCAGGTCACCGATTGCACCTTCTGCATTGCGATCTTCCGGGATGCGGCCAATACCGTCTGCCACAAATTGACGGGGATCAAATTTCGTCACCGCTTGTCCGAATAGGGCGAGTGAACCGTTGGCAGGCTGGCTGAGCCCCGAAACAAGGCGACCCAGCGCAGCCTGACCATTGCCTGAAACGCCGATGATGCCCAGTGTTTCGCCTGCACGCAGATGGAAATCGAGATCGGTCAAGCGTGTCGCGCCATCCTCTATCACGGTCACGTTCTTTGCCTCGAGCAAAGTCTCGCCGGGAGTAGCGGCTGCGCGCGAAGGGCGCGAAACACGGCGGCCGACCATAAGTTCAGCCAGTTCTTCCTTGGATGTTTCAGACGCCTTACGCTCAGCGACAAGCTTGCCGCCGCGCAAGACCACAACGCGGTCAGCGGCAGACATGACTTCATGCAGCTTATGCGAAATGAAAATGAGCGACAGGCCCTGACGCGCCATTTCTTTCAAAGTCGCAAAAAGGCTTTCGGTTTCCTGGGTGGTTAGAACGGCAGTTGGCTCGTCGAGGATGAGAATGTCCGCGTCGTTATATAGCGCTTTGAGAATTTCCACGCGCTGTTGCTCGCCGACCGAAAGATCACCAAGCCGCGCATCGGGATCGACCTGCAGTCCAAAGCGCTTGGCGATTCCCGCGATCTTGCTGCGGGCCGCGCCATGCGCTGACTGCAGCTTCCAGAGGCTTTCGGTGCCGGTGATGATGTTTTCCAGAACCGTGAGATTGGGAGCCAGCGTAAAATGCTGATGCACCATGCCAACGCCCGCATCGATTGCGGCGCGTGGCTTACCTTGCGGGATTTCGGCGCCCTTGACGAAGACGCGGCCTTCATCGGGAACATAATGGCCGAAGAGGATATTCATTAGCGTGGTTTTGCCAGCGCCGTTTTCGCCCAGGAAAGCGAGGATCTCACCACGCTCAAGCTTTAACGAAATATCGTCATTGGCGGTCAGCGCGCCGAACCGCTTGGTGATGTTTTGCAGTTCAAGAACTGTGGTGGTCATGTGTTCAACCCCGCAACGGGAAATTTGTGCTGCCAGCGATGGTCCTCTTCCATCAGCTCGCCAAGGTTCAAGAGAAGATTGTCCGCTCCCATCGGAGCAATCAACTGAATTGCAAGCGGCATACCGTTTGCATCCTCGCCAAAAGGCATGGAAAGCGCCGGGAAGCCGGAAATATTGGCCAATGCCGCATAAGGGGCAAATGCATTCATCTTATGCCAATGTGCGTCCACATCGTCATGATCCATCGCGTATGAGCCGATGGGCTGCGGACCACGCGCCAGCATCGGCGTAATCAGCACATCGATATCATGGAAAATCTGCCAGAGTTGATAGGCGGTCGTAACGCCACCATTCATAGCGTTGTAGAGTTCGACTGCGCTCATCTTGCGCCCGCGTGATGCCACGGCCTGTGTTAGTCTTTCGAGCTTTGCTTCATCAATGGAAAATGCACCAATCGCAGATGCCAGATTGGCCGAAATAATCCGGTCAAAAGCCGTTGCGCTGACATCGACAGGTGATGAAAGCGCGCCTGCATCGATCGTGCGGATTGTATGGCCCTGCGTTTCCAGAAAACGCGCCGCATCGGCAACAACTTGCTGGCGTTCTTCTGTCACGGGGTATTTGGTCAAATCGCCCGAAACAACGCCTATGCGCAACTTCGAAAGGTTCGTGCCCGATGCGAAGGCGACATCGGGAAGAAAGCTTTCGGTATTTCCAGCGACCAGTGGGAATAGCGCTTTTGCATCGCGGATTGAACGACAAAGTGCAAATTCGCTTGCGATACCTGCGAGGTAATTACCGAAATGCGGACCAGCTGGCATAGCACCACGGCTCGGCTTGAGACCAATCAGCCCGCAGGTTGCCGCTGGAACGCGGATCGAGCCTCCAGCATCGGTTGCATGGGCTATTGACACGATACCAGCTGCCACGGCTGCGGCAGCACCGCCGGATGAGCCGGCAGGCGAAAGTTTTTCATCGATAGGGTGGCGAGCGAGGGGGCCTTCTGTCGGCTCGCTTGCAAGCGCCATACCGAATTCGGGAACGGTTGTCGTCCCGAAGAAATTAAGCCCGGCTTTGCGCAAACGGGCAGCGAGTTCTGAATCAAGTTCGCGCGGCGCATCTGCGCAGGCGCGTGAGCCAAGCCGGATCGGCAGGCCAGCGCAGGGGCCGCCAAGATCTTTGAAAAGCGACGGCACTCCGGCAAATGGAGCGTTGTGATCAAAAGCGATCGCATTTCTGCGCCCCAACTCTTCGTCGAGATATGCAATGGCGCCCAGAGGGCGCCATTTTTCTGCGGCTTCAATCGCGGCATCCATAGCCTCTCGTGCGGTCAAAACGCCTTTCGCAATCGCTTCCGCGAGCGCTGTTGCATCCTGTTGCTTGATATCGAGTGCCACGTCTGCTGTCCTGAAATCGTTTACTTAGGTTCAGCCGGATTTGGCTCGATTTTGAAAGTGCCAGCCTTGATCTCGGCGCGACGTGCTTCCATCTTGGCTTCGACTTCTGCTGGTGCTGAGCCCTTGACATAAACGATGTCGTTGCCGCCTTCCTTCATCAGGCTGAATGGCGTGTAATCCTTGCCGGTCGGCGTTCCTGCCTTAACGTCAGCAATGGCTGCATTGAGGATCGGGCGGAAATACCACATCGCATTGGCGAAGACGGTGTCCGGGTAGCGTGGCGTGTAATCGATCAGCGAGCCGATTGCCTTGATGCCGCGTTCCTTGGCGGCATCTGCTGTACCGATACGTTCGCCAAACAGGATATCTGCACCGGCGTCGATCTGGGCAAGACCAGCTTCACGGGCCTTTGGAGGATCAAAGAATGTGCCGATGAACGAAGCATTGAACTTTGCATCCGGGCGGGTTTCTTTAACGCCATCCTGGAAAGCATTGATGAGCATGTTGACTTCCGGAATTGGCACAGCGCCAACCGAGCCAAAAGTGCCCGACTTGCTCATGCCGCCTGCGAGCATACCTGCAAGATATGCGGCTTCAAAATTCCAGGTGCCGAACACGCCGAAATTGTCGCCCTGTGGTTTGCCGGAAGAGCCCATTATGAATGTCGTCTGCGGATAGTCGCCTGCAACCTGGCGTGCTTCACGTTCGACAGCATAGGATTCGCCGACGATCAGCTTGATGCCTTGTTCGGCATATTCGCGCATGGCGCGTGGATAATCGCTGGCAGAAACGCCTTCTGAGAAGACATATTCGATGACGCCTTCGTCATGTGCCTGCTTGAGTGCTTCATGAAGGCGTGAATTCCATGCGTTTTCAACTGGTGACGCGTGAATGCCTGCGACTTTCAGTTTTTCATCTGCTGCAAAAACGCGGGTTGAAATTGCTGTTACGCCGAATGCCGCAGACATTGCGAGAACGCTGCGGCGTGTGAGTTTGGACGTTGTGGTCATGGGAACCCCTCTTGGGTGATGTGTAGACGTGCAATTATGCGCGACTGATTGCTCTGCCTCTTTTCTCGAGACTTATGAACAACGTCACGTATTTCAGACGAATCTGCCGTTAATTCAAGCGCTTTTATCAGGCGATTGAAAAAGAGGCACTGGTTTTTCGTCGTATCTTTGTGGGTATATCATCCTTGTGGTGCATAGTCGGAACCGTCGACTGATGAAGGACGACCTTCAAGGTTGAGTGCGCTGACACGCTGCGGAGTTTCAGCGATGATCTTGCCGCGTTTCACAACTGTCAGACGGTTTGCCTTGAGACGCAGAGCTTCCAGCGGGTCGCGTGCCTGAAGGACCACGAAATCTGCATTGCAACCTTTTTCAAGGCCATAGCCTTCAAGGCCAAGTGCCTTTGCCGAATTAACAGTGAGAGAGTTGAAGACCTGCTTCTTCCCTTCAATCGATGTCATCTGTGCGACATGAACGGCCATGTGGCCTACTTCGAGCATGTCACCTGAACCCATCGAATACCAAGGGTCCATCACGCAGTCATGGCCAAAGGCCACGTTGACGCCAGCTGCCATCAGTTCAGGCACGCGGGTCATACCACGACGCTTCGGGTAGGTGTCGGCACGGCCCTGCAGGGTGATGTTGATCAGCGGGTTTGGAATTGCGTTCATTTGAGCTTCCGCAATGAGCGGAATAAGCTTGGAAACGTAATAATTATCCATGGAGTGCATGGAGGTGAGATGCGAGCCAGATACACGGCCCTGCAGACCAAAACGCATCGTCTGCGCAGCCAATGTCTCAACGTGGCGCGACATTGGATCGTCAGTCTCGTCGCAGTGGATATCAACTGGCAGGCCACGCTCCGCGGCAATGCGGCAGAGCTCCTCAAGCGAGGCCGCACCATCCGTCATGGTGCGTTCGAAATGCGGAATGCCGCCGACGACATCAAGGCCCATGTCGAGCGAACGGTTGACCAGATCGACAGCGCCGGGCGAACGATAGTAGCCATCCTGCGGGAACGCCACGAGCTGAAGGTCGATATAAGGTTTCACCTTTTCGCGGACTTCGATCATAGCCTCAGCCGTGAGAAGGCGCGGATCGCTGACATCGACATGGCTGCGAATGGCAAGCAGGCCTTGGCTTACGGCCAGATCGCAATAGCGCAAGGCACGCTCGACCATGGCTTCAACCGTCAGCATTGGCTTTAATTCGCCCCAAAGTGCGATGCCTTCCAGTAGTGTGCCCGAGCGGTTTAAGCGAGGCAGGCCGAGCGACAGGGTCGCGTCCATATGGAAATGAGGGTCTACGAAAGGCGGTGTGACGAGACGATCAGAAGCGTCGATTTCCTTGGCGGCCTGATGTTCACCCTTGGATGGCACAATATCGGCAATCTTGCCGTCTTTGACCATAATGTCCTGCTTTTCACGTCCGTCGGGAAGATTGGCGTTTCTCACAATCAAATCGAACATCGGCGGACCTTTCATATTTTGGCAGGGTGAGCGGCGGGCGGGACGCAGGCTCATTTTTCATTGCCTTATACCCAACGTTAAGCGGGCGCAATGCTAACGGAGCCATAAGGGGTCGTCATCCGCAACGTAAAATGCTAGGCCCCCAGAATATTGCTTACAGGGTAGCCATGTTCACCATCAGCCGCATTGAAACCGTCACGCAGGAGATAAAAAAGAGCCGCTTTTTGGGTGTGGCCGCTCCTGTGGCCAATGAACAGGCAGCAAAAGATTTTCTGGCTGAGCATTCCGATCCCGCTGCCAATCACAATTGCTGGGCATGGCGTATCGGGCAGAACTATCGCTTCAGCGACGATGGCGAACCGAGCGGCACGGCAGGCAAGCCCATTCTGCAGGCAATAGACGGGCAGCAGCTCGATAATATCGTGGTTGTGGTCACGCGCTGGTTCGGAGGCATTTTGCTGGGCAGTGGCGGATTGATGCGTGCATATGGCGGCACGGCTGCCATGTGTCTGCGTCAGGCGGACAAGACCGAAGTGATCCCGTTAATCGGCTTTTCGCTTGCCTGCGATTTTTCCGACCATGCGCTTTTGAAAGCGCGACTTACAGCTGTCGAGCATGTGACGATTGCGAATGAAAATTTCACGGCAACCGGTGTCGAAATCACCGGCGCGATGCCGCTCGCAGTTCAAAGTGAGCTGGCGCAGCTTGCCACCGATCTTACGCGCGGCAAGACGATCATCAAATTTGACGATTGATCGGGGCGCATCCCGAAAAGTGTGAAACGGTTTTCGGGCAAAGATGCGCGTAAAGTAAAAATTAGAGCGCGATGCGCTCTAAGAGAGCTGTGACTTCCGAAGTGCTTCTGCCGAATAGTGCTTGCGCTTGTCTTCATACATCAGCAGGTCTGCCCGCTTCGCAACTGTTTCCAGTTTTTCGCCTTGCATACTGGTAGCGGCGCCCATCGAGAGCTCAATTTTGAGCTGCGAATAATACTGATTGTTGATGTCGACCAGACGGCGGATGTCTTCCATGACCGCATCTGCACCGCGCTCATCCACATACGGCAGCACAACTGCGAATTCGTCGCCGCCGATGCGGGCAGCATGGCCGGGCAGGTTCACAGCTTCATTAAGCACTTCTCCGATGCGCCGCAGCAAGCCGTCGCCGCTGGCATGGCCCAACTGGTCATTGGCTGCTTTCAAACCGTTGAGATCGATAATGATGATGGAAACGGGCGTATGGCCCTTGCGCTCAAGTCGGTTCAATTCATCAACATAGAATGCACGGTTATGCAGCTTGGTCAGCACATCATGCTTGCCGAGATATTCGAGATAGGCTTCGGCCTTTTTGCGCGCCGTAATATCGGCAAGCGCAACCTGAACCAGCGACCAATCGTCTTCGTGGCCTGGTAGCACCGAGAACTGCAGCAAGAGGTGGCGCTCGGTGCCATCAAGCGCATAATTGACCACTTCGCGGCGCTGAAAATATACACCATTCCAGAGATCGATCAGTTGCTCGCGGAAATTTGTCTCCATATCGTCTTTGAAGACGTTAGGCAGATTTTTGAGCAGGGTTTGTTTGTCGGGTGCGAGAAACAGATCCAGTGTTTCCCGATTAATATCCAGAACCCGGATTTCACTCATGCATTGACGCACAAACTCCGGATGGACGTCGGTGAAAACGCGGAAATCGACAATGCCACGCTCTCGAATGTCATTCATCAATTGCTTTATGCGGCTGAAATCCTCAACCCAAAGCGAGACGGGTGAGTGCTCGAACAAGCCTTCGGCGTGTTGCTTGTGCTTATATTGCTCGCGTCGTGCTTCTTCGCGTGCTGTCACATCTTCAATCGAAAGCAGAACCCGGTCCCAGCTATCCTCATGGCCCGGCAGAACCACGCCTTTCAGCTGGATGTCGAGACGTTTACCGCTGAGTGAATAATTCACTGTATCGCTTGTGAAGGCATTGTCACCGTTCCAGAGCTGAACCATTTCTTCGATATGCGGATCGAGCATATCGTCACGGAAAACACGCTCCAGATTTTCGATCAGATGATTGACATCGCGTGCTTCGTAAAGCGACAGGGTTTTTCGATTGACCTTTAGAACACGGATGAGACTTGTGCAGATGCGCAAGCGGGTCGTGTCTTCGTAAAGAAATGCTCTGAAATCCGTAACGCCGAGTTTGCGCCATTGCTCGAACTGCGCTCGCAATCCGCTATAGTCCTCAAGCCACAGGGAAATTGGCGCCAACTCAAAGACACTGGCACCGTCATTCAAGGCAGATTCAATATTCATAGTCGGCTCTAAACCTGAGGCGTCCGTGCAATGAGCGCAGATCATAACGGAAAATAATCGATGCCTTATATTACGCGATGACAAGTTAGACCAGCAATTATGTAGGATGACGTGTTTATTAACCAAAACTCGTAGCGATTGCTTAAAGGGCAGTTTGGTAGAGACAAGCCCATGAATAACAATTATCGATTGTAGTGAAGACTAATCATTGTTCATTTGTGCTCTCGTTTTATTCGCTGCCAAGGGGGCTTGGCTGACGAGAGTTGCCGGGGCGGGTTTGAGGATAATGACTAAAAATGGATGAGCGGCTAAAAAGCCAGGAAGTGCCTTTGGCCGTAGACCTCGACGGAACACTGGTCGCGACAGATCTTCTATGGGAAAGCGCTTTCATTCTTTTGAAGCGGAACCCTTTGTTTCTGTTTTTGTTTCCAATCTGGTTGCTGTCTGGCAAGGCGAACTTGAAGCAGCAGATTGCGAGCCGCATTTCAATGGATGCGGGTTTGTTACCTTATCGTCGGGATTTTCTGGATTATCTACGTCAGGAGCATATGCGTGGCCGTAGGCTCGTGCTGGCGACAGCTGCAGCAGAACCTCTTGCCCAAGCGGTGGCGGCGGAACTCGGCATTTTCGAAGCAGTGCTTGCGACGAGCGGGAAGACCAACCTGTCATCGCATCGTAAGGCAAAGGCGCTGAACGAGAACTATGGTCCGAAAGGCTTTGACTACGCCGGCAACGACCGCGCGGATCTCGCGGTCTTTGCGGCAGCGCGTGAGGCGGTTGTCGTGGCTCCCGACCGCGCAGCCTCGCGCTTTCAGAAAGCCAATGGCAGCCGGCTGTTTGAAAGCAATTCCAGGGGTATCAAACCCTATCTGAAAATGTTGCGTGTTCATCAGTGGCTAAAGAACCTGCTGGTGTTTGTGCCTGCAATCCTTGCCCATACAATCTTTTACCCAGATGTATTGTTGTCGTCGATTCTGGCTTTCACCGCATTTTCCGCTGCGGCCTCTGCGATCTATATTCTCAATGATATCATTGATCTGCCGCTAGACCGTCAGCACGCTCGTAAGAAATTACGCCCCTTTGCTAGCGGGACGCTCAGTATCCCGTTTGGGCTTAAGGTCTCGGCTTTGCTTCTGTTGATAGCAGCTGCGACATGCTTCTTCTTACCGCCTGAGTTTGCACTGGTCATAGGTCTTTACCTGATCGCAACGACTGCTTACTCGTTAGCGCTCAAGCGGATGTTGCTGGTCGACGTAATCTGCCTTGCGGCGCTTTATACGCTGCGACTATTGGGGGGAACAACGGCGACAGATATTCCACAGTCATTCTGGCTGATGGCTTTCGCCATGTTCTTCTTTCTGTCACTTGCGCTGGTCAAACGCTATGTTGAGCTACAAAACTCAACGGCGACGGAAAAAGACCGCATTGCTGGCCGCGGTTATCGCCCTGAGGATATTGATATTGTCGGGCAAAGCGGTGTGGCCTCCGGCTTTACGGCCGTCGTGGTTTTGGCGCTTTATATCAACAGTGCCGCAGTCCAACAGCTATACACTTATCCATGGCTTATCTGGCCGCTTGTCCCGATCGTGCTCTATATCATCATCCGCGTGTGGATTTTGGCGCATCGCAAGGAAATGGACGACGATCCTGTTGTATTTCTCGCCAATGACTGGCGCAGTCAGGTGGTGATCGCCATTGGTGCAGTCCTGCTGTTTGTAGCCGGGATGCGGTAATGGAACAGTCTTTCGACAGCTTTGGACGCATCGATCGCGGCAAGCGCAACGCGATTGCGTTCGACGATGTATTTTCCAAACTGGAAGGCCCAGAAACGCTGCTGGCTTTCGGCAATGGACGGTCTTATGGCGACAGCTGCCATAATGATGCGGGTTTGCTTGTGCCGATGCGGGCGCACAATCAGATTGTCAGTTTTGACCCGCACACCGGAATTCTGGAGGCAGAATCCGGCGTGCTGTTAAGTGAAATTATCCAGGCGGTGGCCAAATACGGCTACTTTCTGCCGGTGACGCCTGGTACGCGTTTTGTGACGCTTGGCGGCGCAATCGCCAATGATGTGCACGGCAAGAACCACCATCTCCGCGGAACATTCGGAAGCCACGTTGAGAGCCTGGAGCTACTTCGTTCTGATGGTGTGCATTACATTTGCTCAAGCGCTGAAAACGCCGAGCTCTTCGCGGCAACGATTGGTGGTATGGGTCTGACAGGGCTTATCCTCAATGCTCGTATCCGTCTGATGCCGGTTGGGTCGCTGGATGTAGAAGAACGCATCACGCCGTTTAAAAGCCTGTCTGAGTATTTCGCGATTGCAGAAGAAGCCGACCGCGACAATGAATATGCAGTGGCCTGGGTGGATCAACTGGCAACTGGTCGCTCGGAAGGGCGCGGTGTCTTGATGACCGGGCATCACGCGATCAATGGCAACCGTAGCGTGAACAGTGGTGAAGCGCGGCTCGGTGTGCCGTTCGATCTGCCATTTTCGATGCTCAATAAGCTGAGCCTTACTGTCTTCAACACTCTCTATTTTCATGCGAAACGCCGCAAGCAGGAGCCGCATCTGACAGGCTTTGCGAGCTTCTTTTATCCGCTGGATGGTTTGCGCAATTGGAACCGCTTTTACGGCCCAGCCGGATTATATCAGCATCAGAGCGTGATACCTTTTGAGACGGCTGAGAAGACAATCCCGGCAATGCTGACAGCAAGTCGTGATGCCGGACAGTCCTCTTTCCTGACAGTTCTCAAGCGCTTCGGCGATCTGCATTCTCCGGGGCTGCTGTCATTTCCAAAGCCCGGTTATACGCTGACGATGGATTTTCCCAATCGCGGGCGCAAGACGCTTGATCTGCTGGAGCAGCTTGACAAAATGACCGTCGAGGCAGGCGGGCGCGTTAATCCATACAAGGATCAGCGCATGAGTGCTGAAACATTCAACGCAGGCTTTCCAGAGTGGCAGCAGCTTGAAGACATGCGCGATGCGCGATTCTGCTCCGATTTCTGGCGGCGTACCGCATTAAAAAATTAACCACGGGACAGACGATGAAATATATCCCATTCATTCTCTTCACGGTCATGACCAATGCGGCAGCACAGCTGCTGCTCAAATATGGCATGATGACGTTCAGTAATGCCAGCTATACAGCGGATACGCTGATTTACCGGATCTTTCAGATTGTCTTTAATCCGTGGGTTTTCGCTGGTTTGACCATGTTCGTTATTTCCATGGCATCACATATGTATGTGCTCTCAAAAGTCGATTTGTCTTTTGCCTATCCTTTTTTGAGCCTTGCCTATGTCGCCGTGGCGGTTTTTGCGTGGCTTTTGTTCAAGGAAGAACTGGGCGCCTATAAGATTGCGGGCATCGCCTTCATTTGCATTGGAACAGTGCTGATCGCGCAGAGCGGCAAGACGCCGAATGCCGAACAGAACGTGGCGGTTCAAGACCGTTCAGCATCATAAATTTAAGGTTGGGGCAGGATTATGAGACATATTATTTTCGGTGGCGATGGCTTTGTGGGGCGTTATCTGGCTCCCATGCTTCTCGCTGACGGGCATGAAGTGATCGTCGCAGACATCGTGAAAAGCGATCTCGCGCATTATGCGCAAGCGACTTTCGTGCATACGGATGTGACCGACCCGGAAGCAATCCGCAAGCTTGGGCTTCGCGCCGACGATATGGTCTATAATCTCTCGGCCAAAATGCTTTCGCCGCTTCAAGTGCGGGCCAAGCGACACGATTTCTTCTTTCCGGTCAACTATTACGGCACGGAAAACATTATCAAGGCAATGGACGAGGCTGGTGCAAAGCGCCTCGTGCATTTCACCACCGACATGGTTTATGGCCACACGTATGTCTGGCCACAGAAGGAAGATCACCCATGCAATCCGCTGGGCGAATATGGCCTGTCGAAGCTAAAGACCGAGGAATTGGCTGCAGAATGGCGCAAGAAAGGGATGAACATTTCGCTGTTCCGTCCGCGCCTGATTATCGGACCCGGACGCCTTGGCATTCTGGAAAAGCTGTTCAAGCTGATCGATAACAACCTGCCGGTGCCGATGATCGGCTCAGGCAAAAATCCTTATCAGTTCATTTCTGTGTTCGACTGTGCCTCTGCTTGTTATGCTGCTTTCAAGGCAGGTGTGCCGAACGAGGTTTATAATCTCGGCTCGCTCAATCCGCCGCCGGTGCGCAAATTGCTCGGCGATCTGGTCAAGCACGCAGGCTCGAAGTCCATTCTGGTGCCGACACCAGCCTGGGCGGTCAAGCGCACGCTGGATTTCCTCGACTGGCTCAACAAGCCTTTGATGGACCCGGAACAATATCTGATTGCCGATGAAATGTGCGTTCTCGATGTGTCGAAAGGCGAGCGGGAACTGGGCTGGGTGCCGCAATATCGCGATGAAGACATGCTGATCGCAGCCTATAGCGAATATCACAAAAAGCTTGCATCGAAGGCAGCGTGAGGACAGGCCATGACCAATCAAGTAATAACAAATACCACGCCCAAGCCGAAGCTTTTGACGGTTGAAGACGCCAAGGCGCTTGACCTGCCACGCATGACAGAGCTTTTCACTGGACACCTTAATCCGGGACAGCTTCATTTCATGAAGCTGCTTGGCTTTCACAAGGTGAAAATCGAGCGTGCCGAAGGCATGTATTATTATGACCAGAATGGTCGCAAGATTCTCGATTTCTTCGGTGGCTTCGGGTCTCTGGCACTAGGGCACAATCATCCGCGTATTCTGGAAGCCCGCCGCAAGTTTCAGGAAGAAATGCGGCATGAAATCGCCATCGCTTTCATGTCGCAATATGCGGCGGCCCTTGCCTATGACATTGCAGCCTGCTCGCCGGGCGATCTTGATATGGTGTTCTTAGGCTCGTCCGGCTCGGAAGCTATGGAAGCTGCGATCAAGGTTGCAGAACGTGCTGCAGGGCCGAAGAAGCCGAAGATCGTCTATGCCGAAAATTCTTTCCACGGCAAAACCAAGGGTGTGCTGTCGATCACCGATGGCGGGCTTTATCGTGGTGAGTTCAAGCTGGTCGACAATACGGTGCGCGTACCGTTTGGCGATATTGAGTCAATCGAAAACGCGTTCCGCTCAGACCCTGAAATTGGTGTCATCGTGCTTGAAACCGTTCAGGGCGGCGGCGGCATTATTCAGGCCGATACCGCATTCTGGCAGAAGCTGCGCCAGCTCTGTGACCAGTATGGTGTGATCTGGATCGCCGACGAAGTGCAGTGCGGCTTTGGCCGTACCGGAAAGTTCTATGCCTTTGAACATTACGGCGTCATTCCGGATGTTACTGCCCTTGCCAAGTCGCTGGGTGGCGGCAAGACGGCTATGGCTGCAATGATTGCCAAGCGCGACGTCTATATGAAAGCCTATGGTACGCCGAAGACGGCGATGATCCATGCAATGGCGACTTTCGGCGGCATTGGTGAAGCCTGCATCACCTCGATTGAAACGATCAACGTGCTTTACGACGAGCATCTCATCGATAACTCGGCGGAAACCGGCGATTATCTGCTGGAGCGTCTTAATGAGCTGCACGCGCGTTATCCTAAACTCATCAAGGAAGTGCGCGGCAAGGGCATGATGGTTGGGCTGGAGTTCCATGACTTCTCCAACGCAATGCCAATGGTACTTCGCCCTGTGCTGGCTATGCTTGATGACAAGCTGAAAGGCTCGTTGCCGGGCTTTATCGGCAGTCATCTACTGCGTGATCACGGCGTACTGGTGGCTTTCACCGAGTATAATCGCAACGTGATCCGCCTTGAGCCACCACTGATTTGTGGACGCGCGCATGTTGATGAGTTCATCACAGCGCTTGATGAAATTCTTGGACGCGGCATTGTTGGCATCGTCAAGGACTTCGTAAAAGCGCAGATCAAGTAAAGAGAAAAGCCGGGTAAATCCCGGCTTTTTTATTGTTTAAGGATGCCGGGGCGTAGCAGTAAATCCCAGCAAGGGTCGAGCGCAACCACATCGCGATCTTTGAGTGCATCGGCATAGATTTCCTGTAAGGCAAGGCGGGATGTCGTCATCGGGCATTTAGGCCGCAATACTCCATCAGTTGCTTCAACTGCGGCCTTTGTCTCCGGTGTCATTGCCCCGACGGTGCGGAAAGGGTCGGCGCCAATCTGGATTTTCCGGGTGGCTTCCCGGTTGAGGAGCCACGGAAACGGATCGGTGAAGTCGAGTGTCATCAGTGTTTTTAACTGGATGCTGTTTTCTGCCTCGAATTTTTTGAGCGCCTTGACCGCTTCGTCAACCGAGATAAGCCAGTAAATCTGATAGTCGAGCTCGGAATAAAGCCGCCAGCTTGGCAGCTGCCCTTGCTGTGCCAGTGCTTCATAAGGTACGGAATAATCCGCATAATGCTGCGGCAAGAGTTTCGCCCGTTCCATCATGTCGGCTCTGGTGGAAACCTGAGCCATGTTTTTCAGCTCGGTAACGGGCGGCTGAACATAGGTTGGGGCGACAGCAATTGCGCGCAACACCTTATGCCCAACCTTGCTAACCGTGGGGACCGCGATGAAGGCTGTAAGGATCAGCACAGTCATCTTGATTTTATTGTCGCTCAACGGCTTGATGCGTTGCCAGATCATCAGCAGAACCGGCCACAGAAAAATGAATTCCTGACTGCCCGTGTTTTGTGTTTCGACAAAAATTCCGCCGGCAACGGTGATTGCGAGCCAAACTGAGCCGCGATCGAAGAAGCGGGTTGGCGTAATGTTGTGGCGTGTTTCGAGCCAGAACAACACAAGAACCAGAACGACTGCTGGCAGAATAACATCGAGCTTGCCGGATATGACGGTGAGAAAACGTGGCAGCAACGCTGCTTCGTTTAGCACGAGCAACTGGCCGATATCTACGAGATACGCGGATATCATATGGCCATTGAGTTCCAATCCGGCGAGCACCACGAGGGCTGCGATAATGGCGATCAGAACATTGCTTACTGAGATCCGCCCGGCAAGAAGAGCTGTAAATCCGAAGAGCCCTCCAACGAGAAAACCAGTGATCTTTGTCAGAAACAGGCAAAGCATCGTCGCCGCACATAACTGTGCAAGCTTTCTACCGTTGGGCATGAAAATAAGGCCGGCGATCAGCACATAAAGCAGCAGACACACTTGCCGGTTATAAATGCCGAAGCCGTCGAGACCCGGAAAAGATGTTTCAAACTGAGCGTTTGCCGGAGAGATGGCGAAAATCAGAAACGGGATCAGCAATGCGAAAGCGGTGGAGCGGCTTTGACGGTCAACATCGGCAAGAACAACGGCCATTAATGGTGCTGCGACTATGAGTGTCGACCATTGCGCGAGCAGCATTGGCTGAGCGTAGGAAAACACGTTCAGTCCCCAGGCGAACAGATAGTACCCGAGTGGCCCTGCAGGGGTGAAGAAATCAACCGACGGTATTTGCCCGGTGTCTATCCGCTGCGCTGCATCGAGATAGATATAGGTGTCCCAATACATTGGGCCGATTGGCACAACAAGCGGCAGGACCAAAAGGACGACAAGCAAGGCAAGAATGAGCATCATCCAGAAGATCGGGCCGCTTATAAAACGGGATCTTCCAGATTGGTTATCCGGCATTAAAGAGACCGAAGCTTTCAAATTCTGCCCCCGCTTCCTTGAAAATGGTCCAACTTTATACTCTTTCTAACTCCCAGACGTTTAAAAACTCCAAAACACGTCTTGCGCTTGCGATATACAACAATATGGTGCCGCGAAGAATTGACCCGGAGTTGAATGTTGCAGAGCGTCGATGTTTTGGTGATAGGCGCTGGCGCTGCTGGCATGATGTGCGCGATTGAAGCCGCGAAGCGCGGGCGTTCAGTGCTGGTGCTGGATCACGCGAAAAAGCCGGGTGACAAAATCCGTATTTCGGGTGGTGGCCGCTGCAACTTCACCAATATCCATGCAAGCCCGAAGAACTTTCTGTCGCAGAACAAGCACTTCTGCATTTCCGCACTGAGCCGCTATACCCAGCGCGACTTCATCAAACTCGTTGAGCGTTATCGGATAGCCTATCACGAAAAGACGCTTGGGCAGCTTTTCTGCGATGGTTCGGCAACACAGATCATCGATATGTTGCTTGATGAGATGCATCGCTACGGCGCGCGTTTGCAGCTGGAAACAGCAATTGAGAATGTCGAGAAGACCGAACGTGGTTTTGTCATTCGCCATTCGGTCGGCACAGTTTCAGCGAAATCGCTGGTCATTGCTAGCGGTGGCAAATCGATCCCGAAGATGGGGGCGACCGGCTTTGGCTATGAGATTGCCACGCGCTTTGGTCTTCGTATGGTCGAGACACGTCCCGGTCTGGTGCCTCTGACGTTTGAGCCACATCTCCTCGAACGGCTAAAGCCGCTTGCGGGTGTTGCCGTTGATGCAGTTGTTTCATGCAAAAAGACAAATTTTGCAGAGGCAATGTTGTTCACACATCGCGGCATCAGTGGCCCGTCTATTCTGCAGATTTCCTCTTACTGGCGGGAAGGGGATGAAATCGTCATTTCCATGCTGCCGCAGACCGATCTGTTTGAAGCGCTGCGCGAACAGCGGTCCAAAAATGGTAAGCAGGCTCTACAAACCGCACTTTCCTATTTCATGCCCAAAAAATTGGCCCAGCTTATTGCCGCAGATTTTCCAGCGAGCAATCTCGCTGACCTGTCAGATGCCGTGTTGCGCCGCGCCGCTGCTGCGGTCAATGACTGGCGTGTGAAACCGGCTGGATCAGAAGGCTATCGCACGGCTGAGGTCACTTTGGGCGGCGTTGATACGCGCGATCTTGATTCTAAAACGATGGAAGCAAAGAACGTTCCCGGCCTCTATTTCATAGGCGAAGTGGTCGATGTCACCGGCTGGCTTGGCGGATACAACTTCCAATGGGCATGGTCATCCGGCTGGAGTGCTGGGCAGGTCGCTTAATTCTTGATCAGACTTGCATCGAGCTTTGGCGGATATTCAAGTTCGATTTCGTTCTCACCATAGATAAAACCGCTGAGGGCCGGATCTGTTATGATTGGGATGACGCGGTATTTGTCGTCGGGCAGATCTGCCGGGAAAAACAGCGGATAGGAATCCTGACCGTCTTCACTATGGTAAATCACATATTTTCCGTCTCGTTGCTCAATCGGGTTATCGTCGATCATGTGGCTTTCGCCGGGTTTAAGCGTCGGGCCTGAAATGTCATAGAGCTTGTGCGCGACGCGCGTGCCGTTGTCGCCATTGAACAAAAGAAACAGTTCTGCGTTGGTGAGTTCCATATCCGTATCGCCGGTGTTTTTCACGGTCAGCGTGAATAGGTTGCGATAGTAGTCAGGGTTTTCCGCAGTATCTTTATAGTCGGAAAGGGCAAGAGAGGCCATTTGTGGCTTGGTGCCATCGGTGTCGTAGCGGGCAACAAGATCATAGGCTTGCGTGAGCGAGATCCAGCCTTGAGACATGCCGGTGCTGCCCTCACGAGCAAATTTCATGAAATCGCCACTGAATGCCAAAATGCGGACGGTTTCGCCTTCCAGAAGATGAGCAGGCGTGCGGGTCTGTGGATCGGGTTTGCTATATATTTCCAGCTTGGTGACCGGAACAGTCCAGCTATTCTCGGTGTCATCCTGGGCTGCGATTGTTTCCAGCGTGACGTTGCCTTCCCGATCATAGGTTATCATGCGGGCCGGTTTGTCGATGTAAGGCCAGTGCCAGGCTTCTTCTTTCGCGCGCGATTGTTCCAGCAAATGAGGCGAACCATCCGGATCAATCTGAACGATATCGACACGCCTATCGTCGTCGCCCTCAAAATAGCAGCTGCTTTTGATGGCATTCTGGCTTTCAATCAGCTCGACATTCCACAATCCACTGCAGTTGAGTCGATCGTTGAAGTCTTCCGGGAGATCAAGCGATGCGTAGGATTTTCTGTCAGCGTCATAGAGAAAGATGCCGAAGCCAGTATCCGGACTGTCGCTGGTTGTTGCGCCAATTGCGACATCGGGAAAGCCGTCAAAATTATAGTCAGCGACAGTGAAGCTGGGTTCACCTTCAAAATTTTTACCCCACTCGGCATCGATCATCAAAAGCTCTGAACCATCGGGTTGCACGATCACATAGCCTCTATCTGTCTTTGCGACATGCGCTTCGACATCCGTATCGGGTGTGAGTTGCAGCAGTTTGCTTTGCGCAAGCGAAGTGCCGGTGAAGCCAACCGAGAGGCAAACAAAGGCAAGTCCAAACAGTGAAGAGCGGGAAAGCTGTGTCATCTTGAACGCGTTTTTTTATGAAGGAATAAGCCTGCTTACCTTATTCCACCAGAAAGTGGGAGTGTCCGCATTCATTATCTTCAAGCCGTTTCAATCGCTTGAGTGTGTCGTCCCGTCGCGCTCGGCGGAACGCGCTTGTTACCTGGGTGCGATTCGCGTATCGCCTAGAGTAACGGATGAGGATGGAGGTTCGTCCGAATGCCGCAAAGAAATTCCCCCCTGGCGCCGTTCCAATACGGAACTTTTCGCGCGCTCTGGTCTGCGACACTATTTTCAAATCTTGGCGGTCTCGTGCAAACAGTCGGCGCGGGCTGGATGATGGCTACCATTGCGCGCTCCGACGATATGGTCGCGCTGGTTCAGGCCTCTACAACGCTGCCTGTGATGATTTTCTCGGTTGCGGCTGGCGCGCTTGCCGATAATTTCGACCGACGCCGCATCATGTTGACCGCGCAGGTTTTGCTTCTTCTGGTTTCTGTCGTGCTTGCGGTGTCCGCCTATCTTGGCATCCTTACGCCATGGATGCTGCTTGGGTTTACCTTCCTCATCGGCTGCGGTGGCGCTTTGCACAATCCGTCATGGCAAGCTTCGATGGGCGATATTGTCCCGCGAACCGATCTGCCTGCCGCCGTTGCGCTCAATTCTATGAGCTTCAATTTGATGCGCAGCATCGGACCGGCCATTGGCGGTGCGATCGTTGCAGTCGCCGGTGCTGCTTTTGCCTTTATCTTCAATGCATTCAGCTATTGCGCGCTCATCCTCGCGCTCTGGCGCTGGCAGCCACAGATAGCAAAATCCACCTTGCCGCGTGAAGCACTCGGCCCGGCGATGGTAGCAGGGCTGCGTTACGTCTCCATGTCGCCCAATCTTTTGAAAGTCATGTTTCGCGGCTTTCTATTCGGTTTGTCTGCGATTGTGATTCTTGCGCTTTTGCCGCTTGTGGCGCGTGATCTCGTTCAGGGGACCGCACTTACCTATGGCATCATGCTCGGCTTTTTCGGCATTGGTGCCATTGGTGGCGCGCTTTCAAGTGCTCGTCTGCGCGAATTGCTCGGTAATGAATGGCTGGTCCGCAGCGCCTTTGCTGCCTTCGCGGTCAGCTGTCTTTTGCTTTCGGTCAGTCGCAGCATATGGATGAGCTGTATTTTCTTACTTCCGGCTGGTCTGTCCTGGGTTTTAGCTCTTTCGCTTTTCAATGTGACGGTTCAGCTATCGACCCCTCGCTGGGTGGTTGGTCGCGCACTGGCTCTTTATCAGACTGCTACGTTTGGTGGCATGGCAGCAGGCAGCTGGCTTTGGGGTGCGGTGGCTGACGAGTTTGGTGTGCCCGGTGCCTTGATGGCTGCAGCGGGAGTTTTGCTGTTCGGAGCGCTTGTCGGGTTTTTATTACCACAGCCGGAATTTGAATCGCTCAATCTCGATCCGCTTAATCGCTTCAGCGAACCCAAGCTGCGGCTTGATCTCCGATCACGCAGCGGCCCGATCATGATCATGGTCGACTATAAGATCGCTCAGGAAGACGTGCCGGCTTTTCTGGCTGCAATGGCATTGAGACGACGCATTCGCATTCGCGACGGCGCGCGACAATGGGCTTTGCTGCGCGATCTCGAAAACCCTGAAACCTGGACGGAGAGTTATCACGTTCCGACATGGGTGGAATATGTGCGCCACAATCAGCGCCGCACGCAGTCAGATGCCGAAGTGTCAGAAAGACTTCTGGCGCTGCATAAAGGGGCAACGCCCCCGTTAGTGCACCGTATGATTGAGCGGCAGACTGTATCCATCCACGATGACATGCCGCTCAAAGCGCATCTCGATTTACACTAGGACGCGCATCTTTATCCGAAAACCGTCTCACACTTTTCGGGATGCACTCTAAGCCGCCGAAAATTCAGTTTTGGCAATCTGGTTTCTACCGCTCTTCTTGCTCGTATAGAGCTGATGATCAGCATGTTGCAGCCAAAGCGCGCCACCCATATCGGGATGAGTGCGAGCTGAGGCGACCCCCATGCTGACTGTGACCTTTGTGCTGACAGCTGAGCCAGGATGCGGAATGTTGAGTGACTGGATCTGAAACTGAATTTCGTGGGCTGTTGCCAAGGCCATTTCAGGGTCAGCACCTGGGAGCACGCAAGCAAACTCTTCCCCACCGTAACGTGCAGTCATCCCCGAAACCTTGTGCACTGCACGGGTAAGAGCAGCCGCAACCATAGCTATACAGCGGTCGCCTTCGGGATGGCCGTAAGTATCGTTGAAGAGTTTGAAGAAGTCGATGTCCAGCATAATCACCGAAAGCCAGGCACCTGCAGGTGCGAGCCGCGAGATTTCAGCGGTCAGGATTACTTCAAGCTGACGGCGGTTGCTAAGCCCGGTCAGGGCATCCGTGACAGCCATCTGTGCGAGTTGGTCGCGCAAACGCTTCAGCTCAATATGGTTGGAAACGCGCGCACGCAGAACCACTGGATTGATCGGCTTTGTCACATAATCGATAGCACCCAGAGAAAGACCGCGAACTTCTGCTTCCTGATCGTCCAGACCGGTTGTGAAGATAACCGGCACGTCCGCTAGCAGACGATCATTCTTCAGGCGCACGCAGACCTCATAACCATCGACGCCCGGCATCATGACATCCAGCAAGATGATGTCCGGCAGCACCGTGCGTGCTACCTCGAGCGCCTGCTCACCTGACGTGGCGAAGCAGATTTCGTAGTGATCTTCCAGCACCGCATTCATGATCTCGATGTTCGATACTTCATCATCAACGATCAGTACGGTTGCACGATTAGGCATTAATTCTACTCCAGGAGTCTTTAGCGCACGGCAAACCGGAGTTTGCTTCTGGTTCTAAATCTGCTGCTGGTTGAGCCAGCGGCATCACTCATCCGTCTATAGATGAAGTTTCTTCAGTGAAGGCTAAATTGAGATTGCGTAACGCCGTCTCATAATCGAGCTTGTCCAACGCAGTTTTCGCATCGCGCAATGCCTCGCCTCTTGGTCCTTCGTCTGCGACAGTGCCGAGCAGCTGCAACAGGGCGTCGAAACTGCTGCGAGCACGCATACTACGACGTGTCAGGTGGTCCCGTAGTGCCGCGACTGCGGCCGCAACATCGGCCGCCTGCGCGTTCACGTCTGAATGCTGAACGAGCGCGGCCTTCTGCTCCTTCAGGCTGGCTGCAGCCTTCAAAGCGGGCTTCATGGCCGAGTTAAGCGCCGAAAGCGTTGGCTCCAGTCCCACCAGCTGTTCATTGGCAATCGCCAATTCGACTTCTGCTGAAATGCGCGATACTTCAGGAAGCTCCAGAGATGCTGCAACGCCTTTCAGCGTGTGGGCAAGACGCCGAGCGCCTGTCAGATCGCCCTTGGCAATCTGGTCCATGATCGTCTCGATAACATTTGCAAAGTCGTCATGGAAACCGATGATGAGACGACGGAGAAGAGCCTGCTTTCCATTCACACGCACGAGCGCGCGCTTGAGATCGAAAGGTGGAAGACGTTCCGGCAAGCCGGTTGAAATGCCTTCAGCTTTCTTTTCCGCTGGTTGTTCCGATGTCGTGCTAGCCTGCCGCGGCTTCATCCAGCGCTCTAAGGTGCCGATCAGAACACTTGGATCAATTGGCTTTGCAACGTGATCATTCATGCCCGCTTCGGCACATCTACGACGCTCTTCCTCATAAGCGTGAGCGGTCAGCGCAATAATCGGTAACGCTTCTGCCGTCCAGTCGCGACGAATATGGCGGGTTGCTTCAAGACCGTCCATCTCCGGCATCTGTACGTCCATGAGTATCGCGGAATAGAGGGCACCAGATCGCGCAACACTTTCACAGGCAATGCGTCCGTTTTCAGCAATATCAACATCGAGACCCGCATCACTGAGGAGCTGATAAGCAATCTCTCGATTGATCGCATTGTCTTCCACGAGCAGCACATGAGCGCCGCGCAGTGGTTCTGCAATGAGTTCAGAATCCCTTGCTGCTTCGCTCTCATCTCTCGATAATGGGAAGAGCGCATTCAATGTTTGCAGAATCTGTTGCGATTCAATCGGTTTCGGCAGATAGGCTGCGATGCCAGCGCGTGTAGCCTTAGCCTTGAATTCATCGCTGCCATAGGCTGTGATAAGTACAATTTCCGGTAGCTTTGTAAGCTTCGCATTGGCGTACAAGCTGCTGACGGTTTCCATGCCGTCCATGCCCGGCATTTTCCAGTCCAGTAGCAGTACATCATAAGGATTTCCGCGCTGGAAAGCGGTTTCCAAAGCACCGATAACTTCATTACCCGACGCTACAAGGTCTGCGGTCATCGACCAGTCAGCGAAAATGCTCTGCAGAATTTCGCGGGAGGCAGGATTATCGTCGGCCACAAGAACACGCAGTTTCTGAATATGTGCCTGTGGACGTTCGATGATCGAATGCGCGCGATCCACATTGCCGAGCGTCGTTGTCACGGTGAAGACACTGCCTTTGCCCGGCGTGCTCAATACCGTGATGTCGCCGCCCATCTGTTCGGCTATCTGTTTACTAATGACCAGTCCAAGGCCTGTCCCGCCAAAGCGCCTAGTAGTCGAACTGTCGGCCTGCGAGAAGGAGCTGAAGAGCTTGGATTGCTGATCCGCTGTCATGCCAATACCGGTATCGGCAACGGCTATCTGCAACCGGTAATCGCCATTCTCCGTCGGTTTACCGCCGATACGGAGTGTAACCGACCCATTTTCGCTAAACTTGATGGCATTACTCATGAGGTTGAGCAAGACTTGGCCCAGACGCATTTCATCGCCGACAAGCCGCTCTGGCACGCCTTGATCAATATGCAGATTCATCGTGACGTTTTTGGCGCGGGCGTCAGCGCTGGTGATTTGCAGCTTGCGATCAAAGAGTGCGCGTAACTCGAAAGGGCGGTTTTCCAGCGTCAGCTTGCCAGCATCATTTTTGGAGAAATCAAGAATGTCATTGATCAGGCGAAGCAGTGAGCCGCTGGCCCCGTTGATTTTGGTTAGATAATCGCGCTGGCGCTCGGTCATGTCGGTGCGAAGCATCAGATGACAGAAACCCAGAATCGCATTGAGCGGCGTGCGGATTTCGTGGCTCATATTCGCCAGAAACATGCCCTTGGCCTTATAGGCCTGCTCGACCTGCGCTGAGCGTGTTTCGATCTCGGCATTCTTGGCCATGATTTCGTCGCGCATTTTGCTGATGCTGTTGACGCAGGCGACGAGCATGTCTGAGAACCACACCAGAACAGCGGCTTCAAGAGCTACGATTACAGCGTGGATCATCACGCGACGAATATCGCTTCCTGTCGGGAAAACGAGTGAAGGCAGTAGATAGTCAAGCGTCAGATGGTGAAGCGCTACTGCAACGGCTGCAATGATGGTTGCTCTGCTGTCGCACCAGCCGATTGTCAGAGCGAGCATCGCAAAGAAATACATATGCATGTCCATCTGCCAGATATGGCCGCGTAGCAGATAGAGAAGGATGGCAGGTTCCGCGACGAGGGCGACGGCAGACAGGAAGCGAGTGGCCGGTGCGATGTCTGCACGCCACCACATCAGGTTGTAACTCACTGCGAGGAATGCGCCCGCCAGCGCTCCCCCAATCACCGAGGCGCCAGTCCCATAGGCGATGGCCGCGAAAAGTGGCACATGCAGCCAGAACAGAACAACCAGAAAGCGCGCAAAGCGTCTGCGAATATCGTCAAGTTCAATGATCATGTATTAGGCCCCGGTGACCGCAAGGTCGAAACAGCTGGAAAGTTGAGCGGGTTCAAAGACGAGCCACGCACCCGCATCATAAAGTGCAGCAACCGCATCAGGGCGATCGGCGTGGACAACCACAACGTTCATTCGTTCGTTGAAGGAAAGGATCTGCGCATCGGCTTCACTGAGCAGTGTGGCGACTTGAGACGGGTCTGCCCACGGGCGCATGAGGACAGCAAATTGTCCATTTTCTCCGCGCGGAGAAAGCATTGCGTAGACCAGCACTGCAAGGCCGATAAGAAAAAGAGCGAGGGCTGGCAGCATGTCGAGCATGCGCCACTGTGACTGCGCTAAATGGGAGTTCATGTGTCTGTATCCGCAATTCAACACGCCTTGGACGTACTGCTTCATAGTATATAAAAAAGCGCGTGTCTTGCTGTATGTGCTAATTTAAGATTGTATTATTTTTTGATAGCTGAGGCTCTGTCAATCACCCGCATTTGTGACTTCGCAGGAGTGAATGTTGATAGTGAGCATCGATTCGGCCTCTTATTAAATGCAACTTATCAGCTAGTGGTCTGATTCAAACATTTGTATTCCTTGGTTCGTAGGTGGAGCAAATGTTGGAATCAAAAGGACCACTAGAAGTATATGTATCTTGTGGATTTTTCGAATTTGACGTTCGAAATAGCATATGTGTCAGCCGGGATTCGGGCGTCAAATTTCACCGCCTAGTCGAGATATCAGCCTAAATTGTGATTTGAGATTTCCTCTTTAGTTCAATTGTGAAGCTGGACTGCATCTTAGAGCATGATTGGCTGCTTAAGTTGCTAATGAATTTTGAGTTGGGCAGAATTTTGCTTTACGTACCTCAAGACGGACGCTAAGGTTGTGATGTGACGCTTTGGGAGGAGTTCACATGCAATCTAATATTCTGGCGCTGAAAAGCCGCAATGCGTCTGGCTACGACAACGTTGTCTTTGGTCTGTTCGCATGATTTTGGCTGTGGAACAGAGTGCTATTCCGCTTCTTGAAGCGGTGTCATTGTCGAAGTCTTTCGGCCCGGTTCAGGTTCTCAAAAACATCAATCTCAGCATTTATGGCGGCGAAGTTCACGCGATTATCGGTGAAAATGGGGCTGGCAAATCGACATTGATGAAGCTGCTTGCTGGCAACGAGCGTCCCACGAGTGGCGAAATTCGCATCGATGGCGAGCTGATTGCATTTTCTAATCCGGTGGAAGCCGAAGCACAGGGTATTGTCCTTGTGCATCAGGAAATTCTGCTGGCGCCCGATCTGACCGTTGCACAAAATATTTATCTGGGACGAGAACTTTCTAACGGGCTTGTTGTTGATGATAAATCGATGCGCGAAGGCGCGCGCAAAGCCATTCGTGATCTCGGAGCGGACATTAACCCTGATGCAATCGTGGGGAGCCTGTCGATAGCACAGCGCCAGCTTGTGCAGATCGCTCGTGTGCTACTCGTACCGCATCGCGTGGTTATTTTTGACGAGCCGACTGCATCGCTGACACCTGTTGAAACCGAAGCGCTGCTGAAGGTTATCTGCGATATTCGAGCCAAGGGTGTTGCCGTTCTTTATATCTCCCACCGTCTTCCGGAAGTGAAAGAGATTTCGGATCGCGTCACGGTTCTCCGCGATGGAACGCTGGTGGCAGCTCATATGGCGTCAGAGCTTCAGCCGAACGATATGGCTCGTCTTATGGTTGGTCGTGATGTTGCGAAGCTTTATCCAGATCGTGTAGCGCAGCGCGGCCAGGAGCATGTACTGGAAGTCGAAGATTTTAGCGTTCCTGGCTATGTAAAGACTGCAAGCTTTACGTTGAACAGGGGAGAAATTCTGGGCTTTGCAGGTCTGGTCGGGGCAGGTCGCACAGAGCTGATGGAGGGCATTGTCGGGCTTCGTCCAGGTAAGGGACAAGTGCGTCATCGGGGGCAGTCCGTAAACTTTCGCAACGCACATGAAAGTCTTTCCGCTGGGATCGCCTATTTGAGCGAAGATCGTAAGGGTAAGGGTTTGTTGCTCGCCAAGGATCTCGGCATCAATCTGACGCTTGCATCGATCCGTAAGTTTGTGCGTGGATTGCAGATAGACCGGCGAAAAGAGCGTGCAGCGCTTGATGATGCGATCAAAGAATTCGATATTCGTACGGGCCGTAAAGATATTCTCGCCGGACAGTTGTCCGGTGGAAACCAGCAGAAACTTCTGCTGGCAAAGATGATGATGCTCAATCCGTCTATCGTGATCATTGATGAGCCAACGCGCGGCATCGATGTGGGTACAAAAGAGCAGATTTATCAATTCATCGCCAATCTGGCGGACGAAGGCAAATCGATTATCGTTGTTTCATCCGAAATGCCTGAACTGATTGGCATATGCGACCGTATCGTCGTCATGCGTGAGGGCAGGGTCGCGGGCGAAGTATCCGGCGAGCGGATGACCGAACACGACATTGTTGTTTTGGCAACAGGCGTCAGCACAGAAGAAGCGGCATAAAATAAAAGGGGAGTAAATGACTGACGTTGTAACTGACAAAAGCAGGGTGCCGAAGACGTCTCGCGACTGGGATTTGCGGGCTGTAGCACCTTTTGTTGCGCTGCTTCTGCTGCTTGTTCTGGGTACGATTGCCAATCCGAATTTCATCAGCATCGACAATTTGCTGAATGTTGCGACGCGCAGTGCCTTCATCGCAATCATCGCATTGGGTGCGACCTATGTAATCTCGTCAGGAGGATTGGATCTCTCGGTTGGCGCTATGGCTGCCTTCGTGGGCAGTATCATGATCATGTTCATGAACAGCGGTGTTATCGCCGATCCAGTTATGATGTTGATCGCGGCGGTGCTTCTGGCAGTGGTTGTGGGGGCACTTTGCGGGCTCACCAACGGGTTGATTACGACACTCGGGGGGATTGAGCCGTTTATTGCGACACTTGGAACGATGGGCATTTATCGCGGTTTGACGACATGGCTATCTCAGGGTGGTGCAATTACGCTGCGTAACCCTGAAATTCAGGCACTTTATCGCCCTGCCTATTTTGGCTCGGTTTTCGGTGTTCCCATTCCAGTCATTGCAATTTTTGTGACAGCAGCGATTGCAGCCTTCGTACTTTATCGCACGCGCTATGGGCGCCATGTTATCGCGGTGGGCTCCAGCGAAGATGTGGCTCGCTATTCGGGTATCTCGGTCAAGCGCGTTCGTACTATTGCCTATGTGGTGCAGGGGTTGTGCGTCGCTGTTGCCGTCCTGCTCTACGTTCCGCGTTTGGGTTCAACTTCTGCGACCACGGGAATGTTGTGGGAACTTCAGGCGATCACAGCGGTCGTTGTCGGTGGTACGGCACTGCGGGGAGGCGTGGGCCGTGTCTGGGGCACAATCTGCGGTGCATTCATTCTCGAAATCGTCGGCAATATCATGCTGCTTTCCAATTTCATCAGCGAATACCTGATCGGGGCGATTCAGGGTGCGATCATCATCATTGCTATGCTGGTGCAACGGTCGCTCTCGCGACGATGAAAACTGGGGCGCAACGCACAGCGTTATCGCGCCCCAACGACAAGTTTGACGGGATTGAAGGGGCGGTCCGGTCACTCAGGGATAAAGCCCCCTGAACATTTGGGAGGAAATAATGCGAGGAAAATTTCTAGGTGTTGCTTTTGCTGCCTTGGCGGCTGGAGCTTTAGCCTTTACCGGCGTAGCAAGTGCGCAGGATAAGAAGGTGACGATCGGCGTATCGATCCCTGCTGCTGACCATGGTTGGACCGCTGGTGTCGTGTATCATGCCGAACGCGTCGCCAAGCTTCTGATGCAGGAGCATCCCGGCCTCAACGTGATCGTCAAGACATCACCAGATGCAGCCAGCCAGGCAAATGCGTTGCAGGATCTGGCTGTTCAGGGGCTTGATGGTCTTGTCGTGTTGCCAACCGATCCAGATCCGCTGGTCAATGCGATCAAGGAAATCAAGGATAAGGGCACTTTCGTAGCGCTCGTTGATCGCGCACCAAGCAGCAATGACAATTCGATTCGTGATCTTTATGTGGCGGGCAACAATCCGGCCTTGGGTCAGGTCGCTGGAGAATACATCAAGAAGACCACACCTGATGCACAGGTCGTCGTTATTCGCGGCCTTCCGATCCCGATTGATCAGCAACGTCAGGACGGTTTTGACAAGGGTATCGAAGGCTCCAACGTCAAGATTCTTGATCGCCAGTATGGCAACTGGAACCGTGACGACGCCTTCCGTGTCATGCAGGACTTCCTGACAAAGTACCCTAAGATCGATGTTGTCTGGTGTCAGGATGACGACATGGCTGTCGGTGTGCTTGAAGCGATCAAGCAGGCCAACCGTGAAGACATCCAGTATGTCATCGGCGGTGCTGGCTCCAAGGACATGATCAAGAAGGTCATGGATGGCGATAAGCTTATGCCGGTTGATGTGCTTTATCCGCCTGCAATGGTTTCCACCGCTATGCAGTTGGCTGCAGGTCATTTCTACGACCAGATTCCGGTGAGCGGCAACTACATCCTCGATGCTACTTTGGTGACCAAGGATAATGCCGAACAGTTCTACTTCCCGGATTCTCCTTTTTAATATCCTTCTGCGCGCCCGCTTTGTCGGGCGCGTATTTGATTTACCTCAATACAGTTTTGAATTTCATTCGGAGGACTTTTGATGAAGACGATCAAGGGGCCTGGGATATTTCTCGGGCAGTTTGCGGGCGATGCAGCACCATTTAACAGTTGGGATGGCATCACAAAATGGGCTGCAGAAAAAGGCTATGCCGGTGTGCAGGTTCCCACATGGGCAAGCCAGCTGATCGATCTGAAGAAGGCTTCTGAATCGAAAGATTATTGCGACGAATTTGCAGGCGTTGCGCGCGAGAATGGCGTCGAAGTGACCGAGCTTTCAACGCATCTGCAGGGCCAGCTTGTTGCGGTTCACCCGGCCTATGATGACGCCTTTGATGGCTTTGCGGTGCCTGAAGTGCGCGGCAATCCGAAGGCCCGTCAGGCATGGGCTGTTGAACAGGTGAAGATGGCAATCCGTGCCTCTCGCAATCTGGGTATTGATGCCCACGCGACATTCTCCGGTGCTTTGGCATGGCCGTTTATCTATCCATGGCCACAGCGTCCAGCTGGTCTGGTCGAAACGGCCTTTGATGAACTGGCACACCGTTGGCTGCCAATCCTCGATCATGCAGAAGAGCATGGCGTGAACATTTGCTATGAAATCCATCCGGGTGAAGATCTGCATGACGGCGTGACGTTCGAGATGTTCCTTGAACGCGTTAAGAACCATCCGCGTGCGAACATGCTCTATGATCCGTCGCATTACGTGCTGCAATGCCTCGATTATCTCGACAATATCGACATCTATAAAGACCGCATCAAGATGTTCCACGTCAAGGATGCGGAGTTTAATCCGACCGGTCGTCAGGGTGTTTATGGCGGCTATCAGGGCTGGGTGAACCGCGCTGGCCGGTTCCGTTCGCTGGGCGATGGTCAGGTCGATTTTGGCGCAGTGTTTGCAAAAATGGCCGCCAATGATTTTGATGGTTGGGCTGTGGTTGAATGGGAATGCGCGTTGAAACATCCGGAAGACGGTGCGCGTGAAGGGGCCGAGTTCGTCAAGCACCATATTATCCGCGTGACCGACAAAGCCTTCGATGACTTCGCTGCTGGCGGCACCGATGACGCTGCCAATCGCCGTATGCTGGGATTGTAAGGTAGTTCAATGACCATTGAAGCAAAAACCAAAGAAACAGCCAATCCACGCATTCGACTTGGCATGGTTGGCGGCGGTGCAGGGGCCTTTATCGGCGGTGTGCATCGCATGGCCTCACGCCTCGATAATCGTTTTGAACTGGTGGCAGGCGCACTCTCGTCATCGCCAGATAAAGCGCAAACTTCAGGTCGCGAGCTGGGGTTGGCGGAAGACCGCATCTATTCGAGCTACAAGGACATGGCGATCCGCGAAGCGCGTCTCAAGAATGGTATTGAAGCGGTCGCAATCGTTACGCCCAATCATGTGCATTATGATGCCGCGAAGGAGTTTCTGCGCCGCGGCATTCATGTGATATGTGACAAGCCACTGACCTCGACCTTGGCTGATGCAAAGAAGCTCAAGAAAGTGGCTGACGAAAGCGGTGCATTGTTTGTGCTGACGCATAATTATACCGGCTATCCGATGGTTAGGCAGGCGCGCGAAATGATTGCCAATGGCACGTTGGGCGATCTGCGCGTGGTGCAGGTTGAATATGCGCAAGACTGGCTCACGGAAGCGGTTGAAGAAACGGGCGCCAAGGGTGCCGTGTGGCGTACCGATCCAGCGCAATCCGGTCTTGGTGGTGCAACGGGTGACATCGGCACTCACGCCTTTAACTTGGCATCCTTTGTCACCGGCCTGACACTGGACAGTCTGGCAGCTGATCTTGATAGCTTCGTTCCGGGTCGTCGTCTGGATGACAATGCGCATGTGATGCTGCGTTTTGCAGGTGGTGCCAAGGGTATGCTCTGGTGCAGTCAGGTGGCACCGGGCAATGAAAACGCGCTGCGTTTGCGTGTTTTTGGCACCAAAGGTGGCATTGAATGGGCGCAGGAAGATCCAAACCGCCTCTGGTTCACACCTTTTGGTGAGCAGAAGCGTTTGATCACCCGTGGAGGAGCAGGTGTTGGGGATGCGGCAACCCGCGTTACCCGTGTGCCGGGCGGCCATCCGGAGGGCTATCTCGAAGCCTTTGCAACGATCTACAGTGAAGCCGCAAACGCTATTCAGGCCAGACGGGACAACACCAACCCTGACAGTGCAATCATCTATCCAACTGTCGACGACGGCGTCAAAGGCGTTGCATTCATCGATGCCTGTGTCCGATCGTCAAACAAAAATGGCGGATGGGTGAGCCTCTGAAGCAATAAAATTGGAAAGCGCCGCCATTCTGGGCGGCGTTTTCGTTTGGGCAATCCGGCATCTATAATGCTTCTTTTGTGCCGCCGTAGAAAAGCCATCTTGATTTTATGTTTGAATGAAACGTGCCTGATAAAACGATCACATAATTAAACGTTTCTGTGGGTACGAATTCAAAGCTTTTCGAAAGCGTGTTCCATGCAGAAGTTCCGCCCTGTGATTGCCAGCGGGCCACTGTGCCTTTTAACGGCACTTTACGTTCTTATATTCACAAACACGTCGTTCTGGCGTGCAATCGGCGCCTATTATGCTGATGCTCCATTAAGGCTGGCTGGCATAGCCGTGGCGCTATTGCTTCTGTACGTCGCGCTATTTGTGCTGTTTTCGGCGAAATATATTATCAAGCCGATGCTGATCCTGTTTGTGCTAATCGCGGCGGGCGGCTCTTATTTCACAGATACATTCGGAACGATCATCGACAAGTATGTCGTTGAAGCCGCACTTACCACCACACAGGCTGAATCCGGTGCGCTCCTGACGCCAAGCTTTCTCTGGCATATGCTAATTTTTGGTGTTGTTCCGTCAATATTGATTGTCTGGGTGCGTATCAAACATCGACCTATTATCGGCAAGCTGATGGTAAACACAGGCATTATCTTCACCTGTCTGATTGCTTCAGTCGCCATACTTGGTGCGAATTATGCTGCGTATTCATCGATGTTTCGTGAGCACGGTGCCGATATCATGCAGAAGCTGATGCCAAGCACGCCCATTGCCAGTACAATCCAATATGTCTCACATGTTTATAAGAACCGCGCTATTGTTATGGAGCCGCTTGGGCTTGATGCCAAACAGACACTGACGCAATTGCCGGCAGGCAAAAAGCTGGTAACGGTCGTTGTCGTGGGGGAAACCGCGCGTGCGCAGAATTTCAGCCTCAATGGTTATGCCCGTGAAACCAATCCCGAATTGAAAAAACGCGATGTTGTTGCCTTCACCGATACAACGAGTTGCGGAACAGAAACTTCCGTTTCAGTGCCTTGCATGTTTTCGCCTTTCACCCGTGAAGACTATTCCAATACGAAGTTCCGCGGTTCTGAAAACCTGATGGACGTGCTCAAACATGCAGGCGTGCAGACGAGTTGGTATGAGAATAATACCGGCAGCAAGGGTGTAGCCGAGCGCATCAAGTTGATCGATTTGCAGGACGCGCAGGACAAGCGCTATTGCGAAGGCGGCGAATGTCTCGATCAGATATTGGTGGATAGCCTGTCCAAAGAACTCAGTGAAGTTTCCGGCAATACGACCATCGTTCTGCACATGACGGGTAGCCATGGTCCGGCCTATTATCGCCGATATCCGGCTGAATTTGCGGGATTTAAACCTGACTGTCGTTCAAATGATTTCGCTAAATGTTCGCAGGAAGAGATCGTCAACGCCTATGACAACTCGATCCTCTACACGGACCATATTCTGTCAGAGGTTGTCGACCTTCTCAAAGCGCATGAGGATAAGTTTGCATCCGCGATGATTTATATGTCTGATCATGGCGAGTCGCTTGGCGAGGACGGTCTTTATCTTCACGCAGCTCCCTATTTCATTGCCCCATCTCAACAGACACACATACCGTTTATCACATGGTTTGCACCGGAATATGCGGCCGATACCGGTCTTGATCTTGATTGCTTGCGCAAGACGACAGCGGAGCCGTCATCGCATGATAATCTGTTTCATACTGTGCTCGGCATGATGGCGGTCAAGACATCTGCTTACCACCAGAAGTTAGACCGTTTTGCCGCCTGTCGAACACCACATAACGTGGCGCTGAACTAAAACAAAAATCCCGCTCGATGAGCGGGATTTTTGTTTTGTGTAAGATTAAACGTAGCGGTTGACCACGTTTTCCAGATATTCCTGACGACCGGATCGCGGCTGCGGATTGATGTCTTTTGCTTCAACTTCTGATGCAATCTGCTCCAGCGACATGCCGGTTGCAAGCGTCTTGCCGAAATCGCCAGACCAGCCAGCATAACGCTCATCGAGCGGCTTGCTCAGCGCGCCGTCCTGCAACATACCGGCTGCAGCCTTGAGTCCGCGCGCGCAGCAATCCATGCCGCCGATATGGCCGATCAGCAAGTCCTGCGGATCAAGCGATTGACGACGCAGCTTAGCATCGAAATTGGTGCCGCCATTCTTCAGGCCGCCGTTGAGCAGAACCTGGTAATAAGCGAGCGCCATTTCCGGCACATTGTTCGGGAATTGATCTGTATCCCAGCCCGACTGATAGTCATTGCGGTTCATGTCGATGGAACCGAGGATGCCAAGGCTGCGGGCCAATGCCAGCTCATGCTCAAATGAATGGCCTGCGAGAATTGCATGGCCCTGTTCGATATTGACCTTCACCTCGTTTTCGAGGCCATAGCGCTTGAGGAAGCCATAAACCGTTGCGACATCGTAATCATACTGATGCTTGGTTGGTTCCTGTGGCTTTGGCTCAATCAGAATTGTACCCTTAAAGCCAATCTTGTGCTTGTACTCGACCACCAGATTGAGGAAGCGGCCCATATTGTCGAGCTCGCGCGTCAGATCGGTGTTGAGCAGGGTTTCGTAACCCTCACGGCCACCCCAAAGCACATAATTGTCGCCGCCAAGACGCTTGGTTGCATCAAGGCAGGTTTTCACGGTCGCCGCTGCAAAAGCAAAGACTTCCGGATCGGGATTGGTGGCAGCGCCTGACATATAGCGGCGATGTGAGAAAAGATTTGCTGTGCCCCACAAAAGCTTGATGCCGGTTTCGGCTTGCTTACGCTCGAAAATATCCACAATGGCTTCGAGGTTCTTCGTGTTTTCAGCAAAATTATTGCCTTCCGGGCGCACGTCGGCGTCGTGGAAGCAATAGAAGGGTGCGCCGAGAAGCGAGAAGAATTCAAAGGCTACATCAGCTTTCAGTTTGGCAGCTTCAAGACCATCCTTATACCAGGGGCGGTCAAACGTGCGTCCGCCGAAAGGGTCGCCACCTTCCCATGCGAAGGTGTGCCAATAGGCGACTGCAAAACGTAAGTGGTCTTCCAGACGCTTGCCGAGGACGATTTCGTCCGGATTATAGTGGCGGAACGCCAGCGGATTATCGCTGTCGGGACCTTCATAACGTATTTTTTGGATGTCGCCGAAAAATCCGGTGCTCATCATGCTCCTCCAATGTTGATGCGGATGACGCTGCGTCTGGGCTTACTAAGCAAGAGGTCGCAGCGCGGGATAAAGTGCGTGGTAACGCTGATAGGCTTCGTCATATGAAGCGGTCAGCGTGTGTTCGGGTTCAATCGTGCGGGCTGTGCGCGGCGGCGTGCAGATTGCAAAAGGATCGGCGCTACTGGCGGCGATCAGACCAAGACGTGCTGCGCCAAATGCGGCACCGAAATCGCCTTCTTCGGGAAGAGAAATTGGAACATTCAATGCTGTAGCAATAGATTTGAGCCAATAGGCAGAGCGCGAACCACCACCAACTGCGATGAGCGATTTGATCTCCGTGCCTGCCGATTGCAGTGCCACAAGGTTATCGCGGATAGCAAAAGCCACACCTTCAAGGACTGCCTGCGTCATCGCTTTGCGGTCTGTTTCGTGCTCAAGGCCGTTGAAGCTGCCACGAATTTTGGCGTCATTGTATGGGGTGCGTTCGCCGGAAAGATATGGCAGGAATGTTGTGCTGCCGGGTGCCTTGAGGGTGTCGCCAAGCTCGGCGTCCAGTGCGTGCGGGCTGGTGCCTGTAATGCGCGAGAACCAATCGAGAGCGCTCGCAGCCGACAGAATGACACCCATCTGGTGCCATGTGCCGGGAAGCGCATGACAGAAAGCGTGGACAGCACTTTCTGGCTTTGGCTGATAAGCGCCATTGGCGGCAAACAGAACACCTGATGTGCCAAGCGAAACGAAGGCATGGCCGGGCTGAACGGTTCCCATGCCGCAGGCCGAGGCCGCGTTGTCACCCGCACCACCGGCAACGACAGGAGCGTTGGAAATTCCCCAACGCGCGGTGAGTTCAGCACGCAAAGTTCCGGTGGCGTCGCTGCCCTCGGCAAGTTTGGGCATGTGGCTTTCAGTCAGCCCAGTCTTGGAAAGCAGATCGGATGACCATTTGCGTGCGCCGGTATCGAGCCAGCTTGTGCCAGCGGAATCCGACATGTCGGATACATACTCGCGGGTGAGCCAGAGGCGCAGATAATCTTTTGGCAACAGAACCTTGCGGGTGCGCGCGAAAATATCTGGTTCGTTGCGCGCCACCCAGACGAGTTTGGGTGCGGTGAAGCCCGGGAAAACGATGTTGCCGGTTATGGCACGAAAGGCCGGATCGGCATCAAGTTCGGCAGCCTCTTTATAGCTGCGTGTGTCATTCCAGAGAATGCAGGGCCGAAGCACCTGATCGTTTTCATCTAGCAGCGTTGCACCGTGCATCTGACCGGAAAGACCAATGCCTGCAACGGCTGCAAACTCCTTTGGATGTGCTGCGCGCAGACCATCGATGGCTGCTTCACAAGCTTTGATCCATTGTGCAGGGTCCTGTTCGCTCCAGCCTGGATGTGGGCGGGACACATCAAGTTCACCATGTGCTGAGCCAATAAGCTTCTGTTCGCCGTCGATCAGAAGCGCTTTTACGCCGGATGTTCCAAGATCAAGTCCGAGATACATAGTTGCTCCAGTCGAATTATCGTGTGTTCCGCGCCTCAGTCGAGCTGCGGCAGGTTGTCTTTAAGAAAGATTTCGATGCGGATATGTTCCTGTCCTTGCACAATAGCGAGGCGGTCCGCTGTTGCTTTGAGAACGCGTATGGCACTGCGAATTTCATGTCCCGCATCCTGTGCCAATACAGCATGAACAAGACCATCTTTCAGAGCCTGCGATGTGACACCATCGCGTTCGTGGGCGATGACCAAGGGTCGATTGTCGTTTCGGGAAGCTGCGAGCGCGCGGACAAGACCGCTATTGCCTGCACCCAGGCTATAAATTCCTGCCACGTCTTTGTGCTTTTCAAGAAGCTCAAGCACGAGCTTTTCAACGCGTGCGCCTTCATCAAAACCTTCGAGAACCGGCAGAATCTCGCGCCCTGAAAAGCCAGATTCCATTGCGCTTTTAAAGCCCTCAAAGCGCGCCAGATGGTCATGCACTTTCAGCGAACCGGCGATAACTGCGATGGCGCCGCCGGTGCCGTTGGCAAATAGGCCCAGCAAATGCGCCGCTGTCCGCCCCGCCGCGCCATTATCAATGCCCACATAATGTGCCCGCGATGAGCGGTCGAGATCGGAAACCAGTGTTACAGTGTGGATGCCCAATTGGGTAAGCCGTTCGCAGGCCGCCCGCACCGGATCAGTATCGACTGCAACAAAGGCGACACCATCAGGTTTGCGCTCTGCGCTTTCATCCAAAGCCTTAACAAGTGCCGCTTCATTGAACGCCGGTACAAGCACGAGATTGATCAGAACACGCTCGGACAGACCCCGCTCTGTCGCCGCTTCAAGTTCTGCGCGCAGGCTCTGCATGAAGGTGTTTTCATTATCCGGCAAAATAAAATCGAACTGGTAGAGTCTACCCCGGGCGAGATTGGCAGCGCCCACATCACGAACATAGCCGAGCGTGTCCATCGCGGCCGTCACACGGTCGCGAGTCTTTGCTCTGACGCCGGGACGGTCATTCAGCACACGGTCAACCGTGGCGAGACTGACGCCCGCTGTTCTGGCTATGTCATGCACTGTGGGTTTCATTCTCTCTCCTTGGGGCGGAACATAGGAGCTAAAATGAGGTACGTAAATCAAAAAATGCTTGCTATTCATTTTTCTTCACGTATCAATTGCATCCGAGGATGGGATCGTGTGCCTGAGCGCGCGGTTCTGCTGGAGTGATCTTGGTGCAAGGCACCGCAGGGAGGATCAACCAGATAAAGAATGAGCGGCCTCTTTGGGGGTGGCTTTGTCGTGCCAGACTCCGGGGGCGGGTTCGTTCGGGGCGAGGTCATTTATCAACCGGCACAAAGCCGGCGGTGATTGGAGGAAACGTGCATGAAACGTCGTAATTTTCTAACAGGCGCGCTGGTGGCAGCAGCTTTGGGTATCGGTTCAATGGGTGCCGTGCCTGCTTTTGCATCGCCGGAAAATCCGGTTATCGGCTTTTCTATTGATGATCTGCGCGTAGAGCGCTGGGCACGCGACCGCGATTATTTCATCGCAGCAGCAGAAAAGCTGGGTGCCAAGGTCAATGTTCAGTCGGCTGACGGAAACGAAGAGAAGCAGGTCAAGCAGGTCGAAAACCTGATCTCGCAGGGCGTAGATGCCATCGTGATCGTCCCGATGAATTCGAAGGTTTTTGATGCGGTCGTAGCCGACGCTAAGGCTTCGGGTATTAAGGTTCTTTCCTATGATCGCCTGATCCTGAATGCCGATATCGATGCTTACATTTCCTTCGACAATGAGCGCGTTGGTTTCATGCAGGCGGAAGCCGTGCTGAAGGCTAAGCCGGAAGGTAATTATTATCTGCTCGGCGGTTCGCCAACCGACAACAACGCGAAGCTGCTGCGTGCTGGTCAGGAAAAGGCGCTGAAGGAAGCCGTCGATTCCGGTAAGGTCAAGATCGTTGGTTCGCAGTGGGTCAAGGAATGGAGCCCGACTGAAGCGCTCTCCATCATGGAAAATGCTTTGACCGCTGCATCCAATAAGATTGATGCCGTTGTCGCTTCCAATGACGGCACCGCAGGCGGCGCAATTCAGGCGCTCGCAGCACAGGGTCTTGCAGGCAAGACTGCGGTTTCCGGTCAGGACAGCGATCTGGCAGCCGTTAAGCGTCTCGTCGACGGCACGCAGACCGTGACCGTTTACAAGCCGCTCAAGCTTATTGCTGAAGAAGCAGCAAAGCTTACCGTGCAGCTCGTCCGTGATGAAAAGCCGGAGTTCAACGGCAAGATCGACAACGGTTCGAAGGAAGTCGATACGCTTCTGCTGACGCCGACTGCCGTGACCAAGGACAATATCGACGTCTATGTGACCGACGGCTTCTACACCAAGGAACAGATTGAAGGGAAGTAAACCTTCCGTCTCGCGAACCTTAGAACGGGTTGTGGGGCCAGGTGTTGTAAGCTCTGCTTTTGCATCTGGCCTTACATAAATCTGGCAATCTTTTTCTGACAGCGCTGTCGGATGCGGATTTAAACGCCGGATATTTTGAAAAATACTGCAAGGTCGATATTGATGTCCGAATATCTTTTGGAAATGCGAAACATCGGTAAAGAGTTCAACGGCGTGAAGGCGCTGGATGGCATTTACCTGAAAGTGCGCGCGGGAGAATGTGTCGGGCTGTGCGGTGAAAACGGGGCGGGAAAATCCACCCTGATGAAAGTGCTTTCGGGTGTTTATCCCTATGGCACATGGACTGGCGAAATATTCTGGGAAGGCCGTGAACTTAGGGCGAGTGGCATTCGTGATACTGAAGCTGCGGGTATTGTCATCATCCATCAGGAGCTGATGATGGTGCCGCACCTCTCGGTCGCAGAAAATATCTTTCTTGGTTCCGAGCCGACGACTGGCGGTTTCATTGACTACGACCAGATGAATGCACGGGCGACCGAACTGCTCGCCCGTCTCAAGATAAATGATATCAATGTTGCATTGCCGGTTTATCATTACTCAGGCGGTAAGCAGCAGCTGATCGAGATCGCAAAGGCGATCAACAAGAATGCCAAGCTTCTAATCCTTGACGAGCCTACCTCGGCGCTGACTGCTTCAGAAACGCGGGTTCTGCTCGACCTGATCAAGGACTTCAAAGCGCAGGGCATGGCTTGTGTTTATATTTCTCACAAGCTTGATGAAGTGGCGGAGATCTCCGACACGGTCACAGTCATTCGTGATGGCGCGCATATCGCGACACGCCCTATGGCTGAACTCACAACGCCCGATATCATCACGATGATGGTTGGTCGCGAGATGAAAAACCTCTTCCCGCGTGAACCACATGACATTGGCGAGGTGATGTTTGAAGCCCGCAATGTAAGTTGCTGGGATGTGACCAATCCGGATCGTAAAGTGGTCGACAATGTTTCGTTCGCGCTAAGGCGCGGCGAGATACTGGGCATCGCGGGCCTTGTTGGTGCGGGGCGTACGGAACTCGTATCGAGCCTGTTTGGTGTCTGGCCGGGCGCCCATCAGGGGCAGGTTTTCCTCGAAGGCAAGGAAATCAAAATCCGAACGCCGCGCGATGCGGTGCGGCAGGGCATTTGCATGGTGCCTGAGGATCGCAAGCGCGATGGCATTCTGCCTATCATGCCAGTTGGCCATAATATGACGATTTCCGTGCTTGATCGCTTTTCGCTGCGCGGCCTTATCGATAAGGAATCTGAACTCGCGACTATCCAGCGTGAGATTTTGCGGCTCAAGGTCAAGACCGCTGATCCGATGTTGGCTATTGCCTCACTATCTGGCGGCAATCAGCAGAAAGCCGTGCTTTCAAAAATGATGCTGCCTGACCCGAAAGTGCTCATTCTGGATGAGCCGACACGCGGCGTTGATGTTGGTGCGAAGTACGAAATTTACAAGCTGATTTTCGCACTCGCCAAACAGGGCGTATCGATTTTGATGGTTTCGTCAGAAATGCCGGAAGTGCTTGGCATCAGTGATCGCGTGCTCGTCATTGGCGAGGGCAAATTGCGCGGTGACTTCCCGAATGAAAACCTCACCCAGGAGAAGGTTCTTGCCGCGGCGATTGGCAAGCCTGCAACCAATGCGGCCTAGTTTTTAAACATTGATCCGCAGCTAATCTAACTGGTGCATGACATGACGTTGACAGGCAAAAGCCTCAGAAAATTTCTCGCAGAATATAAGATCGTGGCGCTGCTGATTGTCGTCGCTTTGATCTGGGCATTCTTCGCCATCATGACTTACGATCCGGAAATGGGTCGGTCGCAGTTTCTGACGGCGCGCAATTTCTCCAATCTTCTGCGCCAGATGGCAATCACCGGCATGTTGGCCTCAGCCATGGTGTTCGTCATCGTGGCGGGTGAAATCGACCTTTCGGTGGGCGCTTTGCTGGGCCTGCTAGGCGGGGTCGCGGCGGTCCTCGATGTGGTCTATGGCTGGCCGCTGTGGGCCACGATCAGTACGGTTCTTTTGCTAGGGGTAGTCCTTGGCGGATTTAACGGCTGGCTGACCGCCTATCTCGGCATTCCGTCGTTCATTGTCACACTGGGCGGACAATTGGTGTTTCGCGGTATCGTGCTGGGCATTATGGGTGGTGTTACCATCGCGCCGATTTCGCCTGGGTTTAAATATATCGGTCAGGGTTATTTGCCCGGCTGGCTCGGCAATGTCTGTGCCATGGTGCTGTTTACAGTGCTCATCCTGATCACGCTCAGAACCCGTTCCAGCAAGCGCAAGCACAATCTGCAAACGCTGTCGCCGGCGATGGAAACCGCGCGTCTTCTTGGTACGGGTATTCTGATCCTTGGCTTTATTCTAATCCTCAACAGCTATCAGGGTGTGCCGGTTCCGGTTCTGGTGCTGCTGGTCATTCTCGGTGTCTTCACCGTCATTTCCCGTCAGACCGTTTTCGGGCGGCATATTTATGCGGTCGGCTCTAACCTTGAAGCCACGCGTTTTTCCGGCGTGAATGTGAACTTCGTCAAGATGGCCGTATTTGCGCTGATGGGACTGATGGCGGCTGTCGCAGGCCTCACCACGACGGCACGTCTTGCGGCTGGCACACCATCGGCAGGTTTTGGCGGTGAACTCGATGCCATCGCATCGTGCTTTATCGGCGGCACATCCATGCGTGGCGGCGTTGGATCGGTGATTGGCGCGCTGGTCGGAGCACTTATCATGTCGAGCCTCGACAATGGTATGTCGATGCTGGGCGTCGATACGTTCTGGCAGCAAATTATCAAGGGCAGCATTCTGGTGCTTGCGGTCTATCTCGATATCGTATCGTCAGGCACGCGGCGCGCTTGATGAGGGCGGGGGATGTCGCGGAAAACCTTCACTGGTTTTGCGCGACACGTTCTTAGTTTTTCTCGTCACCGCTTGTACGGCCAATGCTCAACAGCTGGTAGATAATCAGAGCGGCAAAAGTGGACGTGCCAATTCCACCCAGCGCGAAACTTCCAATGTTTACGGTGAAGTCACCGGCACCAAAGATGAGTGCTACGCCAACCGTGAAGAGATTGCGTGGATCTGCAAAGTTTACCTTGTTGACCACCCAGATGCGCGCCATTGCCGAAGCAATAAGACCGAAGACCGATACTGCCAGACCTGCCAGCACAGGGGCGGGGATTGTCTGCAGGATCGCACCAAACTTTGGCGACATGCCGAGCGCGATTGCCACGACAGCAGCGATCACAAAGATCAGCGTGGAATAAACTTTGGTCATTGCCATGACGCCAATGTTTTCAGCATAAGTGGTGACGCCTGTACCACCACCAGAACCGGAAATCATTGTGGCGATACCGTCACCCAGAAAGCCGCGGCCGATATAGCGGTCCATGTTCTGACCGGTGATGGAGCCAAGCGCTTTGATGTGACCAAGATTTTCAGCAACAAGCACGATGGCGACCGGCGCAATGAGTGTGATTGCAGGCCAGGTAAATACGGGTTTTGCGAAGGTTGGCAGGCCGAACCAAGGCGCCGCACTTACGGCTGCAAAGTTGATGCCTGGCACGAAACCCAGACCGTTGCCGAAAATTAGCACGAGGCAATAGCCGAACAGCAGCGCCAGCAAAACGGCAATGCGTTTGGTCGCAAGCGGACCATAGGCGGAAATCATCGCCATGCAGAGTACGGTCAGCATCGCAATGGTCATATGCGCGCCGGTGCCCTTGAGTTGACCAACGGCTACAGGGGCGAGGTTCAAACCGATTGCCACGCCAATCGCGCCGGTGACAGCCGGTGGCATGAGTTTTTCGACCCAGCCTGTACCCACTGCCATAACAATAAGCCCGATCACCGCATAAAGCGCGCCACAGGCGATGATGCCGCCAAGTGCAAGGCCGATGTTAGGATTGGGGCCGCTGCCGGAATAGCCGGTGACTGCAATCACCACCGCAATGAAAGCAAAGGACGAACCGAGATAGCTCGGCACGCGACCACCGGTCATCAGAAAGAACAGAAGCGTTCCAATGCCAGAGAAGAATACCGCAACATTCGGATCAAAGCCCATGAGCAAGGGAGCGACGATTGTGGAGCCGGACATGGCCAGCAAATGCTGGATGCCCATTGGTACGGCTGCTGCCGTTGGAAGCCGCTCATCGGGCAGCACGGTGCTGTTATTGGTTAGACGCCAATTCGGGAAATAGGACATGAACCCCTCATGATCAGATTTATCCAGAGGGACTTATCCGCAATCTGGTATGATCGCTAGCTTTTATGGGAAGAACAGTCGTTTTAACCAGTCATTTTTGACATAAGAAAAAGCCCTTGCAATTCGCAAGGGCCTTATCTTTTCAACATCAGAACTAAAACTTGTAGGCAATACCCATTCTAATTTCATTGGTGCGGAGGCGATTTGTCTCTTTCGCATTACCAAAATCAAGGCTTTCTGTTCGATTGCCAAAGTCTGTAAAGCGATACTCAACCCTCAATATGACATTGTCAGTAGCGGCATAATCGACGCCAGCACCGAGTGTATAACCTGCTCGCCAACTTTTCTGGCTATATTTGCCGTCGAAGTCTTCTTCCGGTTCTACGAATGTCGCTTTGGTACTCTGGTTGACCAATCCAAAAGCAACGCCACCCGTTACAAAAGGAAGAAAGCGATCAACTGCTTAGCCAGCACGGGCACGAACAGAGCCTGACCAATCGAGCGTTTCACTAAACTTCGCCGTACCGTAATCGTTCGTTACAGTTTGATTGCCTTTCATCCGAGTATAGACTGCGTCTGCTTCAAGACCCAGTATGGCGTTCCCTCCCATATCGAAGTTGTAGCCCCCGTATACGCCTCCCAGAAAACCCTTTGATTTGGGTGTTATAGTTGCCTGTACGCCCGGTATGCTTTCACCATCTTCGTCCACGAATGGAGAAGAAGACACGCTGTTCTTTGGGTTTGCCCAGCCATAACCAACCTGACCGCCAAGATAACCACCTGCCCAGCTAAACGGAGCTACAACAAGTGTTGGCTCGAACGATGAGACGACATCGGCAGCGTAAGCAGAGGAGAATGGAACTGTCGAGAGAAGTGACAATACAATAATAGTCTTAATTTTCATAGTTACCCCAATAAAGTATTCAATGAGGCCTCAATAATGTATTGTATTATAATTAAAAATAGCAAATATTAGCTAGCTATCTATTTTATTGCGTATGTTTTAGAATAAAGTAATGTATTGAATGTTCAGGATGGCAAGTCATTTGCCATCCTGCAGTCGCGATTTTAGTTCACAGTTTGCAATATTGAATTGCTGTCAGATGCGATGCTTCTATTTGTATCAATCGCAGGCGAAATTTTATTGGCGAAATATATGTAGTGAAAAGCGTCGGTCCTTCCGCCGATCAAACAAATGTCTTGCCTGCTCCAATGCCAACTTAACTTGCTGAGCTTTTTCTCAAACTCCAGCGAAGCATTGGCCGACCAGAAACTCGTGATGCCTGTTGGCGTTAATGCGCGTTTGATAGCCGTCAAGCCGCAGCCGTCATAGATCGCATTGTTTTCACGTCTGACCAGAAACTCCGGTCCATTATCAGTATCCATTAAGATCAGATCATATGTGGACTCGTGCTGCCGTAATGTCTCCATAACGTCGCCAATGTGAATTTTCACCCGATTATCCTGAAGTGGAAAACCTGCAAGAGAACCAATCACGGAACGGTTCCAGTCGACGATTTCAGGTACAAATTCGCAAACCGTCACCTCAGTATCGTTGGGCAAATAGTTGAGGGCAGCACGAAGTGTAAAGCCCATGCCAAGCCCGCCAATGAGAACTTTTTTCGGTGTGCGGCCCAGTAGCCTCAACGACCTTTCAGCGAGTATTGTTTCTGATTGGAAATTAATGTTCGACATCAACTCGATGCCGTTATAACGAATTTCGTAGATATCGTTTCTTCGGCGCAATAGTATTTCGTCGCCAGCATTATTGCTGGCGCGTGCCAATTCGGTCCAGATTGACATAATAAATCCCAAACGTTGACGCTGCCGGTCACCCAGCAGGACTTTTCGCATTCATTGTGAAAGGGATTGGGGTCGCTGCGGGATTAAACGCGCAGCAACCCAATGGCATCGTCCGATCTGGCATCCATTATAAGAGGAAAGGCAGACTCATCATTCGACACACCAAGCAAAAGCAGTATTTTTCGAAAGTTGATCGTCATATCCTCAGGCAGAGTTAATTATCGCAATGGATCGGTGAGTTACTGTCTCTAGGAAATGGTGGGGCTTTTTGCAAGCTTATCATGCTGATGACATTAAAGGTTGAGCTGGCTTGCCTGCTGACGCGAGCTGCGTGAAGCTGACGTATCCCAATTTTCTCTAAGTCGTATTATGGACAATGGACGCAGCGGGAAGGCAGCGCTTCTGGACTATTCACGTTGTCGGCGGTCAACTTCCTTCGAGTAATGATAAGCTCAATGCCAAAAAATTTGTGGCAAGCGCACAGAACGTCAATTGTCTGCGTTCACTAGCCGAATTGGTACTCTGGTAATGGAGAGCACTCAATAAGTGAGATAACTTCTGGAGAGAAGCTGCTAAGTTAGAGGACCAATAACCAGGATCCCTATTTCAGCATTACACGCAGCAATGCCTCGATGATCGAATGCTTGTATCGAATGTAGAGCCTTGGTATTCCATAGGGATCATCATCTGGCTTGGAACTCCTGCTTACAGTCGCAACCGCGCTCTTATATCCGGCGTCTTGTACCATTTCTCGATGGATCGGTTTGTTCCCACCATACGGATAACAAAAATTGGTTACCTCGCTACCGAGCATATCCTCTAATGCGCGTTTGGATTCTGCAATTTGACGGCGCGCTTCGATTTCAGGCGTTTCCGGTAAAAGCACATGATCGAGTGTATGAGCTCCGACTTCGTGACCTAAGTCTGCCCATTCGCGCAATTGGGATACGCTCATGCAGGCTGTGTTGGGTATGCCTTCTTTGCTGTCCCAAACGTTGCTCCCACCGATCTGGTTTGAAACAAAATAGTTCGTGGCTGTAAAGCCGCAGTCGGCGAGAACCGGAGCTGCATTCTCGAGTGTGTTCAAGAATCCGTCGTCGAACGTTATCACGACCACTTTGCCTTGCTTTTCTCCTCGCAAGTAAGGCCAAGCATCGCGAACAGAAAGACCTTTATAGCCAAGAAATTTTAGCGCCAGCATTTGCTTTCGAAAACTATCGGGGTGCACAAAAAGCCCTTGATAAGGTGCTTTTCTTTCGGGCAGCGCTGCTATCTGGTGATAGAGAAGTACGGGAACCGACATAAAACCTCGATTGTACAAAATTTCTTTCCGTGGCAAATGTAGCCACACATTTAATAGGTTCAAACTTTATGAAGAGCTATATTGTCAATCTTGATCGTGCGCCAGAACGTATGACACGCATGGCGCAAATTTTAAGATCCCAAGCTATCGAATTTGAACGATTTTCAGCAATTGATGGGCGAACCTTTACCCCAACCGACATTGAGAATTATAGGAAACAACGCCAGCAAGGTAAGCCTATGACGACTGGCGAAATTGCTTGCGCTGAGTCTCACTTGGCTATTTTCAGGATGATCGTAGAGCGCGAAGACGATTATGCTGTTGTCATGGAAGATGATTTGCATTTGTCCGCTGATGCTGGACGTTTTCTCAATTCGGCGGATTGGATTCCACATGGAGCGGAACTCATCAAGCTCGAAACTGTCGGTGAACCGACGATTATAAAAACCAAAACTATTAGTCTCGATAATGATCGAAAACTGGTACAGCTAGCCCATAAACACTGGGGGTCCGGGGCCTATGTAATCAGTAGGGATGCCGCACGCAGAGTCCTCAGAGATTACGTGGCCGGGCTAACACCGATCGATGACTACCTGTTTGACCCCACTGTAAATGATTTTCAGCTTTGGCAAATGTGTCCCGCAATTGCCGTACAGGATATCATTCTCATAAAGGGTGCCACACCAGAGATAAGCTATTTGGCGAGCGAAATTGAAGACGGGCGCAAGGATGCGTTAACTTCCAAAAGTAAAAAAGTTGGATTTTTTGCGGTAGTAAAACGTGAGACGCTTCGTTTAGTGCGCAAAACACGTCGTCGGATATACACCTTTTGGGGCATCCGCATATCTCGTAAAATTAAGCGCACGGTCATTATGTTCAAGGCTTAGTTTCGCACCTTTTTGGAACGAACTAATTTTAAGCACCTTCCTCCGGCTGGCTTTTTTAAAGATACGACATAACGAGCCGCGGGCACGTTGCGGGACTGGTTGGTCTTAAGGTGTTGAGGATACGATCCCGGTGCGGTACATTTTCCAAACTGTCGACGATATGCCCGGCTCTTCAGGCTTGGGTACCGCTGGCCCGTCTGTTTTCGACTTCACACATCCGCAGAGCGGACCTTCACGGTCTGATAGCTTGGCTATTTCTCTTTCTTACCTTGATCATAATGCCATTTGATGGCGAAGAACATACCCGTGCCTAACACGAGAACCTTGAATGTAACGAAGACTACAATGAACCAATCCATCTGAATATTTCCAGGCTGCTATCTATTGTGAGGGGTATTACCTCAAAATTGCTGATTCAACAGCTTCAAATTTTGTTGAACCTATAATGCAGCCGCAGTCGCGGGACTTTCTTGCCAAAAGAAAAGCCCCGGGGCAGCCGGTGGCCGTTCCGAGGCCACGCCTGATCGATTGTCACACCTCACCGACGCCCAAGCATCATCTCACATTCTGTTTCGACGGCAAGGTTCTTTCCATTCAAAGCTTTGAGATGGTAGCTTTTTGAGAAAGCGGTTATCGCACTTCAAGAACCTCGCCGCTCCGCCTGTCGATGACTACGCGCATATCGTTGTCACGGCGATCAATGCCGCGGATAACATAAACGCCTCGACGACGAGACACGCTTTCTACTTCATCCATTCCTTCGTCGCGAGCAATTCGCGTTGCGCGACGCTCACTTATTTCGTCGCGATCAGAACGGCGATCACGTTCAATTTGGCGGTTCCCATCAGGATTTACTCGGATACCGTTTGGACCCAGCTCGATACTTTGCGCATTTGCTGAAACTGTGAAGGCGAAAGCCGAAATAGCCACCGCTGCGATCGCTGCAAACTTGTACATGGCACATATCCAATCTTGGTTTCGCGCCCGCCATTGAACTGAACACATTCAGCTGCAGGTGGTTCCGGATGTTGCGGTCAACTCAGCTAACACGCAAAATATCTCGTGAACTATGTGCCACCCGTGCCACAAACATTCAAAATGACCGTTCAATGAACTGGATATGTGTCTTTCGAATGCGATGGGTACCAAAGATTCGACCGCCCTTTGAGGTGGCCTTTTTGACGACAGGAAAATCAACGGCACGGCATATCAAGGCGGCAGGGCTTTCACTGAAACAAGCATCGGGCATGTTTCACGAAGAATTTTTAAGAAAAGGCCATTAATGTTTGGCCATTGCTAACTAATGCGCCAATTGCAGGAGTTCCAAAGAACGGTGAAGCTAAATTTGTAACGGTTATGCCAAAGTATAAAACCTTAAACTCTTCCTTGTTAAAGCATTATTTTAAATCTCTGTTCATCTACTGAGATCGCCGCAAATTATAGGCGATGCTTCTTATGCATATTACTGGGAGAGATGAGCGTGTTGCATTCCATGTTGCATGGATTTACTGTGGGTTTTTGTAAGTAGTTGTAATTGCCGGGAATCTATTTGCAGCAAAACGTGACATGAAAACGGCTCTTCACAGAGCGTTTAATTTATCTAAATCGTTGATCTTATCGAAGAAATTTTTGGCTGGGAAACCGGGATTCGAACCAGGACTAACGGAGTCAGGGCCCCAGCCAGTCTATTGATATATATAGATCATTTTCTAGAATGAAGCATTTCACGCCCTTTGTGAATCAATGGTTTAGCTGCGAAATGCAAACCAATTTACAGCAGTTTCATCCGATTGGTTAATGTCTAAATGCTTGCTTAACTCGGGTCGATTGAACGTCAGCTAACGACTTCTAAGTGGACATTCGAGCTCGTCGGACTTCAGGACTTCAGGAGCCCGAGATCGATCAGGCTCTGAGCGGAGGCGATGATTGCTTCTGCGCGTGAGCGTGGCTTCCAGCCTAGCAGCTGCTCGGCCTTCTTGCCACTCGCGTTCATGTCGTAGCCGAGCAGGGATGCTGGCATTTTAAGCGCGGGGTTCGTCTCTGCCATTTTGCGCACCTGGTTGTCAGGCAAAACCGTGGTCGATACCTTGTCGGCGACCTTGCCGAGGCGATCCTTCAACAATTGTGCTATCTCGACCATCAGCATCGCTTCGCCCACGGTAGCAAGGAATCTCTGGCCCTTGGCGGCCGGGTCTCTCATGGCACGCAAATGCAGGTCGGCAACGTCTCGGACATCGACACAGCAGGAATTGACATTGAGGCAACCGGGCTGACCTTCCAACATGTTGGTGATGAGCCGAATTGAGTGCGAATAGTCTGCTCCCAGCGCCGGGCCATAGACAGCGGTCGGGTTCACTGCCGCCAATTCCAGCCCGCTGCCTTCCTTCTCGATGAAATCCCACGAAGCAAGCTCGGCCAGCGTTTTCGAGATTTGGTACGGCGCGACATTGCCATCCAGATTGCTCCAGTCGGTTTCGTCGAAAGGACGGCGATGGTCTGGCCCGTGGCCGACGCCAATGGCACCAAAGGCGGATGTCAGCACGACGCGCTTCATGCCGGCATCGCGGGCCGCGCGCAACACTCGCAGATTGCCGTTTACTGCGGGCTGCACCCAATCCTCCAATTTGACTTGGTCGCCCGACGGCGTCGGCGATGCGCCATGCATGGCGTAGCTACAACCATCGGCAGCTTCGGCCCAGCCAATGTCGCTGGAGAGGTCGGCTACCACGAAACTCAGGCGATCGCCGGCATCGACGCCGCCAACTTTGAGGTGCTCGCGAACCTCGGCTTCGCGCCCGAGTGAACGCACGGTCGTGCGCACTTTGTATCCGGCGTTGAGTAGCGCAATCATGCAATATTGCGCGATGAAGCCAGTGCCGCCGGTCACGAGTACAGTTTCGCCAGCCATGTTGTCTTCCTTCTGATTAATTGATTGATGAGAGGGTAAGGCCGTGCCCCTGAACTGTAAATGCTTGAAAGTCCGTATTGCTTGCGCGATAGTACGGAAATGAGCATTGATCCCTTTTCCGATATTCTGAGGCTGACCAGCGCCGAGGCGGTCATGACTGGCGGGTTCAGCGCCGGCTGCGACGACTGGGCAATCAGCTTTCCCGCCAAGGACAAGATCAAGTTCTTTGCCATTGTGACGGGAAGTTGTTGGTTGCTTCTCGAAGGAGAACCGGAACCGATCTTGTTCGAGACAGGCGATGTTGGTCTGCTTGCGGCGCGGCGGTCTTTTGTGGTGACGAACCGTCCCGGCGTTGGACCTATCGATGCAATGAGCCTGTTTTCCGCGCCGGATTGTACGACAGTCAAGCTCGGTAAAGGCGATGCATTTTCCTATATCGGCGGCCATGTGACGGTTGATCCAACGCGCGGCCGGCTGCTGTCAGAAATCCTGCCCGTGTGGATCCATTCACGCGCAGCGGCGCCGGAGACGGGGACCTTCCGTTGGCTGATTGACAGACTGGTGGTCGAAAAGGATACAGCGCTGCATGGTTCGCAGCTTGCCTCGGCGCAGCTCACGCAACTGCTATTCATTCAGATATTACGCTCGCATTTGAACTCATCGAGCCACATGCCCCCAGGCTGGCTGCGGGCGCTGGCCGATCCGCGCGTCGCGCCGGCGTTGCGCCTTATGCATAGTCACCCAGACCGCTCATGGCATTTGGAGGAACTCGCCCGTTCATGCGCGATGTCGCGGACGTCTTTCGCACTCCATTTCCGCAACGTCGCTGGCGTCGCCCCGCTGACGTATCTGACCGAATGGCGCATGCGGCTGGCCGAACGCGCGCTTCGCGAAGAAAAGACGCCCGTAGCAAGCGTTGCCCGGTCGCTTGGCTACACATCCGAAAGTGCGTTCAGCAATGCCTTCAAGCGTATCATCGGAATCTCGCCGACGGCCTACCGTACATCGCTGAATGTGCCTGGGATGCAGGTCACCTAAAATGATTGAGAGATAAGGTTAAGTCTGGGAGCCTTTGTCCGCTTTCCACCAATTTTCAGTCACGAGCAGATCAATCCAATAATGCTGCGCAAAAGGGGTGGCAAGCAACTGATACCAAAAGGTTTGGAAAGTGTACCGTTGTTCGGAGATAACACGATAACAAAAACAGTGAGTTATACGGATAAAAAAATTCTGGTTTGCACATTTTACAAACCAAAGCAGCTCAAGATCTAGTCTAAAATCTGGAAAAAACCTAATGAAATCAAATGGCTGGGGAACCTGGATTCGAACCAGGACTAACGGAGTCAGAGTCCCAGCCAGTCTATTGATATATATTCATTATTTTGCAAAATGATACATTTTGCGCCCTTCATGAATCAATGGGTTAGCTGCAAAATGCAAAATATCTTGAAGCGATTTTTTACGGTATATTCCGGTGCCCTTTATAGTGTTGTAGTAAGGCATAGCTTGTTTCTGGCAAGCTATGCCTATCTAATAACTATTCGCCGCTGCGATGACCGGCTCGCAGATTGGCATTTATCAAAGCGGAGACGTCGGTGACCGGGATATTATGTAGATGGTTGAACGTGCCCGCCTTAGCCCAGGCCACGCCTCGTCCCATTGCGAAAGCCGCCCGATACTTGCGCATCATGTTTTGTGGATCGTTCGCAAGTTCTTCCATCAAAAATGGCACAGTCCATTCTGATCGGCTGAAAGAGCGCCCCAGCGCAGTCTCGAGTTTGTCTGCGACTTCACCGTAGGTGACGGTGTCGCCAGCAAGGAACACGATTTCGTTGCTGATCGTTGGTTCAAAGAAGACGATCTCGGCGGTAAGTACACCGATGTCTTCAGGTGTGGTCAACGTCACGGCGGTATCGAGGCTACCAAGTGCGTGGATTGCATTGTTTTCAAGATCAACAACGCCAAACTCAGGCTCGAAAAGATAGCTCATGAACATACCGGTGGAGATAATCACCCATTCGGTCTTGTCCTGAGAACGAAGTAACTCCCTTACATCAAGCTGCGCATCGAAGATGTCCTGCGGACCACCGCGGCCGATAGCCTCAAAGTCGACCCCAAATTGCCAAGGAAAATAGCGTGGGATACCGGACTGTAGCGCTGCCTTCGCAAGTTTCATTGGAGTGTCGATGCCCGCAGCGTAGCCCGCACAACCGATTACGGTGTCATAGCGCGAGAATACAGTTGCTAACTCATCGATAGAACTGTTCACAAGATCACCAACTACGACTTCGACCCCCAAACCGCGGAGTTCATTGATGTCGCGTTGTTTGGTTGGGTCGCGTGATTCGACCGCGCTGGCACGCAGCAATACGCTAATCTTAGTTCCGTTGATGGACTTCGCGCGATGCGCCAAATTCCTCAGAACTGGCATGCCGAGTTCACCGGCTCCTAGCACAAGAATATTGCGGGACTTCACGGCGGATTTTGTATTATTCATGGTGTAAACTCCAATATGATTGATGGGTTGCCGCTTTCATTTGGCATCTCATCTGGAAGTCTGAAAGAAGGGTACATGCGTGATACTGAAATCAAAACTTTAAGCCGTGACGATATTCTCAAATACTCTCAAAGAGTGTGTGACGGACTCCGGGATGATGATGATGGGCTAAGGCGAGAAGTGCTCGCGCACGCTGGTAATCGATGGTCGCTTGGCATAATTCATACGCTTGGCGTTTACGGCCAACTTCGCCACACGGAGATTGGACGACGCATGCATGGTATAACGCAACGCATGTTGACGCGCACTCTTCGCCACTTGGAGCGAGATGGCCTTGTGCTACGTCATGACTTTGAAGAAGTTGTCCCTCACGTTGAATATTCGCTATCGGACACTGGATTGGAGCTGCTGGTTCGGATGGTTCCTCTTTGGACCTGGATCGTCGAAAACGTCGATAATTTCCATACGGCCCGAGAGTCGTTCGACCGAAAGCAAAATATCGATAAGGGATGAGTAAGAGAATACGCACCGTCAACCGTCCCGAGAAGCCCCCATCATTGCAGCGAGAGACCGCTGTAATGATGGATTACAAAGGAATGCAAGTTTGCGTCTAGGTATCTCGATGGGGTACCGTTGTTCCGCAATTTAAATGCAATATAAACAATAAGTTATCAGTCGAAAAAAATGGTGTTTTGCGTAGTTTACAAAAGAAATGGCCGAGATTTGCGGCTAAAAATTGCAAATTATCTAATGAAATCAAATGGCTGGGGAACCTGGATTCGAACCAGGACTAACGGAGTCAGAGTCCTTATTAAGTTATTGTAATTAACCGACTTTATTCCAAACAGCGGTCATATGTTGGCTAGTTGAATCAATAGGTTAAGCGCTAAATACAAACTATCGCCTTTGGCAATTTTAAATATAAAGGTGGGGATGAATGTTACTAGTAATTGAAAGGAGAGTGGGATTCTGTGTAGTCATTTAGTTAAAATATGAACGCACTGCGGGGGGTAGAGTGACAGTTATAATCGATCCAGAAATCAGATTTATTCCTGATGAACACAAGATTTTTGTTCTCCATCCAGGCGATGGTAAGCGATTTTATGCCGATTTCATCGAAACAAACTCTGTTTTCCTTGACATCCCAGGGGTTACTTTACCCGTAGCCATCAAAATTGGAGATGAAGATTTTCGCAACCGCCTTAGAATGGCTAAACGCATTTCGTTGTGGCATCGCAGCGGCAGCAAGAAAGATGCGGAGCCGAGCAGAAATCCAGTTGATTATAAAGTAAAGAACCCTTCGGTTAAAGCGCCAAGATTTGTTCACGAAGTATATGATCTATATGCTGAGGCAAAACAGGGTGATTTAATCATTGTTCCTGGTAAGGGCTACAATTCTACTGTCTACATAGGTGAAATTGAGGGTGCATTTGATCCTGCATTCCTCGTCATGAGCCAGAGATACGGACTTGAGAAAATTCCCGCGCGAAAAGTCAAATGGCTACCCGTTAACATGTCAAAGGGTCAGTTCAATCGCCGCCTCATCCGTTTGATGCAAAATAGACAGGCCATTATAGAGGTTACAAAAGAGAGAGATAAAAGAGATATTTACGAGTTTGCCTACGGTGAGTATATATGGAAAGAGACATCGGGAAGCTTTATCCGTGTTTCGGAAGAAGATATTGATGTAAAAGATCTCACAAGTGCCTTTGATCTTACAAACTATTTTGCGTCCCAATATATTGCATTGAAGAAAGGTGAGTTAGAGGCTTTCCTAAACCTATCTTTTCATGATGCAATTGAAGAATATTACGATAAGAAGTATTTTGGTGGCGTGAGTGTTGAAATCCACTCGCCGGGGTATTTTGGGCGCCCTATGAAGGACATTATGCTTGCAGGATACGTTTCTGCAATGTTGGCACTTTCGGTAACAGGAGTGTCGGCGCAAGATGCCACAGATGTAATTATTGCTAACTCGGCGAATGCAACGCAATCAATTTGCGATGAGCAGTTGGAGGCGGACATTCGCGAAAGCATGGAAATGCACGCTAACTTTGATCTATGGGAAAAAGTCGTTTGCCCCAAGCGAAAAGCCGCGAAACGGGATGTAGGTTTGAAAACTGGTGCATCAGTTACAATTGTGGCAGATGATCCGCAGCCCTAAATATTTGTAAATAATTCCCTATATATTATTTGGCTAGAGCGGTATATTAACGCTGTGAGGGGACTAAGGAGATAAACCATGTTCAAGGGAGTGGCGTCGTTTCTTCGTGAGCACATCCTCGGCACGGTGTGCTCAACGTTGTTGTTGGGGGCACTAGGCGGTATTCTGCTTGGTTGGTCGCTTTATGAAGCTCGCGTTAATAGAATAGAAGAGATGAAGGTTGACGCTGTTAAGAACCTTGAAAAAGAACGAGAAAATATGCTTGTTCTAATTCAATCGTTTACTTCGGGCTTAATCAATCACGGTGAGCTCGATTCCCAGAAAAGAGACGAAATTGCGGCTAGTCTTTCTAAACAATATTCTGGCTATAACTCGTATAGCCGAAACCTTTCAGTTCAAGATATTGCTGCCGTTAAGGAACTACAAACAACTCTGAATGATTTCAGAAAAAGCCTTCTATCTGTTCGCAAATCTGAGGATTTAGACCCTGTTTATAGCGACATGAAGAGTATGTTTAAGGCATTTAAGGCAGTCGATCCCATTATAGACAAGACTATTAAAAACGGAAATTCGGCCACTAGTTAATTATTGCCACTAACTTTTGTCGATAAGCTTTTCTCCATCGGTGTCATATTGGTCTGCCCCCATCGAGAGATCCGAGTTTAATGTTAGTGCATGCTGGGCCTATTGCTCCGGCACGATTTTGTTTTAACACCCGGTCTTGTAATCGATTCAAATGACTCAATAAATCGGGATGAGAACATAAAAATCATCGTGCCGAATCTATAGTCTGGCAAGAAAAAGCATAAATTGACGAAAAGACTTAGTCGCGTTATTCAATTTAACAACGTTATCTGAAAAGGTGTGTGATATAATTTATGCATGAAGTCGGACGGCACCTTCAGATGCAAGCAAAACGATGCGACGAAGTCGATAGGGAGGCTTTCGCCCGCTCAGCTTATAATAGATATTATTATGCTTGCTTTCTAGTAATGAGGGAAGCCTTCAAGCGCATGGACCCAAGCTGGGCGCAGAATCCACATAAGAGCTACCCAGAGACGCTGGAAGGAACTATCCACAGGAGACTGAAGAGAGAACATCTAAAGGCTTATAAGCTTGGTGATAGTGAAACTACCCGATCAATTGAATCTGCTCAGCGTGCAGTTAAGCAGCTAACAAAGATATTTAAGGTTGCGTATAGTGTTCGCGTGGTTGCAGACTATAATTTCGATACGAGTGTTGTATTCGAAGATAGCAATAAATTCTCTTTGAATACGGTCAGCATTGACGATGCTTATAAATGGCAAAATGAAGTTAGAATTTTATCAGAATCCATTGTAAATGCTTGGGATAAGTTTGATGTCTAATATTAGTAAATTAAAACGCATTGAAGATATACTAAGTTCATTGAAAATAGACATGGCCGGACCGGTTACGGTAGATTATGAAAATGGTGAGAATTTTATCATTTTTCTTTCAGGAAGGATAAATGATAAAGGAGTGAGGATACCCGGAAGAAGTCAGATTAAAACAATACAAGCTCTACTTAATATGGAGGGCTATAATGTTTCACTTATATTAGTGGATGATAACTCGAAAAATATTGATGCGACTATAAAATCCTTTCTGTTCAATTCTTTTGAAAAAGTAGTAAGAAATTCTTTTTCGATAGAAGATGAAGAATACATAGATATATGGATTGATCCGAAGACTATTCTCGAAGAAGAAAAATATGATGCCATTGCTAATGCAACTAACGGCTTTGTTAGAGCTTTTTCAAGAAAAGAAGTTCGTATTAGTTTTACGAAAAAACAAAATACTCCCACTATGAGTGTTATTATTCGCGTAATTCGTCTTGGTGCGCCTATTTCATTAAATCAAATTTCTACCCGATTATTGGAAAAAGGATTTGATGTACCTAATGAGGTTTGGTTGGCACATGCGTTGGATAAAATCAGAAAAGCAGGGAATATTTCTTGGAGAATGCCAGGGACGTACTTTTTGACTTTACAGGGACTTAATATGCTAGGATCTGAAAAAAACAAACGGAGCCCCGATATTTCGAGAGCACTTGAATTAGCTAGGCGAAAAAGCTAGGTAAGTTGTGGGAGTCTCAGGCGAGGGTGTGCATCATGCCCGTTTGCTAAGACTAACATTAGAAGGGCCCGCCAACATCGGCGACGTTCCTTCGAAACGCCACCGATCTTGTCGGTGCTCTCGAAAGTGTGCTTTGCTAAATGAGACTCCCACCAGAGTTATTACATAGCCAAGGTTTTGTCGTCACCTCCGTGCAAGAGTTGATTGATGCTATTGGTACGATGTGTTCTGATTTAGAGCGGAGTGAAATAGAAAGGCTATGGGCGTTAGGTCTTCCGCCTGTGACCTCTATAGAAGCTCTTTCAGTTATGTTGGGATTTAACCGTGGCTTTACTTGGTCATTGGTTAAACATAGTTCAAAATATTACAGAGTATTTCCAATAACAACTGGTAAAAAAGAGCGCATTATTGAGGCGCCAAGAGTTTCACTAAAGATAATTCAAAAATGGCTTTCATATCATTTCGAAAAATGCGCTAACCTGAGCACTATTTCACATGGATTTGTGGGTGGTCGTTCACACATAACCGCAGCTCATACTCACTTAGGTGCACATTGGGTTGCCTCATTTGACATTCGAGATTTCTTCAGAACGACACCAGAAGAGAAAATTAGGTCTTCACTAAAGGCGTTGGGTTATCATTCTGCGGCCAGTTTAGATATTTTGGCTGGATTGACATGTATCTTTAACAGACTATCTCAAGGGTCTCCAGTAAGTCCGATTTTATCCAATATCTGTTTAAATGAAGTTGATGTAGAACTCAATAAAGTTGCCGAGAGATATGGTAGCAAAGTTACGCGATACGCTGACGATATTGTTTTCTCTGGAGTTGATACTCCCCCGGTAAATCTACTTCATGAAGTCACAATGATCTTCGAACAAACGCCTTGGAAGCTCTCCGACGAAAAAACAGAAATATCTATTTTACCACGTCGACTAAAGGTTCATGGCCTTTTAGTCGATGGCAATAAGCTTAGACTTACTAAAGGATATCGGAATCGTCTCAGAGCGTATAAGTATTTGATCAATTCTGGTAAAGTAATAAAAGATGATATAGATATGATGATCGGTCATATAAACTATGGAGAATACGTAGATCGAATTCAAAGTAGTTGATGGTTATTTATAAGCAGGCACTTACGTGCCTGCTATTATTTTTTACATTTTATTTAGACTGGCGGGTTAACGTTATCTGCGTCTCTTTCGGATGTTATAATTAGCTCCGTGACCTGCTTTCCTTCGCCACCTGATATTGTGTAAGTCAATGGAACCGCAAGTATCCGAAAACCCTCAAATATCTCTCGTACTTCGGAACGGTCGTTCAACGATACAATGAAGCGGCCTTTGATGGATCTAAGCTTTTCCGCTATCCGCATAAAATCAATACGTGAAAATACATCCTTGCCATAGTCGGCCTCGCATCCGTAATAAGGCGGGTCGAGGTAGAACAGCGTGCCCGCGTGGTCATAACGCTCTATAAAATTTTCCCACGGCAAACGTTCGATTACGACACCTGAAAGACGTTCGTGAACCTCTTCAAGAATTGGCCCGAGACGATTAATATTAAATCTTGCTGGGCCACTGGCATCGACACCGAATGATCGCCCCTTCACTTTGCCGCCAAATGCGAGGCGCTGTAAATAGAGAAACCGGGCTGCGCGCTCCAGGTCTGTTAATGTGCTAGGGTCAGAGCTTGAAAGCCGTTCAAATTCCTTCCGAGATGTTATCTGGAATTTCATAGTCTCCATAAATTGCGGGTAGTGGCGCTGCAGAATTCGAAACAGGGTTACGACATCTCCAGAAATGTCGTTTATCGCTTCAGCTTTTGGAATCAGATTTCTGCGAAAGAAGACACCGCCCATGCCGACAAACGGCTCAGCATATAGGGTGTGAGGAATTTGTTCGATGATGGAAGCAAGCCGCTGAGCGAGTTGCTTTTTACCACCAATATAACTTGCCGGTGGAGAAACCGGGCGAACAGACGTGAATGAGAATCCTTCTTGCATTTTTATTAACCTGTTGAGGCCAGTATGCCCGCGCCCGCAAGGGTCGGGGTGTGGCATTTGACTTACCGTCATGCCGGGCGGGACTAGACGCCAATCAAAGACCGCCGCTTATTGGTGCTCAAGCACCGATAGCCACCCCGTTTAGGGCGGATTTCCACAATCGCTATAATGACGATTGACTCTTATTTAAAATGAGAACATTTTAGGAACATTCCCCTACAGTGCGGAATATGTTCCTTAGTGTCTATGTACTCGGGACAGGTTTCGTGCGCCCTGCTTTCTGGAGTTTGAAATGCGCCTGCCTGAGACGATTGAACGGCTGTACCTCGACTTCGACGGGTTTTTCGCGTCAGTCGAGCAACAGTGCGACAAGCGTCTGCGAGGTCGGCCAATCGGTGTTGTTCCTTTTGAAGGCACCAATAGAACCGCTGTGATCGCCTGCTCAAAAGAGGCGAAAGCAATGGGCGTGAAGAATGTGATGCCAATTAAGGACGCGCTTCGGGTTTGTCCGGATCTCATTCTCGTGCCACAGAAACCAGATTTATACCGACGCGCTCACAATGCCTTGCTCTGCGAGATTGAGACCGTCATCGCGATTGATACGGCGAAGAGCATCGATGAGCTGACGTGCGTTCTGGACGATAGCGGCAAGCGCAATCCTGAAATGCTATCAGCACGCATCAAGGCCGCTATCGCTGACAACATCGGCCCATACATCACCAGTTCAATCGGTTTTGCGGCGAACCGCCAGCTGGCGAAGATCGCATGCAAGGCAGGGAAAGACGAAAGCAAGCGCCACGGCAGCTATGGCAACGGCCTTGCGATCTGGCATCCCGCATCGATGCCCGCGCCACTGTTGAAAATCCAGCTGGAAGACATTCCAGGCATTGGATCGAGTTTGGCTCAGCGCCTTTATAAAAACCGCGTCTACACCACGGGACAGCTTTATGCGCTGCAACCGAAGCACATGCGCAAGATCTGGAACAATGTGAATGGTGAGCGGCTTTGGTACGCCCTGCATGGATATGACATCCAAGCGCCAGAGCAACAGCGCGGCATGTTTGGCCATGGGCGCGTGCTTCCGCCAGAATCGCGCAAAATTGATGGCGCTTATGAAATCTCACGCCTATTGCTGACAAAAGCCGCACGTCGCCTGCGCCGCGAAAACTTCTATGCCGGAGGCTTATGGCTCTGGCTATCAATTCACGAAGGGTCATGGCTGGGCAAACAAGGGCTATCTGTCGTGAACGATGATCAGGCGATCTTGGCCGGTCTGAATGCACTATGGAATCGTGTCCGCCAAGAGTTCCCGAGAGGAACGGAGATCTTCCGCGTCGGCGTCACTCTGTATGATTTGTCGCCAGCCGACGAGCGTCAGATTGATCTGCTAAACAACGACGACAAGCTGCGCCAGAAATGGGAACGGGCAAACGGTGCCGTTGATAAGCTCAACAGCAAATATTCCGGCACAATCGTCAGTATGGGCGAATGGAAGCCACCGGCAGGCGGACACGTTGGCGGAAAGATCAGCTACACCCGCATTCCATCCGCTGAGGACTTCTGGTGATGGGAAACTGGAAAACTCATATCAAAGTCGGAGATCTGGCAGCCGATCAAAAGCTGGAGCTGATTTGCCGGAAATGTAACCGGCTGGCCTACACCGATAAATTATTGTTATGCGAGACGGTTGATCGCTCACAACTCTATCTCGATCAGATCGAGAGCATGGCGCGCTGCAAAGGACGCGGCTGCAAAGGCACAATGCGGCTTTCCATGGTGCGCCTTAAAGAAATGAGCGGCTTTGTCGGTGGCTTAGCATGAGCGGATACGGAACCGATAATGGCCGGGTTTCCAAGCCCGGAGGCAAATGGGAACATTGGTGCGATGCTGATGGATGCAAAGCATGGGGGACATACGGTTACAAAACGAAGTATGGCCAACTTTGGTTTTGCTACGGACATAAGCAGGAAGGTGAAGACGCCTTAGCTGGACGAAGGTGAAAGCCGCACTACCTCCCATTTAAAAGGGAGAGCATCATGTTGAAACCGAAACAGGCAGGCAGTTACCCAGATCGGGATCTGGATTGTCAGGAAGCCGTAGCGCAAGGCATTGCGGATCTGATTGAGCAAGCGACATTGTCTGGCACATCAGAAGCCGACGCCGCTGCTGCTATAGCTGATACGGGTGTACCAGGCATACGTGATCTCATTGATGATGCGGTTGCTGCTGGTTGGTCAGCCGAAGAAACAGCAACCGCAATCAAAGTTGTATCGGCAGGCATGTACCGCGGCTACACCGGCACAGAACCAGATGAATGAAAACATATTTAAAACGCAAAAAGCCCCGTTAAAACGGGGCTTATTTATTTATGGCTTTCGCAGCCGGGTGCTGATCATCTCAAACAAAGCATCACTAATCCACATGCCGCAGACGCCAACAACAAATGCTGCGGCATGCAAGCCAACATTCGTGCCATCTTCGGGAGGCAGTGGGAAATTTACCGCGCGGAGATAATGGATGATAGGCCCGGTAAGATAACCCGCAGCAAGCGCACCACATATCGGGGATGCGATGGTTTCTTTCATCGATGTTTTTTTGCGAGACAGTGCTCGCAATATGCCCCCAGCAAAGCCAGCGAGCAGAACCGATGTTTTCAGGCCGTATTCGCTGAATGGATCGTCCATTACTTTTTGCCCCAAATATCTTTGAGTGTATGACCGCCCATGTAAAGGGTCACAAATGTAAGCGTCAGACTTACAACGACACCCAATTCTGGAATTTCGAATTTTACGCCGGTCACACCTCCGACAATCGGTGCCGCCAGCAATATGTAAAACCAAACCAGCATGAGAAACCACATCCATGCCGGACGCCAAGCCCATGTCCAAAGGCTTTCAGACTTGTTCATTTCTGCCGTAAGCAAGCTGTTGGTGAGTTTCTGCTGTTCAATGTAAAGCTGGATGATCTCTTTATCATTGTCAGCGACGGTCACCGCTGCATCGATCTGATCAGCAGGAAGAGACGGAATTTCACCCGGTTCAACGCCGAGGCTTCCGGCAATGGTGTCGACAACGGTTCCAGCCAATCCACCTATAGTCGGGCCGAGTTGTGCTGAAATAATATCCTTGATGACACCGGATCCGGTTCGCACGGCAGACGACAGGATCGTATCTAAGATTGCATTGCTCATGCTTCAGCTTCCTTGGTGAAGGCGTCGGAGCGCGTCTTGTTTACATGCGAGCGCCAGACGAGATAAACGACGAGAGCTACGGCACCGACGATCACGCCAGCCGCGAGCCAGTGAGCCACTTGATCAGATACAGCGTAGGTGCCAGTGCCGCTCGCACCAGTTGCAGCTGCGCCTGATGCCTGTTGCTTTGCTTTGGATGCAGCGGCCTTTGCTTCGGTCTGGAGCGCCGTGGTTGCCGCCGCCGCCGTTGACGCAGTGGCGACAATCATTTTGAGCGCCTGCGCTTCGCACGCGGCAATGCGCGTTATCCAACCCTTACCGAAGGTGATGAAGGTTTTAAGTGACTGCACAAATCCGGTTCGCTTTGCGCAAATCTTTTTGACGATAGATCGAGCGTCGGACATGCGAGCTTTCGCCAGTGTGTTAGGCCCGACAACACCATCCTGTTTTACGCCGAGCGCCGCCTGTAACCACTTCGCACTGCGCGTTGGACCCGACATCACGCCGCTATCAAATGTCGTCAGATCAATGCCAAGTGGCAGGCTGTCACCTTGGATCGGTCGCCAGTAGTTTTTCTCGTAGATTGGCTTCACGTCATCCAGCGTCAGGTTCTTGATATCAAGGTTTGGATATGAGTGCGCAGCGATGCCGTACTTTGTCCCCTTGAGCGTACCGACACCAACCTTGCCACCGGTCCAGTTGCCGGGATCCTTGCGGTTGCTGGAATAAACACCCTCATATTTCAACGTAAATGCAAGTGAGTTTGTAAAGTTAGCTTTCATTGCGCCGGTCCTTTCAGCATAAAAAAAGCCGCCCAAAGGGCGGCTGTTTACAAAGCTAATATTCTAATCATCTAATGGGTCATCACTCATACCCGCGAACGTGCTGTCGGTAGTTCCGCCAGATGTCGACTTTTTCTTCCCTTTCTTGCGTGTATCTTTTCCGGCAGTACCTCCGGGCTGTTTGATTTCCAGTGATGTCGTGCTTCCGCCACCCCGGTCGGCTTTGTGTCGCACCGAAGAAATACGATATTTGCCATCAACACCGGCACGTGCTCCTGAAAAGTCGAAAGTTGCTTCGGCCTGCGCTTCAACCGTAAGGTCCATTTCGACATTGCCTTCGCCGCCCTCACGCTCGGCCTCCCGTTTGCGCGCCTCGGCAACATTATCCGCTTGGTTTTCGTCTCCTGCTGTCGTGCGTATAACGTTGGTGGACTCTGGCAGGTCACGGTCGAGATCAAACTCAACATCTTTTGATTTAAAGTCCGCCGCGTTTCGGTCGAAGTAACGAACCTTGGCTTTCGTGAATGATCTACGCCCCTTGAAAGGCGCAATATCCCACGAAATAACGTTCACACCGACTATGCCTTTTATGGTTGGCAGATGCACGCCTGTGACCGATTTACCTTCACCCTGCTTTACCAGAACAGCTTGATCACCTTGCATCTTGAACGTGCCGCCCAATTCGCGAGCCAGCTTTTCACCAAGATGAAAAAAGCTTTCGCTGTCAGCAGACCAATAATCGCGTCTGATTTTTGCAAAATCAGGGTCCAGCTTGATCGACGATATGTCAGAACGTTTCGCCGCATCATCCATGAATTCCTGTAGAGTGGCATTATCCTTATGAAACAGGAGCGGCTGTTTGACCTTTCCCCGACTATCAAACCCTTTCGCAGATACGCGTAAGGTTCGCCCGCCACCACGTGAGCCGGAAGAACGAACGCTATCTACAGTGCCCTTAAATTTAGAGACCTGTTTAAGAAACACCTCAACAGAAGCGCCGTCTTTCGGTAACTCAACTTGACCATCAGCGTCGTCGAAGGTGAGAGAGCAAGTGTCGGATGTGCTTCCATCTTTGTCTGTAATCTCAATGTCTATGAGATAGGGACGCATGGCACTAGTCATGTCGTTGCCATCGACAATGACCCGCCAGATTACTTTCCAATTGCTGGTCATATTATTATCCGAAAAGAGAAACGACGTTGCGCGATTGCCCTAATTCTTCCGGGGGCAGATCAGGCAAATTCACTGCCATACCCATGGGAATTATCACTCCGAGCGATGCCAGGTCGGTGTTAAACGCAAGGGTACTTTCAACGAGGCTACGACCACGCACGCCATATGCGCGCCACAACAGCAGGTCGAGAGTAATACCCTCGCCCTTGACGATGATTGTTTGCATATTGGAATCCTAGAAAAGCCCGAACAAAGAGAGCAGGCCAGTGATCACTTGTTGTCCAGCACCTGCGTCTGGCTGTACTTTCGTCATGACAATGGTGTGCTTAACGACAAAACCCACACCATTTCGTGTAAGATCGGTATGACTTTCCGTGATCCGGGTTATGGCAAACCAGCCCATCCGTGTGCCATCCCCGCGCATGAGTGGGAACTTTGCTCCACTTCGACGCATTTCGTGAGCAGCTTCAAGTTCATCTAAGCCGCCAGTCTTCGTCGGTAAAAGTTGCCCGGAAAGGGTGATTTCGTCATCACCTTCACCGGTAAACTCTTTTGCAGGGAAAGCGCCAATTAAGGCTTTGGATGCAATATCTGCAGAGGCAGTTCTTTGCATATCATCGATACTAAATGGTCGCGTATCAACTGCCAGTGTGCCGAGCATATAAAGCATTGAATTACCCCGTATATTCTAAATCAGCATGAACACCATCGAATGCAGATCTTACGCCTTGAGATACCTTCGCAGCTGCAAGGGTTGCTATTTCTTCAGGGGTTGCGGCGGATTTTGCATTGACGACGACACTGAGATTAATCGGCGGCATCGGTTGCTGGTTCATAACCTGCACCTGTTGAACACCCGATGGTTGCGCAACGACCGTCGGTGTACCCAGTAATGAGACCTGTTCTGGCTTTCCAACCCCAATCGTTGGGCTTGGCTTCATCAGATCATTCCACAACTGGCGAAAGCTAAAAGGAACCGTTTCGGCTGGAGGTTCTTGCGGAGGCGGCGGTGTGGGTTCTCGTGGGCCGGTACCGTTATAGTATTTGTCTTTATGCTCGTTCGACTTCTCGATGAAGAAGTTTGGATCAATATATCGGGGGTCAGATGGCCCCTTTGCCTCCAGTCCCTTGTAAATTCCGTAAGCAGCCGTTGACCACAGATTGAACTTAGACAGGAAGGCTCCGAATCCACCGGCCCCTGAAAAAATGCGCCCAAGCAAACCGGCCTGTGTTGAAGCCGCGCCAGTCTTCATTGCTCCAACTTCTGTGCCGCCGTAAAGCAGAGGTGTAAGCTTGCTGGATAATTGAGCCAACCAACCGCCGCCCACAGCGGCACCACCTTTACCTACGCCTGCACCAGCAGCAGAACTGGCAGCACCCACAGCGCCGGCTGCTGCACCACTTCCCGCAAGGCCTGCTCCTAACGTTACGATGCTTTTAAGAATACCAACTGCTGCACGCGCACCGGAAAGAAAATAAAGTGCAGAAGCAAGCTTGCGAATTGTACCGGCCAGCATTCCAAAGCCTACACTTGCAAGCATTAGATACCCACCATATTTGAGTACCTGGCCGAAAAACTTTGCAAGCGGGCTATCTTTGACCGCTTCGTTGAAGTCACGAAGAGAAGCCCCAAACTCCTTGAAACGAGCGAAAATTCTGCCGAGTTTATCAGCTGCCTCATCGCCGTTCGCAGGCCCCAGCAATAGGTCGCCAAGATCATTGATCATCTGACGCAAATTGCCGTTGTAGCCGAGACCGGAACTGAATCCTTTGATAGCTTGCCACAGTTGATCTAACGGGGTTGCTCGATCTCCGAGCGATTTAAGTAGATCAAGCACGCCCGCTGCAGCATCATTAATTGCTGGCAACATCCGGTCGCCCATCTCAATACCGATAGCGGCAAGATTGTTCCGTAAAAGCTGCAATGCATTTGCGGTGGTTTTAGCGCGAATTTCATATTCTTTAAAAGAAGAACCGGCATAGTTGGTTTGTTTTGAGACTGTGCCCAACAGTCGCTGTAACTCATCAGTGCTTTTGAGCAGTGGCGCAAGTGCACGGGCCTCCGAGCCAAACACGGCTTCCATCACCGATATTTGCTGCCACTCTGGAAGTTTCTTTAGACGGTTAAGGACACTGAGCGTGGTTTTAACAGCGTCCTTCTGCATACCCTTGGCAACTTTAATGCCATCAAGTCCAAGCTGTTTGAATGCTGCACGTTGCCGCTTCGTTGCATTTTCACCTGTGGTGAGAGCTTTGGTAAGATTCCGAAAACTGGTGGCGGCGACTTCCGGTTCGAAGCCGGAACCGATCATCGCACCACCAAAGGCCAAAGCCTGCTCTGCAGAGAAGCCGGCAGTCTCAGCAAAGGCAGCTACACGGTTGGTGTACTCCAGAAGGGCAGGGGCATTTGCAGCGGACGTATTGCCAATTTCGTTGATAGCATCGGCCAGCAACACCGTGTCTGTCACACTTCGTCCCAAGGCAGTCTTAATTTTGGCCAGAGCTTCGCCTGTTTCACCAACTGGAGTTTCCCATGCGGTAGCCACCTTTGCCGTCGCTTCTGCAAAGGATTCCAGTTCTTCGTTCGCAAGGCCCGACTGGCCAGCTGCCGCGTAAATAGCAGCAAACCCGGAGGCCGTGATCGGAATGGTCTTCGACAGTTTCAAAATAGTTTGCCGCATATTCGCAAACTGGCTGTCGCTCGCCTCAACGACTTTTTTGACATCGGCGAAGGCCGATTCAAATTCGATGGCAGCCCCGGCAGTTGCACGAATGCCCTGAGCTACGCCGATATATGCGGCACCGATAGCTGCAATGCGCCCCAAAGTACCGGTGATCGGCGATGCAAGCCGTCGCTGTGAAGCGGCGAAATTGTCAGCCGCTCCCCGCAATCGGTTCATAGTGCCAAACAGACCACGCGCCGGGCCGGACACACGGTCAAACAGGCTAACGATCAGTTTGCTTTCAATGACTGACATTGCGGAGAGCTTTCATAACACGATGAACAGCATCCCGCTCCCGAAGTGCATGGGAGCAGGCGTAACGGTCAACGATTGTTCTGGGAGTGTTGGTATAATGAGATAGTAGGACGGCGAGACCTCGCCAGTCGGATCCGCGCCCTATCTCACGTTTCCCAAGATGCTTTCGGTTTTCACGATGATCTGGGCAATGTCACGGCCCTTAACTTTCGAGAACAGATCGAAAGGTACGCCACACATCATCGCGAGGATTCGCATGGTGCGCTCTATGTCGCCCTTAGCTGTTTCTTCGACAGCAATCATCTGCCCCACATCAGGTTCGGCAAATTTCAGTTCTGTGATCTTGCCGCCGTTCTTATCAGCGATTGGCACCAGCAAAGTGTGTGGGACGATCAGTTCGTCATTTTCCATAATCAATACCTTTATGATTGTTTATTAAGCACCGAGTGCACGACGAACGTCGCCAAAGTGATCAACCCCACCAGAGCGCAAAACGCGCTCCCAGAAATCGACATACCAAAGCTCTTCGCCATTGAGATGGAACTCGTAGTGCGTGACTTCCTTGAAGGAATGGGTGCAGCCCATGAAATCTTCTGGGCTACCTTCGTCCGGCGTCCATTCAACGATTGCGCCCTCAATGATCGCTCGGGCTGGTAACGTCGCTCCGGTTTTCTTGTCTCGAACTGCTGCTGCAAAAACCCAGCGGTCAACCTGTCCCATCCCGCGGAAAACATCTGTATCAAAACCTTTGATTTCCATTGCAGGTTCAGGCGCTTCTATTCGGGGAAGTGCAAAATCAGCCGCCATCACACCGCCCCCGGGGTTATGCGATGCGGTTGCAAATTTGATGGAAGGTATTGTCAGTTTCGCGATAGTAGTCGCACGAGACGTGCCGGCTTGTTCTGCGCGGCGCACATCGACGGCTGCGAGCATATAAAGAGGCTGCATGGCAGTTCCTTCAGTGTTGTGTATGAAAGATGTTGAGTTAGGCAGTAGCGTTAAGACGGGCGATAATTTCCGCGACCAGACCTTCAACAGCAGGGCGGTAGCGTCGAATTTCGTGATTAGCCACTTTGAAAGCAGGGGCTGGCTCAATACCAAGATTCACGGTGAGATGACCAAGGCGAATTTGTTCAGGGCTATTTTTGTCGGCAATAAACTTCACCTCAAATCCCAGAATATCGTTGTCGACCTTGTGGTCACGCAGCATGAATTTTTGTGAATTCAGCCACGCTTCCGCTGTATCTGCACTGATTTTTGGACCGAGAAACTGGCGGGTAATCTGAGCGAGTTTAATCGTAAGATAATCCGCGCCGCGAACCTGATGGATTTGCTGCCAGAGTTCGCCCGTTTCGGCGTTATCTGTACCAATGAACACAAAGCCGCCATCCGCAACTGCGCCATCCACACCGGTTTCACCGCGTGTAACAATCGATACGTTGCCTTCCAGCATCTGCTGGCCTTCGGTTGATCCGTCAAAAAGCGAGAAGTTAATGTTGCGGGAAAGTCCTGCCAGACCTTGAATTGGCCGATTGGCGATTGTTTCAAATGGCTTTCCGCCATTTTGATTGTCAACGGATGCGAACAGGCCAGCCACACGCGGACCCATAGGCCGGGTAACAATATTGGTGCCCTCGTATACACGTGCCGCCACACCAATTGGCATCAGCCGCTGAGAGTTCATTGTTTCACGCGCAGAGATTGCAAGTGCTACTGATGTGTCGTCAACATCGACAGGGGCAATAGCAAGCAGGCGTTCACAAGCTGCTGGCAAAGCCGCCACAATTGGGTTGACTGTATCTGCATCTGGTCGCCATGCAGTGCGCCCAGCCCAGACAATACGCGGGGTAGCGTTCACAGCAGATGGAATTTCAGAAACGCTTGCCAGACACTCTGCAATAGCTGCAGAAGTCGCAGCCACATCAGCACCTTCCTTAATGCGAAAGATTGTTACATCAGCGCCAGCATTCAGACCCGTAAGCTGCGCATTGATCCCCTTTACAGCATCAGCGAGGTAACCTGTACCGAGTGCCTCGACAGAATCGCGATCACTGCTGGAAATGCGAACTGGCGTATCAACCGGATATTCAGTTGCCGATGCATTATCTGATGTTTCGATGAGCAAAATTTTGGAAAAGTCTGCACCTAGGACTGGCAACGGTTCATCGTTAGGGCGTGTGAAAGTCATGCCGAAAGTCGGTGTCGACATCGGGTTAGCTCCTTTTGGATTTCAGGATTTGCCCCGCCACGGGCTGATTTCGGCAACAAAAAGCCCGGCACAAAGGCCGGGCTTGTTGAAATGAAAAAGCCCGCGGAGCGCGGGCTTTTGATGTTTGATGGTGCAAGGTAATTCGATCAAACGAACGGAATGCGCCCCCACCGTCTCTTCGTTGTGACGTTAGTCCAGATTCCCCATATCCCTACAAGGGAACGTTTATATGGGCGTTTGATTTCCCTCAAAACGCGTTTTCTTACAGCTGGACGTTGATTCGCGTTGCGACGGTCCTTATTCAAGGTACTCGCTAGGCCTGCCTGTCGGCAAAGGGCGGGTGTGCACTGATAAATAACCAGCTCATCAAAAACTCCATGCTCCGCACTGAAAATAAATTGATCGATCGGAGCCCAGGCTTTGTCCATTTTTGCCAATAACCTTGCGGCCGCATCTTTTGAAACGATATAACCAGCAGACATTATGTGCGTGGAAAGAAGGCGAGCGACAGCATAGCGCGTACCTGCAATCTGAGTTGGTGCGTCGATCAGGACTTTTTTGCCGTTGGTTTCAAATTTCACCAAATCAGCATTGCTTGGCAAGCAATCGATTTCTCTGATGAAATCTGCCGCATCTTGAGCAAACTCAATGTCGTCTTCTACAACCATCGCATATTGGTCTGACGATTTGGCAATTTCTTCCAAACAACGTCGATGGCTGAGAAAACAACCGACTTCAGAAGGCGTTAATGGCGCTTTCCAACGGTCATTAATTGTTACGAGCGCTCGAAGTTCGGAAGGGGTTAAAGAGCGACCATCAACGGCAGATACGCGAACGTATTCCAAACCAACGCTGCTCAACTGCGCAGCCATGTATGCAAGCCGGTCTGTAGATCTGTCTAAGTTGATGAGATAGCACTTCATATAAGCCCCCTTGGTGCCGAACACATAAGGGGCTTATTAGATGCAGTCAATCAGGTGAAAGCTGCTGCAGTTTCCCATAGTTGATCGATATCTTCGGGCGAAAATCCAATTTCAGGAGTGCCACCGATACGGTCAAACAATGGATCAATTCGGCTGTAGTTTTCTACATGGTCAAGCTTACTTTGACTTATTGTCTTTTCGGGCTCTGGCATCGCTTCGATTGCAGCGCCGATCTTCTCACGAAGACCCGGTACCAAGCTGATTGCGGCATGTACTCTCCATCGCGCAAGAGTGGGCATCATGACGCGTGCTTCCTCAATAGAAAGCGCTGGAGGAGGAATAAAGGCCGCTATTGAACCGTGAACACCGTCCTGAAACTCCTGCCAGAGCTTTCGACCATAAGCCGATTGCGTGCGATGCCCTACGGAGAAAGGCATTTTTCCCAATCCTTCAACCGTTACATCACAGATAATCGAAAAATGCTCCGAGTCATGCCATCTCGGATTTTCAACCTTAGTGATTAAAACGTTGTCGATCATTTAGATCACCTTTGCGCATAGAATGAGGTTACCGTAATTGCCTTGGGGAAATGGATTAACTCCACAAAAGCCGAGCATTCGCCATGTCCCATCTGCTGCGTAAGTACTTTGTACGGTCACGCGGTCATTGTTTGATCCACCAGCCGCGAGGCCCGCATACCGCAAATTCGCCCCAGCTATGAGATCATTAGGATTAATTTGTCCGCCCGGACGAACCCACATCAGTGACAGTCGACCGGCAAAACAAAGCTCGCGGACCTGTGTTAACGCGTGTGAATAAGCCCGATTTTCAAGCCAATCATACAGATAACCGCCGCCCCAGCGTGAACCGCTCAAATTTCCATCCTGATAAAGCACTCCCGTGCCGCCACCAGCGTAGACGACTCCTGCTGCTTGTACGTCACCGGACGATACTACTCGGCCTGCGTACATCCATGCGCCTGAACGAATATCTCCTTCTGCTCTGAACTCCCCACTTGGTGTAAATGTGAAGGTTTTCTGCGCCTGACCGTCGTTATGCATGTGGATGAGCTGATAACTCGTCGCTTGAGCATTATTACCAACGTTAATAACGCCCTGCGTCCAGACGCCTCCCCAAGCGCTCGTGTTGTATGTAGCGTTCAACACTGGCGCGTAACTGTTGCCAATTGTGGTGGTTTGAGCCTTGAATGGAACACGGCGTTTAGGAACATTGGCATACGCTCCGCCCGCGCTGTCAGCCCAAAAGCTAGCAAGCCAATCCTCTGAAGTTGTGGCAGCTATTCCGCCGAGAGACCCGGTGAGAACGTCGCCAGCTTTCCTGATGAAGATGGCGGATAGTGCCGTCTTGATATTTCCCCATGTCGTTTTGAACATGGTTGAGCCGCCAGCTTCGACGCCGGTGAAAAAGTCACCTTCCGCTGGCGTTGTCTTGCCGTTCGCGCCCGCTACAGCCGCACCCACGGTTGCTGTAGTAGTGAGTGCTGGAAGTTGTCCAGCTGGTACTTTGCCGCCAGCGTCAAGTGATGCGACGCCACCAGCCGCTCCTTTGTCCACCGTCCCAAGGGAGTCAATATTCGCTCGGCCCTGCGCGCGCTGCGCAAGGCTGAAGTTTGTTGCAGCATCCACACGAACGCGGACACCCAATGCGGTTCCCACTGAGGCAGCAAAGTTGGGATCATTGCCAAGGGCGTCGGCAAGCTCTTTCAGCGTATCAAGAGCTTCGCCTGACCCATTCACCAGATTATCGACAGCCGACTTGATTGCCTGCGCAACTTCATCGGCTGTCATGCCGTCTGTTATCCCGAAACCTCCCAGCGTGGTCGGCTTGTTTGTAAGATCAGCAAACGCATGTTTGTGGGTCGATAAAGCCGTCTCAAACGACTTTATCTTCACATCAATCGCTGTGAATGTGGTGGCAATCTTGGCGATCTCACCAAGCTGGAGACCGCGCGGGGATGGTAAATCCCAATCGTAGTTTATGGTCTTTGCCATTTATCACACCTTTGAAAGTAACATACGGAAGCCGGAAATTTCCGGGCGTGACGCGGGTGTTCCTGTAAGAACAATGCGAGTTCGTGCGTCCAGATTGGCGGCTGGATAGTTCGGGCGAGTGAACGTCTGCTCGACCAGCCCATCACCCAGCGGTGTTGCGCCTGACACATTGACTGTCTCGTAATTGCCGGGAATGCCGATCTGTACTTGCGCAGATGAATTTGCCGGAAGCTTTGCGTCAAAAGTCACAAGCACCCGGTTTGCATCGGTGGCGTCCACTGCACGGGTCACATAGTCGGCGGTTGTCTGCAATTCGCCATCAATGATCTGCACGTTTGGAAAGATGAACGGTGTCACCCGCTCGGTACCGCGCAGAACCGCCGCCACCTGTATGGTTTCATTCTGAATGTAGTGATCAAAGCTGATGACCTGGCTTGGCGCTGAATTGATAACCTCGCCGCTTGGCCGGGTCAGTCGAATGCTGACATCGACCGATGGATCAGGGCATTCAACACCAGCTCGAATGATCACATCTGACATTTTCGCAGGCGTGAATGAACCAATCGGCACGACCTTTTCAACCGGGTTGAACCGGCAAGCGATCAGTTCAAACCAGAGATCGGATTCATTGTGAACGGTCCACGTCGATGCATTGGACGATGACAACAAGACGCCAACTGTGAACGGCTGGCCGGTCACAATCGAATTTGTGTCGAGATCGATCTTGCCGATGGACGCAACGAAGAGTTCATGCTCGCCGTCATCGGTCAGCACCACAAAGGAATATTCACGGCCACCCGGAATGAAGACCGGGTACTTGAACATTGCCGTGAATGTCTCGCCTTCACGCAACACGGTGCCAGCCACAAAAGCTTCCGCAATCACTTCCGATGTTGGAAGGCCGACTTCTACCGTTCTGACCTGCACCAGAATAGAATTGGAAGGTGAGCCGATTTTCGCGCACATCAGCCGAATGCCATAAAGACACCGGGATTGATCCAGCGTGAATGTTTGCGCCAGTGGGTCATGCCCACCGCCACGCCCGCCGCCGTCACCGCCACGACTTACCGTGGTGGAATTATTGGCATTGGTCACGTTTGTAACGCTCGTGACGTTGTTAATGACGGTGTTGTTGATGATCGGCTGAGGCATGCTTTCGGTGGAAGTTTCCAGCGAGCTTGTCAGTCGGTATTCCTCAACCGTGATTTCGCCACGCCCGACATAAGTGCAGCCGGCATCCGTTCCGACACTGCCTTCAAAGAAGACGGACTTTGACCCTGCCGGCACATTGGCAGGAATGGTGAACTCACCCGTCATAACGCCGTCAGCATCGGCAGGACCAGCCACGGTAAAGGCGACCTCAATGTCATCGAACCAAACGCCGGAGAGCGTTTCATTCTCGATGAAGCCTTCCAATCGGAAATTCACATCTCGCGCCCGGATAAATTCGGCGGAGATGATCGTTTCACGAATTTTCTCAACCTGCTGTTCAAGCGAAATTCCGGTGATGTATTCACCGTCAGACGCTTCAAAGGCTTGCGTTTCCGGTGAGGTCCAGCTCGTGCGCTTTTCCGTCCAGAAGTCGGTTGAAGGTTCGACATTGGCACGGCCCGGCATGGGCGTGAACGTCTGGTAAGGATTGATCTTCATGGAACCGCTGCGTCGGTTCTGTCTGATGATTATGTCTTCGCTGAAATCGAGATGCTGAATTTCCATGAATGCCGGAAACTCATGCAGTGTTGGCTTGATCGGCAGACGAAGCTTGCCACCGACGATTGCGGCAGTTTGAGCAATACCCTGATCGCGAAGATCATCGTCGATGAAAGGATCAACAAAGAGACCGCGTTTTGCCGCTACTTCACGCGAAGAAATATCATTCTTCAAACGCTCCTGCGCCACCAGATCATAAACGTTGATCAGCATCTGCTCCATGCGCGTGATGCGGTCATAGGTGAAGTTACGCACCTGTGTGATCTCAATACGCGGCGGGCGGCCCCAATCATTATAGACCCGAGCAATCTCCAGCCGGTCGGCAGGAACTTCCGGTGGGCGAGGGCGGGAAACAGCCGATACGCCGGTCAGATAGACCATGCCGCCCGATGGCTCGACTGCGATCACGTCAATGCGCGGTAGCTTGTAGCGGTAATCAAACAGCACGTTGGTGCCATTGGCAGCACCCGTGACGGTGACTGTATCGCGACCCACGGCATCAGGCTGGATATTCTGATTGTAGCGGTATTTGACCGTATATGACGCGCCGGGTGCAGGTTCTTTACCCGAAGGAGACCAGTCAATTTGCCCCTGGGAAAGCAGCCAGTCAGCTGGCGTCGTGTAAATCGTGCTGCCCGATTTGATTTCGAGGATAGCAGTCACTGACGAATGCGGTAGAGGATCAGTTACGCCGGTATAGGGACCATGGACGATTGTGTCCGTGATTTCCTTCTCGACGGTTACGCGGCGCACTTCGGCAATCGGAGCCTTGGAAACTGTAAAAACCTGTGTGCCGCCTGTGGCTGCGGTAAACGGATGCGGTTCGGCATCCACATTGCGCAAATCAGGGTTTTCCTCATAATCAAACCGAAGGGACTGGCGTCGAATAACGCGGCGACCATTCACATAGGCCGTGCCTTCAGACACAGAGAAAACCTGTTTGCTGTCAGCATTCGGCCCCAAGGCTGTAACCAGAAAACCATTATTGACGAACGAGCCGTTGCTCTCACGCGAATAATCGCCAATGGCGTTGTAGATTTCCGAAAAGTCGATGTTGGTCGAGGTGGTGAGAATGACACCGTCGCGCACCTGAAACACCGAAAGAACGGGTTCTGCATTGCCATCCTGCGAGTGGCCCCATGTGATCGTGATTTCGACGCGGGCCGGGCCGTCTTCTGCAAAAGCCTCTGTGCCTTCAATATCACCTTTTAGCGCCGCATCCTCAATGTCGGTCACCAGACGGTCAGAATGGCGAACGCCAATGACGATCTCGCCTTTGTTCGACAAGGTGAAGTCCGCTGCCTCCACGTCATGAACAATACCACCGAAGTAAATTGCACATGCTGGAATTTGCACCCGAATATGATCATCGTCTGGTGCCGTGACGACAGGGTCTGTGCCGTCGACAATGCGGCCATCCTGAAGGATGTATTCAGCCACGCGGCGGGTATGGTCGAGCGCTATATCCTGCGCTTCGTTCAGGTCCTTCGATTGCAAATAAATTGCACGATCAGGATAGGCGATTGCGTGGCGCTTTCGCGAGCGATCAAAGCGGCTTCCATAGCCATCGCGTTGTATGATGCTGTTCATCACGCCTCACATTGTCAAAATAAAGCTGAAAGTCTGGCCGATGGAACCGTCGCGAACGATAGGCGCGAAGCGATCCACCTCAATCATAGTGCCGAAATTCACCACATTGTCGGCGGGAATATATTGCTGACCGGCAGGAACAGTTCCTTGCAGTTGAGTGCCAACAAAAATGCCGGTCTCGCGCAGCGTGGTGTTAGCTGCATCTGGCAGATCAAGCTGGAAGCGGACAAAAACATAAGGCGTTGGCGTTTCGCTCTGGGAGTAGGCCGCGCCGTCACTCATCAGGATTGTGCCTGCATTGTCTGGCTTGACGAAGAATTTCTCGCGGGTACGCGTTACACCCACCTTGCTAACGAGATCAAAAAGCACACTGAGAGCAGCATCACGCGTTGCCTGTTCTTCAGGCGTTGTCGGCAATGGCTGGTTATCCCATTCTGGATCGCCTTCACCGACTGCCAGAAACAAAGTCATATTGAGAAGCGCTTGAGCAAGGACGGTGCGCCCGCCCTGTGTGAACACGGCCATTATTCTGATCCTGTTTGAACACGCGGCACCGGCGTGCCGAAGGGTTGATTGACGAACGGAGCGTTCTGGAAGCTGACGGTTGCGCGATTGCGGTAATCCACTTGGATTGCTGCTGTTGCCGCAAGTCTGGCCGATGGCTGCGAAACGGGAATTCGCACGGCAACGTTTCTCACCATGAGAATATGTTGGGTGCGCTCAACCACAACGCGCCCGCCTGTTGGCACGATGACGCGGTGCTTATGATTGACGCGAAGCGACAATACCGGCTCGCCCACTATACGCCGCACACCTGACCAATCATTCAGGAAAGCGTCACCGTTGAGCCTGTGCTTGTTCAACTGGAAGGCTCGCACATCCCAGCCGCTTGTCACGCGGGCAAACTCTGATCGTAGCGGCTTTGAAGCCTTCACCAGTTGCGTCATAGGCTTGACGAAATTGGTGTTCCTGACTTCAAACGGCAAATGAACCTGAAACCACCACCACTTACGCCTAGTTGCCGGAAACTCCTCAATGTCGCCATCGTGGTTGATCCAGCGTAATGCACGATGCAATGCGGCGGGTGTGCCGATCAGGCGTTGCCAGATTATGCCTTCCTGCAGAACGGTTCGAAGATCGGGCAAATAGTCGGCTATTTCATTCAATCCATATTCTGCAATCAGATAAGGCACTACGGAATCTGGTGGATTGAATTTAAAACCACGCAGCGCATCTGCGCCAGGCAGAAGCACCGGAAGATTATCGAGAGATTCGGAAAGTACCCGCTCCAACGATGTCGGCGCAGCATCGTCGCCGAGAAGATGCTGCTGCTCCATCAATAGTCCCGTCCTTTGTAATTGAGTTTGATATTGCCCAGCGAGATTGCCACACCGGGTGCAGCAATTTCAGACGCGGAGGGCGATAGAATATCGACGCGCTTCACGCCGGAAACGTGAAGTCGGGCTTCTAACCATGAAGGTTCGAGGTCAAAACCGATTTCGGATTCTGCAAGCCATGCTTGGCGTAATACTTCAGGAAGCACGTCAAGAATGCCGAACGCAGCGTCAGGTAGCAGCCAGATATCAGCCTCAACGTTGGTGCCAGTTGCGACGGCTGGCTGTATTATTAAGGTGTCGTTCAACAGTCTCACACGTTCGCTCATGATTTCGGCGGTTACCGCTTCAATCATGGCCGGATCTGGGATGCCGCCGTTCTCGCGTGAAAGAATGGCAACATGGATGATCGGCCAGAACTTTTCTCGATAAACCTTAGCGCTCCGAATTCTGACATCAGCGCGTCGAGCTGCTGCTTCGTACCAATAGGAACTGCCACCCGGAGATCGCCCTTTAATTTCGATTGCAATCCGCGACCGAAACGCTTCGTCGTCAGTTTCCCCAACAAGTCGGTAAGTGTCGTAAAACGCGGCGAGATGGTCCAGATCGCTGCGGAGGGCAAAAGCAAGCAGGTTTGCCTTAGCAGAGTCATTGATCGCAGAGCGCAGGCCGACCTCACGATATGAATCTGCAAGGTGAACTGTCTTGAGGATATCCGTTTCCAGATGACCAATATCGTAATCAATACCTGCGGCAACGAGAAGCTGCCGAAGGTTTTCCATGCGTTCTGCAAGTATCGTTTCGTAATAGAATGTCTTGATAACCTCGGGCGGGGGCAGGCTGGAAAAGTCGAAAGCGACCGTGCTCATAGCGATTTCACCACTACCTTTCCGGAATTGATCGAAAGCCCAAAAGAAACGATGCGCTCAACAGCCGTATCGCCAAGATGACCACGCGGTCGAAAGTCTGCAAGAATCTGAAAACCAGCGTGTCCCGTTCTGATTTCTTCGACGCTGCCCGTCACGATGACGCGGCGAACCTGAAAGCGCGGTTCCCAGAGATCAATTGCAGTTGCAATCAAAGATTGGAACGCGGCGAACAGATAAGGTGTCATTTTGCGACCAAGCAATTCGACAATGCCGGCACCAAATTCACGACGCATGATAAGCGAGCCGATGCGTCTCATAAGGATGACTTCGACACCCAGATAAGCAGATTCCAGATTGCTAACTGGTAATCCTGTATGACGACTAATCCCGACCATCTTGACTGCCTTCGCCGCCATCGGTGCGCTGCTTGGTGCTTGGTAATTCTATCCGACCATGATCAAGCTCATATCGAGCCTCAACATCCGATAAACTGACTTTGCGGGTTGATGGCACGCGAGCGCCATTCACCCAATCGACGCCGGGACGGACGCGATAGGTTTTCACGGTCATTTTTCAGCCCTTTAATTTGAAGGAGGATCGGTATCGTTTCTGCCACGCTCAATACCGCCGTGGACGTGCGTGTCGCCTATGTCAGTATCATTGTGTTTGACGTGTCCGTTTTTGAAATCGACATTGCCATCAACAACAAGGTCGCCCTTGATCGTTAGTTTGCCATCTTTCACGGTGGCGTCTACGCCGAACGCCCGGAACACATTTGCCAGAAGGTCACTACTTGGTGGCTGGCTTGCATCCGAAAACCCACCCCTAAGAAGAAGTCCCTGTCGCGGGTCACCATTCGGGTTAATCATTCCGACGATCTGCCCCAAGGATAGCGGCATCCACGTGCTGGAGTTACCACCTGACTCTGGGTGTGGGTACCAAGGTGACAAAAATGGCTGGCCATTTTCATCTTCACCAAACTTGATACGATAACCTTTTTTTGCGTCAACGGCTGCCACCGGGCCAACTTTGAGAGATTTGCCGAATGTGGTTTTCAGCATCTCAATGTCGATTTTCATACCGATAAGATCGCGGAGCATCATGGCACCTTTTGCGCGGGCGAAATCCCGTCAATTTGGATTGTTGCATCGGTCCATGCATGCATTTCGCGATCAACATCAGACGGATGCGGACCTAACCCAAGTGCCAGCAACTCCTGCGAAGTCATGCCGTGGGCCTGTTGCAGTCGTTCCCACGGCTCCCGCTCACCTGTGATGATTGCTTCGATAAATGTCGCCTTTTTTTGCAAACTTTCATCATTGCTGGCTTTCGCCATTGTGATGAAGCGAGAAAATGGCGTGTCCGGATCAAGAGATTTACGCGGCTCTGGATCGTCAATCAGATCGACTGTGATTTTAGTCTGATGGGCGGCGAGGCGAATGCCTTCACTGATATTGCCAACCCGACCTCGCTCAAGGGACACAGTTCTATAAATGAAACTTAGGAAAATCTGTCCCCATGTATTGTCAGGATCGGTTAATGCCTGCGCGATTTCACGCGAGATTAGATCAAGCGTGAATTCAAAATTGCCGTCTGTGTCTGGGATGCCTATTTCCGGCATCATAGCTGTACCATTCTGCGGGCTGGCCACCAACATCTTGGCAGTAACGCCGGTCTCAAACAGAAGCTCAGTCCTGCCATTCAATAGCAAAGCGCGAAGTTCGTTGTCTCCGACCTGCGCTTTTCCTGCATCTGTATAAACAGAGATGAAATAGCTATCGGAGTCGATCTCGATATTTCCGGCACCATCATTGTCGATGATGCCGATTTCGCTATCCAGAACATTATCCTGCGCGCGCGTTCGGCCTTTCAGAGCTTCGACGCCAGCAGCACGTAAAGCGATACGGGCAAGGCTCATAATCAGACATTCCCTGTTTTCCCGGCAGTAAATTCGCCAAGGGCTGCATAAAGACGACGATGAGAGCGTGGATCAACAAATTGAACTTCAAACATGGGCTGGCCTGACCGTGTGAATGCACAAACACGATAGCCCTTATAAAGAGCAATGATTGGATACCGTGCACGGTCAATCGCGATTGCTGCTTTGCCTGCTGCAAGTTTGATATTCCAGTCGCTATTGTTTCCACCATCTGGCTGCAATGAAGCCCGATCTTCGGTGCGCAGAACAGCTTCGATTTCAACAGGCGGTTGGCCTTCAATCGTCTTGCCGTTCTTGAGTGGGAAAATGCGGACAGACTCCGCAAATTCTGCATCTACCTCTTCGTAAAGGGCGTCCCGATGCTCTTCAAATGGAGACGGGCTCATTTCGTCTTTCCAGTCTCGCCTTCCATTTTCAGGGATTCCTGCTGCTGAACGGGTGGCTTCGTCGCTTCCGCTAGCTGTTGCGTGAGCGTCGCTACATTCTCGCGTTCCGCTTCCAGTTCCTTGCCAAATTTATCGCGTTCGCCAACAAGAACTTTATCTGCATCCTTCAGATCATTTTGAAGAGAGCCGATCTCACCGGAAAGCTTGACCTTGTCTGACTTCAGTTCAGAAATCTTTTTGCCGGCATCATCCAGACTGGCAGTCAGCCTGTCTTTCTCGGAAGTCAACAAAGCGATTTGCTTATTCAGCGCTTCCATCGCTTCCGCTTCCGAACTAGCTGCTTCGACATGCTTTGTCGCCAATTCCGCAGCAGCATTCTTTCGCTTTTCTGCCTCTACATAATCGTAGGCTATCCGGTCGGAGATCAGATGGTCTCCATAGACTTTAGGGACTTCGATTGGCTCATGAGGACGAACAGGCACATCCTCAGACTTTTCAAGTACCGCTGCAGGGATGATGCCGCCGCGCGGAAATGCAACGACTATATTGAGTTTCTTCGACATAGTTGAACCTCGTGCATGAACAATGCGGCCCGCTGCAATTGGCGCGGGCCGGTGTGCATGGTGCTGGTTAGAGAGTGATCTTGCGCAAAGCGCCAGGCTTCGTGCAAAGCGAGATCGGGTTCGACTGCACCTCGATATCGACACCTTTGTCGTTGCGCATTGGGATCTGTTTCATGTAGCGCGGCAAACCCTTGGTATTGACCGTCTCCATGTAATCAGCCGGAGCAAAACGAGTGATAAAAAGACCTGGCGCACCGATTGGAGTAACGCGGCCCTCATCGTGGTCGATATAAGCAGCCTTATTATTGGCTGTCGCACGCGAACCCGTTTTGTAGCGCTCGAAAACGAACTTGCCGATTGTGAACTTGTCAGGGATGGCTTCGCGAAGCTGCCCAGCCCCATTGGTAGCTAGGAAAGTTTCCCGAACGCGCTTATGCCCCCAAAGCTTGAGATGGAGATTTCGGCCAGTCCAAACATGAAAATGGTCATAGAAGCCATCAAGGTCATCTTCAATGGACCAGGCAACCTCTTTTTCCAAAATCTCATCAACCTTGGCGGCGTCGTTATTCAGATCAAGCGACACTGGAGCAGGGATGGCAATGCCGAACCGGTTGTAAAGGTCGTGCAGCACGCGCCCCGATTTCGAGGTTACGATTCCCTTGATCGCACCGACACGCTGATGTTCAAGGGTCATATCGAGATCGAGTAAGTGCCTGTCGGCTTTACTCATGACGCGATCAGTTACCTGTTCGACTTCGCTTTCAGTGCCAAAGGCGCGGACGTTCTGAACTTCGTCTGCTCTAATAGAGTCGTTCCGCTCGTAATGGTCCACATTAAACGGGATCAGATTGCGCTCTTCACCTGAAGCAGTTTCACCGGGGCCGCCGCGTTCGGTCGGCTCAACTAGGCTAAGCGAGCCGTCGCGTTCCTCGACCGAAACAATCGTTGTGGTGACGCCGTCTTCTTCGAACATACCGGAAGCGCCGATCTGACCCGGGCGGTAAGGTTGATTGTTGACGGTTGCGGTCAGCGTTTGCACCGAAAACGCGTCATCGTTGAAAATATCAAGTCCTGGCATATGGGGATCTCCTTAGCGGGCCTTGATATGTACGGCGCGCAACTGTTCTAGTTTTGCCGCCTGCTTGGCGGCGTCGTTGACGGAAGCATCAAAGATGAGCAGCCCGGTTTTTACCTCGGCATGAACGTTCAAAATGACGGCCTCGGCATCGCTGTCGGTTGCATCCACGCCGTAGCAAATGATGGCGGTTGCTTTTTCAGCGCCTTCTTTTCCTGCAACTACAGCAGCAGGTGAGGGGATGAAGCTGCCTTTTGCGGCTGTTAGTTCTCCCAACACGGTACCCGGCAAAATTTTGCCTGTGCCTGCCGGAATTTTTGCAACATCACGCGAGATATGTCCGTCGCCTTCATGCAGGATGAATTCGAGGGGGCGCGGACCCATAACTTTATTTTCCATGGGTGGTTTCTCCTACTTGGCCGCTTGACGGCGCGAGGCGTAAATCTCGCCGGTGTTGATCTTTGCGCTTGGTGTACCGGGCTTGCGCGGAGGCTGCGGTTGCGATTGACCAGAAGCGAGCAGCCGTCGGTGTTCATAATCCTGCGCTGGGTCAGGTTCGGGCTGGCCTCCGGCATCTGCTTTTGGAGCTACCGTCAATGCCGTGATGGCATCTTCTGCTGACATGGTGGTGTCGTAGGCAAAGTGGCCTGCAAGCTGCTCACGCCCCGATGCTTCGGGACTGGTCATGATCGCCTTGATCCGCTCTTTCGTTGCCTTCTCGGCATTGGCGGTTGCAGTAGCGATATCGACGGGAGGCTGTCCCGCCGGGTTTTTGTCAGTCATGTCGTCATCCTCTTGACTGGTTGGCGCGGCGGCGGGTGCAGCCGCGTGCATTTCATGGTCAAGGGACCATGAATTGTTTTTAGCCATCCGCTTAAGTCTGTCGGGCGCATTGGCATAAATGCGATAGTCGAAAGCGGAATATGCGACGGCTTTGATCTTCTCGGTTTCGGTCGCTAACCCTCGTGCAACAGCTTCATCACCCGTCAGCCAGATTTCCTTGCGCATGTCTGCGCGGATAGTATCGGGATCATCCCCGGTACGTTCGGCGTATATCTCCGCCATCAAGTCACCAAGCTTGTTGAGAAACCCTACCGCAGCTTCGTGATCATCGGCATTGCCGTAAGTGACTGATGCGGGATCATGGATCATCATCATGGAGCCGGTTCGCATGATGCGATCCTCACCGGCCATAGCAATCACGGAAGCTGCGGACCCTGCAAAAGCATCAACAACAACGGTCACTTTGCCTTTATGCCCCATCAGAGCGTTGTAGATCGCAACACCATCATAGACATAACCGCCAGCGGAATTAATGCGCACCGTAATATCTGTCTCGCGTCCAACTTCCGCGAGGGCTGCAAGCACATCTTGCGCTGTAAAGCCTTCATCCCAAAAGTTATCGCCGACGAACCCGTACAAAACGAGCTCGCCGTTCTGAAGAACGGGCATAGTGGAAACTCCTGTTAAATCAGCAGAAGCGCATGCGCTTTGCAAATCTGCGACGGGTGCCGCTTGTGATCATCTGGCATTCTGCTGAGAGACGCTCAATTTCTCGATCAAGCGCTGCAATATTGGCTTTGCCGTAGCGTACTTCGTCGTCTCCAAACCGCACGACTTCTGTTTGACCTCCGGCAACAATCTGGATGCGTAAACCGCGAAGCTTCTTCACGGCACTACATGGATCATCCAGATTGATTTCGGTTTTGCGGATTCTGACGTTGCTCATGCAGCCTTCTTTCCGCTCTTCGCTGGCTCCGGATCATCATCTGGAAGCGGTTGTTGGTACGGGCGTTCATATGGAGAGCGCATCCCAGCTAAGACGTAGCGATTATGCTCACGCTCCTGCTGTTCAAACAGTTCATCAGGATCGATGCCTTTCACTCCGCATTCCATCGCCACACTGGAAGTACCGTTGGAAATGCGCTCTGAAACAGCCCGCTCACTTTTGTAGTCATCAGCAGTTGGAGCTGCTGGCCCATACCAGAGCGCCCACGTGAATTTGTCTCGATTGGCTGCAAAGACTTCATAGCTGACTTTGAGCTTGATGCGCCCTTCACCAACTTCCTCATCCAGCCAATTTTCAAAAATCGCCTGTTTGAGCGGAGCCGCGAGACGTTCACGCCGGCGTAGTACGATTGGCCAGATGGTGGCGGTTTCCATCCGAACGGAGGAATAGGTCGCGTTTGAGTGGTCCATTGCATAACTGCTATATGTCACGCCGATGGCCCGGGCTGTTTCGCGATCAAGACTTGCTGCGAAGGGAAGATAACTGCCCCCCGGTGTCGAAGCCGTTCGGAATTGCAGATCTTCATCTGGGGCGAGATGCGAAACTGTCGGCGTGCCGTTTATGTTGATGGAAGATTTTTTTGCGCCTTCCATCTTTGCCTGAAAGAAGCTTGCGAAATCCTCGCGCAATTCTTCTTTCAGATCATCGTCGTCTATAGCTTCAATTGCCTCGAAAGCTTCGCGCGATGGCGCTTCACTTGTTAAAACCGCTGCAAAGACAGTTTGCAGAATTGCAGTTTGTAAGGTGGCTTCGTCCAGTGTCTCTTTCTGCGCGTGTTTGCGTAGTGCCGAAGCAAGAACAGAAATGCCCCGTACATCGGTCGCATCCACAGGGTCGAAAATGTGCAGAACAATGGGCCGGCCATCAGCATCTTTTGCCGGATAGCGGACTTTTTTTGTAAAGCCGCGCTCTTTTTCCTCAAACAAATAGCCAACAGGACGCCCGTTTTCATCGTGATAGACACCCTGAAACAGATTTTCTGTTTCGTTAGTGTCTTGCACCAGCTTGTTCGGAGGGATCATGCAAACTTTTAGACCAGAGGTGATCCCATATTTCCTACGCTCTGCGCGGCTCATATAGGTCATCATGCCGGTGATTTCACCGAAGGCCATGTTCCAACGCAGACCAATATCCACCATCTGCGGCACGGTAAACTTGCCGCGCGCGTCACACTCGGCAGGGTTCCAAGCCCACTTTTTCCAGCGCTTCTTGATTAAAGCAACCAGTTTTGCGGCCTCGTCACGATCATAGCCGAATTCCGCCAGATCGGGCTGCGGCTGCAGGATAAGTTCAACGCCAACAGTATCGGCAATGACCTGATCACTCGCACCTTTGAGCTTGCCTGAGTTCTGTATGAAATCCAGCGCATAAGCCGCAACGCGTGACCAGCTGCGCCGAATCTCATCCCGGCTATCGACAATAGAAACCTGACGGGAGGCGAGCGCTCCTGATTTTGTGTCCCGCAACATGCGAGCGACAGGGCGCATTGATGAGACAGACAGAGCCGTGCCAGAGCGCAGGGCGCGACCCAGCCCCTTGATACGTTCTACCAGATTCATCGATCTTTCCATTTCTCACGCCGGGCAGTTTTATCCCGGTGTTTTTTGGGTTTTTGCGGTTTGTCGAAAACACTCGTGTCGGCATGGCCGAACAAATCTTCCTCGGCTGGCACGCCATGAACCTTGACCAGCAGGTCGGCCCACCGCTCGGCGGTCAGGCGTAGTTTGCGTTCGAGGTGCCAGCCGAGCGCGAAGGCGTAAACGGTGGTGTCAAACCAGTCGTTTTTACGCCCCGCGATCTTTTTCCAGATGCGTCCCGCCTTGGACGGGATCAGCTTTCGCTTGCCGCGTGAAGGCTTGGAAAGAGCCTCTTCGTCAGGATCAACCAGACTTTCGGCAGTCAGCTCCTTAGCGAAATCTTCGTCGCAAAGGTCGTTGCCGATATGCAGAGTGTTGCGTGACCACTTCCCGCTTTCATCAGCACCCAGCACAAGATTAGCTAAGGCTCCGACAACAGCGGTTTTCACGTCGTAGAGGCCAACAGGATACAGAAGCACCTTCGCAATGATGCGGCGGTTCTTATCCTTGATGTCACGTTTGACCGGGCTGCCAAGCCAAGGTAGTCCCTGCGGCGCTCGTCCATCCAATGCATAGACATTAGGACGCGGTGCGCAGAAGCGATAAACGCGGTCGGTGGCGAAACCGGAGTCAACGCCCGAAAGGTCTATGCCTTTCGTCCCACAACCTGCAGTCGGGTATTCCCGCTCGAAGGCATTTGCGAGAGCAATCCACGGTTCGTCGGTCTGGTCTGGCGCACCCTCAAATATGTCACGGTCAATGACCTGATACTGGCCGTGGGGACCGAGTGCGATAGCCATCCATTTGATACCGTAGCCCTGAACGTCGGCGGTCGAGACGACGAGCCCAGCCCACGAGGGGATAACCTTTGAGGGCAGTAATTCTTTGCGCACTGCTTCCACGATTTTCTCGTGCTCGACTGCGATGCCGGCAGGGTCATATGGCAATGCCAAATCCTGCTGAAAGAACGTACGCATCTTCGTGATGTTGCCTTGAGCCGCTATCCAGCGCGCCCATATGTCGGCCCATCGTTCACGCGGTGCATACGCCGCCCACAAGTGCCAGGATGGTTGCCATTCTCTGCAACGACCCTCGCACGGGGCGCAGTGCCAGTGATCAATCTGATCTTCGGCTATCGCCAATGGTACGGGTGGTTCACCTTCACGAACCCGGCGCGCAATCCATTTTCCTTGCGGAAGCATCTCATGCTTATGACCATCAATGATCACTTCGTTGCAGGATATACAGCGGAAGTGAACGGGCAGGCCATTCTCAGGGTCAGTAGGCAACTGGTTATCAAACTCTAGTGCCTGATATGTCCGACAGTGCGGGCATGGCAAATAAAAGTAGCGCTGATCGCCAGCATTAAAGTCTTCTGAAATCGCACAACTTCCAGCGATGCCGGGTGTCGACCCTTGCCACTCCTTGGCCATGTCGCCGTGCATCTTCTGACGCGCACGAGCCTGATCGCGTGGACTTCCGCGACCGTCAACATCACTCAGATATCCGGTGATCTCATCCATGGCGAGATACTTGATCGACACCATCTGCAAGCCCTTAGAGGAACCTGCGTTGACTATCTGACAGAAACCGCCTGCGAAGCGCTTGAATGCCGTAGTTGATCCTTGCTCATCGCGACTGTTGACCGGGAGCACCTTATGTTTGATGCGCGGTGTTGCCTCAATCGTTGGATGTAGCTTGATACGATTGAACTTGGTCGCTTCTTCCAAAGTTGGAAGCACGATCATCATCGAACCGGGTGCCTGATCAACTATGAAGCAAAACCAGTTTTCTATTGCTGTCGATTTACCAAGCTGTGCAGCCCAACGTGCTGTGCAACGACGTGCAGGATGGTCGGGATGCAGGCAATCTTGTGGCTCGCGAAGGTAGGGCACGCGGTCGGTGCGAAAATCCCCCGGCCACGGTGAACCCGATTCCGGTGAAACTTTGCGGTATCGGTCTGCATGTTCCGATATGGACAGACTTTCAATCGGACGACTTGCAGCTTCCAGTCCGCGCAAGAGCACCATTTCACCACGCGGCAATTCTTTAAATTGCTCGTGTGGTTCTGGGGCGTTCATGGCAGATCGGTTTCCTCTTTCGTTTCATCGGCAAGGTCTGCCTCGTCGCGCTGACGCATGGCATCGATCCTTCCGAGGATAGATTGATTGAATACGTCCAACCCCTTGCGCATGAAGGCTTTCAGCACGATACGCGCAGATCGTTCATCAAAGCCGTATTTTACCGATGCGTTTGCAGCTTCTGTTTCAAGCGCACGCTCGAAAGCGCTCTGCATGAGGGCGACAGCATCACGACCCGCACGATCAACTTCCGATACTTTTGTGAGCGTCTTGCGCCGCTCGGCCAGATCCATCTCTCGCAATTCTGCATCGGCCTGCGCTTTTCTTGCAGCACCGTCGGACTGGCTGCCACTAAATCGCGGCGCAGGGCGGAATGCGCCCTGCGCCGCAGTCGTCCGCGCTATGGGAGGAGTCGCGCGGATACGAATATTCTCGCCACGGTGAGCAACAAGTGTGTTGAACTCAACCAGACGCGCCTTGCCTTCCTCGCGGATTTCTATCGCCTCGCCATGCTGTTTGATGTAGCGCGAGAGCGTTGAGCGTTCGACAAGATCACCCATTTCCGTCAGCCGTTGCGCGGCTTCCGATATCGAAATCCAATCGCCGTCTGACATGATGATCCGTTCAATGTTGTGTGCAGACACACGTGCAAGCACGTGTATGCGTGTATCGCTTTCAAAATGACCTACTGGTGAAATCCGGCAGTCGAGCACGCCCGTACAGTGGGTTTTAGAGGCATACGGTCCCTAAAAAGGGGGGTGGGGTCAGGTTAGGAGCTTTCGGATGACCGCCTCGACCCTCGGAGGCATAGTCACCGAAGCCTCATGTTCAAAGGCTTCCCGCGTCTCACCCCGGATCATTTCATCTGGAATGCGAACCTCGGAGCGGACTTGCGTGACGCGTCGGCTGGCAGCATTCCCTATTCGGCGATAGACGTGGCCATCTAAGTTCCAACTTTTCACATGGCGGTGCGGGAACAGACCACCCATGATGAATGTGCCGCCAAATATCTGGCGGTTTCCAAAAGGGATGGCAGAAACGCCGCGCCTAGTTTCACGGGCACTGAAATACTTTAACCTGACAAATCCACCGCGCGATTGCAGAGAATATAGGAGTTTACCCGGTTTTGCCGTATCAACGTTCTTTACTGCCCGAACGATTACCCGCCGCTGCAATCCTGTCTGTTTAGTCAGATTGCGTACAACACGGGTGCGCGACCTTCTACCGACTTGGTTCACAATACGCGGCAAGACTTTGGGGAACTCTGTGTTCAGCCGCTTGATGCCATTGGCATATTTGCGTAACCCTTCAAGATTCTCCCATCGGGCGTTCAGCATCGTTTTGAACTCCCCAAACAAAAACCCCGGTCGCGAGTGCGCCGGGGTTTCATCTAATCTTTTTTAGCCTCCAAGGTGTAAGTCAACTTTCCGCCGCAGGTCAACAAGCTTTTTCAAAATGTTGTGCGCTCACACCTTCAAAAGCCCGGAAAAGCTGGACGCCAAGCATGTCTTTTTCTTCAAGCCATGGTGTCGCCGAGAGCGCTGAATACGTCAAGCGATGCGAGGTCAGGCTTTTTGCGAGTGCTGATTCCAGCACAAGAAGCGCAGCAATCCAAATCTGATAATCTACCCGTCCGAGAATATCGGACAACGGTTCTGGCTGGAATTCGTATTTTACGTATGCGTCACGCTGTGGACGCTTGGCGCGGTGATTATAACCATCCACTTCGAGGGAATATTCCCGACCGAATGCATCTTTCGCAGTACGTCGCATAAACCATGCTGGCTTGCCGTTGCGCTCGATCATGGCTTGCTCAGGCTCTGGAGCATAAAAATCTGGCAAGCGACCAAGAATAGCGGTTGAGATCACGAGTGATACGATGGAAGCGCCGCGTTTGCTGGCAGGGCGCAGGCTGAAACGCTCAACTGCGCGGGAAATCGCATCGCGCGTCAGTTCGCCCTGCTCAGTCCAATCAATGACCGGGTTCCAGCCTTCAGGAAACATAACGTCATATTTCGCAAGCTGCGCCACCGCACGCCCAACCTCAAGTGCATCCTCATGTGGAGCACCTTGCTCAATCCAAGTGCCGGGATCGGCACGGTCGCGATCCACAAGCGTCATCAGTTCGGCATAGCCAAGAACTTTCCCCCATGATGAAGCTTCCAATTGCCGCCAAGCAGAATGAATGCTATCCAGCCCATCAGTGCCGCCACCTTTTGGCAGTTCGTGAACGAAAGCCCAGACGAGAAGTTCTTCAATCGTTACGGTTTTCATCGTTTACACCACTTTCGATAGTTCGCGATAGTTTGCGATAGTTTTGAAATCTTAAATTTTATAATTAATTCAAATAGTTGCGATAGTTGCGACAGTTTAAGCTCATCTATATATAAAGCTTTTCCCCGTACCCCCTTGTTTCCCTATAGTTATATAGGGAAAAACTGGTGCAAACTATCGCAAACCATTGAAATCATTTCATTTATTCCGATGATAAGACTATCGCAAAGTATCGCAAACTACTGCTAACTATCGCGATACTAAACATAGCAATATCAATGACTTGCGAGTTTTCAGGCGCAAGCGACAGTGCAAAGAGGGGTTGCGGGGCATGGATGTGCATTATCATAATTGGTGCCCCTCATAATCGGACGAGCCGCCTCTGTCGGGAGCTTTCGGCACATCTGAGAGACGAAAACCGAAGTAAGTTTTGATGCGTCCGTCCTCGCGCCGGTACTTCTTTTTCATGATCAGTCCGAACTTCGTCAGTGAGATCGGTCTGCCACCTTGGTCCACGGTATAGTCCACATAGGCCTGGTAGAAGTCGCGTGCAGTCACTTGGCCGTGTTCGTCAGGCTCAATGCACCGAGCGGCGAAGGCCGACGTGGGGTCCATTTCGTCGCGATATTCCTGAGTTTTCTCCTTCACCGAATCCGGGATAATCAGCCCCTCATTCAGAAAGATTTTCACCCCCTCTATGAGCCAGTTTAATATGCCGGAATACTCGGGCCTGAATTCCGACACGACCTCCTCGAACTCGCGCTGCTCCTCCGTTTTAAGCGTCACAGGCCAGTGCACAACGACCATACGTCGCCAGATGCCGTTATCCGTGCCTGTGATGCGCGGATAACCGTTCCCCGACATGTGGCCGGTAAAAATGGGTTTGAAGTCGAAATAGCCCTGAAAGAGGTCGCGGACAGTGAAGTCTTCGCCACCGGTCAAATCCTTGACCAGATTTTCACGCAAATCCTCGCCTTCAGGCAGTTCTTTCACACGCAAGAACCTACGCCCATAGAGCCGCGCCATATCTGGGGAAGCTGCACCACCAGAATTGCCTTCACCAATGAAGGATTCTGACGGCAGTGTGACCGCAATATCCCCGAATAGCCGACATAGGGTTTCCATGTAGACGGACTTACCGTTCGCACCAAAACCATAGTGAAAGAATAACTTTTGAACTGTCAAACCGACGAGACCAAGCCCGGAAGCAACCTGCACCATCCGCCGCACGTCATCGTTCGGGAGCATACGCTCAAGAAACGCGGTCCATTTCGGACAGGTGGCCTTCCTATCGTATGACACAGGCACAATTTGGGTCATTAGGTCTGTGCGTTTGTGCCCTTTGAAGGCTTCCACCTTGGCAATCTTCTTTTCAATATATTCTGGCACGTTATATCGAATATTCTCATCATCATCATATTCGGGGTTCCGCACCTTCTCCAATGATCGGGAGAAAACCAACGTATGATCCAGAAGCGCTACTTTGAGCGGATCGGCATTAAAATCATCAGGCCCACGCATCACATGCGGCGCGAGACAGGTCAGCATAGCTTCAAGCCGCGCCTTGTTTTTAGATGTTACGGCATGATCCATCCGTCGCTTTTTGCGCTTGCCTAAGTTTTCCTTGGCATTCATCGCGGCGGTCGCGAGTTTCTTTTCAAGCTGCGTCCGCTCATGCTCCTCTTTCTTCAATGCCTCTTTTGCAGCTTTCACCACCTCGAACTCATCGGGCGAATATTCAAGAAATTCTGTTTCCATGGCAATGCGTCCGCCAAGCTGCTGCGCCACTGCCAGCGAACGAGGGTCGCCCGTATCGATATCCCAATGGGTCCCGTCCCATATGGCATAGGTGGCCTTGCGCGCCTTGCTTTGCGCGAGCACCAACATATCTTCGCCGAAATGCCTTTGCAGGCGCTCTGCGTTGTCGGTGTCGGAGTGATCGAGCTTTGCGCAAGCCTTCACGACGCCACGATCTACGGAACGGTTGTCGCGCAATGTGGCTTGTGGCTCACCATCATCATTATGTGTGTGATTTGCATTATGACCGCCATCGGCAGTGGGGTTACGGGGTTCAAGTGCAGCAGCATCAGCTTGCCGCGTTGCCTCACTCAGGATAGCGCGCACAGCAGCCGGTATGTCTTTGATATTCTTGGTCACGCGGCACCTGCCATCATTTCAGAAAAATCAATCCCGGCTGGAGGCCAGGCAATCGCAACCCGCCGCCCTTCACGCATAATACGGGCTTTGGCGCGTACCATTGCGGCGGCGGTCATAATGCGTTCGGAATCCCCATCACCAAGCAACACCACATCGCGAACGTGCTCAGGCATCCAGAAAGCATCATCGTCAGCCTGATCAGCACGCGGTACCGGTCCTTGCACCATCACGGCACGTAATCGATCTTTGGCATCCGCTTTTTTCAATGTTGGATGCGCAAAGCGGGATGAGGGATCTGCAGGACCGGCAAGATTACCGAGATCACCGGCAGCAAAATAGAACGTGTCATCACGGAAGCCCTCTGCACGGCCAACCGCGGCCACATTTTCAATTCCTTCACCTCCAACCCAACGAAGAGCGTCTGGTGATCCAGCAATCGGTATCAAGCCGCCCTTCTTGGAGCCGCGCATTTTTTTGGATGGAAGAAACTCGCCGGATTCTTGATCAACAATTTCCGGGCGGCATTTTGGGCGATTGTTGAGATCAATCCAAGTGATGTGGCAACCAATGACAGTGAGGTCGGAAGCAACAAAAGGGGCGACCATAGCCGGGCCTTCATGGATTACCTCGTCACCACGCCAGTAAGGTACAGACGGCGCTATCCGCAACCATGTCGCCTGTGGCACACCCGCGCCACGTGTCGTAAGATAAAAGCGACCATCTGGCTGAGAGGCTGAAACTAAGTCAGTAGCACGGCTATAAATGCCACGAGCTTTGTTCCGTTCTTTTTCACGGTAATCCGCCTGCTGTTCATTCTGTCTGGCCTGCAATTCCTCATTGCGGCGGCGCTGTGCTTCTAGCCTCGCCAGTCGTTCCTCGCGATCACTATCGCTTTCACGCTCGCCACCTTCTGGAATTGGCTCTCCCGTTAGTATTGAGCAGGCCTCAAGCAGTCCATCACGGCTGCGAGTGTTGAGACCGTGAATATGTGCAGTCATACCGATTGCATCATTGCCGCCGATACCACCCTGACGGCAGTTCCATTTTCCCTTTTGAGTATTGAACGCAAAAGTATCGCGCCCACCGCAAGCAGGACAGGGTTGCGGGTGTTCGTTGCCGCTTGCGCGGAATTTGAGGCCAAGGCGCTGCGCACCGTCTGCAATAGAAATTGCACGAGCATTTTCGACGAATAGCTCAAGAGTGGGATTCATGATTATGCTCCCTCTAACATTTCAATCCGCCTTCCGATCCAGCGCATACAGTTGATAGCCATGGAGTTGCCGAGGGCTTTGTAACGCGGTCCGTCAGCGGCCACTTTCTTGCCGACAGGGATATTCGTGTAACCATCCGGGAAACCCTGCAGGCGCTCGCACTCTGTTGGCGTGAGGCGACGGACTGCCAAACCTGATTGCACTGCAACCTGTCCACCCGCGTTCTGGTTTCCGGCGCGGCTATTCACTGCCCTTAAAGTTGGGCTGATTTCACCAACTCCGAAACCGCTTTGACCTGATGCTTTGCTGTCAAAAGCTATCGGGAGGAAATGACCAGCTGCGGCGCCTTCTGGCCGACCGCCTGCGCCGCCTGTGAAGCTGTCTTTGCAGATTGCACCGGCGACAATAGGAGCCTCATGATTACAATTAAGCGTTGGCGCGCAGTTAAAACTGATCTCGGCTCCACTTTGACCTGTGGCCATCGAAGTGATGTCGCGATCTAATCCAAAAGCCACTGCTGGTAATGGTCTGCCACCACCGGATGGCGAGCCTTTCAGCAGCGGGCCTGTTGCCTCGTCGGGTCCGTGCGCGTTGTTTTCGTAATCTATTCCACCGATGAGGCTACGGCATTCAGCGCGCTGCGCAGTTGCACGGGAAGCGTTTTCCCCCGGTTCTCTGCTCGGCGCAGAATTCCCTGACATGCCTTCGCGCTCAAATAATACCGCAGCGGCACGTCTCCAATCTCCAAGATATCCGACAATGAACACACGCCTTCGTCTTTGAGGGACTGCCCGTCCATACCCGTCCACTCGGACATACTGAGCGTCAAGCACTCTCCAGGCCGCATGATACCCGCATTCTTCCAGCCCTCGGATAAAGGTTCCAAAGTCCCTTCCTCCGTTGGAAGACAGGACGCCGGGGACGTTCTCCCAAACCAGCCAGCGGGGCTGATAGCGTCGAGCGATGGCAAGATAGGTGAGCATGAGGTTGCCGCGTGGGTCAGCAAGTCCTTGACGAAGTCCAGCGACCGAGAAGGATTGGCAGGGCGTTCCGCCGACAAGAAGGTCAATTGCATAGTCTGGCCATTCCTTGAATTTGGTCATGTCGCCAAGGTTAGGGACACCATTTGCCGTCAGTTTTTCACCCGGCATGTTTGCACCGTAGTGGTGAGCGAGAACCTGTGAGGGAAAGCGTTCGATCTCAGAAAAAAAAGCAGGAGACCAGCCGAGCGGATGCCATGCCTGTGTCGCAGCTTCGATACCGGAACAAAGGGAACCGTAATGTATCATTCGCAGTCCACCATGCGGTCTGCACGTCCATCGGGCAGCCTGATCTGCGCTGGCGATGTGGTAAGATGTCTGCGAATAGAGCGTTCGCTAAATCCGGAAGCTTCACGCATTTGCTTTCGCGTAAGACCCATCTCACGCAACAGGGCCAAACCCTCGATAATAGTTGCGGGGTGCAAATCAGTTCTGAAGCTTGCCGGTGTTATGCTTCCCGGCTGGCCAAAAGTTTTCATGGATAAGCCTCTCGTCTGGTGGCGAGTTCATTGCGGTCAAAAAAGCTGTGAGGGCGCTCAAGCCATTGGCAAAGCGCATGCGTAGATTCTGGGCCGATGCGCTTTCCACTGATCACGCGACGCACATCATCTGAAGGGATGGCGCAGATACGTGCTACATCGCTTTCCCTCATGCGTGAGCAAATGCGCTTGCGATCCACATACATCCCGAGAATGGTGAAATCGGTTAGAGTGGACGCGCTCATTCAGCCACACTCCCGCCAAACAACTCACCTTGTCTGGCATCCTTGCGATCCAGCATACGGAGGACCGTTTCACCAACATGCTGGCGATCCCATATGAACCACCCATTGAGCATGGGTGGTGCGCCCTGACCGGTAAAATCAATCTTCCAGCGCATCAGGTACACACGAGATGGGGGGAACTCAGTCCAAAAACCGCCCAATCCACCCGCGCCCGGCCATGACCAGTTGAGCAACAGCGCCATATATTCTACGCCAAGCGTGTCCAGTGCGTGGTAGAGCCAGCGGGCTTTACCCTTGCCTAATGCATGGATAGCTGGTGTGCCCCAGCCACAATCGATGAAGGGTGGGTTAGTGAATATCGCCGGAGCCGGAGCAGATGCGTAATCATAAAAATCACGGATCTCAGCACCGCAGCCACGATCAATAACATCAGATGCGTAAACATCCAGACCAACCGTGCGCAGTTCACGTACCATTGCACCATTGCCAGCTGCAGGCTCCCATATGCTGTCAAAGTCGCGCAAACGCGCTAATTCGGCATGTATTAATGCGCGGGTTGGCTCTGGCGGGGTAGGATAGAATTCGTTCTTTTCCCGCTCCCGCTTATCAGATTTCACAATCTGGCCATCAAGCAGCACCGGAGAAACTTTTGCTTTTTTACCCATAGCGCGGAATAAACCGCTGGCGGATACCGTCATCGTGACACCGCCCACCAAAGCATGAATGCGTACATTCCGCCGATAGTGCCACCCGCGCAGACTGACGACAGAAGTATAAACAAACGTGTGAATTCACGATGCGGGCGCGGCTGGCGAATTACCATCATTCATCACCTACAATGCGCAGGCTAGGATCGCCGCGCTTTGCATTGGCCATCTGATGGGAAATGCTGCTGCGCAAATCGGTAACCGAACGCTCAAGGTTTGAACTCACACGGTCCATTTGTGTGGCTTCCGCATGCGTGACCTTGCCATCTGCGAAAGCTTGCGCGCTGACGCTCATCAACTCACTGGCATTACGCATGACGCTGGAATGCGCAGCCAGCAAGTTGCCGGTTGCGCGTACATCATCATCCGGATCAGCAAGCCGCCGCCCATTGAGCGCTGCCATGGCTGTTGTCACGACCGGCACACCGCATTCACGTTCCAGCATATAGACAGCGTTGAGCGGCATCAGGTCTGTATCAGTGGTGTTGTTCCACCTGCCGACCTGACTTTTTGAGATGCTGGTGATTTCGGAAACGCGTTCAATCCCGCCGCAGTATTTTATCAGATCACGCTGTGCGGACTTAATCCGCAAAAACCATGCCTCGTTTGCAAGTGCCATAGTGAAGTCCTCAAAAGACAAAGCTTTCCCGTGGCGGGAAAATCCGCAGTTTTTTCCCGTTTTGGGAAAGGTTTTTGAATGTCAGATTGTCAGGGTCGGAGCGCTAAGGCGGACTAACCACCTTGGTGCTTCGGAATGGTCGGGCAGACAATTGCAACAAGGGGGCTAAGTGCCGATGCCAATACCGAATGTGGAAACGTCGCTTGTCATGGAGCGGATCAAAAGCGAGGCGTTGGCCAAGGCCTTTGAGGAGCTTGCCGTATTGCTTGCTGGCAGGATCGACCACGGTCACTACCGGGCACTGAATTCGCGCCTTGTTGAGATCGTCGAGCGCATGCCAGTCGTCCCATTGAAATATGCGGCGGGCGTGCAAATTGGAGCGCTCGATCAAGAGCTGGTCAAGCAAAACGCGGTAAGCATCACAATCAACGCGATTGACGACGCGTTCAAGGCGGCGCGCAAGCGTTTGCACCGATAAACGGCATGAGGTCGCATAAAATGACAAATCATCATGGCGCGCAGCTTCACGTTCGAGCTTCCGAATTTCACGCTCAACAAGCAAACGCAACCGGCGAATGCGAACACGACACAAATCGCGCCGGGAATGCCCATAGAACAGCGCGCAATAGGCATCATCCAGATGGCGGAAAATACTCATGCTGACACCGTTTTAGCTGGCCCAGATCCATAAACATCCGGGCGCAATAAATGCCTTGAGACGCCGGTCAACTCCTCAACCTTAAGCGCCCGCTTTGGCGGGACCACATCCCATTGCAATACTGCAGACGGGCTTAATCCGAGATGACGCGCCAGCAAACTGGCACTGCCAAGTTTGTCAATTGCAAGCTTTAGAGCTGCGTTTGGGGTGATGTTCGTTTCCATAGCCGGATATAAGCATAACTTGAAAATCAATGCAAGCAACTCTTAAGTGGACGAGGACCATGTTTAAGCTTCACATGCGCGACATGAGCAGAAATGAATTGGCTATCAAAGTTGGCACTGCAATCCGCGTTGCTCGCAAGCAGCGGGGGATGGTTATGCGCCAAATTGCGGAGCACCTGAACACAAAGACAGCAGCGGTTGGCAATTGGGAGATCGGCAAGAATCTCCCTTCCACAGAGAACCTGATAAAGGTAGCGAATCTGCTGCGGGTTGATGCAGCCGCGCTTGGACAGGGCAATGTTATCTACTTAGGTGACGAGCCAGTGAATGACGCTGAAGTCATTTCTGATCTGCATGAGCTTGTTAAAGGCCCGCTAGATGTAGAAATCAGGGGTGTTGCGGTAGGGGGAGATGACGGCGATTTCTCCCTGAATGGTGAAATCGCAGGATATGTTCGCCGCCCTCCAGGCATTTCAGGCATCCGCAAGGTTTTCGCACTGCACGTATTAAGTGACAGTATGTGGCCACGTTATGAGCAAGGGGAGCTTGTTTATTGTGGCGGCAGGGATGCTATACCAGGCGATGACGTTGTCATCGAGATGTTTCCCAAGCAAGAAGGAGACTTGGGGCACGCATATATTAAGCGCCTCGTTAAGCGCTCAAAAACTGAGATTGTCTGCTTACAGTTCAATCCGCAAAAAGAAATATCGTTCGATCCTTATGAGATCAAAAATATGTGGCGTGTCATCCCGCTGCGCGAGCTGCTTGGATATTAAGCCGTGATGCGTTTGCACGCTCACGGTCTAATTCCGTCTTAAATGCAGCGCTGATAATAACATTTTTCCCAGATTCTCCCTCTGAACGGCATGAAGAGCAGAATAGCTTTTGGCCAAGTTCATTGAGCGTCGTCGTATATTTAAAGCCGAATGTGTAAAACTCGTCTGGCTTTCGCCAGCGCACATGCCCGCAATCTCCACACTCAATTGAGATCGAAATTGTCTGCCCAATTGTTGGTTCTTTCGGAAACATAGCACCCCCATACGCCACTCTGTTCTATATTCGTTCCCTATAAATAATCCAATCCTTATGAATGTCGAATCGTATTTTTGATTTTCACAGCTTAACTCTGCTTGTATTAAAATATAAGTTATGCTTATATCCGCTTACAACATTCAAGTTGGAGGCGAATATGAATCTCCCTTTAAGTCATTCTCAAACAGTTCAACCGTTCGCAACACGGTATGGTTATCCATTGCGCGGTGATAATCCACGCGCCGCTGAGACAACCCCACATTTGCGCGCCATAGAAATGGCAAGGACGATGCAAGACATTGCGGCATCAAATGGCTCCGCATGCTTCCTTGACCTAACCAGAGCGGGATTCACCGCTTCCGAAATTCTGGAGTTTGGTACTCAAGCACAAAATCTCGCGGCTCAATGGAAGTCCGAAAGCCGTAAATCGGCTTATGACAATATTGAAGACATGGCCATGAAGGTGCGCGAGCCTTTGCCTAATCGCCCGCCAATGACTGAGAATTTCCTGACATCATCTGCTTTCTTTGAGGCATGGGGCCGCTACTGTGCTGGTCGGGGCGCACTTATGCTTGACCCTTGGGCGGCACAGCGCGAGCGTTGCATCGTCCATCTCGGGCTGTTTCTCAATATGCTGCCACTCTTACCAACTGAGCGCGGTCGACTCCTGCAAGCTGCTGAAAAGACGCTGCCAAAGATTGCGGTCACTCATGCGAGGGCGATGTCATGAGCACTCTTGGCATACGCGATCAGGAGCAAGCATCCTACGACGCCAGCGAACCAGCGCAACGGGGCAGTCGTGCAGTAATGTCATTTCGCCCGGATGGCAGCCTTATGAATCTTGCTCAGCCAACTCTGGCTGATGTTCACTGGCAAACGTTGGGAAATGCTCTCTCAAAGATTGCTCGGTTCAACGGCATTTATTGTGGGCTGGCATATTCAGTGGCACAGCATAGCGTTATGGGCGCTGATGCTTTGATGAATGAAACTGGCGACCCTGTATTGTCAGGCTACTTCCTGCTGCATGATGCCCATGAAGCATGGATTGGCGATCAGTCACGTCCTACGACCGAACTACTGGCTGACGCTCTTTACCGTATGCATGACATTCCCTCACATTGGGTACGCAACGCTGTCGATGCGATCAAAGCCAAACTTGATCAACCCATTTTTGCTAAAGCTGGCCTGTCATCTGTTTTGCCGCAAGCTGTGGGCGACATGGATGAACGTATGCTGCGCGCTGAGACGCTCGCACTGTTCGGCAGTGTTGGTTATCGCAATCTGGCAGGTCGCGAATTGCCAATGCCAAAACTTACCGGCGCTATTAAGCCATGGGGCGCGCTTAAGGCCGAGGAACAATGGCTCGACCGTCTTAAACGTTATCTTGGTATCGATTGGAGAGCATCATGAGCCTCAATCGACACGAAATGATTGGTCGCCTTGGGGCAGACCCGGAAGTGCGCAGAGCGAATAATGGCGACACGATTGTCAGCATGCGCATCGTCACGTCCGATACATGGCGGGACAGAGACACCGGCGAGAAGAAAGAAAAATCCGAGTGGCATACAGTCGTGATTTTCAATCAGAACATAGCCAAGACGGCAGAGCAATATCTGAAAAAAGGCAATATCGTTTTCATCTCTGGCAAAGTCCGCACACGCAAGTGGGAAGATCAGAACGGTAACACCCGATATTCGACCGAAACCGTTCTGGAATCCTTTGGTGGTGAACTTCAACTGTTACCGCAGGGCAATGGCAGTGGTCGTGGCACCCCAAGCCCAGACGATTACGGCGATACTAGAACGCGCGACCAGTCAAACAACACCCAATCGCCGGGAAACTACGCCAATCAGAGCGGCGGCGGTTTTGCTCGTGATCTCGATGACGAGATTCCTTTCGCACCTGAATGGCGCGGATAAGGCACTTCTAACCTTCATAAAACAGCAGCAGAGGAAGCCATGCAGCGCATACGTGACTCTAATACCATCATCAGCATTCTTGAAAATGGCGAGGTCGTTCCTCGTATGTCAAAGGAATTGCTGGAAACATTTCTCGCCTTGAAAGAACACACAGGCGACCGCCCGAAGGTTAAGGCCAAGGGATCAGTTAGTCTCAAGCTGAATATCGAAGTTGTAGACGGGACAGTCACCATCGAAGCCGAGATTGCTTCAAAGCGTCCTAAGCCCGTTCATGGTTCTTCGCATTTCTGGATGCTCGAAGACGGAAGCCTTTCGACACAACACCCAAAACAAATCGACATGTTCGGCGGTCCACGCGAGGCCACCCGAAACACGTCCGAAGCATTCACTGCTTAATTAGCACCATTAATAGGATTTAAAATGTCTGAGACCCCTATTTCAACAAATGCCGTCCACAACCTGGCAATTGATATTACAGCTGCTGCAGAACTTGGCGCGCAGGCAAGCGGCGCTGAACTGGTTAAAATCGAAACCACAGAGTCAATGATTGGCCTCCCAAAGGAAGTGCCAGCTCTACTAACACGAGGCAGCGCGCCGTCAATTTCGAGCGTTGATCACATTCTCGAAAAATATCGGGTGTTTCCTAGTCGTAAGCGCGGCACGGCGCACGTTCAGACATTGGATGCACTGATTGATTTAACCAACCGCCACAAGACCGACGATTCAGCAATTTTTGCTAATCTCGACTGGACGAAACCAAGCCTCACGTCTGTAATTGATTATCATCGCAATGCGTCAGGCGGTGATGCCGATAATTGTCAGCATCGCATCCACTACGAGTTCCCATTGTCTGACGATTGGAAACTCTGGATTAAAAATGACGGTGAAGTCATGGGGCAGCAGGATTTTGCCCTTTTCTTGGAAGATCGGATTCCCGATCTTGCCTCACCGACCGAAGGTGAAATAGCCACTATTGAGCGTGATTTTAATACAACCGTGGCGCTCCCCTCTCAGCTGGTAAATTTGTCTCGTAAAATGCAGGTCAATGTATCTTCGCAAGTGAAGACAGAGACAAAACTTCAATCAGGTGAAGGGCAGATTCAGTGGGAAGAAACACATACCGGCGCTGATGGGCAACCGGTCAAAGTGCCGGGCATATTCATTCTGTCTATTGCCCCGTTCTTCATGAGCGAAAAAGTGCGCATCCCGGTGCGCCTACGTTACCGTATGAGCAACCAGAAAGTTGTCTGGTTCTATAATATTTATCGTCCAGATCTGGTCATTACACAGCAAGTTGAATCTGACTTGCTGACGCTTACAAAGCAGACTGAATTGCCTTCATTCGCTGGAAAGCCGGAGGCTAACTGATGCCGGCAACCAGTTTTACAATAGCGCGGGGAGCATTGCTCCCCGCCTTGAAGGCGGTCAATCGCGCCGTAGAAAAGCGCAACACCATCCCCATCCTTGGCAATCTTCTTATCAGCGCTGAGAATGACCATCTGTGTGTAACAGGCACAAATCTTGATCTTGAAGTGCGCGCGACGGCGGAAGCTCCGGGCATTGGTGTAATCACGCCATTTACGATGCCGTCAGCACTGCTGCATGATGCAGTGAACAAGTTTGCGGATGGCGTGGATGTGAAATTTGATGGCAACGATGCGCATGTAAACGTTTCATCCGCGCGTTCAAAATTCCGTCTGCAGGTGTTACCGGCGTCAGACTTTCCCGAAATGTCATCGGGCGAATTTAGCCATCACTTTGCGCTGAAAGGCGCAGACATAATCGATGCTGTTTCAAAGGTCGCCTTTGCCATTTCTACAGAGGAAACCCGATATTACCTTAATGGGATTTTCCTTCACCGGACTGATGATCATCTGGCGTTTGTCGCAACCGATGGCCATCGCTTGGCACTGGTTAAGCTTGCCCCACCAGAAGGCAGTGACGAGATCCCCGGCATCATCATCCCGCGCGCAACCGTTGGTTTGTTGAGGCACCTTGTGAGCGCTGAGGGTGACGTATCTGTCAGCCTGTCCGCAAGCAAAATCCGTTTTGAACTGGCCGATGGCGTTGTGCTTACTTCCAAACTGATTGATGGGAACTACCCGGACTATATCCGCGTCATTCCTACCAGCAACGATAAGGCATACACGGTTGAACGTGAGGCGCTCTCAGCTGCTCTTGGGCGCGTTATGACCCTTTCATCAGAGCGCGGGCGAGCTGTGAAGTTCAGTTTCTCGTCGGGCGAACTGCGGCTGGAAACAAACAATCCGGATAATGGCACCGCGCAGGACAGCATCAACATATCCACCGGTGCGCCTGATGAGCTCGAAATCGGCTTTAACGGTCGTTATTGCCTCGACATATTGGAAGCCATCGATGCCAAGGAACTGACGTTCGAACTCGAACAGCCCGGATCACCCTGTAAAATTTCAACCAAAGACGCACCAGTCAGCGGCGAGAAGCCCGTGTTCGTGCTGATGCCTATGCGGGTGTGAGGTGAATTATGAGAAGGCCGGTTGCATTCAAACAAGCGGACGTAACTCGTGCAATAAAGGGCGCGATAGCTGCTGGATTAAAAGTTACACGCGCAGAGGTGGATCAAAGCGGCAAGATTATCGTCTTGGCTGGCGAAGAGAAGCCTACACCCGCAAACGCGCTTGATAAATGGCTCACAGAAAATGCGAATTAATATGAAAGGAATTCATCGGGTTAAAAAGAAGCTTTCCGACGGTACGACGGCTTATTACTATTATGCATGGCGTAATGGCCCCCGCATCAAGGGGCAGCCTGGCAGCGATGAATTCACTCAGTCTTATTACGAATTGGTTTCGGCTAAGAAAAAGCCGGATTCTACAATGCTGCAATCTGTTCTGAATGAATTTCAAGACACGACTATATGGGCTGATCTTGCTCCACGCACACAGCAGGATTACATCAAACAGATCAAAGTCATTGAGAAAAAGTTCGGCAGTTTTCCCATTAACGGGCTGGCTGACATTCGCACCAAAGCCGTCCTCATGAAATGGCGAGACGAGTTGGCCAAGAAATCGCGCCGGCAGGCAGATTATGCATGGCAGGTACTCGCCCGAATCCTATCGTGGGCGCTGCCATTGGGGAAGGTGCCTGCCAATCCATGTGAAAAGGGCGGTCGTGTCTATCGTGGAAATAGATCCGAGAATGTGTGGGCAAGTGATGATGAAAGTGCCTTCATGGCTTTGGCACCTGCGCACCTTCATCTTGCACTGCAACTGGCATTATGGACAGGGCAGCGTCAAGGCGATTTGCTGCGCCTGGAATGGCCTGCTTATGACGGGACCAAAATTAGACTGAAGCAGTCTAAAACTGGCGCACGAGTGGTCATCCCTGTTGGGGCACCCCTCAAGATTATGCTTGATGCAATCGAGAATCGCACAGGAACTATATTGAAAAATTTGGACGGGGAGGCGTGGACGAGTGACGGATTTAGAACGTCGTGGCGCAAGGCAAGAATCAAATCTGGCGTATCCGGTTTAACTTTCAACGACCTTCGTGGGACTGCAGTGACGCGTCTGGCTTTGGCTGAATGTACGGAGGCGGAAATCGCTACCATTACAGGTCACAGCCTGCGTGATGTGCGATCAATCCTTGATGCACACTACCTAAATCGCGATCCTAAATTGGCTGAATCAGCCATTCGAAAACTTGAAAACAAACAGAAGTCTGTAAACTGAGGTGTAAACCGCTCTATGCAGGTCTAATCTAATAAGGCGAATTATGTAATGAAATCAGATGGCTGGGGAACCTGGATTCGAACCAGGACTAACGGAGTCAGAGTCCGTGGGTCTACCGTTAACCTATTCCCCAGCAGGATCACGTATCAGTGTTATTTCTGAGGCGTGATTTCGACGGAAGCTGTTGCTTCGTTCGTCGGTGGCCACCATCTAGCGAACTCAAACGATGAGCGCAAGCCCTTCTTTTAAAAAATGTGGCAAATTCTGCTATTTCTTTCTTGCGCCCGGAAAGTATTGGCTTTGCATCGCAAATTGCCAAGTGCGCGCATAAAAAAAGCCCGGCAGCAGAGGTGCGGCCGGGCAAGGAGCAGGCTGGCCGAGAGGGGACCCGGCCTGTGAAGGTGGCGCCTGCCAGATGTCAATCAACAGATGTGGCGGGTCGCCTCCACGCGCAAGCGTGCATCTGCAAGGGCGGCCAGAACGCGCGTCGGATCTTCCGCGCTGCGTTTGTGAACAGCCGTGTAGAGGTCTCCACTCTGAAGCCCGATATCCTTGAGCAAGTAACTATCGAGTTCATTGAGATGAAGCACATGGCGCCGGTTTCGGAATAGCGTCCAGCGACGCATAACCGACGTAAACACGGATTTTACCACTTGCTTGAGCACGGAGGTCAGTGTGCTCGAAGCCGGTAAATGTGTCATGGTGGTCTTGCTTATCGCTGTCATTGCCGCTCTCCTTTAAGCGCGCTTCGTCAAATTGTTTCTATCGTCAGGTCATTCGCTTTCGCGTCTCCATTCTCTGCGACACCGGCTTTATCCAATAATGGAATTGATTGTTCCAACGAATGTTTTTAATGTAACAGTTCAATAATAGTGATGGATGGTTTTGATGAGTGCGCCTTTGGATCTGGACCAGTTGCAGACCTTCATTGCCATTGCCGATACAGGTAGTTTCACCAAAGCGGCGGACGCTGTTTTTAAAACACAATCTGCGGTTTCCATGCAGATGCGCCGCCTTGAGGAACGTATCGGAAAGTCACTCTTTGAACGTGATGGACGCATCAACCGCCTGACCGAAGACGGCGAAAGGCTGCTGCTTTATGCGCGCCGCATGTTGTTGCTGAATGGCGAAACCATCGCGGCCTTTGATGATACGCAACTGGAAGGCCATGTGCGTATCGGCACGCCCGACGATTATGCAGATCGGTTTCTGCCTGAAATCATGGCACGTTTTGCGCGGTCTAACCCGCGTGTCGAACTTTCGGTTGTTTGCGAGCCGACAGTTAATCTCGATGAAATGATCCGTCGTGGAACGCTCGATATTGCTCTTGTGACGCAGTGCGATGATAAGCGCCGCTCTGAAGTTGTGCGCACCGAGCCGCTTTTGTGGGTGACGTCGGCCAATCACGCGGTACATGAAGAAGCGGTGCTTCCGCTCGCTGTCGGACGACCGACTTGCATCTGGCGCCATGCAGCGATCGATGTTCTGGAACAGGTAGAACGCGATTACAGGATTATTATTACGAGCTGGTCTGCGACTGTTTTGGCAGCAGCCGTTCTTTCGGGGCTTGCGGTTTCGGTGTTGCCGGAGTGCGCGCTACGGCCTGGAATGCGTGTTTTGGGCGAGGCTGACGGATTTGGCGCATTGCCGGAATTTGGCATTGGCATCATGCGTGGACATACCAAGCAGAACGCGATTGTTGACGCGCTGGCGCAGCATATCATTGAAAGTCTTGATAATATTTCATCGCCGGCACCGGCTGCACTTGCTTCGGCTGAAATTTCAGCCTTTCCGTCCATTCGGACGCGGCGCGTGCGCAGCAACGAATTGTTGCCTGGCTGGTGATGGTGCATAAGATACAGGGTGACGTCTTGACCAGTTGACCGGAGGGGGTCGCTGGGTGCCTATGATGGGATGAGCATGGGTTCCGATTCTATACCAAGCGGTACCGCTTCAAATGTAGCGGAATACAGCGTTTCCGAGATTTCCGGCGCTTTGAAGCGTACGGTCGAGGATAGGTTTTCGCATGTGCGCGTGCGCGGCGAGATTTCCGGCTATCGTGGTCCGCATTCGTCGGGGCATGCCTATTTTGCATTGAAGGATGACCGGTCGCGGCTTGAGGCTGTGATTTGGCGTGGATCGATGGGGCGTTTACGCTTCCGCCCTGAAGAGGGGATGGAAGTCATTGCCACTGGCAAACTGACGACTTATCCGGGCTCTTCCAAATATCAAATCGTCATCGAACAGATGGAGCCTGCGGGCGCTGGCGCGCTGATGGCGCTGCTTGAAGAGCGCAAGCGCAGGTTGGCCGCTGAAGGCCTGTTTGATCCGGCGGCCAAGCAACTATTGCCTTTCATGCCGCGGGTTATTGGTGTTGTCACATCGCCAACAGGGGCGGTAATCCGCGATATTATTCACCGCATTTCGGATCGTTATCCGCTGCATGTGATTGTCTGGCCGGTGCGTGTGCAGGGCGAGACAAGCGGAGCGGAATTGGCTGCAGCGGTGGAAGGTTTCAACGCGCTGACTGATGACGGCGCGATTACTCGTCCCGATGTGTTGATTGTGGCGCGTGGCGGGGGCAGTCTTGAAGACCTCTGGGGCTTCAATGATGAGATTGTCGTGCGGGCTGTTGCGGCTTCGCATATTCCGGTGATTTCGGCTGTCGGCCATGAAACGGATTGGACGCTGATTGATCTGGCTGCCGATGTGCGCGCGCCAACGCCGACTGGTGCGGCTGAAATGGCTGTGCCGGTCAAAGCCGATCTGGTTGCAACTGTTGCAACGCAATCGGCGCGTCTGGCGTCTGCCATGTCGCGGTTTATTGACCTGAAGCGTCAGGCGCATCGTGCGGCGAGCCGGGCATTGCCTTCGGCCGATCAGTTGCTGGCATTGCCACGGCGCCGTTTTGATGAAGCCGCTTCGCGGCTAACGCGGGCCTTGTTTGTGAATACACAAAAGAAGCGTGTTCATTTTGAGGGTCGCGCACGTCAGTTGTCGCCGCGCTTGCTGCAACGTGGGTTCGAGGAACAGAAGCGTCACATGAAGCTGCTCGGACAACGCCTGCCGCGTGCGCTTGAAGCGTTTTTGCGCGAACGCCGTACGTTGTTTGCAAGACGTTCCGACCGGCTGACGCCAGAGCCTTTATTGCGGCGTACGACACTTGCGAAAAGCGCAATCGAACAGCTTGATCGGCGTCGTGATCAGGCGATTAATATCCTGTTTGAGCGCACAAAAAGGCGTGGTCAGGAATTGGAACGCCTGATGCGGACACTGTCTTATGAAAGTGTTCTTGATCGCGGCTTTGCGGTTGTTTTTGATGCCGATGGCAAGCCGATCAAACTGGCCGCAAGCGTTTCTGAAGGCGACGCTTTATCGATCCGCTTCCGTGATGGAGATGTTTCGGCAACGGCGGGACATGGTCCCGAGACATCATCACCGAAAGGCGCGACGCGCAAGGCGTCATCGTCTGGTCCAGGCGGGCAGGGATCGCTATTTTAGCAACACATGCCCTTTGATCGCTTCATCATCACTCAAGATAACGCGTAAGTTGCAGATTACGTTGTTTTCTTAAGGCTCACTTAAGTTTGGTCTCCTCTTTCTCGGCGCACATTCGCTGACATGCATTCGTAGTGGGAAGGCATGTGGCTTCAAGTCGTGCAAATGAAAGAGTTTTTGGATGTCGCGTAAATTTTCTGAAGGCAGTGGTGTGCCGCTGCTGCCCAAGGGTGTCACAAGCCGCCGTGCATTTCTGATCGGTGCGAGTGCTGTCGCACTTTCGGGTTGCGTTTCAACGGCCCAGCAGGCCGCGCCTGCTAAAGTTGCTGCCGCGCCTGCACCGGTGCGCGCCGTGCCGCCAATGTATGAGGCAATGCCCTATGAACAGTTTCCGCTCCCTGCGGTGAATGTTGCCAAAGTCGATCCGAAATTCTGGCGGCAGGAAGTTGATTATCCGACCAGTGAGAAGGTCGGCACCGTCATCGTCGATACGCCGAATAAATATCTCTATCATGTTCGCAGCAATGGCCGCGCCATGCGTTACGGCATCGGTGTAGGGCGCGATGGTTTCTCGTGGGCAGGGCGTGCGATTATTGCTTACAAGCGTCAGTGGCCGCGCTGGACACCGCCGGATGAAATGGTTGCGCGCCAGCCCGCGCTTCAACCGTATAGCATTGCCAATGGCGGTATGCCTCCGGGCCTGAAGAATCCGCTTGGTGCCCGCGCGCTATATATCCACAAGGATGGGCGAGACACGATCTATCGTCTTCACGGCTCGTCGGAAGAATGGAGCATCGGCAAGGCGGTATCGTCGGGCTGTATTCGACTGCTCAATCAGGATGTCATCGACCTTTACAACAACGTGCGCGATGGCAGTACGATTGTCGTTATCCCTGATCCGAGCAAGGGAACGCAGGTTTCTGCTTAACGAACAAAAGGCGCGGATTTCCGCGCCTTTTGCTTATTTGAAGTGAGTCTAGCGCATTCCGAAAACCGCTTCGCACTTTTCGGAATGCGCGTTAAATACCTGTTTCTTTGCAGACCACCACACGCCAGCCGTCCGGGTCCTCATAGGTGAAACTGCGGTTGAGCCAATATGGATTTTCTGGCTCCACAGGCGCATAGCCTCCATCCTGCATCCGTTTGTTCAAACGATCATAAGCCGCCTCGTCGGTTATATAAATCACCAGCAGATTATCCTCCGACGGAGCCCGGCAAGGACTGCCTGCTTCATGTTCGGTGAATTCAAGATGCACATTTTTTCCGGGCAGGCCCAGCATGATACCATTATATCCGGCGTGCGCTTCAAAGGCACCAAGTTGCGGCAGCCCAAGACCATCACGATAGAAAGCGACCACTTCATTGAATTTATCCGTTGGCCGGGCAAAGCGGATTTGCACAGGGACAGCCCCTTCGCCAAGGGTGAATGATTGTTGGGTCGATTGAGTATTCATTTTGCGTTCCTTTGGTTTTAGTTCTGTCCGGATGCGGCCAGTGCCTGCATTCCGCGCCATAGGGATGGCCCCTGCATGACGATGACGCCAATGGCGACGAGCAGGACGCCGATCATCCGGGATGGCGTGATTTCTTTTGATACAAATCCCATGATGCCGAAATAATCGATCAGCACAGAGGCGATCAGTTGCCCGGCAATCACCGCAGTCATGAAACCGGCTGCGCCAAGCTTTGGTGCAAGCAGAATGGCGGCGGTGATATAAAGCACGCCCGCAACCCCGCCGATCCATATCCATTTAGGCTGTCCCGAAAGACCGGTGAAAGTGGGTAGGGACACTTTCATAGCCAGCAAAACCGGCAGCACGCAGATGATGCTGACAATCAGCGAAACGATAGTTGCCCAAAGTGGGTGGCCAAGCGCTCGGCCAAGAGCCGCATTGGCACCGGCCTGAAATGGCACCACCGCACCGGCGATGAGGGCAGCGACGAGAAATGTAAGTGATCCCTGAGCCTGCATGGAAGGTCCTTTCGTCTATTCCTTTAGCTCCGATCTAGTTATATGTTTGGTGAATGTGAAATTCAGATTGTCGAGACATATATGCATCAGACGAATAATCTAAGAAATGTTGATCTAAATTTGCTCGTCATTCTGGATGTGCTTCTGACGGAGCGGCACGTCTCCCGTGCGGCTATACGGCTCAATATGAGCCAGCCAGCAGTCAGCCACGCGCTGGCGCGTCTGCGCGATCTGCTTGATGATCCACTACTTGTCCGTGAAGGCGCGGGGCTGGTACCAACGCTCAAGGCAATGGAAATTGCAAAGCCGCTGACGGAGGTTCTGACGGGTGTTCGCGCGGTACTTGGGCCGCAGGGATTTGACCCGGCAACAACACAGTATCGCTTTCATCTTTCCATGTCGGATTATGGCGGCAGTATCCTGCTGCCGGGGTTGGTGCGCGAATTGCGGAAGGACGCACCGGGGATAGATCTTGCGGTCAGTCAATTCAGTCGCGAAGGCATGATCGCGCGCATTCTGGATGGCGAGATTGATCTGGGCTTTGGTGTCTTTCCGCATCTGCCAGCGCAAATTGCAGCAGATATCATCATGCAGGACGAATATGTCTGTCTGCTTGATCGCCGAAGTCTTAAAGGTCGCGAATTCGACATTGAGACTTATTTCGCACGCCCTCATGCATTGGTGGCGGTGCGTGGAGATGCAACAACGGAGATCGATGAAAGCTTGAGGCTTGCAGGGCATACACGGCACATTGCCGTGGTGGTTCCGCATTGGGGCGTGGCACCACAGCTGATTGCCGACACAGACCTCATCTTGACCATCGCGCGGGGCGGGCTCAAGAACCTGCCGCCGGATGATAATCTGGTTGTCCTGCCTGCGCCTGTGGCCCTGCCACCTATACCTTTTGTGCAGATATGGCATAAGCGCCGGGAAAGTGACCCGGCGCATCGCTGGTTACGGTCGAAGATTAGCTCGACTGATTTGAAGGCTTAGTAAGCGTATTCAAGGAAGATCGGTTCGACCGAGCCTGCCCAAACGCTGTTATAGGCTTTGAGCATACGTTCGGCATCGGTGATACCTGCTGCGACGATTTCTTCGAGCGGTGCCAAGAAATGAGTTTCGTCAAAGCCGTCGCCATTGAGCTGCTTGCGGTTGAGAAGACCAAGACGGGAAATTTCCAGCGTCTTGCGCGCAATCTGCGCCACCGGCTTGCCGCGGAACGAGGCATTGAGTGCCTTTGCAGGCACATCGTTGCGTAGCGCCAGAACCTCTTCATAGGTCCAGTCTTTGGTCAGATCTTCTGCGGCACTGAGTGCTTCATCATCATATAGCAGGCCAACCCAGTAAGCGGGCAGAGCGCAGATGCGACGCCATGGACCACCATCAGCGCCACGCATTTCTAGGAAGCGCTTGAGACGCACTTCCGGGAACAGCGTCGAAAGATGATTGGTCCAATCGCCCATATTTGGAACCGGATCGCTGACTTCGCCCTTCAATGCGCCATTCATGAACTGACGGAAAGTGACATGCGTGCAGTCGTGATAACGACCGTCGCGCAGGATAAAGTACATCGGAACGTCGAGCGCCCATTCGACATAATCGATGAAGCCGAAGTTTTCCGAAAAGACGAAAGGCAACACGCCCGAGCGCTGGTTGTCGGTGTCGCGCCAGATGTTGGAGCGCCAGGACAGAAGATTGTTCGGCTTGCCTTCGGTGAAAGGTGAGCTGGAGAAAAGCGCTGTCGCAATCGACTGGAGCTTCATCGAGACCTGCATCTTGCGGCGCATATCGGTTTCGGAGCTAAAGTCGAGATTAACCTGAACGGTCGAGGTGCGGTACATCATGTCGAGACCTTCATGCCCGACTTTCGGCATGTAGTTGCTCATGATCTTATAGCGCGATTTCGGCATGACCGGCGTCTCAGCCAGCGTCCATTTAGGGCTGCCGCCGAGGCCAAGGAAACGAATGCCCAGCGGTTCCGCGATTTCGCGTACCTGCGACAGATGCGCATTCACTTCGCGGCACGTCTGGTGGATGGACGAAAGCGGCGCGCCGGACAGCTCGAACTGACCACCCGGTTCAAGCGAAATCGCACCCTGTCCGGTTGGCTCAACGAGGCCAATAATATTGCCTTCATCGATGATCGGCTCCCAGCCAAGCTTGGCCTTCATGCCTTCGAGAATGGCCTTGATTCCACGCGGACCTTCATAGGGAACAGGGCTGTTATCCGCTACGTAGAAAGGAAATTTCTCGTGTTCGGTGCCGATGCGCCACGCATCCTTCGGCTTGCTACCTTCGGCAAGATAGGCTGCGAGTTCTTCAACACCGGTCAGTGCTGTTTCATCGGTCGTGTCGCGCGCCATGTATAGTGTCCCTAGTCGAATTTGTCTTTGTCAGCGTGATTGGACAAATTTGTCAAATCACGCAAGTCAATTTCATTGATGATTGGATTTTCTTAAAATCATGCTCATGCTCTCCAGTCGCCCAATATTGCTTGCACGAGCGTAAGCGCCGCAACGGCTGCCGTATCAGCGCGCAGAATGCGCGGGCCGAGTGGTATCGCTGTGACGAAAGGCAGGCCGCGCAATTGCTGGCGCTCGCCTTCCGAAAACCCGCCTTCTGGCCCGATCAGCACCGCATAAGGGCCGGGTTTAAGATTGCTTAAAATGGTCAGTGGATCATCAGTCTCATGGCCTTCATCGCAGAAGATGAGGCGTCGCGACTGATCCCACTGCTCAAGAAAGCGGTCAAAACGTATCGCATCGCGACATTCGGGGATGGCAAGCACGCCGCATTGTTCGGCGGCTTCAATCGCATTGGCTTTGATGCGGTCCGTGCCAAGCTTGGGCACTTGCGTATGTTGTGTGACCACGGGCTGCAGAACGCCAGCGCCCATTTCCACGGCCTTTTGCACCATATAATCAAGCCGACCCTGTTTCAGTGGTGCAAAGCAATAGATCAGATCACAAGGGGCTGGTTGTGCGCGGGTTTGCTCGACGGCTTCCAGAAAGAGCCGCTTCTTTCCTTCGGGGCGCAGTCTGACCTTCCATTCGCCATCCTGTCCGTTAAAGGCGAGAACTTCATCGCCTTCCTTCAAACGAAGCACATGCGTAAGATAATGGGCGGCCTGCGTCGGCGCTTCCACACTTACGCCGTCGCCAAGGTCCGTCTCGATATAAATTCGTTGCATTTTATAATTTGCGCGCATGATCGCATCGATGGCAGAGGCGCAGGCCAATGGTCAAGCTTTTTGGTTGTATTGTACAAACCGCGTATGTGCTCACACGATTTTTTGATGGGATGAAGATACAAGTTGCAATGAACTAGATTGTATCCATATAGATATGAAGCTATCTATTTGAATGGAATTTAAGTGATGAAACAGGCTTGGGTCGAATTTGCACCGCTGCTCTCCGCTAATGCGCGAGGGTGGCGTAAAGCTTTTGATGCAGCAATGGCAGAGCATAGTCTTTCTGATGCTAAAGCCATACCGCTCATGACGCTCCTGCGGCACGGTGACTGCATTCCGCAGGGTGTGCTGGCGGAAAGAGTTGGCATTGAAGGCGCAACGATTGTCCGTGTCGTAGACGAGCTGGAGAAGGAAAACCTGATCCGCCGCATCGCCGATGATACGGACCGCCGGGTGAAGCTCATTCAGCTGACCGACGAAGGGCGGACGCTTGCGTCAAAAGTCGACAAGACTGCAGCTCGCCTGCGCGCTGCATTTTTGGGTGATCTCGATCCAGAAGCTGTCGATGTAGCAATCGATGTGTTGCGCCGTCTCAGCGAAAAATTCCAGAACCAGTCTTCCTGACCGGGAAGGCTTTGCATGAAATCTGATTAATACTTGTAACCTGTAACACCGATGATAAAGCCCGTTGAAACATCGCCGCGCTTTTGGGACGTGGTCTTCTCGCTGAAGACCTTTGCGGCAGCAATGCTTGCATTGTGGATCGCCCTGATGGCTAACCTGCCCAATCCTTATTGGTCGGTTGCGGCTGTCTATATTGTGGCGCATCCGCTTTCGGGCGCCACGACTTCCAAAGGCTTTTATCGGCTGATCGGCACGATCATTGGTGGCGCTGTTACGATTTTATTCGTCCCGCATCTTGTCAATTCGCCTGAGATTCTGACATTGGCCATCGGTCTGTGGATGGGCCTTTGTCTGGCGATCAGCCTGCTCGACGGTACACCGCGGAGTTATCTCTTCATGCTGGCTGGCTATACCGTAGCTATTGCGAGCTTTGCCGTGGTTTCGGTTCCTGAAACCACGTTTGATTATGCGGTGGGCCGCGTCGAAGAAATTGCAATCGGCATCATCTGTGCGGCGGTGGTCAACCGACTGGTATTCCCACGCCATAGCGGTCCGGTCCTTATGGCTCGTATCGACAATTGGTTGCGCGATGGTTCCAAGCTTGCACTTGAGACATTACGCGGAGAAGGCGATAGCCCGGAATTTCGCTGTGACCGCCAGCGGCTTGCAGCCGACGCGTTGGAGCTGCGCAATCTGACGACGCATGTGGCTTATGATACGTCATCGATCCGCAATGTCGGAACACTTCTGCATGTTCTTCAGCAGCGCATGGTGGCTGTTTTGCCGATCATTTCGAGCCTGCATGATGTCTTGGTTCTCAAGCCCGGTGAGGGGCAAAAGCCATGGCATCCGGCGGTGCAGAAATTGCTGGATGAAGCCTGCGACTGGATTGAAAGCGGAGAGAACCTCACCGAGCAGCGCCGTGCAGTTTTGCTGAGCTATATCGATGAGATCGACCGGTTTGGCAAAGACGCCCACACTTGGGGCGAACTCCTGCCATTCAATGTTGCAGCACGCGTGAGAGATCTGGTGCAGATCTGGAGCGACTGTATTACGCTGCGTCAGGACATCGTTTCCGGTTCCCGTCATTCGCTTCGCTGGCGTCGTTATGATGCCCATCTGAAAAGCCGCCCGCAGCACAGAGATTATGGCATGGCCATTCTTTCGGGCTTTGGCGCATTCGTATCGACCGGTGTTGCAACTGCATTCTGGATTGCAACCGGTTGGTCGCAGGGCAGTGCGGCTGCGATGATGGCTGGTATCTTCTGCTGTATCTTTGCAGCGATGGATGATCCGGTTCCGGTCATGCGCAAGTTCGGCTGGTTGCTGCTGATCGTAATTGTTGCAGCCTTCGTCTTTGAGTTTGCACTTCTGCCGTTGGTTGATGGCTTCTTCCCGCTGGTGCTGGTCCTGGGCCTGTTTCTGGTCCCCGCAGGATTGCTTTTGGCAATCCCGTCGCAATTCCTGCTTGGCATGGTGCTTTGCGTGAATTTGCCAAACATGCTGATGCTGCAAGGGCATCTCACGCATGATTTTGTAAGCTTTGCCAATGCCAATCTGGCGACTGTTCTGGGCATTGTGATCGCAGCAGTCGTAACGTCGATTGTTCGTTCGGTGGGTGCTGAGTGGACAGTGCAGCGTCTGGTGAAAGCAGGCTGGAATGATCTTGCTCTTGCAACCGAACGCAAGCCGGGTCGGCATCGTCGTCAGCGCATGAACCGCTTGCTGCTCAGAATGATTGATCGCATCGGCATGATGACGCCGCGACTGGCTCTGATCCCGTCAGCGGATATCGCCAAGGTCGATCTGCTGCGTGATCTGCGCAATGGTATGAATACGATCGATCTTCAGCAATATCGGACGAAGCTGCCTGAACCTTGCCGTGAAGCGGTCGATAGGGTGCTCGACGGCATTGGGGCTCACTATCGCGCGCTTCTGCGCAACAAGAAGGCTGAAACGCGTATCGATATTGGCGAGCGGCTTCTTGCGGCCATCGATCACGCTATCGCGGTGATCATTGATCATGGATCGCCAGCAATCGCCAAAAGACCACGTCTGGCGCTGGTCGCCCTGCGCTTCAACCTCTTCCCGAAGGCGCCGCCTTTCCAGTTGCCGCCACAGCCGCAACTGGAACTGCCGCAGGCTGCCTGAGACACGTTCACAGAATGGAAATTTTAGAGTCATGAGACCGGAATTCGACATCTATGGAATCTATCTGCCGAGCCTCGCGGTTCTGGCACTGGGCGCCTATTTCGCGAACTCACTGATGCAGCGATTGCTCGCACGCGCCCGTTTTTACCGTTTTGTATGGCACAGGCCTCTTTTTGATGCCGCCATGTACTTCTGCATTCTTGGCGCAAGCGCCGTCATCGTAAATGGAATACCACTATGAAGAAGCTTTTTGCGCATTCGGGCCGGGTCTTCCTAACCCTCGTCATGGTCACAATGGCAGGGCTTCTCGGCTGGCATCTCTGGGATTATTATATGAACGCGCCGTGGACACGCGATGGCAAGATCCGCGCCGATGTGGTGCGTCTTGCTCCCGATGTTTCGGGTCTGGTGAGCGAGGTTCTGGTGCACGACAATCAGGACATCAAACAGGGTGACGTGATTTTCCGCATCGATCAGGCACGCTACAAGCTTGCATTGCAGCAGGCAGAAGCAAAGCTTGCCAGCAGCAAGGCTGCACTCGATATGGCCAATCGTGATCTTACCCGCTATCGCAAGCTGAATGATACCACGGTTACGCAGCAGAAGATGGAGCAGATCGAGACCACGACGATGCAGGCCGAGGCCACCTATCGTCAGGCCGAACTCGACCATGATCTCGCATCGCTCAATCTGGAACGTTCGTCTGTCAAGGCGCCTGTAAATGGTGTTATCACCAACTTCTCGCTTCAGCCTGGCGATTATGTAACTACCGGTTCCGCAGTCACGGCGCTGGTTGATACGGACTCGTTCTACGTCTCGGGCTATTTTGAGGAAAACAAGCTTGAACGCATCAATATCGGCGATCCGGTTGTGATCGACGTGATGGGCAGCAAACTGAAGCTTAAGGGACAGGTCGAGGGTATCGCTGGCGGTATCGAAGATCGTGAACGCAGCGATTCAACAAGCCTCCTGGCCAATGTTTCACCGACATTTAACTGGGTGCGCCTGGCGCAGCGCGTTCCTGTGCGCGTGAAACTCGAAGATGTGCCGCAGGGTGTTCATCTTGTTGCAGGCCGCACCGTCAGCGTGTCTGTGGTCAATTGATCAATCGAACAAACCAATCAAGTGAAAGCCCGGCTTGTTGTCCGGGCTTTTTTCATGGTAGCTCTTTTTACAGCGGTTCCAGTTAAGAATGAATCGTTGGAACCGCTGTAACTGTTTGTTTTTACGCATTATCCGACGCAAAGCCGCTTCGCACTTTTGCTGGAAATGCTATAAGCAAAAGCTTGGGGTCTGAGAAATGAGCGTGTTGGTCGTTCAGAATTATCCCGATTCAGGACTGGGGCAGATTGAGCCGATCCTGATTGAAGCGGGGCATACAATCGATGTCAGGCACGCCTATAATGGCGATACGCTTCCCGCGGATGACAGTGGGCACGAGGCCCTGATCGTGCTGGGTGGCGAGCAGAACGCGCTTGCCGATGGCGATTATCCTTATTTCCCTGATCTGCTCGATCTTATTCGGGCCTTTGGCGATAAAGACAAGGCTGTGCTTGGTATCTGTCTTGGCAGTCAGCTCGTTGCGCGCGCCTATGGTGGCGAAAATATCCTCGGCCGCCCGATGGAATTTGGCTGGCATGAGGTACGGCTGACGGAGCAGGGGCAGAGCGATCCTGTCCTGTCTGCGGCAGGTTCAGCTTTCCCTATTTTCCACTGGCACCGGGATACGTTTTCCTTGCCAGAGGGTGCTATTCATATGGCGGTCAGCGATATGACTGCTCATCAGGCCTATCGCATCGGGCGTGCTACTTACGGCACGCAGTTTCATTTTGAGGCCGACACCAAACTGGTCGTTGAATGGAGTGAAACGCTCAGCGATATGATCGCCGAATTTGATTCTAAGTGGGCGACAGAGCTTCCCGTTAATCTTCGGCAATCGGGCGTTGTAGCTGACAAGGCTGGGGCCGCTTTGGCGCGCGCCTGGGCCAGTCTTATCGATAGCAATCGCTAAAAAGTTGCCTGCAAACAACACTCTGAGCTGATAAGGCGTTGCGACTTTGCCACAGGGCAAAACCATTTAGGTTTTTCCCTCGGAAAGCGACAATTGTAGTTCGTTCGTTCAGTTGCGGGTAACTTTTTTCAGGTGTAACTGAAGCCAACTTCCGGGCGGTCAGTGATCAGGCAAGGTGCAAGCCTTGGCTATTAGGAAAGCTCGGTTCATCGTTTCCCCCGATAACCTCGAAAGAGTTTTCGACCATGACCGCTAAGCATGCCGCACTCCTCACCGTCCTGATGATTTCTGCGATCGTGTTCATGGCAGTTGGCATTTTCACTGTCGATGCCGGTAACAGCATGACCTCCACCGACGGCTACGGCATTTCCAGCGCGCGTTAAATTACAGATTTGGCGGCGGGACCAGTCGCTTCCAGAAAGCGCTTTTCAAGGCCATCGATCACGATGGCTGACAGCTTTCCGCTTTTCCAGGCATAAGTATCGAGGTTGACCCGGTTTGGTTGAACATCGATTGCACTCTGCGGCGTATGCCCGTGGATGATGACCTTTTCCAGCGGATCAGTCCATTTCAGAAACAGTGTCCTGATCCACATCAGATCGTCACGATCCTGCGTGTCGAGAGAAACTGCCGGGTTCACACCAGCATGGCAGAAGAAGAAATCACCAAAGCTCACTGAAGATGGCATTGAGCGTATGTAGTCGACATGCGCTTGCGGAACGTTGTCTACGAGCTGTCTGTATCCTGCCACAGCCGACGCCGGGTCCGTATAGTCGACCTCAACGCCGTATGATCGGGCGGTGTCGCTGCCGCCATGAAGCGCAAAAATGCCGTTCGTATCGCCGGTCGCCAGATAGCGCAAAAAGCCATCGTCATGATTGCCTATCAGCGAGAGAATGCGGGGATCGTGTGTTGATGCATGGATCAGAAAATCCAGCACGCCTTTGGAATCCGGTCCTCGGTCGATATAGTCGCCAAGGTGAATGATGCGCCAGTCATGCGTTGGGTTGCGATCAATATCTGCATGGATCAGACCATGCATATCCTGCAAGAGATCAAGGCGACCATGCACATCGCCAATAGCATAAAGCCGAATGCCTTCCGGCCCTTTCGCGTCCTTTAGTGTAACGCCACTCATAGATCACTGCCTTCTTTCACTTCTTTTCCGGCTCGCTGGCGGTAGCGCAGTCGTGATACGCGCTCGCGCTCATCATTGAGCTCACGGTCGTTGGTGGCTTGTTCGACAAAGCGGATATGCTTCTGCACCGCTTCGCGCGCTGCTTGCGGGTTGCCAGCAATAACGGCGTCGTAAATGGCGCGATGCTGTGACAGCAGCATGTCAGCGACACCGGGATAGCTGTAAATAAGACTGCGATTGTAGAAAACGCCATCTTTCAGCAGCTGATAGCAGGAACGCAAAGTGTGCAGCAGCACGATATTGTGGGCTGCTTCACCAATCGCATTGTGAAACTCGACATCGAGCTGCGCACCCTTATCAAGATCGCTAGCGCTGTTAGCGTCTTCCATAGCGGTCATGATTTCCGCGAGGAGTGCCTTGTCAGCGGAGGTTGCACGCAGCGCCGCATATTCGGCAGCCACGCTTTCAATCTCACGGCGATATTCGAGATAGTCGGTCGTCGCCTTTCGATGTTCGCCGAAAAGCTTCACAACAGGGGCGCTGAAAACCTGACCGATGACATCGGCCACAAAGGTTCCGCCGCCGTGACGGGAAGTGAGAAGGCCAGCATTTTCAAGTCGTTTGAGCGCATCGCGCAGGATCGGGCGAGATATATCGAGTTGTCGCGCAAGCTCGCGTTCGCCGGGCAGACGGTCGCCGCCGCGCAGAACACCCTCGAGAATCAAACTCTCAATCTGGTGCACAACATCATCCGCCGTGCGGCTTGCATGAATGCGGGAAAAAATTGTCTCGGCCATGCCGTCTGCTGCCTCCGTCATGGCTGCAAATTATCCCTAAGCCGTCGGGCGGGCAACGGGTCTCTACAGTTGATAAATAAAAACCCCGGAAACGTTGCTTCCGGGGTTTATAAAGAGTTAGGCCTGTTATCAGGCCTTCTTGCGCTTGCGGCCAGAAACGAAAACAACAATACCAGCAACGAGGCCATACATCGCCCATTTGAAGGGCAGGACGTCTGCGGTTTCGCTGCGGATTGGAAGAACAGTGACGGTGCCGGGGCGGCTTTCAAATCCAGTTTTGCCTTCGGACTTTGCCTGTTCGATCTGCTGCGGGGAAACAACCCATTCAGCGCCGCGCGACTTGTCATAATACATGAAGCCGCAACCGACGATAACGGCCACGACGAGTGCGAAAATCAGGCGGGGTACTGTGTTCATTGTCATTCCTTAATATTGTTTGGCGAACGGCAAACGCTGTCGCGATCACGCGACGGGCGCTTTATTACGCAATCGTGCCGTCCCCGTCTATTATTTAGACATGCCTTGTGGAGAACTGCCGCTCTCCCAGTAAGGCACTGGTCCATAAAGATCTGCCAGATAGTCTATGAAAAGTCGCACTTTAGCGGGCAGGAACTGTTTGGAGGGGTAAACCGCGTGGATGGCGACATTTCGCGATGCGGCGTATTCCGGCAGAACCTGCACCAGCCTGCCTTCTGCGAGCTCAGGGCCGATGTCCCAGGTTGAACGCTGTGCAATTCCAAGACCGGCCAGCACTGCCTCGCGCACCATTTCGCTTGAATTGGTCTGGAGCGGTCCGACGGGGCGAATTGTTATTGGTCCCTTCGGACCTTCAAGCCGCCATGGATCGTTGTTGTGCGGTGCGAGGCAGATATGATCGGCGAGATCTTCGATCGTCTGCGGTGTGCCACGTTCTGCAATATAATGCGGGGATGCCGCAAGAATTCTGCGCACAGGTGCGAGGCGGCGGGCCACAAGCGTTGAGTCGGATAATTCGCCAATCCGGATGGCGAGATCATAACCGTCACCAACAATATCGACCATTTCGTCCGAAAGCTGCATATTGACGGTGAGGTCGAAATTGGCGCGCATGAATGGCACCAGATAAGGCGCGATATGCATACGTCCGAAAGTGGTGGGAGCGGAGATTTTCAGCGTCCCGCGCGCATCCGCTGACCGGCGAGCGACAAAGGCTTCCGCCTCTTCGATATTGCCGAGAATGCCAAGAACGCGCTCATGATAGCCTTGGCCTGCTTCGGTGAGTGCAATCTGACGCGTCGTGCGCTGGAGCAAGCGGGTGCCAAGCCGCTCTTCAAGCCGACCGAGCCGCTTGGAAACCACAGCAGGCGACAGGCCGAGATCACGCGCTGCTGCAGACATGCTGCCGGTTGCGACAACGCGTGCGAAAATCTCCATATCGGCCAGACTGCTCATCATGATAGTTTCAAATCCTCCCCGACAGCTTTATGTGCTGACCCCATCTAGCCGAGGCTTCGTCGGGATCGCAAGGCGATTATGCCGCAGTGTCAAAACTGTTTCGCCATAGGCATAACTGGTAAAATTAGTTTACCAGTTATGTGAAGTCGCTGGGAGGCGGAGGAACATATGAGCGGATTGGTCATGCCGGAGCCGGATGCGGCCGTCTTGCAAAGACGGGCTAGCATTGTTGCCGACTTGCGCAATATCGTGCCGGGTGAGGGTGTTGTCGATACTGTTAATGCGATGCGTGTGTTTGAAAGCGATGGGCTGACAGCACATCGTTCTCTGCCGCTGGTCGTTGTCCTGCCCGAAACCGTCGATCAAGTCTCAGACGTTCTGCGCTATTGTCATGACAATGGTATTCGCGTGGTGCCGCGCGGAGCTGGCACATCGCTGTCCGGCGGTTCGATGCCGCTGGCTGATGCTGTGCTGCTTGGCATGTCGCGCTTCAATCGTATTCTCGAAATCGATTATCCCAATCGCGTTGCAGTCGTACAGCCGGGGGTAACGAATCTCGGCATTACAAAAGCTGTTGAGCATGAAGGTTTTTACTATGCGCCTGATCCATCCTCGCAGATTGCCTGCTCGATAGGCGGAAATGTTGCGGAGAATGCTGGTGGCGTGCATTGCCTGAAATATGGTCTCACCGCCAATAACGTGCTTGGCATCGAAATGGTGCTGATAACTGGTGAAGTCCTGCGCCTTGGCGGCAAGCATCTTGATAGCGAAGGTTATGATCTTCTGGGGCTGATGACCGGCTCGGAAGGTCTGCTTGGGGTGGTGACGGAAATCACCGTTCGTATTCTGCAAAAGCCCGAAACCGCGCGTGCTGTCATGGTCGGCTTTCCATCAAGTGAGCAGGCGGGGCAATGCGTCGCCGACATTATCGGCGCAGGGATCATTCCGGGTGGCATGGAAATGATGGATAGGCCTGCCATTCGAGCAGCTGAAGACTTTGTTCGTGTTGGCTATCCGCTTGATGTCGAGGCACTGCTGATCGTTGAACTCGATGGGCCGCCGATTGAAGTTGACCATTTGATCGGAGCGGTCGAGAGCATTGCGCTTAAGAATGGCTCGACCACCTGCATCCTGTCGCAGTCGGAAGAACAGCGACTGGCTTTCTGGGCGGGCCGTAAAGCTGCTTTCCCGGCGGTGGGGCGCATTTCGCCGGACTATCTCTGTATGGATGGGACCATTCCACGCAAAGAACTGCCGCGCGTTTTGTCCGGAATGCGCGAGTTATCCGAAAAATATGGGCTTCGGGTCGCTAATGTGTTTCATGCGGGTGATGGCAATCTGCATCCACTTATCCTCTATGATGCAAATATTCCCGGAGAGCTGGAGGCTGCTGAAGATTTCGGCGCCGATATCTTACGTCTTTGCGTGAAGGTTGGCGGCGTGCTGACGGGTGAGCATGGAGTGGGTATCGAAAAGCGCGATCTCATGCCAGAGATGTTCAACGAAATAGATCTCGACCAGCAGATGCGTGTGAAATGTGCGTTTGATGCCAAACACCTGCTCAATCCCGGCAAGGTCTTTCCGCAATTGCGCCGCTGTGCCGAGCTTGGTCGTATGCATGTGCATCGCGGCGAGCTGGCTTTCCCCGACCTTCCGCGTTTCTGATCTGTGGTTATGAAAATGACTAATGCAAATACCTTGATACCGCAGGATGAATCGGGTGTCGTCGAAGCGGTCCAGTGGGCACTCGGCACGTCAACGCCGCTGGAGATTATCGGCAACGGCTCAAAGCGTGGGATAGGTCGCCCGGTGCAGGCTGAGCATGTTCTGGATGTGTCGCAGCTTTCAGGCATAACACTCTATGAGCCGGATGAGCTGGTGCTGTCAGCGAAGGCGGGTACACCTGTTGCCGAAATTGAAAAATTGCTGGCGGCAAGCCACCAATGCTTTCATTTTGAACCGATGGATTATGGTCCGCTGCTTGGCGGTGAAGCAGGTCGCGGCACAATTGGTGGTGTGTTGGCTGCCAATCTGTCGGGGCCGCGTCGGTTGAAGGCGGGCGCTGCGCGCGATCATATCCTGGGCGTGCGGGTGGTTTCGGGCCGGGGTGAATTGTTTAAATCCGGTGGGCGTGTCGTCAAGAATGTCACCGGTTACGATCTTTCCAAAGGCATGGCCAATTCCTGGGGTACGCTGGGTGTGGCAACCGAAGTTACATTTAAGGTTTTGCCCAAGCCTGAGACTTCTGTGACGCTTGCTGTTCGCGGGCTGGACGACGAGCAGGCCGCTCGCGTCATGGCTATGGCGATGGGATCGCGCGAGGAAGTGGCATCAAGCGCTCATTTGCCGCCCACTGTCGCCAATCGCTTTCTCGACGGCAAGCTTGGTTGGGAAGCCGCGACCATTCTGAGGCTGGAAGGCTTTGCGCCGTCCGTCGCACATCGGAGCAGGCAATTACAGGCTCTACTTGGCCGGGCAGGCGCAATCGACGTGATTGACGAGCCTCAATCGACACAGCTCTGGACAGAAGTTCGCGATGTGCTGCCCTATGCGCAGGCTGGTGATACTCGTGTGGTCTGGCGTGTTTCAATGGCACCCTTGCAAGGCTGGCGTATGATTGATGAGTTTCGCCGCCATGCAGGCGTTGACGCCTATTATGATTGGCAAGGCGGTTTGATCTGGATGCGGATGGAAGCCGAGCCGGAAGCAGGCACGCTGCGGAAGCTGATCGCCAAATATGGCGGTGGCCATGCAACGCTGATACGCGCACCGGAATTTGTGCGAGCCAATACGGACGTATTTGAGCCGCAACCGACAGCGCTTGCAGCACTTTCACAGAGGCTGAAACATCAGTTTGATCCGGAGAACATTCTTAATCCGGGACGTATGTATCCTGAGCAGGCGGGAGCGTGAGCCATGCAGACCCATTTCAGCCCCGAACAATTGCTCGATCCGGGTGTTAACGAAGCAAATAAAATCCTGCGTAAATGCGTGCATTGCGGCTTCTGCACGGCGACCTGTCCGACCTATGTCACGCTTGGCAATGAACTCGATAGTCCACGCGGACGCATTTATCTTATCAAGGATATGCTCGAAAACGGACGTCCGGCGGATGAAGAAGTCGTGCGCCACGTTGATCGCTGTCTATCGTGCCTTTCCTGCATGTCGACCTGTCCATCGGGCGTCAATTATATGCATCTGGTCGATCATGCGCGTGCGCATATCGAAAAGACCTATAAGCGTCCATTCATGAACCGCTTACTGCGCGGGGTGCTGGCGCAGGTTCTGCCCTATCCGGGCCGGTTTCGGATGGCACTCAAACTCGCCAAACTCGGGCGACCATTTACTCCGCTTATGCGGAAAAACGCGAGCCTGAAGCCTATCGCAGCCATGCTGGAACTCGCACCGCAAAGTCTTCCCGCCAAAGCCGATCCTCTACAAGTAAGCGTGGCCAAGGGCGAAAAGCGCGGGCGTGTTGCGATCCTGAATGGCTGCGCGCAACCCGTGCTTAATCCGGGTATCAATGCCGCGACACTGAGATTGCTCAATCGGTTTGGCGTTGAAGTGGTGGCGCCAAAGGATGAAGGCTGCTGTGGTTCACTCGTTCACCACATGGGGCGCGAAGAGCAGGCGCTCGATCAGGCCCGGCACAATGTCGATGTCTGGACGCGGGAGATTGAGACAGGCGGTCTCGATGCGATTATCGTGACAGCGTCGGGCTGTGGAACGACGATCAAGGATTACGGTTACATGCTGCGGCTCGACCCGGCCTATAAGGATAAAGCTGCGCTTGTATCATCGCTTGCCAAGGATATTACCGAATATTTGACGACCATCGAACTGCCTCAACCCGAAGAGCCGAAGGTGCTGACGGTTGCCTATCATTCGGCTTGCTCCATGCAGCATGGCCAGAAGATTGTGCGTCAACCAAAAGACCTGCTTTCAAAAGCGGGTTTCACGGTGAAAGAGCCGCTGGAAGGACATCTCTGCTGCGGTTCGGCGGGCACCTATAATATAATGCAGCCGGAGATCGCGACCAAACTTCGCGATCGCAAGGTCAGGAATATTGAGGCGACCGGAGCCGATCTGATTGCGACCGGCAATATTGGTTGTATGACGCAGATCGCAACAGGCAGTAAGCTGCCGATTGTGCACACGATTGAATTGCTGGACTGGGCCTATGGCGGGCCAAAGCCTATTGTGCTTTCAGGCTCCAGTCTTCACTGACCGTGCATGTTTGAGCGGAAAGCCCTTGAAGCTTTTCGTTTCCTTCAGCACGAAAGTCGTCTGCATTTCCTTGATGCGGGGCAGGCGGCGTAGCGTGGACATTGCAAAATCCGCATAGGTATCGAGATCGTGCGATACGACTTGCAACAGAAAGTCGGCGTCACCGGCAATACTGTAACAAGTGATGACTTCATCAAGGCTCATCAGTTCAGCCGCAAATTGCTCGGCTTCCGCTTCACTGTGACTATCGATTTTGATGCGAACAAATGCCAGCACGCCAAGTCCAATTGCATTGCGATCCAGTGTGGCGCGATAACCCTGTATCACGCCATCTTCCTCCAGTTTGCGAACTTTGCGCCAACTCGGAGAAGTGGACATGCCGGCCTGATCCGCGAGAGCCTGATTTGTGAGGCGACCGTCATCCTGCAAGGCTTCGAGAATCCTGATGTCAGATGTATCGAGTGTACTCATGGAGATTTACCTCAGAATCGACTATTTCTGGTAAAGTCTACCATAAATCTATCTAAGGCGGGACAGATAGGCAGAATTGACCTCGTGATGCGGTGTATTTCTCGATGAGAAATTTCTGTTTCAGGAGCCGTTATGCACGAAGATTTACGCCTCGCCATTATTGTTAATCCAGAGCTGTCGCTGGGGCTGCTCGCCAATACAGTTGGCGCGATTTCGATTGGGCTGGGTGCGAAGCTGCCCTTCATTGCCGCCCGACAGCTGGTCGATAAAACGGGCGTCGCAATCGACATCAGCTCGGATCGTCCGGTGCCAATCCTTCAGGCTGATGCGGAAACTATTCGGGCCATCGCGCTAAAAGCAGCAGGTTTTGAAGAAAGGCAGGCTATTGTGGCCTTCCCTTCCTTTGCGCGTTCGCTGCATGTTTATGCGGAATATGAAGCGGCTTTTCCTAAAAAGGAACTTGCGACCGAGGTAATTGACGGGCTGGGAATTGCAGGCCCATCAAAATGGGTGCGCTCGCTAACGGGCAGCTTGAAACTGCTGAGATAGAGCATTTCGAACGTTTCAGCTTTAATGCGAAATGCTCTATCTTTTGTTTGTGCGCATGTCTTTGCCCCAAAACCGGTTCCCACTTTTGGGAGACATGCTGTAAAAAAGCCCGGAGAAAACTCCGGGCTTTTCATTTCCACTAAACCACCGAGAACGTCGCTGGATTCGGTCCGATACGACCGTCTGTCTTGTCCAGCTTGGTAATTGCATCATGGTCAGTGCCATTGAGGCTGAAGTCGAAAACTTCGAAGTTTTCCTTGATGCGCGCTGGTGTAACCGACTTTGGAATAACGATATTGCCGGTTTCGATATGCCAGCGCAGGATAACCTGAGCGACTGACTTGCCGTGCTTTTCAGCAATCGTTTTCAGCGTCGGGTTTTCAAGAATAGTGCCCTGTCCAAGCGGGCTCCAGGCCTCGGTTGCGATGTTGTGCTTGCTGTGGAACAGGCGCAGCTCATCCTGCTGGAATTGCGGGTGCAGTTCGATCTGGTTGAGAACCGGAACAACGTCGCTTTCCTTGAGAATGCGTTCAAGATCAGCGGTGCGGAAGTTCGACACGCCGATCGATTTGGCACGGCCTTCTTCCTTGATCTTGATGAAAGCGCGCCATGTTTCCATGAAAAGGTCTTTGGATGGGAGCGGCCAATGGATCAGGTAAAGATCAACATAGTCCGTGCCGAGCTTCTTGAGGCTTTCGTCAAAAGCTTTGAGAGTTGACTCATAACCCTGTTCTTTGTTCCAGAGCTTGGTCGTCAGGTAAATATCGCTGCGGGCAATGCCGGACTCGTTGATTGCCTTGCCGGTGCCTTCTTCGTTGCCATAAATGGCAGCGGTATCGATGTGCCGGTAGCCCACCTTCAGCGCTTCGCTGACGGCCGAGATGGCTTCATCATTGCCCACCTGCCAGACACCATAACCGAGCTGCGGAATGTGATTGCCGTCGTTCAGTTTTACCGCCGGTACGGTCATGTTAAGTCCTTCCCTCTTACATATATTCTCGTCATTTTGCTTCCACAGCATATGGGTGTTCGCATGAAAAGTGAAAGACCTTTCGTCTGCCTTTGTGCGTTAAGGCGGACGCTTTTCCTATAAAAACGTCAAAAGTTTCAATTCGATGACAAAAAGCCGCCGTCGCTTGTTTGCAACGGCGGCCTGAACTGACCTCGAATGAAGGGTTTGCGGTGGCTCCCGTCAGCGAACGACGACGTGGGTGCCCACAGGAACGCGACCATAGAGGTCGGTCACATCTTCGTTACGCATACGGAAACAGCCGGAAGACATGGCTTTACCGATGGTCCAGGGCTGATTGGTGCCGTGAATGCGGTACAGCGTGGAACCGAGATAAAGTGCGCGAGCGCCAAGAGGATTGTTGATGCCACCCTTCATCTGCGCTGGCAGGATGCGGCCCTTTTTGCGCTCGCGCGCGATCATTTCCTTTGGCGGTGTCCAGGTCGGCCATTCCGCTTTGCGGCTCACGCGCTGTGTGCCCTTCCAGCCAAAGCCCTGCTTGCCGACGCCAATGCCATAACGGCGGGCCTGACCATTGCCTTCGACGAGATAAAGAAAACGTTTGTTCGTATCGATGACCAGAGTTCCCGGCTTTTCGCCGCCGGAATACGATACGGCTTGCGGCAGGAACATCGGGTCGAGTTGCTGCTTTTTGCGGACCACTTTTGCCGGATTGTCAGCAGGGCGCTGCTGGCTCACGCTCTGATAACGTGCCTTCGGTGGCTGCTTTTGCCGGACAATGGTGCGCTTTTGCGGTTGTGCTGCATCAAGTGTTGGCAAGACACGGACCGCCGGTCCATTGAGCTGGGCGATCCAGCGCTGCGATGTTTGATTGTCGACGCGAACCGGTGGTTGAGTCGCGTAACGATCATTGGCAAAAGCCATGCTGGTGGTCACAATGGAAACGGCGATTGCCGCAAGTGAACCGATCAAAAGCAGATGACGTGGTTGCATAAGCCAAATCCGTCTGTTTTGCGTCCTGCATTCACGCTGACGCTGTTACCCATCGCACTCCTGACAGCTCCTGTCAGGAGAACGGCCCCGAATTTCATGGGCCCATTGTGCCGGGCAATGGAATCATAAAGGTAAATTTTGCTGCGTGTCGGGCTCTGACTCATCGCAAATTAAAGTTGTGGTTAGCAGCAAGTTGCGCGACATGATTAAAAATCGATAAAAGTCTGGAGACCAGAAATGAGCGATACGGTGCAGGAAAAGACTGGCTTGATCGTCAATGCAGACGGCAAAATGCGCTGTTTCTGGCCGGGCGAACTCCCGGATTATATTGCCTATCACGACAATGAATGGGGCGTTCCGGTTACAAACGATCATCGCCTGTTTGAGAAAATTTGCCTTGAAGGTTTCCAGTCGGGTCTGTCCTGGCTGACGATTTTGCGCAAGCGTGAAAATTTCCGTGCGGCTTTTGACGGTTTCGATTTTCATCGTGTCGCGCTTTATGACGACAAGGATATTGAACGTCTGCTCGCTGATAAGGGCATCGTCCGTCACCGGGGCAAAATCGTTTCCACCATCAACAATGCCAAACGTGCCATCGAGCTTGTGAAAGAAAAAGGTTCACTGGCTGCTTATTTCTGGTCGTTTGAACCGGGTGCAGAGGATCGTCCGCAGGTTGTGGATTATCCGACCTTGTCCGCTAATCCGACCACAGCGACCTCAACGCGTATTTCCAAAGATCTCAAAAAACGCGGCTGGTCTTTTGTCGGGCCAACGACTGTTTATGCCTTCATGCAGGCCATGGGGCTGGTCAACGATCATATTGAAGGCTGTCATTGCCGCCCGAACATTGAAAAACTTCGTCAGGATTTGAAGCGGCCGCAATAAACAGTGCATTCCGAAAAGTGTGAATCGGTTTTCGGATAAGATGCGCGATAAAACTAAGAATTATCGCGCTGATTGCGCCGGATTCGGTTTTCTGTCACAACCACCGGGTTTCGTTCTGAGCCTTGTTTCAGGAGTGAGGAAGATGGATCTGACGTCGCTTGCAGTCTTTGCCGGAATTTTGATGGTTGCAGCTGGCACGCCGGGTCCAAACATTGGTGCGCTGGTAGCCCGTGTGATCAGCCGCGGCCATAAGGGCGTTTTTCCATTCATGCTCGGTCTCTGGATTGGCGATGCCGTCTGGTTGTCGCTCGCTGTCTGGGGGCTTTCAACCCTGGCGCAGAATTTCCACACGGTCTTTCTCGTGCTTAAATATGGTGGCCTCGTCTATCTGGCCTATCTCGCCTGGAAAATGTGGTTTGCGCCTGTCAGCGATCTTATCAATGAAGAAATCATCCCGCGCCGCAATGAGGCTGGTGGTCTTTTCCTGAGCGCGCTGGCAATCACGCTCGGCAATCCGAAGATCATGGTTTTCTATGTTGCCATCCTGCCGACCGTGATTGATCTCACCGGCGTTTCGATCCTTGGCTGGGGCGAATTGCTGCTGGTTATGTTCATGGTTCTGGCCGTTGTCTATAATGCTTGGGTGCTGCTGGCCGTGCAGGCACGCCGCTTTTTGCGCACCCCGCGCATGGTCAAGATCGCCAATCGCACATGCGCCGGAATGATGGCTGGCGTGGCCGTTGCCATCGCCACGCGCTGATCGCGCTTTTTAAAGCTCTTCCTGCACTTGCCGCACCCGGTTTGATGCGTTAGGAAACCGGCAACGGATTTGCCGGATTTTCCGGCGCAACATGAACAAAATCAGCGATCAGGCAGGAAAAATGGCCGATAAAGCGGACAAGATGAAGGCGCGGTTGCCGCGCGGATTTGTCGATCGGGTGCCGGATGATCTGCGCGCCACCGAAAAGATGACGGCGACCATCCGCGAAGTCTACGACCTCTATGGTTTTGAGCCGGTGGAAACGCCGCTCATCGAATATACCGATGCGCTCGGAAAGTTCCTGCCGGATCAGGATCGCCCGAATGAAGGTGTGTTCTCGTTTCAGGACGACGACGAGCAGTGGCTGTCGCTTCGCTACGATCTGACTGCGCCGCTGGCGCGGTTCGTGGCTGAAAACTACGAAAGCCTGCCAAAACCTTATCGCAGCTATCGCAACGGTTGGGTTTTCCGTAACGAAAAGCCGGGTCCAGGTCGTTTCCGCCAGTTTATGCAGTTCGATGCCGATACGGTTGGCGCGCCAAATGTCTCGGCTGATGCTGAAATGTGCATGATGATGGCCGACACGGTTGAACGCCTTGGCATTGCGCGCGGCGATTATGTGATCCGCGTCAACAACCGCAAGGTTCTCGACGGCGTGCTCGAAGCCATTGGCCTTGAAGGCGATGCGAATGCTGGCAAGCGGCTCAATGTTCTTCGTGCCATCGACAAGCTCGACAAGTTTGGCGCTGACGGCGTTCGTCTTCTGCTGGGCAAAGGCCGTCTTGACGAAAGCGGTGATTTCACCAAGGGCGCTGAACTGTCCGATGCGGCCGTGGAAAAGGTTCTGGCCTTCACCGCTGCGGGTGGTGCAACCGGTGCTGAAACCATTGCCAATCTGCAGGCCGTTGTTGCTGGCAACGCCAAGGGCGAAGAAGGCGTGAAAGAGCTTGCCGATATGGAAGCTCTGTTTGACGCTGGTGGCTATGAAGGTCGCGTGAAGATCGATCCTTCGGTCGTGCGTGGTCTCGAATATTACACCGGCCCTGTATTTGAAGCCGAGCTTCTTTTCGATGTCACTAATGAAGATGGCCAGAAGGTTGTGTTCGGTTCCGTTGGCGGCGGCGGTCGTTATGACGGTCTGGTTTCGCGCTTCCGTGGCGAGCCGGTTCCGGCAACGGGCTTCTCCATCGGCGTTTCGCGTTTGATGACAGCGCTGAAAAACCTCGGAAAGCTTGATGTGTCCGATGTGGTTGGCCCGGTCGTCGTGCTGGTCATGGACAAGGATGCGCAGAGCCTTGGTGGCTATCAGAAGATGGTTTCTCAGCTGCGTCAGGCAGGCATCCGCGCTGAAATGTATATCGGTGGTTCCGGCATGAAAGCGCAGATGAAATATGCAGACCGTCGTGATGCGCCATGCGTGATCATTCAGGGTTCGCAAGAGCGTGAAGCTGGCGAAGTTCAGATCAAGGATCTGATTGAAGGCAAGCGTATTTCTGCCGAGATCGAAGACAATGCAACCTGGCGCGAAAGCCGCCCGGCGCAGGTCACTGTCAAGGAAGAGGGCATCGTTGCGGCAGTGCGCGAAATCCTAGAAGCGCAAGCTCGCGATCGCGCACAGCAGGCGAAGTGACGGATAACATGGCAGGTCAACGCACATCTTTAGTCTTCACGACGCTTCGCGGGCAGCTTGGTGCCAGCGAGGCTGAGCTTGTCGATATTCCGCTGATCCAACCTGCCGATCCGTTTCTGGATATGGCGGGCGAAGATTTGCGCCGCCGTATCTTTCTTACAGAAAATGAAAATGGCGACAGCCTTTGCTTGCGTCCGGAATTTACCATTCCGGTCTGCCGCAATCATATTGCGCTGAATGCTGCAACGCCGAAGCGTTATGCCTATCTCGGTGAAGTGTTCCGCCAGCGTCGCGATGGCGCGGCTGAGTTTCTTCAGGCAGGCATCGAGGATTTGGGTGCAACCGACGAAGCGGCATCGGACGCGCGTTCGATTGCCGATGCGCTGGGCTGTGTTCATGCCGCGGCTCCCAATGCCAAGCTTGAAATCGTACTGGGCGATCAGTCTGTTTTTGCAGGTATGTTGAAGGCCCTGGGTCTTCCGCAAGGATGGCGCAAGAAGCTGCTGCGTGCCTTTGGCGATGCCCATACGATGGAAGCAGCTTTTGCCGAGCTGACAGGCGAACAGCGCACTGACCCGTTGCCGGAACATCTGGCTGGATTGGTTGCCGAAGGTGACGAGGCAGGGCTGGCACGTATGCTGGAAGCAGAAATGCTCGAAGCTGGCATGTCGCCGGGCGCGGGACGTACGCCTGCGGAAATCGCCCGTCGCCTCATTGAAAAAGAAGATCTGGCTGCGGCCCGTTTCCCTTCATCTGCGCTTGATGTGTTGAAGCGTTTTCTTTCTACCCGCGTTTCGCTTGAAGCTGCCACCATTACGCTGCGGGCTTTTGCGGCTGACAATGCGCTTGATCTGAGCGTTGTTCTGCAAAAGTTTGAAGCGCGCACGGATGCGATTATCGCCGCCGGTATTCATGCCGAAGATATTGTCTACGATGCGTCTTTCGGACGTCCGCTCGATTACTATACGGGGCTCGTTTATGAAATCCGGCAGGCAGGCGGCGACAAGGATATGGTGCTGGCCGGTGGCGGTCGTTACGACCGGCTATTGACTATGCTCGGTGCATCCGAAAACATTCCGGGCGTTGGTTTTTCAATCTGGCTCGACCGGCTTGAGGCGCTGAGCGGAGAACAATCATGACTGTAACGCTGGCGCTACCGTCCAAAGGACGGCTGAAAGAGCAGACGCTCGCCGTGCTGGAAAAGGCCGGATACAAGGTTATTCTGCCTGATGACTCACGCAATTACCGTGCGCGGGTTGAAGGCGAGAACGATCTCGACATTCTGTTTTTGTCGGCGTCCGAAATCGCGCGCGAACTTGGCTATGGTAGCGTTGATCTGGGCGTTACCGGAGAGGACCTGATCCGTGAAACGCTTGCTCATGCCGATGAGCGCGTGGCGATTGAAGCAGAGCTTGGCTTTGGCCATGCTGACGTTGTGGTTGCTGTGCCTGAAGTCTGGCGCGATGTGACGACCATGGCCGACCTTGATGATGTCGCTGCCGATTTCCGCCAGCGTCATGGTCGCCGTCTGCGCATCGCCACGAAATACTGGCGTCTGACGCAGCAGTTCTTCTCGCAGAAGCACGGTATTCAAGTCTATCGCATCGTTGAAAGTCTGGGCGCGACCGAAGGCGCGCCTGCGGCGGGATCGGCAGATATGATCGTTGATATTACATCGACCGGTTCGACGCTCAAAGCCAATCAGCTCAAAGTGCTTGAAGATGGGATTATCCTGCGCTCGCAGGCTTGTCTCGTTTCAGCTCGTCGCAGCGATCAGAATAACCGCGTTCAGGATGTGATTGCCCGTATCCGTAAGGGTCTGGCTGGCTAACAATATAATATTGAATTTAAAAAGCCGGCCTGAATTTCAGACCGGCTTTTTTGTATTTAGAGCGTTTCAGTTTTGATTAAATCTTAGAAAACGCTCTAAATATTTGTCTTACGCGCATCTTGTCCCGAAAACCGCTTCGCACTTTTCGGGATGCGCTCTAGATTTTAGGCTTGCTGCCAATCAAGCCGTAATAGGCGATATAGATGTAGCAGATGATCGGCATCAGGAATGCCAGATGAATGCCGACTTTATCTGCAAGAGCACCCTGAATAAGCGGGATGATTGCGCCACCCACAATGGCCAGACACAGAATGCCCGAACCCTGACTCGTATGCTTGCCAAGACCATGCAGAGCCAGACTGAAGATCGTCGGGAACATGATCGAGTTGAAGAGACCGATTGCCAGAACCGACCACATGGCAACATGGCCTGTGGTGGCAACGGTGATGAGCAGTAAAATAATAGCCATGAGCGCATTGAAAGCCAGCGCCTTACCGTCATCGATATAACGCATGGCAGCTGCACCGATGAAGCGTCCGAGCATGGCGCCGCCCCAGAAATAGGAAACGTAGTGCGCAGCCTCAGACTCCGCCAAACCCGCAACATTTGGATCGTTGAGGAAGTTGACGAGGAAGCTGCCCACGCTGACCTCAGCGCCGACATAAACGAATAGGCCGATAGAGCCCAAGACAAGATGGCGATACTGCCAGGCTGAACCATCTTCCTTTGTGAGAACCGCTGTTTCTTCTTCTTGAACATCCGGGAGTTTCAGGATTGCAAAAACGATTGCGAGAACCGCGAAAGCCAGCGCCAGAAGAAGATAAGGAAACTGAACCGCATCCGCTTGGGCAGAGCTTGCAGCATCACTGGTTGCTGCGGACAGGATCAGGAGTGCACCAAAGGACGGCGCGACGGTTGTGCCGAGCGAGTTGAAAGCCTGTGTCAGTGTCAAACGGCTGGCTGCTGTTTCAGGTGCGCCTAGAATGGTGACATAGGGATTTGCCGCCACCTGAAGAATGGTGACGCCCGAAGCCAGCACGAAAAGCGCACCGAGAAACAGTTCGTAAACGCGGTAGGATGCGGCCGGAATGAACAGCGCACAGCCGATAGCTGCAATCACCAGACCGGTTACGATGCCCCATTTATAGGAGATGCGTTTGACAAGTGCGCCGGCAGGTAGCGAGACGATGAAGTAAGCACCAAAGAAGCAGAACTGGATCAGCATCGACTGGAAGTAGTTGAGCTGAAAGACGCCTTTAAGATGCGGGATCAGGATGTCGTTGAGACAAGTGATGAAGCCCCACATGAAGAAGAGCATGGTGAGGCTGGCAAGTGCAAAGCTGTAATTGTTGCCCGTATGGGCATCAGCTCGAGGCTGACTGTTCGTTGCGGGTGAAACGGCCATTTTTTCTCTACAAGCTAAGTTATGAGACACGTCTGGGAGGACGATATGTCTTTCCAAAATTAAAATAGGCGGTTGCAATATCTTACAAGATCGTGCGGTGCAATCTTTGCGAGCTCTAAGTAACAGTTCTGTGTCTGGATAAAGCGGATACTAAAAAAGCCGTGCTGATAAAGCACGGCTTTTCAAAGTCAGGCATTAGAGCGGGAATTAGCCGCGCTTTGCGTCGATTGAGATCGAACCTGCACCCTGCAGGGCGAGGAGGATCAGACCGCCAGCGATGGCGAGGTTCTTCTGTGCCATCAGTGCGTTCATGCCTTCAGCAAAGTTCATGTGCGCTACAAGCGTTGCGCCGATGGTGAACAGAGCCACGATTGCAGCAGCAATACGGGTCTGGAAACCAACGAGAATGGCGAGGCCGCCGACGAACTCAACCAGACCAACCAGAACGGCGGTTACAGTTGGAACCGGAAGGCCGAGGCCTGCAAAGTAACCGGCTGTGCCGGAAATTGCAGTCAGCTTGCTGAAGCCAGCGAGAATGAACAGGATCGAAAGAAAGACGCGTGCGACGAGCGTGGCCAGGCCGTTGCTCTGAGGAGTGATAGACGACATCAGGGGAATCTCCAATTAAACTGAGCAACCCAATACCTACTCTACACTGTCAAGAAAAGATAGATATTGCTCGACAGTTTGTTCACTAATTGCGCACAATCAATCTGGAGCGATCATTTTTTCTGCACGCACAAGCCGGTCATAATCTTCCTCAGAGACATGGCCGCTCTTCAATGCTTCTTCGCGCAAGGTCGTGCCGTTCTTATGTGCGGTCTTTGCGATCTTGGCAGCATTGTCGTAGCCGATAGCGGGCGCCAAAGCGGTTACGAGCATTAGTGAACGCTCGAGAAGGTCCTTGATGCGGTCTTCGTTGGCTTCAATGCCTTCCACGCAATGATCTGCGAAAGAGACCATGGCATCGCTTAAGATGCGGATCGACTGCAGTACATTATAGGCAATGACCGGCTTGAAGACATTAAGCTCGAAATGTCCCTGGCTTGCAGCAACGGTTACAGTGGTCTGATTGCCGAAGACCTGTGTTGCCACCATGGTCAGAGCTTCAGCCTGCGTAGGATTAACCTTGCCCGGCATGATCGACGAGCCGGGTTCATTTTCTGGCAGCGACAACTCGCCAAGACCAGAACGTGGACCCGAGCCAAGGAAGCGAATGTCGTTGGCGATTTTGAAAAGATCAGCGGCGAGCGCGTTGAGGCTGCCATGGAAGTTCGCAAGCGCACCGTGGCTTGCAAGCGCCTCAAACTTGTTTGGCGCGGTCTTGAAGCTGAGGCCAGTGATTTCACTGACAGCATCGGCAAAGCCGGTATCGAAGCCCTTTGGCGCGTTGAGACCCGTACCAACCGCCGTGCCGCCCTGTGCAAGCAGGAACACGTCAGCAAGCGACTGTTCAATGCGATGGCGCGCATATTCCAGCGCTGCGCGATAGCCGGAAAATTCCTGCCCAAGCGTAACTGGCGTCGCATCCTGCGTATGCGTGCGGCCAATCTTGATAATGTGCTCGAACGCTACTTCCTTATCCTTGAGCGCTTTGGTGAGGTGTGCCAGAGCAGGATAGAGGCGTTGCACAGTTTCAACTGCCGTTGCGATATGGATTGCAGTCGGGAAAGTGTCATTCGATGACTGGGCCATATTGACGTGGTCATTCGGATGCACCGGCTTTTTCGAGCCAAGTTCGCCGCCCAGAAGCTCGATCGCTCGGTTAGAAATAACCTCGTTGGCATTCATGTTTGACTGCGTGCCGGAGCCCGTCTGCCAGACAACAAGCGGGAAATGATCGTCGAGCTTGCCTTCAATCACCTCGGATGCAGCAACGGCGATGACCTGTCCCAGAACCGGATCAAGCTTGCCGAGAGCAATATTGGTTTCAGCTGCTGCGCGCTTGACGACGCCCAATGCATGAACCAGAGGCAAGGGCATACGCTCCCCGCCGATCTTGAAGTTTTGCAAAGAACGCTGTGTTTGCGCGCCCCAGTAACGGTCGGCGGCAACATCAATCGGTCCGAAAGTATCTGTTTCGGTACGCGTGGCAGTCATCTTCAGTCTCCGGCTTGTTTCAGGCGGGAGAAATGCCCGCCCGTAGAATCGAGAATAACAGCATTGCTGAATTATTGGCTATGGAATGCTTGCACAGCAAAGCCCTAGCTCTCAATCATTTGATAAAATATGAATATAAAAGTCAAATTTTATCGAGCGCAATAAGCGTTTCAGGTTTAGTTATCCTCGTTGTCGTCATCGCCGTCATCGGTTTCTGAAATCCATCCGGTCGGCTCAACCTTTTGCTGGGTTTTGCTGTCGGTGAATATCCACCAGCCGGTGTCAGTTTCATCCCAATCACCACCACCGGCTTTCAGCTTATCGAGCGAACGATATTGGCCAACCGATTCATTGCGCTGATCGTCATCATCGATCCAGACCACAGTGACTTTGCGTCCGTCTTTCGGCGCAGTGGCTATCGGCAGTTCTTTGCGCATATGATTATCCATCCCATTATCAGTTCAGATAATCATAGGGCGGAAAAGCGGTGCGACAAGCCGCGGTTCCCAGCGTTTGCGAAGTTCCGCGGCTCGTCGCGAACGATTAGCCGAGGCGTGCGGCTTTCAAGGCATGGCCCCACCATACCAGCTGGTCCAGCATGTTCTTGGCGGCTTCCGCCAGGTGCGGGAAATCATCCAGCGTGTTCTCTTTCTTGACCACTGCAAGGTAGTCCGGGAACAGAATATGGACGCCAGTCTTGACCGACATGGATGACATCTCAACTGCGATCATCCGCAGCTGTTCGACAGCGCGAGCACCGCCAACGCCGCCATGGCCGACAAAGCCGATTGGCTTCTGAATCCAGTCACCATAGTCGATAGCATTTTTCAGAACCGCTGTTGGCGCATGGTTATATTCGGCAGCAGTCAGGATATAGGCGTCAAACTCGCGAAGCTTGGTTTTCCACTTGTCGGCGGTCTCCGCCTGTGCGGTGGTGGTTGCTGTGTCGCCATAAAAGCCCATTGGATAATCGGCCAGATCGAGGATTTCGACATTAAATTCAGGGCGTGCGGCTGCGACCTTCGCAATCCATTCCGCCGATACTGGTGAGAAACGCTGTTCACGGGTGCTGCCGACGATCACTGCAACTTTTAGCTTGCTCATGGATATATCCTTTTTAGTGGTAACCAATAGAGACTAACGCTATACCGGTGACTGGATAAGGCGCAAGGAGGCACTTTTATGAAACCCGGTGACTTCAAGGAAACCAGTGCTTGCAGGGCTGTGACCGATATTTTGTCGCGCGTTGGCGATAAGTGGACGGTTTTGGTTGTGAGTTATCTTGGCAATGGTCCAATGCGATTTAATGAAATCCGCCGCACAGTTGATGGTATTTCACAGAAAATGCTGACGACAACGCTACGAAATCTCGAGCGCGACGGGTTTGTATCCAGAACTGTTTTTCCGACTATTCCGCCGAAGGTGGAATATGAACTGACGGAAATGGGGCGCGATCTTCTCAAGCCGGTCCGAGGTTTGGGGGAGTGGGCAATTGCCAATGAGGCGCAGGTCATGATGGCGCGGGCGCGTTATGACGCGCGTGCGTCGAGCCGCGACTATAGTCAGGCTGAAGCTGCAGAATGAGCGGTCGATAAGCCTATAGTGCAAAAGTGGAAAGGCAGGCTCGCGCCTGCCTTTCCTGTTGCCTGAGACAGGACTTCCAAAGTGCGGGGGCAAACAGGAAGTCCATCTCGTATCGATAGCGATTGACCATGAAAACTGCAGAATGTAAATCAGAAAATGCTAAAATAACCGCAGCTTCCTTAGTAAAGCCCGCGATAGGTAAATTTTCTATAAATCACAAAGAGTTACACAATGTAAGAAAAGCAATCGAATACTGCTTTTCTCCCAATTTTATACCTTAAATCTTGCTCATCACTTGCTGTGTGAAGCGGTTCTGAGTTTTAAAACAGGCATAAAAAAACCTCCGGCCAAGACCGAAGGTTTTTCTTTTACAAGCCGCATTGTCGCGGTCGCACAGGCGAAGTCGCCTGTGCTGCGCAATACTCGGATGGATTTCTTAGAAATCCATGCCGCCCATGCCGCCCATGCCACCAGGCATGCCAGCAGGAGCTGCATCCTTCTTAGGCAGTTCAGCGATCATGGCTTCGGTGGTGATCAGGAGACCAGCAACCGATGCTGCGTTCTGCAGAGCGGTACGAACAACCTTAACCGGGTCAACAACGCCAGCCTTGATCAGGTCGCCGAATTCACCATTGGCTGTGTTGTAGCCATAGGTGTCCGAGCCGTTTTCAAGGATCTTGCCAACGATAACCGAAGCTTCTTCACCAGCATTGGTCGTGATCTGGCGAGCAGGAGCCTGAAGAGCGCGACGAACGATGTTGATACCAGCTTCCTGGTCAGGGTTTGCACCCTTAGCAACGATCTGCGACGAAGCGCGGAGCAGAGCGGTACCACCACCAGCAACGATACCTTCTTCAACCGCAGCGCGGGTTGCGTTCAGGGCGTCGTCAACGCGGTCCTTCTTTTCCTTAACTTCGATTTCCGTTGCACCGCCAACGCGGATTACGGCAACGCCACCAGCGAGCTTGGCAAGGCGTTCCTGAAGCTTTTCACGGTCGTAGTCAGAAGTGGTTTCTTCAACCTGCTGCTTGATCTGCGAAACGCGCGCGTCGATTTCAGCCTTCTGGCCTGCACCGTCAACGATCGTGGTGTTTTCCTTGGTGATCGAAACTTTCTTCGCACGGCCGAGCATGTCGAGCGTAACGGTTTCAAGCTTGATGCCGAGGTCTTCGGAGATAACCTGACCGCCGGTGAGGATCGCGATGTCTTCGAGCATTGCCTTGCGGCGATCGCCGAAGCCAGGAGCCTTAACAGCAGCAATCTTCAGACCGCCACGCAGCTTGTTGACAACGAGCGTTGCGAGAGCTTCGCCTTCAACGTCTTCAGCGATGATGACGAGTGGCTTTGAGGTCTGAACAACAGCTTCGAGCACTGGCAGAAGAGCCTGCAGGTTCGAAAGCTTCTTTTCGTGCAGAAGGATGTATGCGTCTTCGAGATCAGCAACCATCTTGTCTGGGTTGGTGACGAAGTATGGCGACAGGTAGCCGCGGTCGAACTGCATGCCTTCAACGACTTCGAGTTCGGTTTCAGCGGTCTTGGCTTCTTCAACCGTGATCACGCCTTCGTTGCCGACTTTCTGCATCGCTTCAGCGATCATCTTGCCGATTTCGGCTTCGCCGTTAGCGGAGATGGTGCCAACCTGAGCAACTTCTTCCGAAGTGTTGATCTTCTTGGCCTTGCCGAGAAGGTTTGCAACAACTTCAGTCACAGCCAAGTCGATGCCGCGCTTCAGGTCCATTGGGTTCATGCCGGCAGCAACAGCTTTTGCGCCTTCCTGAACGATAGCCTGACCGAGAACGGTCGCAGTGGTCGTGCCGTCACCAGCAGTGTCGTTGGTCTTGGAAGCAACTTCGCGCAACATCTGTGCGCCCATGTTTTCGAACTTGTCTTCGAGTTCGATTTCCTTGGCGACCGATACGCCGTCCTTGGTGATGCGCGGAGCGCCGAAGGATTTGTCGATAACGACGTTACGACCCTTAGGGCCGAGCGTTACCTTAACAGCGTCAGCGAGGATATCGACGCCGCGCAGCATCTTTTCGCGCGCAGTGCGACCGAACTTTACGTCTTTTGCAGCCATTTTACTCTCCTGGGAAATGTCCCGGTCAGATTATGGTGAATTGAAATTCAGGCGGTAACTAATCTCTGGCTTCGCCGATACCGGCGCGAGCCCGAAAAATTAGCCAACGATGCCCAGAATGTCGGATTCTTTCATGATCAGCAGGTCTTCGCCACCGATCTTGACTTCTGTGCCCGACCACTTGCCGAACAGAACCTTGTCGCCAGCCTTAACTTCGAGAGCGATCAGCTTGCCTGCTTCGTCACGAGCGCCAGCGCCAACAGCGACGATTTCGCCTTCCTGTGGCTTTTCTTTAGCGGTGTCAGGGATGATGATCCCGCCAGCGGTCTTAGCTTCCGATTCAACGCGACGAACGACGACGCGGTCATGAAGCGGGCGGAACTTGATATCAGCCATGGTATAACCCTTGGTGTTATAGACGTTGAACCCTGTTAACGGATCGAGCCGATCCGCGCTTGTTAGCACTCCGTCTGTCCGAGTGCTAACGTGCCAAAGAGATAGAACTGGCCCTATTCTTTGTCAAGGATCGTTGCCGTTTTTTGACAGAGCAGAAAATAAATTCTGCATATAAGGCTGCCAAAGGCATGGGCGTGCTGTTGCCCGGAATGTGGGGACTATACAGGTGCCTGGCAAGGCGGGCAGGAAAATAAGCACCTTAGGCTGGTTATGTTCAGGAAATGGCGGGCTTGGTTAACGGCGTCTGATCGGCAGAAAGACCTAATCGTTGGAACACAATGCGTTCATCCGGGCGTCCATTTGGACGCAGACTGGCTCAAGCGTGGTGACAGATCAGGCTCATTCTTGTAGAGGAAACCGCAGGATGCCTGAGACGCATCTTCACCAAAGTCGACCATTTGCTTGATAATGGCACGGTCGGGCTCCTTATTTTACCGGTATCGGCCGGACCAGCATACTAGAGGATAGTGATGAAACTGCCTGAGCGCCTAGACGATCTGACGGACGGATATGATGCGATCTTCTGTGATGTCTGGGGTGTATTGCACAATGGCGAAGTTGCATTTGCGCCTGCCGTCGAGGCTTTGAAGCGCGCACGCGCCAAGGGCATAACGGTTATTCTCGTAACCAATGCGCCACGTCCGTTCGGCAGCGTTATTGCACAGATGACGTTGCTCGGTGTACCGGAAGATGCCTATGACCGCGTCGTCACCTCCGGCGATGTGACTCGTGATCTCATTATTGAAGGTCCGCGCAAGGTCTTTCATATCGGCAGCGAGCGTGAGCTGGCGATCTATGAAGGTCTCGATGTTGAACTGGTTGAAGAGTTCGAAGCTTCGGGCGTTGTCTGTACCGGTCTTTATGACGATGAAACCGAGACGCCAGAAAATTACGTCGAACTGCTGCAACGCCTCCGTTCGCGCAATCTGCCTTTCATCTGTGCAAACCCGGATATCATGGTTGAGCGCGGTCCGCGCCTGATCTGGTGTGCTGGCGCGCTGGCGCGTGATTACGGTCAGCTTGGCGGTCGCACGCTGATTGCAGGCAAGCCGCATCGTCCGATCTATGAAGCTGCTTCAAAGGCGGTTGAAGAAATTCGTGGCGCACCTGTTGAAAAGTCCCGTATTCTCGGTATCGGCGACGGCGTGTTGACCGACGTGAAGGGGGCCGCTGATTACGGCCTCGATGTGCTCTATATTTCCGGTGGTGTCCATGCAGCGGATTACGCTGCTGACGGGAATGTTGACTTCGACAGAATGAATGCATTCCTGCAAAAGCATGGCCATGCGCCAATCGCCTCGCTTTACGCACTCGTCTAACATCCGCTTCGAGAATCTGCTTCGACCATGACAAAACCTGCTTTTCAGCGCCTTTCTGGAACGGATGCATTGCCGCTCACATTGCGTAATTGTGTTGTGGCGATCGGCAATTTTGATGGTGTCCATCGTGGCCATCAGGCCGTGCTGGAGCGCGCGCTGGAAATTGCCGAGCGGGATGGGTTACCTGCGGTTGTTCTGACTTTTGAGCCGCATCCGCGCAGCTTCTTCAAGCCGAACGAGCCTGTTGAGCGCCTGACCGATGCCGTAGAAAAGGCGGAGATTATTCGGCTTATGGGTTTCGACGCTGTGGTCGAGCAGCCGTTCACGGCAGATTTTTCTGCGCAATCGGCTGAAGATTTCGTGCGCAATATCCTGGTCGAGCGATTGCACGCCAATTGCGTTGTCACGGGGTATGACTTCCATTTTGGCAAGGGACGCCGTGGTACACCGGAATTCCTTGTGGAGGCCGGAAAGTCATCGGGCTTCAGTGTTTCTCTGGTGGATGCATTCAGCGACGAGGGAGGCAATGTTGTTTCCTCCACGCGCATTCGAGCGCTGCTGTGCGAGGGCGAAGTTGCTGAAGCCGCAGGTCTTCTCGGCTATCGCTATCGTGTCAGCGGTGAAGTTATTCACGGCAAGAAGCTTGGTCGTACACTTGGCTTTCCAACCGCCAATATGACGATCGATGACCATGTGAGCATGAAACACGGCATTTATGCTGTGCGCTTCCGCAGGGCGGATGGCAGTTTGCATGACGGTGTCGCAAGTTTTGGCCGTCGCCCCACTGTCGACAGTGATGGCAAGCCACTGCTCGAAACCTTTGTCTTTGATTTTTCCGGCGACCTTTATGGCGAAGTCGCTGAAGTTTCTTTCTTTGGTTATCTGCGCGGTGAAATTAAGTTCGACGGCCTCGATCCGCTGATCGTTCAGATGAAACGGGATGAAGGAGAAGCGCGTGCGATTCTGGCGGGAGCACAACCGATATCCGCACTGGATCGTCTTCTGTCCTTTCCAGCTTAGCAATTGGGACGGAGCTCCCTCACAGTGGATTTCCACTTCTGAGAGTCGTGTTGCGAAAAACCTGTAGTGATTTCTACTTAAGATTTAAGTTTAATTTTACATATTCCGTTCAAACAGTGTTAAATACCCCCAAAGTTTCCGGGGCGCTGTTTATCGGAGTTTCATGTGACGCGTATCTCCCTTGCCTTTATTACAGGCGCCGCATTGTTCGTGGGTTCGTTCTCGGCCGTTGCTGCAGATATGCAGCAGACAGACGTTTATGCTGCAGAACCAGCCAAGCCGGCTCGCAAGTATTTCTGGTCCGGCGACTGGTATCTCAAGGTGGGTGCCGCTGGTCTGGTTGCTCCGAAGTTCGAAGGTTCCAACAAGTATAAGTTTTCGGCACAGCCGCTGATTTCGCTTGGCCGTCAGGGCGAAGCAGAGCGTTTTTCGTCGCGCAATGACAATGTCTCTTTTGCATTCATAGATCAGGATCGCTTCCGCGTTGGTGCTGTCGGCAAGCTGATGTTTGAGCGCGACACCAAGATTGATGGTCTTCATGAAACCAAATTCGGCGGTGAAGCCGGTGGTTTTGTTGATGTCTATCCGACTGACTGGCTGCGTGTCCGTGGTGAAGTGCGCCATGGTATCCGCGCGCATAAGGGCGTTGTGGCTGATGTTGCTGCCGATGCGTTCTATGACGTGACGCCTGTGGTCCGCGTTTCAGCTGGTCCGCGTGCGACCTTCGCTTCCAAGGATTACTTCAAGACCTATTATGGCGTGACGGCTGAAGAAGCTGTTGCATCGGGTGTGAAGGAATATCGTCCGGGCGGCGGTTGGGAATCGGTCGGTGTTGGCGGTGCCATCACCTGGAAGGCAACCGACAAGATCGATACAAGCCTGTTTGGCGAATATAGCCGTCTTCAGGGTCCGGCAAAGGATTCGAGCATCGTGAAGCAGCACGGTTCGCCGAACCAGTTTATGGTTGGCGTATCCGCGACCTATCGTTTCGATTTCTCGCTCGACTGATAAAATCCGGTCAATCTGTAAAGTTTTCGGAGGCAGGGCTGCAAGTTTATTGCGCCCTGCCTCTTTATTCCTGTGAAGGTCATTGCTAAAAGCGTGCCCATGATGACGGATTTTCGGCACATCGGCACGGCTATACGAATTATTGGCCCGGCCTTCCTCTAAGCCTTGATGGCGCTGCTTTTAAGCGGCGCATGGCAGGAAGGTCCGGGAGCGACCGGCTGTGCCTCGCAGCCTCCTGAGTTTTCCCGGCTGCGTTTGGCAGCCTCCTGAACGTTCAAAGCATATTCCCCTCGTATCAAAACATGCGGGAATGACAGGCAAGCGTAAAATGACCGACAAGATCGATTATTCCAAAACCCTCAATCTGCCGCAGACCGAGTTCCCGATGCGCGCAGGCCTGCCGCAGCGCGAGCCGCTTTTTGTGCAGCGCTGGGAGGAAATAAACCTCTATAAAAAGCTGCGTGAAGACGCAAAGGACCGCCCGCTATACGTGCTGCATGACGGCCCTCCTTACGCAAACGGCAATATCCATATCGGACATGCGCTGAACAAGATCCTCAAGGACGTCATCACCCGTTCGTTCCAGATGCGTGGTTTCAACTCAAACTACGTTCCGGGCTGGGATTGCCATGGCCTGCCGATCGAGTGGAAGATCGAAGAAAAATACCGTGCACAGGGCAAGAACAAGGACGAAGTCGCAATCAACGAATTCCGCAAGGAATGCCGTGAGTTTGCGGCTGGCTGGATCAAGGTTCAGTCGGAAGAGTTCAAGCGTCTTGCTATCTGCGGCGATTTTGAAAACCCATACACGACCATGAACTTCCATGCGGAAGCGCGGATCGCGGGCGAACTTTTGAAGTTTGCCGCAAGCGGCCAGCTCTATCGCGGCTCGAAGCCGGTCATGTGGTCGGTTGTCGAACGTACGGCATTGGCTGAAGCCGAAGTCGAATATCACGACATTGAGTCGGATATGATCTGGGTCAAGTTCCCGGTAGCTGGTGCAGGCGATCTTGCCGGTGCTTCTGTTGTTATCTGGACGACAACCCCTTGGACCATTCCAGGCAACCGTGCGGTGGCTTATTCCTCGCGCGTTTCTTATGGTCTTTACGAAGTTGTCGCTGCCGAGAACGATTTTGGTCCTCAGCCTGGCGAAAAGCTCGTTTTTGCTGACAAGCTTTCTGAAGAATGCGCCAAGAAGGCAAAGCTTGAGTTCAAGCGTCTGCGCGACGTGTCGGGCGAAGAACTTGCAAAGAACGTGCTTTCCCACCCGCTCAAGGGCTTCGGCGGTGGATATGAGTTTGTCGTGCCGCTGGTTTCCGGCGATCACGTCACTGACGATGCCGGTACGGGCTTTGTGCACACAGCACCTAGCCATGGTCGCGAAGACTTTGAAGCGTGGATGGACAATGCCCGCGAGCTGGAAGCGCGCGGAATTGATCCGAGCATTCCTTTCCCGGTTGGCGATGACGGTTACTACACCAAAGATGCGCCGGGCTTCGGTCCGGATCGCGACGGCGGTGCAGCGCGTGTTATCGATGATAACGGCAAGAAGGGTGATGCAAACGAGGCTGTCATCAAGCAGCTCATCGCGCATGACAAGCTTTTTGCACGCGGTCGTCTGAAGCATTCCTATCCGCATTCATGGCGCTCGAAGAAGCCGGTTATCTTCCGCAACACGCCGCAGTGGTTTGTCTATATGGACAAAAACCTCGGCGATGGCACCACGCTGCGCTCGCGCTCGCTCAAGGCCATTGAGGAAACCCGCTTCGTCCCAGCTGCCGGTCAGACCCGTCTGCGTTCGATGATCGAAGGTCGCCCGGACTGGGTGCTTTCGCGTCAGCGCGCCTGGGGCGTGCCGATCTGCGTGTTTGCTGATGAAGAAGGCAACATCCTGCAGGACGATGCCGTCAACAAGCGCATTCTCGAAGCTTTCGAGGCAGAAGGCGCTGATGCATGGTTTGCTGAAGGTGCGCGTGAACGCTTCCTCGGTAGCCGCGCAAACGAGGGTTGGACGCAGGTTCGCGACATTCTCGACGTCTGGTTCGATTCTGGTTCGACGCATACTTTCACGCTGGAAGATCGTCCGGACATGAAGTGGCCTGCCGATGTTTATCTTGAAGGCTCTGACCAGCATCGCGGCTGGTTCCACTCGTCACTGCTGGAAAGCTGCGGAACGCGTGGCCGCGCGCCTTATAATGCCGTCGTTACTCATGGTTTCACCATGGATGAGAACGGCAAGAAGATGTCGAAATCGCTTGGCAACACTGTCACACCGCAGGATGTGATCAAGGATTCGGGCGCCGATATTCTGCGTCTTTGGGTCATGACCACGGACTATTGGGAAGATCAGCGTCTGGGCAAAAACATCATCCAGACCAATATCGACGCTTATCGCAAGCTGCGTAACACGATCCGCTGGATGCTTGGCACGCTCGCCCATGACGAAGGCGAAACGCTGCCTCACGCCGATCTGCCGGAACTCGAACGCCTGATGCTGCATCGTCTGGCCGAACTCGATGAGGTTGTGCGCTCGGGTTACGACGCGTTTGACTTCAAGCGCATTGCCCGCGCATTGATCGACTTCATGAATGTCGAACTCTCGGCCTTCTACTTCGATATCCGCAAGGATGCGCTCTACTGTGATGCGCCGTCGAGTGTTCGCCGCAAGGCCGCCCTTCAGACGGTGCGTGAAATCTTCGTTCGCGTAACCACCTGGCTTGCGCCCATGCTACCTTTCACCACGGAAGAAGCCTGGCTTGATCGCTATCCGGAATCGGCTTCGGTGCATCTGGAGCAGTTCCGCAAGACGCCTGCTGAATGGCGCGATGATGTGCTTGCTGAAAAGTGGCGCAAGGTTCGCAACGTTCGCCGCGTTGTTACGGGCGCGCTGGAACTGGAACGCGCAGACAAGCGCATCGGTTCTTCGCTGGAAGCAGCGCCGGTCGTCCACATCACTGACAAGAGCCTTGCCGATTCGCTTGAAGGTCTGGATTTCGCTGAAATCTGCATCACCAGCGGCATCGCGCTTACGGATGCTGCAGCACCCGCTGAAGCTTTCACGCTTGATGATGTGAAGGGTGTTGCGGTTGTTCCTGTTCGTGCGGAAGGTGAAAAGTGCGCTCGTTCCTGGCGTTACACCACCGATGTCGGTTCGGACGCGGAATTCCCGGAAGTCTCGGCCCGTGATGCGGCTGCACTGCATGAATTGAAGGCGCTTGGACGGCTTTCGGCATAATAATCAGAGCCCGGACGCATCGCGCGCCCGGGCTTTTTTCACTGCAGGGCTTGCCTTGATAAGTGAGAGCATGGTGAAATAGCGGTTAATATCGCGATTGCCCGTAGAGATGCTCTCATGTACAAGGCTCTCCTTGAGATAAACTTGCAATCTGCCTTGGAGTTGCCGGTTTCTTGCGGCAAGGGTGAAATAGAAGCCTTTGACGAAAAGAAAATCGACAGGCGTAAAAGAAGTGGCGCTAATGAAGATTGAAGGACGAGTTCTGGTATTGATGACGGCGGTTGCGGGTCTCGCACTGTCTGGATGTGTATCGTCGCCGACCTACGGAACCGACAAAACGGCGAGTGCGCAGCTTCTCGACGACGTGTCGAACATGGCTAGCTTCGGTCAGGGCAAGAAAAAAGATCGGATCGATTACAAGCCGCGTCCTGATCTTGTGCGTCCTGCACAGGGTGAAAAGGGTGCACTGCCTGCTCCGCAGGAAAGCGTTGCAAGCGCAGGCGATCCTTCGTGGCCAGAATCACCAGAGCAGCGCCGTAAGCGTCTGCGTGATGAAATCACCGCAAATCGTGACAACCCGAACTTCGTTTCGCCTGTTGAGCAGGACGTAGCGGTTGCCAATAATCTTCGCGCTTCGCTTCCAAGCGGTAACAGCCGTCGTGAAGATTATGAATCCCGTACGCCAACATTTGATCCAGCAAGGGTTGCTGAGCTGAAGAAGCAGCGTGAAGCGCAGACGCAAGGTTCGTCAACGACACGCCGCTATCTGAGCGAGCCGCCGCTTGCTTATCGCCAGCCAGCTTCGACCGCAGCTGTAGGTGAAATGGGCCAGGATGAGTCGCAGAAAGAACGCGAGCGTAAGAAAGCTGCTGGTGGTGGTGGCAAAAGCTGGCGCGATCTGCTCCCTTGGAATTAATATTATAGTATAATTTTTCAAAAATTAGAAAGCCGGAAGAGAAAATCTTCTGGCTTTCTTTTTGTTGTTTGCTTTGGGGTTTGTCATCAAAATGACTTTGTTTTGTTATGTTCAATTCCAAATATTAAATATTTTTAATGTTGGCTATTCTAAACAATATTTGATTTCAATCAACGAAACCATTCTGGCAGAGCGTATCCTACTACTTTTCGGGATGTAAGGTACAGTAATGCACAACACAAATCAGATTTGGGATGGTCCCAATGGTTACGGCGTCATCAGTCGTATGTTTCACTGGCTCATGGCCGTCCTTTTCCTGTGGCAGTTCATATCTGCCATATTGCGTATTCTTGTGAAGGACAGTGCGCCCTATAGTTTCTTCTGGTCTGCGCATTACACAATTGGCTTCTCACTGCTGATATTGGTGTTGTTGCGCGGTGTATGGGGATTGCTGAATTTTTCAAGGCGCCCGCATAAAGCAGGTGCAATGGGTAAGCTTGCGGGTTTGGGGCATTTGGCGATCTATGTGCTTATGTTCGCCGTTCCGGCGCTTGCACTCTTGCGCAGTTACGGAAGTGGCCGCGGCTTTTCTGTATTCGGCATTCAGATATTTGAGCAGACAGGTGTGCAGAATGCGGCACTGACCGCTCCGGGCAATGCGGCGCACGGTCTTTTGGGTTGGGTATTGCTCGCTGTAATTGTTGGCCATGTGTTCATGGCACTGGTGCATCATTTTGCGCTGCGCGATAATACGCTGCGTCATATGACTGGCCACCGGGCTGTTACAGCGGTTCCAGTTAGAAATGAATCGTTGGAACCACTGTAACTGTTTGTTTTTACGAATTATCCGACGCAAAACCGCTTCGCACTTTTGCTGGAAGTGCTATAACTGAGCCGGGCTATCGCTTCTCGCGAAAAAACGCCCTGAGCAGTTTCTGGGATTCTTCTTCGGAAAATCCCGCATAAACATCAGGTACATGATGGCATGTGGGCTGCGTGTAAAAGCGTGGCCCATATTCAACGCCGCCGCCCTTCGGATCGGCCGCGCCGTAATAAAGCCGTCGAATGCGAGCGAAGGAAATTGCTGCCGCACACATCGCGCAAGGCTCAAGCGTTACGTAAAGATCGCAATCGGGCAGGCGTTCTGATTTGAGAAATTCGCCCGCATGTCGGATTGCAAGCACTTCCGCATGGGCAGTGACGTCGTTCAATTCGCGGGTTCGGTTGCCCGCGCGGGCGATAATTTCTCCGTCATGCACGATGACCGCGCCAATCGGCACCTCTCCGCGCAGGGCTGCAGATTTGGCCTCTTCCAGTGCGATCTGCATTGGATTTGCCATAATTGGGGGTGAAATATCTGCAACCTTTTTCAAGCCAACCTCATTTCATGGCCAAGACAGGGAAATTTCGCTCGCAAGCTTATGAGCGATTTGTTACTGCATAAGTCACGAAATCAAAACCGATTTACGAACGGATTTATACGGCGTTTTTGACCGGACAGCTCTTTCCCAGTTTCAAAGGGGCGAAAGACGACACGGCGGCGCTGCTGAAAGGCCAATACCAGATGAGCACAGAAGACGACAACAAGGGCGGTCGACGTCCCCCGCATGGACGTGGCGAAGGCCGCGGTGATCGCCCCCATGGAGACCGCCCCCGCGGTGATCGCCCAAGCGGTACGCGTGGAGAACGCGGCGAGCGACGCTCCGGCCCCCGCGACGATAATTTTCGCGATGGCAAGTCCCGCGATGATCGGCCTCGCCGTGACGATGAGCGTGGTGCGCCGCGCAAATTTGGATCGCGCGACACGCAGGATGGTGAAGATAGCGGTGAGCGCATCGCCAAGCGCTTGGCGCGTGCCGGTATTGCTTCACGCCGCGAAGCCGAAACCATGATTGCGGCAGGCCGTATCTCGGTGAACGGCAAGGTTCTCGATACGCCTGCGATCAACGTAAAGCGCACGGATGTCATCACAGTCGATGGCAAGCAGCTGAAGCAGGCCGAGCGGACGCGTCTGTGGCTTTATCACAAGCCTGCTGGCCTTGTGACCACCAATCGTGACCCTGAAGGCCGCCCGACCGTATTTGAAGCGCTGCCTGCCGAAATGCCGCGTGTGCTTTCCGTCGGTCGTCTCGATATCAATACGGAAGGTCTGCTTCTGCTCACCAATGATGGTGGTCTGTCGCGCGTTCTGGAACTGCCGTCGACCGGCTGGCTGCGTCGCTATCGCGTCCGCGCTCATGGCAAGGTCACGCAGGCGCAGCTTGACGAGCTGAAAAACGGCATCGCCGTCGATGGCGTCTTCTATGGTAGCATTGAAGCGACGCTTGAGCGTGAGCAGGGCGCGAATGTCTGGATTTCGATTGGTCTGCGCGAAGGCAAGAACCGCGAAGTTAAAAACATTCTCGGTGCATTGGGCCTTACCGTTGGGCGTCTGATCCGCGTTTCGTTTGGTCCTTTCCAGCTTGGCGATCTTGAAGAAGGTGGTGTGCGTGAAATTCGCGGCCGCATTCTGCGTGATCAGCTTGGTGAAAAGCTTGTGGAAGAATCCGGCGCAGATTTCGATGCGCCAGTTCTGAATGAATTTTCCAACACCGTTGTTCAGGGCCGCACTGCGCGCGAAATGGAGCAGCGCGAGCCGCGTGAGCAGGAAGGCGAATATCGCCGTCAGCCACGCGAGCGTGAATGGATTTCGAGCCAGCCGGAGCGTCGCAAGCGTCCGGAAAAGAAAGAAGACAAGGTTGAACCGCGTCGTCGTGGTGGTGTGAATGTCTGGATGGCATCCGGCGCACGCCCGCAAGGCGAAAAAGCTGCGGCAGAAAAAGCTGCGCGTGCTACGGCTCGCGGCGAACGCGCAAGCCGGTCTGAAGGCGATTTCAAGTCTCGTCCACGTCGTTTCGAGGATGGTGATCAGCGTCGTGATGAAGGCCGTGAAGATCGTCCGCGCCGCTTTGAGGGCCGTTCAGAAGGACGTTCCGACAGGCCCGCGGGTCGTTCGGAAGGACGTCCGGCAAGCCGTTCCCCGCGTGGTGAAGGTGATTTCCAGCAGCGTCCACGCCGTTTCGGCGATGGTGATCAGCGCCGCGAAGAAGGTCGCGAGGATCGCCCGCTCCGTTATGAAGGTCGTTCCGAGGGCCGGCCAGAGGGTCGCGGTCCACGTCCGGAAGGCCGCGATGATCGGAAGCAGGAACGCCGGCCGGGCAAGCGCGAACGCGCCGAGTTGAAGGCTGAAGGCGGTGAAAGATCATCGGGTGGTTATGAAGGACGCAGCTTTGGCAAGCCTTCAACTCCGCGTGGTGAAGGCCGTTTTGGTGGCGGAAACGCTGATCGTGGCCCACGCAGCAGCGGACCACGTTCCGGCGAAGGTCGCGGCCCATCGAAGGGTCCGGGAGGCTTTGGCAAGGGTCCGGATCGCGGTGGTTCAGGCGGTAAGCCGAGCAATGGCCGATCCGGCGATGGAAAGCCACGCGGTGGCAAGCCAGGGGGCAGTGGTGCGGATCGTCGGCGGTAAATTCCGCGGGCGCGCGCTCGTAACTCCTGCAACAAATGCGATCCGTCCAACGACGGATCGCACGCGCGAAAGCCTTTTCAATATTCTCGCGCACAGCTTTCCCGATAAGGTGGATGGCGGTCGCGTGCTGGATCTCTTCGCGGGGACGGGCGCGCTCGGGCTTGAAGCGCTTTCTCGCGGTGCCCGCTATGCGGTTTTCGTTGAAGAATCTGCGGAAGGTCGCGGCATTCTTCGCCAGAATATCGAAGCTTTCGGTCTTCAGGGTCAAACCAAGGTTCTGCGCCGCGATGCCTGCAAGCTTGGTGAAGCGGGCACGATGGAGCCCTTCGATCTGATATTTGCTGATCCACCCTATGGTCGCCGCATGGGGGAAAAGGCTCTTTTATCAGCATTGGAAGGTAGTTGGCTTAATCCTGACGCACTTATCGTGCTTGAAGAGGAAGCAGAAGCATCGCTGGAACTGGATGAACGATTCGTCGTTCATGAAGAGCGGAATTATGGTGGCACCATTATTCGTCTCATTCAGTTGAAAGCGCATCCCGAAAAAGTGTGAAACTGTTTTCGGATATGATGTGCGCGGAAGCAGGTAATCAGGGCGCTGATCTGACCAAGTGAGATCAAAAGGCGCTTTGATAGGGCTAAAGATTTATCCGGACCCGGGCGACCGGTTTCGGAAACACATTGAATTTTATAGCATTTCCAGCAAAAGTGCGAAGCGGTTTTGCGTCGGATAATGCGTAAAAACAAACAGTTACAGCGGTTCTAATGATTAATTCATCACTGGAACCGCTGTAAATACAGGTCTTGCCGCTCGCCAGACATCTCAAGGCTGTCAGGGCGGAATGAAACTGATTGGAGATGTCGTTTGGTGCATAACCCCTCACTCCGGCACTATTTGTTGTCCACCGCCCTTGGTTTGGCGCTGGCTCTGCCACTTGCAACAGGTTCGGTTCGGGCGCAGATGCCTGCACCCGCTGTAGCAACCGAGGCTGCTCAGCCTGCAGAACAAGCAAATCTGCCAGAAATCACGAAATCCGAAGATATCAGCAGCTTCACGCTGGAAAACGGCCTCAAGGTCGTCGTTATTCCGGATCACCGCGCGCCGGTGGTTACGCAGATGATCTGGTATCATGTCGGTTCAGCTGATGAGGCGCCCGGTGAATCCGGCATTGCGCATTTTCTTGAACATCTGATGTTCAAGGGCACCAAGACCTATCCGGCTGGTGAGTTCTCCGCGAAGATCGCAGCGATCGGCGGTCAGGAAAACGCGTTCACCTCGTATGATTATACGGCCTATTTCCAGCGCGTTGCACCAGATGCGCTCGAAATGGTGATGGGCTACGAATCGGATCGTATGGCCAATTTGGTTCTCGATGAGGAAGCTGTCACGACTGAGCGCGAGGTGATCCTTGAAGAGCGTCGTATGCGGGTCGATTCAAATCCCGCAGCGATGCTGATGGAAAACACCGACGCCGTGCTGTTCTACAACCATCCTTACCGCGTGCCGGTTATTGGCTGGCGGCAGGAAATGGAGAAGCTCAGCCTGAAAGATGCGGTTGATTTCTACCAGCAAAATTACACGCCGAATAACGCGACACTGGTTATTGCCGGTGACGTAACGCCGGAACGCGTCCGTGATCTCGTCATGAAGACCTGGGCCAAAATCCCGAAGCGTGCTGATGTTTTGCCGCGTGAGCGTCCGCAGGAGCCGGAAAAGCACGCAGCGCGCGTTGTGACGCTGCATGATGATCGCGTGAGCACACCTTCGTTCCGCATGTCATGGCTGGTGCCGTCTTACTCCAATGAGAAGCGCTTCCCTGATGTGAAAGCAGGGGACGCCCCGGCGCTTGATCTGCTGAGCGAAATTCTGGGTGGCTCGCTCCGCTCGCGTCTTTATCAAGAACTGATCGTCAAGCAGGGCATCGCATCCAATACTGGTGCCAGCTATGATGGCGACCCGCTCGATGACGGTACATTCTCGGTTTACGGTTCTCCGCAAAACGGCAAGACACTGGCCGATGTTGAAAAGGCTGTTGATGCCGAAGTTGCCCGCATCATTAAGGACGGTGTGACACAGACCGAGCTTGATCAGGCACGCAATCGCTTCCTCAAGGCCGTGACATTCGCGCGTGACAGCCAGTCCGGCATGGCCCGGATTTATGGTTCCACGCTCTCCATCGGCATGAGTATCGAAGATATTCAGAAATGGCCGGATGTGATCAAAGGTGTCACCGTCGAGCAGATCAAGGATGCGGCAAGCCGCTATCTGGTCAAGGACCAATCGGTGACGAGCTATTTGCTGCCGCCTGATACCGAACCTGAAAATGCACGCGAAAATCCAAATGCTGCCGCTGGCAATGACGAGAATGGCGCGGGAGGAGCAATCCAGTGAGCAAAGCTATTGCGTTGAACGTTAATCGTGCAAAGACCGCGATGATGGCACTTGCAACATCGATGATGTTGCTCATTATTTTGAACCTGCCTGCAAATGCTATCGAAATTCAGGAAGTTGTCTCACCAAAGGGCATTAAAGCCTGGCTGGTTGAGGACAATTCTGTCCCGCTCGTTTCGATGCGCTTCTCGTTTAAGGGCGGCACATCGCAGGACCCGGGTGGCAAGGAAGGTCTTGCCAATCTGATGACCGGCCTTTTTGACGAAGGTGCAGGCGATCTCGATTCTGACAGCTTTCAGGAACGCATCGATAATCTCGGCGGCGAGATGAGCTTTACAGCTTCTCCTGATTCCGTTTCGGGTAGTATCCGTATGCTGGCTGAGAACCGCGACGCGGTCAGCGATCTTCTGGCGCAGGCTGTCAATAAGCCGCGCTTTGATCAGGATGCCGTTGACCGTATTCGCCAGCAGGTTGTTGCGAGCCTTGAGGCTTCGCAGCGCAACCCTTCGACCATTGCTTCGCGCAAATTCTCGGAAGTTCTGTACGGCAACCATCCTTATGGTCGCCCGGATGAAGGTACGGTCAAGTCGCTGCAGTCGATCAGCCGCGAAGACCTCGCCACATTCCATCGCAAGAACTTCGCTCGTGATCGCCTGACCGTCGGTGTTGTGGGTTCGATCAATGCCAAAGATCTGGGTGAGATGCTGGACAAGGTGTTTGGCGATCTGCCTGCAAATGCGGAACTGGTGCCGGTGCCGGATGCGAAACTCGCGCTTGGTACGACAACAAGCCTCAGCTTTGATATGCCGCAGACATCGATCAGCTTTGTCTATCCGGCAATTCCGCGCAAAGATCCTGAGTTCTTTGCAGCTTACCTGATGAACCACATTCTTGGCGGCGGCTTCACCTCGCGTCTTTATGCGGAAGTGCGTGAAAAACGCGGCCTGGCCTATTCGGTCTCGTCATCGATGGCGCTGCGCGACCATGTATCTGCGCTGACGATTTCAACGGCAACCCGCCCTGAAAAGGCGCAGGAATCGCTGAAGATCATCCGTGAACAGGTCGCAGCCATGGCAAATGACGGCCCGACAGAAGCTGAGCTTCAAGCTGCCAAGAGCTATCTCAAAGGCTCTTATGCGGTGAACAATCTCGATTCTTCTGTGTCGATTGCCGACACGCTTGTTGGTCTTCAGGAAGCTGGTCTTGATCGTGAATATATCGACAAGCGCGCTGACTTGATCGATGCGGTGACGCTCGATCAGGTGAAGGCTATTGCCAAAAAGCTTCTGGAAGCAGAACCTGCAATTCTGATTTTCGGGCCTGCACAGTCTTAACACCCAGATAAAACAAATATTGGAGCGCGCCATGGAAGCGCTCCAATACGCCGTGAGGAAAGCTTCATGGATATAAGCATACCCACATCTCCGCGTATTGCGGTCGCCTTTGGCGGCGGCGGTGCTCGCGGTATCGCACATATCCATATTATCGAAGTGCTGGATGAACTCGGCATCAAGCCGGTGGCCATTGCCGGTTCATCCATCGGCTCGATTGTCGGTGCTGGAATGGCAAACGGCATGAGCGGCAAGGAAATTCACGAATATATGGCGGCGATTTTTAATCGCCGTTCGGAAGTTGCGCGCCGCATGTGGCAGGCGCGGCCTGAACGCTGGGTGGAGCTGCTGAAAGGCGGTTTCCGCGTTAGCCAGTTCAACATTGAAAAGATTCTGGAAGTTTTCCTTCCTGCTTCTCTGCCGGAGAACGTGGAAGAGCTGAAAATCCCGATGAGCATCACGGCCTCGGATTTTCACGCAGCACTCGAGCTGAATATCGAGCAGGGTGATCTGCGCTCGGCGATTGCTGCTTCCTGCGCCATTCCGCCTGTCTTCCGTCCCGTGCGCCGTGGTGGACGCATTCTGGTTGATGGCGGATTGCTTAATCCGGTTCCGTTCGATCTCCTATTCGATAAAGCCGATATTGTTATCGGCATCGACGTCGTGGGCGCGCCTGTTGGCCCTGATGACTACATGCCGACAACGATTGAAGCGGTGATGGGTGCAAACCAGCTGACCATGTGCTCGATTATCGAGAACAAGTTCCGCAATCGTCCGCCGCATATTTTCCTGCGTCCGAATGTTAAACGGATTGGCTTGCTCGACTTCCTGAAATTCGAGCAGATTCTGTCGCAAAGCGTCGATATCCGCGAAGAACTGAAGATCGCACTCGATACGGTTTTAAGCGGCAAGCCTAAAGCCGCCGCTTCCTGAGATTAGAGCGCCGTGCGCCCTTCCGGGCGCACAAAGGTCGCTCTAACGTTTTATATTTACAGCATAATTTTACCTTAAACTGATTCAAGTTTAAGGAATTATGCTGTAGTGCGGTTCCAGCGAATACTGAATCATTGGAACCGCTTCCCACTTTTGCCGGAAGTGCATTATTCAGCCGCAACTGCCGCTGACGGGGTACCCTCATCAACATTTGCAACCGCATCGATATTGTCGCCAGCCTTATCGATGCGCTGGCCTTCGCGGGTTGGCTTCATCAGAGGTTCAGGCGTTACCGGCTTGTTGAACAGCAGATGGCGGCCGGCCATGATGCCTTCCGAAGCCTGGACATGCAGCCGGTCTTCGTCACGCTGCCTCACATCTTCGCGAATAGCATAGGCATTGGCCTCGGACAGACCAAGCCCTTCCAGCGTGCGCTGGCCAAAAAGCAGACCTGATTCAAAGGTTTCGCGCAGTTCATATTCGACGCCCTGAGCACGCAGCTGCAGCGTATGTTCACGATCATAAGACCGCACAAACAGACGTACATCTGGATATTCCGACTGGATCAGATTGACGATCCGGTTGGTAATCTCCTTCTTATGCGTGCAGACAGCGACAATCTTAGCATGGCGGATACCGGCGGCTTCGAGCACGTCTTTGCGGGTGCCGTCGCCGAAATAAATGCGGAAGCCGAATTTGCCCGCAGCCCTCACACGATTGGGAGAGTTGTCGATAACAGTCACGTCGATGCCACCAGCGAGCAATATCTGCGCGGAAATCTGTCCGTAACGCGAAAAGCCGATCATCAGAACATCAGAGCCAGCGCCTTCGAAGTTCTCTTCGATGACATCTTCCGTCTTGTCCTTAATCAGCAGTTTCGAGCCAATGGCAACTGAAAGCGGGGTCAGCGCCATCGAAACGGTAACGGCCGCAACCAGTTCTGAACTCAGTGCATTGGAAATCACCGCAGCCGCGGCGGCGGCTGAAAACAGCACGAAGGCAAACTCGCCTCCCTGCGGCAGCAGGAATGCCACGCGGATCGCATCATTGTGGTTTGAACGGAAGATGCGGCACAGCACATAGGTAATCGCCGCTTTCACAATCATGAAGATTGGAACCGCGATCAGGATTGTCTGCCAATATTGCAGGATAACGCTCAGATTGAGGGACAAGCCGACAGCGACAAAGAACAGGCCGAGGAAAATACCGCGAAATGGTTCGATGTCTGCTTCCAGCTCATGCCGATAGGATGATTCTGCGAGCAGAACGCCCGCAATGAATGCACCCATAGCCATGGAAAGGCCTGCCGACTCTAGCAGGCTTGCCGATCCAAGCACAACAAACAGCGCTGCTGCGATCATGACTTCGCGCGCACCCGTATTGGCAATGATCCGGAACATCGGATTGATCAGATAGCGACCCGCGATGACAAGGGCTGCAATTGCTGCAATGGCTGTTGCCAAATGAAACCCTGCAGTCATTTGCGAGGGTTCGTTGGGCGACAACGCAGGAATGATCGCAAGAATCGGGACGATTGCGAGATCCTGAAACAACAGGATCGCGAAAGCGCGCTGTCCATGCTTCTGGTTCGTTTCCGCACGATCTTCCAGCACCTGCATGGCAAACGCTGTTGAAGAAAGCGCCAAGCCAAATCCGATGATGATGGCTGCTTCCGTGCTTAATCCCGCCAGATAGACGCCCAAGGCTGCAAGGGCTGATCCAGTCAGCAGAACCTGTGCAGCGCCCAATCCAAAAATTGAATGTCGCAAAGCCCATAGGCGCGAAGGCTTCAGTTCAAGGCCGATGATGAACAGAAGAAAGACGACGCCGAGTTCCGAAAAATGCAGCAGTTCTTCGCCGTCCGAGATCAGGCGCGCCACTGGACCGATCACGATACCGGCTGCGAGGTAGCCCAGAACTGTGCCGAGCCCAAGCCGCTTGAAGAGGGGCGCCGCAATAATTGCACCACCCAGAATCATCAGAGCCTGTAAGTAGAGACTTCCGCCAGTTGCGACCATTTTATGCTCTTGGGTTATGCTTTGGAATTCGAAGAATGTGAGGGCTTGCCTTGAAGCCCCAGCATTTCGGCAATATAGGAGTACGATATGGCTCTAATCAGTCCGATGTCGAATAATTTGACATAAGTTTTTGCAAATTCCGATTACGGCTGTTTACATAGCGTGGCTCCATTCTGGCGCCTTCTTAGCTTCTCAGTCTTGGATTATATAATGATTTCAGATAATTCGCCGGGTAAACTTGTCGACCGTGCAGCGCAGCTTGTTGCCGCTGCAAAGCGTGCCGGTGCCGATCATGCTGACGCAGTTGTGATCCGTGCCCGTTCGGTCAGCGTGTCCGTTCGCCTTGGCAAGGTAGAGGGAACCGAATCGTCGGAAAGCGACGATTTTTCATTGCGCGTTTTCGTAGGTCGCCGAATTGCCAGTGTTTCTGCAAATGCGGGCAGCGATCCCGACAGATTGGCTGAGCGTGCCGTTGCTATGGCGAAGGTCGCGCCGGAAGACCCCTTTGAGCAATTGGCCGATCCTTCGCTTCTGGTTAAGCAGCCGCGCGATCTCGATCTTTTTGACGCGACACAGATCGACACAGCACGCCTGACGGCTGATGCACTTGCCACAGAAGAGGCGGCGCGTGGGGTTGTAGGTGTCACCAATTCCGGCGGCGCAGGCGCTTCGAGCAGCATGGGTGGCCTTGTGCTGGTCACGTCCTCGGGTTTCGCGGGCGAATATGCCGCCACGCGTTTTGGTCGTTCGGTATCCGCGATTGCAGGCGAAGGTACCAAGATGGAGAGGGATTATGATTTCAGCTCCCGCCTTCATTTCGCTGATCTTGATACGCCTGAAAATATTGGCCGACGCGCGGGTGAACGCGCAGTTCGCCGCCTGGGCGCACGGCAGGCCAAAACCGGTCCGGTCAATGTGATTTTCGATCCGCGTCTGGCGCGCGGTATTGCAGCCCATCTTGCCAGCGCCATCAACGGTGCATCGGTTGCCCGCAAGACCAGTTTTCTGCGTGACAGTTTAGGCAAGCAGATTTTGAAATCAGGTATCAGCGTTACGGATAACCCGTTGCGGGTTCGTGGTTCTTCGTCGCGTCCGTTCGATGGCGAAGGTATTGAAGGCCAGCCGCTTACGATGGTCGACAACGGTGTGCTTAATCATTGGCTGCTCTCCGGTTCGAGCGCCCGCGAGCTGAGCCTTGTAGGCAATGGTCGTGGCGTGCGTTCGGGCTCCGGCGTGTCGCCTGCCTCAACCAATTTTGCGATCGAGCCGGGCTCGGAAACGCCGGAAGATCTGATCCGGTCTTTGGGGACAGGTTTCTATGTTACGGAAGTTTTCGGGCAGGGCGTCGACATGATTACCGGCCAGTATAGTCGCGGTGCATCGGGCTTTTGGATTGAGAATGGCGAACTTGCTTATCCTGTGAGTGAAGTCACAATTGCTTCTAATCTCAAGGATATGTTCCTCAATATGACGCCCGCATCCGATATTGATCGGAATTTCGGGATGACTGCACCCACCCTTGTGATCGAAGGCATGACCCTTGCCGGAAATTGAGAAACGAAAAGATATCCAGAACGAGCTTGAACTTCTGCGCCATGCGGCGCGAGAGGCAGGCCGTATTGCCATGCGCTATTTTGGGCAATCGCCGGAGGTCTGGCTGAAAGACGGGCAGTCGCCGGTCAGTGAAGCCGATCTCGCGGTTGATCGCTATCTCAAGGAAGTGCTGCTTGAAGCGCGTCCCGATTATGGCTGGATTTCTGAAGAAACCGCGGATGACCGGGTGGCTGCGAAACGACGGCGCGCATTTGTAATCGATCCCATCGACGGCACGCGCGCCTATATCGGTGGCCAGTCCCAATGGTGCGTGAGTGTGGCGATTGTGGAAGACGGCAAGCCGATTGCCGGTGTCTTGCAATGTCCGGTGCTAAATGAGGTCATTGAAGCGGGCAAAGGGTTCGGTGCATCGCAGAACGGTTTGCCGATAACTACCCGTTTGCCACAAGATGGCCATAAAATTGCCATGGCTTCGGCAAAAAGAATGGTCGAAATTCTGCCAGAAGCATGGCGTGATCGCGTGATTTTGCACCCATATGTGCCTTCTCTTGCATATCGCATTGCGATGGTTGCGCGGGGTGATATTGCCGGTACCTTCATTCGGCCAAATTCACATGATTGGGACTTGGCCGCAGCTGATCTCATTCTGAGTGAGTCGGGCGGGGCACTCTTGACCGATGGTGCTGAGCCTCTCATCTACGGTGGGCCGACGCTGCAGCATGGTGCGCTGGTAGCCTCTAGCGGAAACCTTTTGCAGGAAATGTTGAGTGTTGTCGCGGACTGGCCATTGAGCTAATCATGCGGCGAATAGGTTTGTTTCAAGGGATATTGTCATGAGTGCCGAAGGCGACAAAAAGCAGCTCCTTCATCTGGTATTTGGCGGTGAGCTGACCAAGCTCGGAACCGTCCAGTTCCGCGATCTCGATAATCTCGATGTCGTTGGGATTTATCCAGATTACGAATCTGCAAAGACGGCCTGGAAATCCAAGGCGCAGCAGACAGTAGACAACGCTCATATGCGTTATTTCATTGTGCATCTGCACCGCTTGCTGGACCCGGAAGGCGTAGACCTGAAGGCGGAATAAGCGCCTTTTGTCTGCACCGCGCGAAGATCATATGGCTCAGGAAAAAGATGCCCCGGTGAAGACCGGTGCACGTACCCGTTCAGACAGTGCTGGCAAGCGGTTGTGGCGTCGCATTCGCGGCCCACTCGCTCGCTCTGCCTTTGTCCGCTCGGCATTGGTACAATTGATTTCCAGCTATATGAAATTCGTGAAGGTGACGAACCCACTTATTAAGGGTTCCGCTGACCCCAAAGTCTTTTTGATCGAGAACAGCCCTTCAATCGTTACCTTTTGGCATGGCCAACACATTATGGCGGCTGCCGTGCGCCCGCATAATCTCGAAGTTGTGGCAATGTTCTCGCGGAGTGCGGATGCTGAGCTGAATGCGCGGGTTGCCGAAAAATTCGGATTCATCACTGTGCGCGGTTCCGGCGGCCGTGGCGAAGGAAACTCCGCCAAAAAGGGTGGCGCGCGGGCACTGCTCACACTTAAAAATGCACTAAAAAAAGGGCAATCGGTTTCGATGATTGCCGATATTGCCCATGGCAAAGCGCGTGAAGCGGGCGAAGGAATTATTTTGCTGGCCAAATTGTCAGGTCGGCCAATTATGCCTTGCGCTTATGCTTTTTCTCGCAATCATGTCCTTCAGAAGACATGGGACAAGACCACAATTCCATTGCCATTTGGACGTTCGACAATAGTCTACGGAGAGCCGGTCTGGGTGGATGCAAATGCCGATGAGGCAGAACTGGAAGAAAAGCGCATGGAACTGACGCGCCAGCTTAATGACGCGACGACCAAGGCCTATGGCGCATTGGAGACGAGCAAATGAGTGAACGTTGGGCACGAAACATGCTGTCGGCCTATCGTATGCTCGGCTCTGCCGCCTATCCATTCATCGGAACTTACATTTCCTATCGTGCCTCGCGGGGCAAGGAAGAGCGTGTGCGGCGCGCCGAGCGCTACGGCAAGACTTCCATTGCAAGACCGCAAGGCCCGGTCATCTGGGCTCATGCTGCAAGTGTGGGTGAGTCGGTGGCGATGACGCCGCTGATCGAAAGCATTGCTGCAACCGGCATTCATATCGTCATGACGACGGGGACGGTCACGTCCGCCAAGCTCGTTGCCGATCAGCTGGGCAATCAGGTCATCCATCAATATGCGCCGCTTGATCTGCAACCCGCCGTCAACAATTTCCTCAATCACTGGAAGCCAGATCTCGCAATCGGCTGTGAGTCGGAAATCTGGCCTGCAACGGTTCTTTCGCTTGGTGCGCGCCATATCCCGCAGGTACTCGTTAACGGTCGCCTGTCGGATCGATCCTTTGCCGCATGGCAGAAACGACCGGAACTTGCCGAGGCACTGTTTGAAAATTTCGCACATGTGATTGCGCAGTCCGAGCTTGACGGTGATCGTTTCCGCGCGCTTGGCGCAAGACCCGTAAGCGTTTCGGGTAATCTAAAGGTTGATACCGCGCCCGCACCTGCTGATCCGGCAGCGCTCGCAACATTGCAGCGCCAGATTGCCGGACGGCGGACCTGGGCTGCGATCTCCACGCATGATGGTGAAGAAGAAATCGCTGCTGAAGTGCACCAAATGTTGAAAGTGCGCTATCCGCGTCTTGTCACAATCATTGTCCCTCGCCATCCAAATCGGGCGCCGGAAATCGAAGCCATGCTTGGCGCAAAGGGGCTGAAAGTTGCAGCCCGCAGCCGTGGTGATGTGATTGAAGCGGATACGGATATTCTGCTCGGCGATACGATTGGGGAAATGGGCCTTTATCTGCAGCTCACCGAAATCGCCTTTATCGGCAATTCGCTGACCAAAGAAGGTGGGCACAATCCGCTAGAGCCCGCCATGATGGGAACAGCCGTACTCACCGGCAAGAATGTTCAGAACTTCCGCGAATCTTTCCAGCGTCTCATCAAAAACGGTGGCGCGCGCGTGGTGAAGGATCGCAACATGCTCGCTGGCGCGATCAATTTCCTTTTCAACAATCCGCAGCATCTGCGCAGCATGATCACCGCCGGTGCGAATACGGTGAAGGATATGCGCGGTGCGCTCGATCGTACTCTGAGCTCGCTGGAACCCTTCATTCAGCCGCTGATCCTGCAGGCGCAGTTACCGGGCAATCGCAGTGAAGTGCCGTTCATCAATGGCGGCATCTGAGCATGGCGAGCGAGGCACCACCCTTCTGGTGGGATAAGCCTAACTGGCGTGCTTATGGTCTGGCGCCGCTATCCTGGATTTACGGAGCCGTTGCGGGTCGCAGGCTTCTTAAAGCCGAGCCACCCAAAGTCCCTGCACCTGTTCTTTGTATCGGTAATTTCACGGTCGGCGGTGCTGGTAAAACACCGACCGCTATTGCCTTTGCAAAAGCTGCAAAGGAACGCGGTCTGCATCCCGGCATCGTTTCGCGCGGTTATGGAGGCAATTACAAGGGCCTGCATATCGTTGACCCGTCTGCGGATAGCGCGCGCCATGTCGGTGACGAACCGCTACTGCTTGCACGACATGCTCCAGTGGCGCTTTGCCCGGATCGGCTGAAATCGGCATTGGAGTTGCATCAGCGCGGCTGCGATTTCATCATCATGGATGATGGGTTTCAGAGCGCGCGCCTGCATACCGATTTTTCTCTGCTGGTGGTGGATTCAACACGCGGTATTGGAAATGGCAAAGTCATTCCGGCTGGTCCATTGCGTGCTCCTTTGACGGATCAGATGCGCAAGACAGACGCTGTTCTGCGAATCGGCAAGGGTGCAGAAGCCGATTTTGTTGTTCGACAGGCTTCGCGTGCCGGGCGTGCCGTCTATGAGGCGCAGTTGCAGCCTTCATCATCGGCTGACGTTGCAGGCAATCGCTGGCTGGCTTTTGCGGGAATCGGCAATCCGTCCAAGTTTTTCGCAAGTGTGCAGCAGGCAGGTGGCGAAGTTGCGGAAGGGAAAACCTTCCCTGATCACTATAGCTATCAACCGGACGATATCGCCAAGCTGATTGAAACGGCAGAAAAGCTTGGCGTCGGTCTGATCACGACAGCCAAGGATCATGTGCGCCTTGTAACAATGAGCGACGTTCCGAATGCGTTTATTCGAAATCTTGCCGTGCTGGATGTTGATCTGGCATTTGAACGCAAAGACGCAATTGGCCGTATTCTTGATACGGCAATCGAGCGTTTCAAGGTCCGCTCGATTTAGAGCGCATCCCGAAAAGTGCGAAGCGGTTTGCGGAACAAAATGTGCGCAAAAATAGTTCGATAGCGCATTCTCAACGATTCAATGAAAGCCGGAAATGCTCTAAGCTTTCTTGCGGCTGCGCAATTCGGGATTGAGTTCAAGCTCACGCTCATACGAAATAAGCCCCGTTGCATAGGCTTCCTGACGAGCAACGCTCCAATATTTCAGCTCGTCGAGCGGAATTTGTGTGCTTGTAACCGCGCAGACAACATAAGAGCCGTGCTTTACGATTTCAAAATCGCCGTCGAGATAACGCAGCACTGCTTCTGACGAGCGCGGGGATTCAAATCTGTTCATTTTGTTGTTCCTCAGAGCATGTGTCCTATCGGAGTGAAACGAGGATCGATAAGATTATGCTTCATGTAAATAGGTTTTAGAGCGCCGATCTGATTGAGACAGATCGAAAGGCGCTCTAATCTCAGAAATGTTCTAGCGCCTTCCGAACAATCGTTCAATATCGGTGAGCTTCAGCTCAATATAGGTTGGGCGTCCGTGATTGCATGTGCCGGAGCCGGGCGTCGCCTCCATGTCGCGCAGAAGCGCGTTCATTTCTTCGGGCTTTAAGCGACGACCCGAGCGCACGGAACCATGGCAGGCCATAGTCGCCGCAACATGGTTGAGCATAGCTTTGAGACCATCGGACGTATCATGTTCGGCAACTTCATCGGCCAGATCGCGGATGAGCTGCTGCACGTTCATCTCGCCCAGCATGGCGGGCGTTTCACGGACTGCTATAGCACCGGGGCCAAACTGCTCTATGCCAAGCCCGAATTTTGCCAGCGTTTCGGAATGCGCGGCGAGCCGTTCGGCATCCTCTTCGGGAAGATCGACGATTTCTGGAATAAGCAGCATTTGCCCGGCGATTGGACGCGAATGCAGCGCGTTCTTCAAGGCTTCATAGACAAGCCGTTCGTGTGCCGCGTGCTGATCAACGATCACAAGACTGTCTTCGGTCTGAGAGACGATATAATTTTCGTGAATCTGAGCGCGTGCTGCACCCAGTGGCTTCTGCATCTGCTCGACCGGTGCTTCAGCGATTGTCGCGCGTGCATCGGCAGCAGGCATTGTGATAGTTGCAATCGTAGCCTGCTCGTCCTCATGAAACGCAAGCGGGCTGTTAAATTCAAGCGGCTTATGTGCCGGATGGGCCGTCTGCGGCGACCATTCGGTTCTCGGAGCGGCCGTTGTCGTTGGACGCCACGCTGGCGCTGCATAATTGTTGGTTGCAGGGCGCGGTTGAAACCCCTCTGCACGGAACGCCTGCAACATGGCTTCTGCTCCGCTGGTTGCCGGGCGGATGCCGGATTGTGAAAGCGCCTGCTTGATCGCGCCTACGATAAGGCCGCGCACCAGACCTGGATCGCGGAAGCGCACGTCTGCTTTGGCGGGATGCACATTGACATCGACAAGGGCAGGATCAAGGGTGAGGAAGAGAACTGCCACCGGATGGCGGTCGCGTGCGATGACATCGGAATAAGCACCGCGCAGCGCCCCGAAAATCTGCTTATCGCGAACAGGACGGCCATTCACATAGGCAAACTGATGCAGGGCATTGCCGCGATTGAATGAGGGAATACCAGCAAATCCGGCCAGTCGGATGCCGTCGCGTTCGGCATCGATATGTAGCGCATTCTCGGAAAACTCCTTACCGAGAATCTGCCCGATCCGCTCAAGCGTGGCTTCCGCACCGGTGCCGGTTGCCGGAAGTTCAAGCGGCGTCCGGTCAGTGCCTGCCAGCGAAAACCGGACATGCGGGAAGGCGATGGCAATACGCTTTACGACATCGGTAATGGCTGTCGCTTCGGCACGGTCCGTCTTCATGAATTTGAGACGTGCAGGCGTCGCGTAAAAGAGATCGCGCACTTCTGCGATGGTGCCGCGGTTCAGTGCTGACGGGCGAGGGCCGTCCAGATGCCCGCCATTGACTGCAACCTCAAATCCTGATTCCGCATCCTGTGGGCGGGATTTCAGTGTCAGTTTCGACACGGAGCCGATTGAGGGCAGGGCCTCGCCACGGAAACCGAGCGCGCGAATATCATGCACATCATCGGTCAGCTTCGACGTGCAGTGCCGTGAAACTGCCAGTGGCAACTCATTTGACGGGATGCCTGAACCATTATCCGTGACACGCAGCAGCGTCTTGCCGCCACCAGCCGTTACGACTTCAATACGGGTTGCGCCCGCATCGATCGCGTTTTCGACTAGCTCTTTGATTACGCTGGCAGGGCGTTCAATCACCTCGCCAGCGGCAATCTGGTTGATAATGGTTTCGCTTAAGTGCTGGATCGTCATGCAGTGACTATAGCGGATTCGCCAACGCGAAGAACCACCATTTGTGCGCCCGGAAGGGCGCACGGCGCTCTAATGATTCAGATCACAATTCGCGTAGCGCGTTTTGAATCAGGTGCGACCGTAAACATCGTCAAAACGAACGATGTCGTCTTCGCCCAGATACTCTCCGCTCTGCACTTCAATCAGTACCAGCGGCAGAATGCCGGGGTTTTCCAGACGGTGTTTGAAGCCGCACGGAATATAGGTCGACTGGTTGGTCGTCAGCAGGATTTCCCGGTCGCCATTGGTGACTTTGGCTGTGCCTGAAACAACGATCCAGTGTTCGGAACGGTGATGATGCGCCTGAAGGCTGAGGCGGCTGCCTGATTTCACCTCGATGCGCTTGATCTTGAAGCCATCGCCTTCTTCGAGAACGGTATAGGTTCCCCAAGGACGATGCGCGGTGCGATGCAGTTTCGCAGCCTCATGGCCCTTCGCACGAAGCTTGTTGAACACTTTACGAACGTCCTGCGCCTTGTCGCGATGGGCGACCAGCAGCGCGTCCGGCGTATCGACAACCAACAGGTCGTGAACGCCGACGAGGCTGACGAGACGTGTTTCCGAAAGAACAAAGCTGTCGGTTGTATCTTCGAGCACTGTTTCGCCACGCAGGCGGTTGCCTTCAGCATCCGGTGTCACGAGGTCGGCCATTGCGGCCCATGAACCAATGTCTGACCAGCCACAGGAAACCGGGATACAGGCGATATTCTGCGCCTTTTCCATGACGGCATAGTCGATGGAAATAGCAGGTGTGGCTGCAAACTGATCTTTGGCAATCTCAAGTGTCTTGGTTTCGCCGTTGCTTCCGCGACGGGCTGCTTCAAGCGCTGTCTTTGCACCAGCAAGGACTTCTGGTGCATGAACCTGCATGGCGGCAATCATTGTGGCTGCCTGGAAGCAGAACATGCCGGAGTTCCAGTAATGGCGACCACCGTCCACATAGGACTGAGCGGTTATTTCATCGGGCTTTTCGACAAAACGAAGAACATCGGTACCGTCAACTTCGATATAGCCAAAGCCTGTTTCCGGATGATCAGGTACGATGCCGAAGGTGACGATACGGCCTGTTTCGGCAATGGAGCGGGCCTTGCTGACGGCTTCAGCAAATGCGGCTTCATCTTCGATCAGATGATCTGCAGGCATGACCAGAAGGACGGTGTTTTCGCCATAAGCAGCTGCGGCCTGAAGGGCAGCGAGTGCCACAGCCGGTGCCGTGTCGCGCCCAAGCGGTTCAAGCAGAAACGTATTTTCGATTTTGCGTGCGCCCGCAGCAGCATAGGCGTCGAGCGTCAGGAACAGAAAATCGCGGTTGGTGACAGTGAGAATCTGATCCACATCATCAAGATGCGACGCGCGCGCATAGGTTTTGCCGATCAGCGTACCGCCATCAGGCAGTTCGATAAATGGCTTGGGATGTGCGTCACGCGAAAGCGGCCAAAGTCTGGAGCCTGAGCCACCGCTAATTATAACCGGAATAAAGCTCATTTGCTGTTTGCATCCTTCGTTGCGTTGCGGGCGATTTCAAGTCCCATGGTCAATAGTTTTGCGGCCTGTTCTGCATCAGAGGCTTCGACATAACAGCGAAGTTCCGGCGCATTGCCTGATGCACGATAATGCACCGCATTGCCTGACGCAAAAAACAGCTTCACGCCGTCGATTGTTTCAAGCCGTATAACGTTGTCGCTTGGCGGAAAAAGATGAATACGCGCGTCTTCCTGCGTGATTACGGAAAGAAAGGCCGCGCTTTTCTCCTGCGGTACGTCCTGCAGCCGATCGCTCAGGGCCACGCGGAACCCGTAGCTTTTCGCGATTTCAGAGAGAGGTTTCTGCGTTTCTTTAATCGTGCAAAGGCAGGCCAGAATAGGCAGAAGCGCATCGCGTGTCGGCAGCGCTGAAATTGCATGGCCTGATTTTTCAACCGTGCTGCCGAGAAGCACGCCACCATTGGCTTCAAAGCCGACGACTGCATTGGCCTTTTCGCTCAAAGCTTGTTCCATGCCTGAAATGACATAGGGCGAGCCGACGCGGGTGCGCAGCACGCGGGCAAATTTTCCGCATTCTTCCAGTGCTGCATTTGATGTTACGGGTGTGACGATTGTGTCAGCGCCAGCCCATGCGGCTGTAATCGCGCCGACAAGATCGCCTCGCACAAAGTCACCGTGCTCATCGGCAATAAGTGGGCGATCTGCATCACCATCGGTCGAGACAATGGCGTCAAAACGATCCTGATTGGCCCAGTTTGCAAGGAGCTGAATATCTTCAGGGCGCAGCGCTTCCGTATCGACAGGCACAAAAACATCCGAACGGCCGAGAGCGACTGCATCAGCGCCAAGCTCACGGAGGACTTTCATCAGAAGATCGCGTGCAACCGACGAATGCTGATAAACGCCGACTTTCAAACCTGAAAGGCTTTTTGCTCCAAGAAGCTTGGTATAGCGTTTAGCATAAGCGTCCAACGCTTCTGCGCTTACGGGAAGATTTGATGCCTTGCGTGGTGCAAGGTCTGGCGAAAGCTTTGCATAGGCCGCACTGATTGCGGCTTCATCATCCTTATCGATCTCGCCATCGCAACGATAGAATTTAAGCCCGTTGCGATCATCCGGAATATGACTGCCAGTGATCATAATGCAGGGCGCGTTCTGCGAAATCGCGAAATAGCTGAGAGCAGGGGTGGGTAGCACGCCGCAATCGACAGGCTTGAAACCGGCATCTTCGATGGCGCCCATTGTGAGGGCTGCAATGTCGGGGCTGGAGGGCCGTAAGTCCTGGCCGACGAAAACCTTGTCGCAATGATGCAGGCTGCCTTTTGCTGCCAGCATATTAACGAAGGCAAGCGAATAGGCATAGGCAGGCAATCCGTTGAGCTCGGTTGCTAGGCCTCGAAGGCCGCTTGTGCCGAATTTGAGGGAATTGCCTGTCATACCGTGCCCGACCCCGTTTTTCAGATGAAAATCAATCTACTGCGACTTCTCCTATCGCGTATATTGCAGACTGTTTCAATTGCTGCGTGTTGATGTGGTTATCGAGAACTTTCCGTTTGGAGGATCGATCCCGTTCCATCAGGTCGACCCTCGTTTCAATCCAATAGGACTTATGCTTGAGAGCGGGCTTTGATCTGATTGGATCAGATCGGCGCTCTAGAGCATTTCCTGTTTTGATTGAGTCATTGGAAATGCTCTATCCATTTATTTTTACGCGCATCTTTTTCCGAAAACCGCTTCGCACTTTTCGGGATGCGCTCTAAACATAATCCCGATGGGCGGGCAGGTTTAAGTCTGGCAGACTTTCAGCCTGCGTCACCGCACGGGCAACGGCCTGTGCCATCACGGTTGCGGCAATCGCACCAATAGCCGTTACATCAGCTTCAACACCAGTTGCCTTGCCTGTCGAGAGCGCAAAGATGGTATCGCCATCCCACATTGTGTGGATCGGGTTAATCGTTCGCGCAAAGCCATCATGCGCCATACCGGCGATTTTCTTAAGTTCTGCCTTGTTGAAAGGGACGTTGGTTGCAATTGCACCAATGGTGGTGTTGGCGCCGCCAGACTTGACGACATTGCGACCCTGCATGATCGAATCCATGATATTGCGGAAGCCCTTGCCGTCTTCATTACGCGCGCCCGCCAGAATTTGCTGCGAATTGGGCGCATAGACATCGCCAACAGCATTGACCGCAACAATCGCACCGACCACGACTTCGGTGCCCGGCACCTTGTAGCTTGCCGTGCCGAGGCCGCCTTTCATGGCGTAGTCCATGCCGAACATTTTGCCAACGGTGGCACCTGCACCTGCACCGATATTGCCTTCGCCGGATGCTTCTGCTTTAGCGGCCTTACAGGCAAGATAACCCGCCTCTTCATCCGGGCGGATAGAAAAATCACCGACGCCGAGATCCATGAGGATCGCGGCCGGTACAATCGGCACAACGCCTTTGCCAATCTTGAAACCGAGATTATTCTCTTCAAGATAGCGCATAACGCCAGTCGCGGCACTCAAGCCATAGGCACTGCCACCAGACAGCAGAATGGCCTGTACCTGCTGAACATAATTGATGGGGTCAAGAAGGTCGGTTTCGCGGGTTCCGGGGGCCGAGCCGCGCACATCGACGCCAGCAGTTGCACCTTCTTCGCAGAGCAGAACCGTGCAGCCAGTCGGGCGCTTTGTCAGTGTGTGATGGCCGAGTTTGATTCCCGGTACATCACTGATGCTTCCGCCCATAAGTTCCAGCATATCTTGGTCTCCCCTACCTGCCGCTGATGCCTGACCGACTATGAAGGGCATTGTTCCAAGCCCTGCAAGCGTTTTTGCGAATGTACGTCTGTCCATTTTTCCTCCCCCTGAAATGAATAATCAGTCGATAATTACAGCATAATTCCTTAAAATTGAATCAGTCGTAAGTAAAATTATGCTGTAAATATAGAGTGTTGGAGCGACCTTTGTGCGCCTAGTAGGGCGCACGGCGCTCAAGTACTATAGATTTGAAGCTCCCATCATTTGTGTCGCACTTACGGTTAAGAACTTCAAATCCGCAAACCTCACCAGATTCAAAAATTTACTGGCCTGATTCCAACATTTGCTTCCCTCGGTTCGTGTGCTGAGCAAATGTTGGAATTAAAAAGGCCGCTAGGCTCTATCTTTTGCGCGACGCTGACGAAGCACGTCGGCCACAAAAGTGCGCGACAATGCATGATATAGCGGTTCATGCGAAATAAGCCGTGCCGTACCATAGCCAAGCATGGAAGCGCACATAAGCGGGATGACATTATTATGGTTGCCGGTCATTTCCAGAATGATGACAAAGGCTGTCATCGGGGCTTGAACGACACCGGCGAAGTATCCGGCCATACCTAAAACCGCAGCAAGGCTGGCACTCGTTCCCAGCACGAGACCGATTGTGCTACCGAGGCCAGCGCCGACTGAAAGCGAAGGCGCAAATATGCCGCCGGGAATGCCGGAAGCCATGGAAAGCAGTCCCGCAAGAAACTTTTCTATAAAGTAGAAGGGCGGCAGTGAAAGGCCTTCAACTGCACTGCGAGCCTGATCATAGCCGGTGCCAAAGGTGGCTCCACCTGATGCTATGCCGACAATTCCAATGATAAAGCCGCATGTGCCGGCAAAAAGGATGCTATTACGCAATGGTGCTTTCTGCATCAACCGACGTGTTTGCTTGGCAATACTCAGCGCCAGTGCACTGAAAATTGCACCCAAGGCACCGCCAATAACGCCACAGGCGATCACCAAGACCCATTCAATGTGTGTGGTAACGGTGACGGTTGTCAGGCCGAAATAATTATAGTTTCCAACCAGTCCAAGTGATGCGAGGCCAGCAAGGATCACAGCTGATAGAACCAGCCCGTTGGTCCGTGCAGCATAGGCACGCCCCATTTCTTCAATGGCAAAGACGATGCCCGCAAGCGGCGTGTTAAAAGCTGCCGCGATGCCTGCTGCTGAGCCCGCAAGGATCAGGCCGCGAGCTTGTTCCATGCCGCCAAAGCGGGCGGATTGTAACATGATCGATGCGCCGATCTGAACGGTGGGGCCTTCACGCCCGATAGATGCTCCGCAAAAAAGCCCCATAATTGTCAGCAGGATTTTTCCAAAAGCCACTTTGATGGAAAGCAATAATGAACGGTCTTCGGGGTCGGTCAGATGGCGTGCCGCTATTGCTTGCGGAATACCGCTGCCGCCGGAGCCGGGAAAATAACGCAATGCGATCCACGAACAGAGCATGAAACCAAGCGGCGTGATGATGAGTGGCAACCAGTTACGCCAGCCACTCTCGCTGCTGTGGGTGATTGCTTTGAACCAGTCCTGAGCAATATCTGCCGCCTGGGCAAAGCCAACGCTGATCAATCCGATAGCAATTGCGCCGCACCAGAATACCAGTCTTGGCTTCCACAAGCGTGACGACAACCACATGGCTCGTGACCGGCGAATGAGCGGAACACGTCTATACGATTTACGCATAATGCCCCTTTCGGGCTAATCGCTTTAATTATGGGAAGGATTTATCATGGAAATCGTTATCAGTAACTGAAACTTGTAAGTAAAAGACTTTCCATTTGGTCATAAGCATGTTACCAGCCGGTGCCAATTCAACCTAGTAACCCAGACACGTCGCTGCTCCCGATCTTATTCCGGAGAGGCGGCTTTTCTTATTCAAAGGAATTGGCAATGGCTAAAATCGTGGAATCGCCCACCGGCGCTCTCGCTCTCACATTCGATGATGTGTTGTTGCAGCCGGGCCATTCCGAAGTGATGCCAGGTCAGGTTGATCTGCGCACCCGCATTGCTGCAGACATCGAACTCAACCTGCCACTCCTTTCCGCCGCTATGGATACGGTCACGGAATCGCGCCTTGCTATCGCAATGGCACAGGCTGGCGGTATTGGTGTTATTCACCGCAATCTCACCCCTGAACGTCAGGCTGAAGAAGTCCGTCAGGTGAAGAAGTTTGAATCCGGTATGGTTGTGAACCCTGTCACCATCGGACCGGACGCAACGCTTGCCGATGCACAGGCGCTTATGAAGGCGCATCGCATTTCCGGCATTCCTGTCGTTGAAAACGCCACCAAGGGTCCGGGCCGTCTCGTTGGTATTCTGACCAACCGCGATGTGCGCTTTGCATCTGATCCGGCACAGAAGATTTATGAACTGATGACCCGTGAGAATCTCATCACGGTTCGCGAAAACGTCAATCAGGACGAAGCCAAGCGTCTTCTTCATGCGCACCGCATCGAAAAGCTGCTGGTCGTTGACGATAAGGGCCGTTGCGTTGGTCTGATTACCGTCAAGGACATGGAAAAGTCGCAGCTCAATCCAAATGCCGCGAAGGACGCGCAGGGCCGTTTGCGCGCTGCTGCCGCAACGAGCGTTGGCGAAGATGGTTATGAACGTGCTGAACGCCTGATCGATGCTGGCGTTGATCTTCTCGTGGTCGATACGGCTCATGGTCATTCGCAGCGTGTTCTTGATGCCGTTGCTCGTATCAAGAAGGCTTACCCAAATGTCGCTATTCTTGCAGGCAATGTTGCCACCGCTGGCGGCACACAGGCGCTGATCGATGCGGGTGCAGATGCGGTCAAGGTTGGTATCGGACCGGGTTCGATCTGCACAACGCGCATCGTTGCAGGCGTTGGCGTGCCACAGCTATCGGCGATCATGTCGGCTGTCGAAGCCGCGCACAAGCACAACATTCCTGTAATCGCTGATGGTGGGATCAAGTTCTCCGGTGATTTCGCCAAGGCACTGGCCGCTGGCGCAGTTGCTGCAATGGCTGGCTCATTGCTGGCCGGTACGGAAGAAAGCCCGGGCGAAGTTTATCTGCATCAGGGTCGTTCGTTCAAATCCTACCGTGGCATGGGCTCGGTTGGCGCCATGGCACGCGGTTCGGCAGATCGTTACTTCCAGGCTGAAGTCCGTGATGAGCTGAAGCTGGTTCCTGAAGGCATCGAAGGTCAGGTCGCTTATAAGGGGCCGATCTCGGCAGTTCTGCACCAGCTCGCTGGTGGCCTGCGTGCTTCCATGGGCTATGTTGGCGCCAAGACGCTGGAAGAATTCCGCGATAAGGCAACCTTCGTGCGTATTTCCAATGCTGGTCTGCGCGAAAGCCATTCGCATGGTGTAGCGATCACCCGTGAAAGCCCGAACTATCCGGGCGGCATGTAATATCATACCGGATGTAATGGTTTATCAAGGCGGCCTTTACGGCCGCCTTTTTCATGCCAGTTTGGCAAGCTCCGCATCGTCAATGAGCAGATGGCCTGCACTTTCGACAATGCAATCAGCAAGCGCCTGAAAGTCTTTGCGGCGTTTGCTTTGCCTGCGCCAGAACAGGGCAATTTCGCGTTTTGGCTGCTCACCATCAAATGGCACAATCCGCATATGATTGCTGCGCGCTTCAGCACGCACTGCAATTTCGGGGATCAGCGTCAGACCCATGCCATGGCTGACCATCTGCAAAAGCGTCGTCATGCTGGTCGCGCCGTATTTGACCAGCTGGCGCTGTGGTGGCAGCGAGCAAACCGCCAGCGCCTGATCACGCATACAATGGCCTTCTTCAAGCAAAAGCAGGCGGTCGAGTGCCACATTATCTTGCGTCATGGGCGAGGATAGGATCGTCTGGTCATTGCTGGAGGTGGCAATCAAAAAGCGATCATCAAAAAGCTTCTGATGTGCAAGGCGATCATCGACGATCGGAAGGGCTGCGACGATGGCGTCAATCTCGCCCGCGTGAAGCTCGTCGAGAAGCTTGGCTGTCACGCTTTCACGCAATTGCAGGCGAAATGACGGGTGGCGGTCTCGCAATAGTGGGATTAGATGCGGCACGAGATAGGGCGCGACGGTCGGGATGATGCCCAGCCGCAATTGCGTTTGCAGCAGCCCTTTGCTCTGCGCTGAAATTTCCTCAAGCGCATGAAGCTCTTTTAAAATGGTGCGAATGCCGGGCAGCAACTCGCGGCCAAGCTCTGTCATAATGACTTTACGTTGCGAGCGCTCAAATAGGGATGCGCCCGCCACAGCTTCCATTTCGGCAATCTGTGCCGAGAGAGCAGGTTGGGAAATATGTGCCAGCTCAGCCGCTTTCCTGAAATGCAGGGTGCTTGCGAGCGCATCGAAATAGCGCATTTGTCTGATCGTAAACATGATAAGAAAATCCTATCAATAATAACACAAAAAGCAATTGGAGATTATTATTGGAACAAGTCTAAACTGCCTTCGTTACCCAGCCAGAGCGTGATGCAGCGGGGCTGCTCATGCCAAAAGCCAGGCTGAATGCTGGATCGACCAATTTATTTTAGGAGGGAAATTCCCATGGCAGAGCGTCCGATTTTGACCACAAGCGCTGGTGCGCCTATTCCGGATAACCAGAATTCCCTTACCGCCGGTGAGCGCGGTCCTGTGTTGCTGCAGGATTATCAGCTGATCGAAAAACTGACGCATCAGAACCGTGAACGCATTCCGGAACGTGTTGTTCATGCCAAGGGTTGGGGTGCATTCGGCACGCTGACCATCACTGGCGATATTTCGAAATATACCAAAGCCAAGGCATTGCAGCCGGGTGCGAAGACGCCAATGCTGGCGCGCTTCTCAACTGTTGCTGGTGAGCAGGGTGCTGCTGACGCCGAGCGCGATGTTCGCGGCTTTGCGCTTAAATTCTACACCGAAGAAGGCAACTGGGATCTGGTCGGCAACAACACGCCGGTCTTCTTCGTGCGAGATCCGCTGAAGTTCCCGGATTTCATCCACACCCAGAAGCGTCATCCCAAGACTAATCTGCGTTCTTCTACGGCTATGTGGGATTTCTGGTCGCTTTCGCCAGAAAGTCTGCATCAGGTGACAATCCTGATGTCTGATCGCGGTTTGCCAACCGATGTGCGTCACATCAACGGTTATGGTTCGCACACCTATTCCTTCTGGAATGATGCGGGCGAGCGCTACTGGGTCAAGTTCCACTTCAAGACCCTGCAGGGCCATAAGCATTGGACGAATGAAGAAGCCGAGCATGTGATCGGCCGTACGCGTGAGTCCACGCAGGAAGATCTGTTCACGTCCATCGATAAGGGCGAATTCCCGAAGTGGAAGGTTCAGGTGCAAATTATGCCGGAACTGGACGCCGACAAGACGCCTTACAATCCGTTCGATCTCACTAAGGTCTGGCCACATGCTGACTATCCGCCAATCGATATTGGCGTGATGGAACTCAACCGCAATGCGGAAAACTACTTCACCGAGATCGAAAACGCTGCATTCTCGCCGTCGAACATCGTGCCGGGCATAAGCTATTCGCCGGACAAGATGTTGCAGGCTCGCCTGTTCTCCTATGCTGATGCACATCGTCATCGTCTCGGCACGCATTATGAAAATATGCCGGTAAACCAGCCGAAATGCCCTGTGCATCACTATCACCGCGATGGTCAGATGAATACTTTTGGCGGCATCGCAACGGGTAACCCGGATGCGTATTACGAGCCGAACTCGTTCAACGGTCCGGTTGAGCAGCCATCAGCCAAGGAACCACCGCTGCGCATTACCGGCAATGCAGATCGTTATAATCATCGCATTGGTAATGATGACTATTCGCAGCCGCGTGCTTTGTTCAACCTGTTCGATGATGGCCAGAAGCTGCGCCTGTTCTCCAACATTGCCGCTGCAATGACGGGTGTTCCGGGCTTCATCGTTGAACGTCAGCTGGGCCACTTCAAGCTCATCCATCCGGATTATGAAGCGGGTGTACGGGCGGCGCTCAAAAAGGCGCATGGCTATGAAGCCAATACGATCGCTCTTGAAGAAGAGTCAACCGCCGCAGCCGAGTAAGCGCTAGAGTGTTCAATCTAAAAAGCCGGGACAGTTGTTCCGGCTTTTTGCTTTTGCATTCAGAACATCATCCTTAAAACTGGATCAGTTTAAGGAATCACATTCTGATTTAAAGGTCAGTTAAAACGCTACACGGTCTAATTGCCGATTGCCTTTTCCCATCAATGAAGGCTATGCCCGACTTAACAAATATGAAGGAGCAGCAATGCGGCTTGGCGGACGCCTTCAGGCGGCAATCGAGATTTTGAACGATATTGAAGCGGGCAAGCGCCCGGCTTCCGATGCACTGAAGGATTGGGGTGCATCGCACCGCTTTGCCGGTGCGGGTGATCGTGCCGTCATCGGCAATATTGTTTATGATGCGTTGCGTCGAAAACTATCCATCGCCTGGCGCATGGATGCAGATGATGCACGCGCGCTGGCCTTTGGCGCGCTGGTCTCCGAAGGCGGCATGGATTTCGCTGCAATTGATGCTGCGCTTGACGGCGATAAATTTGCGCCGGAAGTGATTGAAGCAGCCCGCCGCGAGGCTTGGGAAAGCCGCGATGTTGCAGATGCGCCTGCCTATGTTCGTGCAGATGTACCTGAATGGTGCGTGCCTTCGTTTGAAGAGCTGTTTGGTGAGCGCTGGGTGGAAGAAGCTGCGGCTCTTTCCACACGCCCGCCGGTTGATCTGCGCGTCAATCTGCTCAAGGCCAAACCAGAAGCCGTCATCGATGCATTGGAAAAAGCAGGCGTTGCGAAGGCTCCGCTGATTAATCAGGCGTTGCGTATTCCGCCCATCGAAGCGCTTGGCCGTCATCCCAATGTCCAGACGGATCAGTCATTCCTTGATGGCTGGTTTGAAGTGCAGGATCTGGGGTCGCAGCTCGCTGCTTTGTTTGCGGGTGCGAAACCCGGCGAACAGGTGCTGGATTATTGCGCGGGCGCTGGTGGCAAGACACTGGCGCTGGCAGCAGCCATGCAGAACAGCGGGCAGGTCCATGCTTACGATGCTGAGCGCGCCCGCCTCTCGCCAATGAACGACCGCTTGCAGCGTGCAGGTGTTCGCAACACGCAGATACATGGCAATCTTGATGCGCTGGCACCACTGATCGAGCGCATGGACCTCGTGCTGACCGATGCGCCGTGCACGGGTTCAGGTACATGGCGGCGCAGGCCGGACGCAAAATGGCGTCTCAACGATCAACAGCTCGAACGTCGTATGCAGGATCAGCATGAAGTGCTGGAAGCCGCAAAACACTATGTAAAGCCGGGTGGAAGGCTGGTCTATGTAACCTGTTCACTGTTTGCGGAAGAGAATACGAGGCAGGTCGGGCGCTTCCTCGCTGAAAACAGCAATTTCGAAGAAGCTTCACCTCGCGAACTCTGGAATGCCGTTGTTCCTGATGCTGGCGACATTGCCCCTGTTTTCCCGGCTCGAGGTAGTGTATTTTCCCCATTGTCAACGGGCACAGATGGGTTTTATGTGAGTGTTCTACATAAACGAGGTTGACTTCAGGGAGCTTTATGCCAGGGCACAGAATTGCGGAGCCTGATTTTAAGGAGCGTGTCGAAGAAAGTTTCGGTCGACAGGCAGCCATGAAGTTGATCGGTGCAGAGCTTACCCGCTGCGAGCCCGGTATTGTAGAAGTTGAGATGCCGTTTCGGGAAGAGCTGACACAACAGCACGGCATTCTCCATGCAGGTATCATTTCCGCAGCGCTGGACTCGGCCTGCGGTTATGCGGCACTCAGCCTTATGCCTTCCGAGGCTGCGGTGCTTACAATCGAGTTTAAAGTCAATCTGCTCGCCCCAGGCAGAGGTGATCGGTTTCTGTTCCGAGGCGAAGTCACCAAGCCCGGACGAACGATTATGGTCAGTGATGGACAGGCTTTCGCTGTCACAGACACGGAAGTGCGTCTCATCGCGACCATGACAGGCACAATGATGGTTGTTCAAGATCGCAAGGGGCTACAGGGATGATCAGAACGATTGCAGATAAACGTCTTCTGTATGTGATGGCTACAGAAGCCGAATATGGTCCGTATTTAAGTTCTCTTTTTTTGCCGTTGATGATTGGTGTCGGGCCGGTGGAAGCCTCGATCAATCTGACGCGCGTTCTGGCGGTGCTGGAACAGCAGGGCGAATTGCCTGATCTCGTGATTTCTATCGGCTCTGCCGGATCAGCAAAGCTTGAACAGACAGAAGTTTATCAGGTCTCATCAGTTGCCTATCGTGACATGGATGCTTCACCACTGGGATTTGAGAAAGGTCGCACGCCATTTCTTGATCTGCCAAAATCGATTGCGCTGCCTTGCCTGATGCCGAATTTGCCAACAGCTACGCTTTCAACAGGTGCGAATATCGTTTCCGGCAAAGCCTATGACGATATCGATGCTGACATGGTCGATATGGAAACATTTGCCTGCTTGCGCGTCTGCCAGACATTCGGCGTAGGGCTTATCGGCCTGCGTGGCATATCCGATGGTGCGCGCGAATTGCGCCATGTCGGTGACTGGACCGAGTATCTCCATGTCATTGACGAAAAAATGGCTGGTGTCGTTGAGCAATTGGAGGCGGCTCTTTTGGAAGGAGAGCTGACACTTCCTGACAAGGATATGTCAGTATAGGTGCTGTTTCGATGCGCGATTGTTGAAACATGGCACTTCGTCCATTGCATTTTCGGCACTTTTTATCTAGATGCTGCGCATGAGCACCACGGCACATCCTGACACTATTCTTATCATCGACTTTGGCAGCCAGGTCACGCAGCTGATTGCGCGTCGCGTGCGCGAAGCCAACGTCTATTGTGAAATCGTCCCTTTCCAGTCAGCGGAAGAGGCTTTCAAAAGGCTTGCACCGAAGGGCGTTATCCTTTCGGGTAGCCCGCACTCGACGACCGATATCGGATCGCCGCGTGCTCCACAGTCTGTATTTGACGCAGGCATCCCTGTTCTCGGCATCTGCTACGGCGAACAGACCATGTGCGCCCAGCTGGGTGGCAAGGTCGAAAGCGGCCATGATCGCGAGTTTGGTCGTGCATTTCTCGACGTGCAGTCGGACAGCCCACTGTTTGACGGTATCTGGGCCAAGGGCACACGCCATCAGGTTTGGATGAGCCATGGCGACCGCGTAACATCGCTGCCAGATGGTTTCACTATCATTGGGACCTCGCCAAACGCACCATTTGCAGCGATCGCTGATGAAAAGCGCAAATATTACGGCGTGCAGTTCCATCCGGAAGTCGTACACACACCAGATGGCGCAAAGCTTCTTCAAAACTTCGTTCATCGCATTGTCGGCGTAAAGCCAGGCTGGACGATGGGCGCTTACCGCGAACAGGCTGTCGAAGCGATCCGCAAGCAGGTTGGTAGCGGCAAGGTTATCTGCGCGCTTTCCGGCGGCGTCGATTCCTCCGTTGCAGCCCTTCTGGCGCATGAAGCCATTGGCGATCAGCTGACCTGTATCCTCGTCGATCACGGTCTGATGCGCAAAAACGAAGCTGCGCAGGTCGTTGAAATGTTCCGCGAACATTACAATCTGCCGCTCATTCTCGTCGATGCTGCTGATCGTTTCATCGGTGAGCTGGAAGGCGAAACCGATCCTGAAAAGAAGCGCAAGACGATTGGCCGTCTCTTCATTGAAGTGTTTGAAGAAGAAGCCAAGAAGCTCGGCGGCGCGGATTTCCTCGTGCAGGGTACGCTCTATCCCGACGTCATCGAAAGCGTTTCCTTTACCGGCGGACCTTCGGTCACGATCAAGTCGCACCACAATGTCGGTGGTCTTCCAGAGCGCATGAAGATGCAGTTGGTCGAGCCGCTGCGCGAATTGTTCAAGGACGAAGTGCGTATGCTCGGCAAGGAACTTGGCCTGCCGGACAGCTTCATCGGCCGTCACCCATTCCCGGGTCCGGGTCTTGCGATCCGCTGCCCAGGCGGCATCACGCGCGAGAAACTTGAAATCCTGCGTGAAGCCGATGCGATTTACCTTGATGAAATCCGCAAAGCTGGTCTTTACGATACCATCTGGCAGGCATTCGCCGTTCTGCTTCCGGTCCAGACCGTAGGCGTTATGGGCGATGGCCGCACCTATGAATTCGTCTGCGCGCTGCGCGCAGTGACTTCGGTCGATGGCATGACCGCCGATTTCTACCACTATGACATGAACTTCCTTGGCAATGCGGCAACTCGCATCATCAACGAAGTACGCGGCATCAACCGCGTGGTCTATGACGTGACCTCGAAGCCTCCAGGCACGATCGAGTGGGAATAATCGGAGCTTAGCTCACATATCTGTGCCGTCGCATCTTGATAAGGATGCGGCGGCACAGTGCTATTTGGCCCTTGAAAATAAGGGCTACTGGTTGATCTCGGGTTCGACCAGTCTTCTCAGCTTATCGAGCGAATCCTGCCAGCCGAGATAGCAAGCCTCAGCCGGAATGATGTCCGGAACGCCTTCCTGCGTAATATTGATTTCCGTGCCGACCGACACAGCTTTCAGCTCAATCGTCACTTTCATTTCGCCGGGCAGGTTGGGATCGTCGAACCTGTCGGTGTAGACTAGGCGTTCTCCCGGCACGAGCTCGACATAAGTTCCGCCGAAGGAATGCGACTCGCCAGTCGTGAAGTTGCGGAACGACATTTTATGGCCGCCACCGACCTTCGCGTTCATTTCATGCACGGTGCAAAGAAAGCCGTATGGCGGTATCCAGCTCGCAATTGCGTCCGGCTCGACGAATGCGCGATAGACCTTTTCGGGCTTGGTGGCGATAACGCGGTGCAGACGAATAGTGCTAGGCATAGTTTCCTCCCATGGCCTTTTCTGAACGACCTGTCAGGCCGTCTTTCGGTTGATCAACAATTCCAGATATCGGTAGAGGTGGTCGATGCTTTCGATGGCACGCTGCGGATCGCCGCTCGCCTTCGCTAGAATGAAAGCACCTTGAATGACGCCCTGTATATGAAGCGCCAGGCTTTCTGCGGTGAAGCCGTGACTAACAGCGTGTTGGGTCATCGCGGCTTCTATATCTGCGATCAATGTGTCGGCATGACCCGAGATGCTGTCCCAGCAAGCTTTCTGGATGGCAGGGTTTGTACCATAAGTTTCCTGCGCCATTGTGCCCACAAGACAGGTAAACTCTGGCAATTCGCCTTGAATCAGTTCTTTGCGAAACGCGACATAAGCCAGAACCCGGCCCAATGGTTCCGCAGGCGTGTGATAGGGGGCTTCGGCAAAAAAAGCGCTGGTCGTCTCCGACCAGTAATTTGCTGCAGCGACGGCCAAATCTTCCTTGCTGGTAAAGTGGTGGAAGAAGGCACCTTTCGACAAACCGGCCTCCGCGCAGATATCGTCAACTGTCGTAGCGGCATAGCCCTTCATCCGGATGACGGTGAGTGCTGCTTCCAGCAGGCTCGGCTTCGTTGAAGGGTTCTGCGTTCTCGCCATTCTCATTCTCCTTCGAATTAATATACCAACCAGTTGGTATTTCATCAAGTGAGTTCTTCACCGGCTTTTTGCTGAGGATTTGGGCGAGAATCTCATTGGGAGTAAAAGTTGAAAATTTATTGTCGATGTCATCCGTACTCGCCTCAGAGGTGTTGGAAACCCAACGCAGGAGGCTCGAAGTCGGACAGAGCGTTCCATGTTGCCGATCTCGCTTGGCATCTTAGGTCTATTGAAGCTGATCGGGAACCCGTTCAGCCCCACCCATGCGCAGATAAGCCATAGATCCAAGGCGCATCAGTTTTCTTGTTTAGGAATGGCTGTCCCTTTGACATTGTCGTGACTGTGCTGAATACACCAAGCCTACACTGGGCGACATACTCGGCAAAAGCGCCATCTTTCTCCCGAGTGTCAATGCGTGCAAACTCACCTTTAAGCTCTCGAAGGTGGATCGCGGCCAGTTGAATTGCATCCTGGTCGTTGCTTGCCACGATAGGCCCGATAACTTTACCGCGTCCGAATTCCCGACAGAAGGAATAACCAACGAGTTGGCCATTGCGCTTCAACCCATAGATTTCTGCTTTTTCAGAGATCAATTGAAGCAGGTGAGTGCGATCAGTGCCAAATGCATTTGCATCCAGCCGGGCGATTGCTTGCAGCTCCGAAGCTGAAAGCGAAAGGAGCTCTCCTTCAAGGGGCGGCAATGGTGGAAGCACCAGCGCGACTTCACCCTGACATTGATAGACAGTCGCTTCGTTCATAAAGCCCATAGAGATATAGAGACTGTAAGCCGCATGGGTGGCATTAAGGCTCAGATTGCGGCCACTACAGCGTTCCAAGACCTGCTCCATCAACCAACGTCCGTTGCCCTGAGCCTGAGTACGGGGAGAGGTGATAACCATGCCGACCGTGGCAAAATTATCGCCATACGGAAACCACATGGCACTACCAAATACACGTCCGATCCCATCGACGGCCACGAGACCTTCACCGGATTTCAAAAGCAGTTCCCAGTCATTTGGCCGATGGGGCCATCGAACGCCCATCGACAGGCCGTGGAGCAGACTGATGTCGACTTCTTGAATATCGCGTGCGCTCAATTCGAATGATTTCAGTTGCACTGAGTTCTGCATATCAGCCAATCCGCTTCCTACCCTACGACCCAAGCCTGCAATCATGCAGTGTTTTTGATCCTGCCAATGAAAGCAATTGGTTTGGCAGGCGTATTTTGCCGCATGATCTCACAGAGCGGTCGGCATGATTTGCTTCCTGGCTATCCGAATTCGCAATCTTTGTTTGAAGCTGGGGCTTATTCGGCACGGAACGCTGCCCGCGATATTTATGCTGATAGCAATCCCAAAGGCTGCGTAGAACCTACGCGCGCCGGGGAGATGGTCATGATGTGATGTTGATGACCTCCCTCGGCGCGTCCCAACTATCTAAACACGAATTGGCGGCAGAGTTTCATGGCATTTCTCTTTAATTCAGATGCTGCGCGCGGTGCCGTGTTTCGAGAGGCTTTTGCACGCGCCTTACCCGATGTGTCGTTCTATCAGGCGGGCGATGACGTGGACCCTGACACCGTAAGGTACTTGATTAGTTGGGTGGCCCCGGACGATATCGCTCGTTATTCCAATCTTGAAGTTCTCTTTTCAATTGGCGCTGGGGTCGATCAATTCAAACCCGGCAGCGTCCCCGACCATGTGAAGCTTGTCCGCATGGTCGAGGAGGGCATTGTTCGCATGATGCAGGAATATGTTGCACTTGGTGTGCTGACCTTGCATCGGGACATCATCGCATATCGCGAACAACAGGAACGCCATGTATGGCGTGCGCTCGCAGTGCCGCAGGTGCAGGAACGCAGGGTCGGGTTCTTGGGGCTTGGTATGTTGGCACAAGCAGCCATTGAGCGTCTGAAGCCATTTCAATTTCCTCTCGCGGGCTGGAGCCGCAGCAGAAAGGAAATCGAGGGTGTCGAGTGCTTTCACGGCGAGGATCAGTTTGCGCGTTTTCTCCGTCAGACCGATATTCTGATTTGCCTTTTGCCACTGACCAATGAAACGCACGGTATTCTGAACGCCGATCTCTTCGCCCTTTTACCCAAGGGTGCTCGCCTGCTTCATACTGGTCGCGGTCCACAGCTGGACCCGCAAGCGCTTATTGATGCGCTCGATAGTGGGCAGCTCTCCGCCGCCATGATGGACGTGACCGATCCTGAGCCTCTTCCTATCGGACACCCCCTCTGGTCGCATCCCAAAGTGCTTATCACTCCGCATATCGCTTCAGTTACTCAACCGGAGACGGCCGCAAGATCCGTAATCGAAAATATCCGGCGTCATCGTGCCGGAGAAAACATGATCGGCCTGATCGATCAAACTCTCGGCTATTAACCTCAAAGGGAATGACATGTCGCTTCTGATAACCATTGATCCAAACCCAGATTTCGCACCAAAAGAAGCACTGCCTACATCAGATCGTCTGATTTCCGGCGATCCTTCTTTTAAAACCTGGGCGCAGGACGCATCAAAGGATGACAAGGTTCTGACCGGCATTTGGGAAGCCACGCCGGGTGAAACGCATTCGATCAAGGGCACGACATTAGAGTTCTGCCACATCCTGTCTGGTCTTGTTGAAATTGAGGAAAAGGACGGCGAGACTAAAACCTATCGCGCTGGCGACAGCTTCGTAATGAAACCAGGCTTTGTTGGTGTGTGGCGCACAATTGAAACCGTTCGCAAAATTTACTTGTGCGTTTACGAATAAGTTGTTCCGGCCCGAATACATGCCCGACGCTTTAGGCGTCGGGCAGTAAAGTGCAGCCCAGAGCCTGTCCGGCTTTTGATCTTTGAGGGAGCTATCAGTGAAAACTTATTCGATTGCGCTAATTCCTGGCGATGGTATCGGCAAAAGCGTGACCGATGCTGCATGGCGGGTCATACAGCTTGCCGCCAAGCGCTATGATTTTACGCTTGAAGGCACAAGTTTCCCTTGGTCTTGCGAATATTATCGTGAAACCGGCGTAATGATGCCAGCAGATGGTATCGAGAAGCTGCGTAAGTTTGATGCAATTTATCTCGGTGCCGTTGGCTGGCCTGCGGAAGTGCCGGATTCTGTTTCGCTGCACGGACTGCTGCTGCCGATCCGTAAAGCATTTGTGCAATATGCCAATATTCGTCCACATCGCTTGTTGCCGGGAGTGGCAGGCCCACTGCGTTCTGAAGGCTTTGACATTCTTTGCATTCGTGAAAACACGGAAGGCGAATATTCGGGCGCTGGTGGACGTGTGCATTCGGGTACGAAAGATGAAGTGGCAGTCGAAACTGCAATTTTCACACGCATAGGCGTTGAGCGCATTGTCCGCTTTGGCTTTGAGCAGGCACGTCTCCGTCGCAAGAAGCTGGCTTCGGTAACGAAATCCAATGCTCAGAAATATTCGATGGTTTTCTGGGATGAAGTGACAAAGGATGTTGCCAAAGAATATCCGGATGTCGAAGTCTCGCATTATCATATTGACGCGATGGCTGCTCGTATGGTGATGGCGCCGGAAAGCCTCGATGTGATCGTGGCTTCAAATCTTTTCGGCGATATCCTGACCGATCTGGGAGCTGCAATTCAAGGCGGTCTTGGTTACGCGGCGTCTGCAAACATTAATCCTGATCGCACCGCACCTTCAATGTTTGAGCCGGTTCATGGTTCTGCACCTGACATTGCACATCTTGGCATTGCCAATCCGATTGCCGCCATCTGGTCTGGAGCGATGATGCTGGAGCATCTTGGCGAGCATCAGGCTGCGAAGGATGTGATGTTGGCAATTGAAACGGCAACGGCTCAGGGTGTCGGAACCGTTGCGGGTAAAGACAAGACGGATGCGATCACGCAGGCCGTGCTCACAGCTCTGGCATAAAGAGGTAGTCATGCACACGTTGAACGATCAGGCGCTTTTCCGCCAACAAGGTCTTATTGGTGGCGTCTGGCAAGATGCAGCCTCTGGCGCGACGGTCGATGTGACCAATCCTGCAAGCCTCAGCACCCTGGGCACGATCCCCGACATGAGCGGCAAGGAAACCCGCGCGGCGATTGATGCTGCGGCGGAAGCTTTCAAACTTTGGAAAAAGAAAACTCACGCCGAACGTGCAGCACTGCTCGAACGCTGGTTTGCGCTGATGATCGAGCACGAGCAGGATCTCGCTCTTCTTCTGACACTGGAGCAGGGCAAGCCGCTTAACGAAGCACTCGGCGAAATTCGCTACGGCGCATCTTTCGTCAAATGGTTCGCCGAAGAAGCGCGTCGTATTGATGGTGGTAGCATTCCTTCACCAACCGCAGATCGACGTATTCTGGTGCTGAAAGAAGCGGTCGGCGTTTGCGCGATCATTACACCGTGGAATTTCCCCAATGCGATGATCACCCGCAAGGTAGCTCCGGCACTGGCTGCCGGTTGCACAGTTGTCATCAAGCCGTCGGAGTTTACGCCGTTTTCGGCCCTTGCACTCGGCGTCTTGGCCGAAAGGGCAGGTATACCTGCTGGCGTTATCAACATTGTCACCGGCATGCCGACAGAAATTGGCAATGAGCTGATGGCCAATGAAACTGTACGCAAGATTTCTTTTACCGGTTCCACGCGTGTTGGTTCGCTGCTGATGAAGGGGGCTGCTGACAGCATCAAGCGGTTGAGTCTTGAACTGGGCGGCAATGCACCGTTCATTGTGTTTGACGATGCTGATCTTGATCAAGCAGTAGAAGGTGCGATTGCTTCCAAATTCCGCAATGGAGGTCAAACATGCGTCTGTTCCAACCGTATTCTGGTACAGGCTGGCATTTATGAAGCGTTTGCTGCCAAGCTCTCTGCTCGCGTTGCCAAAATGAAAGTTGGTGTTGGCACGGAAGATGGTGTTGCGATTGGGCCGATGATCAATCACACGGCGATTGAAAAGATTGAACGCCATGTGAGTGATGCTCTTGGACGCGGTGCAAAAATTCTTGGACAAAGCGAAAGCATACCGGAAGGTCGTCAATATGCACGTCCGATTGTGCTGGGTGACGCGACTACAGATATGCTGCTTGCGTCGGAAGAAACCTTCGGGCCTGTAGCGCCGCTTTTCCGTTTTGAGACGGAAGACGAAGCGATTGAAATTGCCAATGGAACGCCATTTGGGCTGGCAGCTTATTTCTTTACAGAGAACCTAAAACGCTCATGGCGTGTCGCGGAAGCGCTGGAGTTCGGCATGGTTGGCTTGAACACGGGCCTGATTTCGACTGAAGTTGCGCCGTTTGGCGGTGTCAAACAATCTGGACTGGGTCGTGAAGGATCAAGGCTCGGTATCGAGGAATATCTGGAAGTTAAAACGCTGCATGTCGGTGGACTTTGAACAAGCAAAAAAGGGCGGTTTAACCGCCCTTTTTTGCTCCTCAGGTTACTGAAACTTATCGAGCATTTTATAATAAAAGCCGACCAATGGTAGAAACCATGGCTTGCCGGAGTAGCCTGGAATGGTTGGCCATTCGAGGTCGGAAATAGGATTCTTGTCGCCCCGTCCAAGGATTGCATCGGCCAGATAAATACCCATCTGGGTAGACATCTGTGCGCCGTGGCCGGAATAGCCCATCGCATACCAGACACCATCTGCAAAACCTGCCCGCGGGTAGCGATCCTGTGTCATATCGACAAGTCCGCCCCAGCAATAATCAATTTCCACACTGGCGAGATGCGGGAAAATCTTGACGAGACTTTCGCGCAAAATTGCACCGCTTTTGCTATCTGAGCGCTGGTCGGAAGTAGTTGAGAAGCATGCGCGACCACCAAAGATCATACGATTGTCCGGTGCAAGACGGAAATAATTGCCGATGTTCATGGAAGTCACATAGGTGCGGTTGCCGGGCATGGTCGCGGCAATTTCGCTCTCTGTCAGCGGCCGGGTTGCAATGATGAAGCTACCTACCGGGATTATACGCTTGCGGAAATAGGAGAAGTTGTTCGGTGTATAGGCTCCGGTTGCCAGAATAACATTGTCGGTAGTCACCGTGCCGCGCGATGTAACGATCTGGTGTTTCGTACCGATTTTTTTGTGCTCGGTAACAGCGGTGTTTTCATAGACAACCGCACCGTGACGCGTTGCTGCCGTCGCCAAACCGGTCACGTAACGGCCCATATGCATCATGGCGCTTTTCTTGGAGAGCATGGCACCATGAAAATCATGTGAACCGATTTCTCCCGATAACTGGTCGCGATGCAGCAAGGCGGTGTCAGGGTCGATTTCTGCATGGATGGCTTCAAAATTGCGGGCAAGGCCATCGAAATGAGCTGGTTTTGAAGCCAGTTTCAGTTTGCCCGCACGGCGGAACGCGCAGTCGATATTTTCCTCTGTCACTATCCCTTCAATCGTATCAACGGAATCGTCAAAGGCTTTATACAGAGCCTTGGCACGTTCTGCGCCAAGGTGTTGTTTTGCAGCGATGAAGCTGTGTGCAAGACCGTTATTGAGGTGTCCCCCATTGCGCCCCGATGCGCCGGAGCCAACGAGGCCTGTCTCGAAGACAGCCACGCGGCTGCCTGCTTTGGCAAGATGCAATGCAGCCGACAGTCCAGTAAAGCCCCCGCCGATGATGACAACATCAAAGTGCCCTTCCGGTGGGGTCTTTTCCGCAGCTGTAAAAGGCGGCGTCGTGTCGTGCCAGTAGGGTTTGAATTGCATCTTGCTTTTCCTGATTAAAGCCCCACGACGCCAGCAAGGCCGGAAATATCCTTGATTTCGGTATAGCCGTAATAAGGATTTGCAGGTTCATGACCGCGATTGACCCAGACCTTGTTTTTAATGCCGAGATCATGTGCAGACATCAGGTCGTAGCGGAACGATGACGAGACATGCAGAATGTCTTCCGGGTTCGCATTAAGCTGATCGAGCATGTATTCGAACGCCTTGAAACGAGGCTTGTAAGCCTGCGCCTGTTGGGCTGTGTAGACGGCGTGGAATGGCGCGCCCAACTTTTCGACATTGTGATGGATTTGCTCGTTCATAGCGTTTGAAAGAATGACGAGCGGGATTTCCTTGGCGACCTTGGAGAGACCGGCTGGAACGTCTGGATGCGGGCCCCAGGTTGGAACACGCTCGTAGATCTTTCGCGCGTCTTCCGCTTTGAAGGTGACATTGTTCTTTTTGCAAGTGCGCTCAACAGCGTTGTGAACGACTTCGTTATAAGGCTTCCAGTCGCCAAGTATTTCATCAAGCCGATAAGCTGCAAAGTTTTTGATAAATTGCTGCATTTGCTCTGCTTTCAGCTGTTCTCCATAAAGATCGTGCGCAGCTTCAGCCATCTGGAAATTGGTCAGCGTGCCGTAGCAATCGAAGGTTATGTATTTTGGTCTAAACTGGGCCATGTTTGATCCTTCCGAGCCTCGCGGGCACTGCTGTGCCGTTCTCATACATAATAATGAGCGACGCATGGACTAATCACTGCATTCGCACTCATGCAAAGCAGATTGTTTCGTATGTGACGTGCGGTTTGGCAGAGAGTTGTGCTGGATAGGTTTCCGACATGCCATGAGAATGCATTCTGCTCCCCCATTAACTCCCACCGCGGCATAAGATGCGGTGAGAGCATGAAAGGAAAGTCGAAACGCGTGGCATTGGGATGTTCGTCGGGATGAACTGCTGCGTGCAGCGTTCTAACTTTGGTCAATCAAGAACTTTATCTGGAAGTGACAATGACAGCATCTCACATCACTCTCGAAACGATGACGCCAGATCATCTAGATGGTGCCGTTGTCCTGTCCCAACAGGCAGGTTGGCCACATCGTATTGAAGATTGGGCGATGGTGCTTGCACTGAGCAACGGCGTGGTCGCCCTTGAGGGTGAAAATGTAGTCGGCACTGCGATGGCCACACCTTTGAATGAAGACATTGCAACCATCAACATGGTGATAGTTGATGAGACGATGCGCGGGCGTGGGCTTGGTCGCAAGCTAATGGAGGCAGCACTTGACGCTACTCAAGGGCGCAACTGTCTTCTCATCGCGACACAGGATGGACTCCCCCTTTATGAAAAGCTGGGGTTTGTTGCGAGAGGCGAGATAATCCAGCATCAGGGCGCAGCCCGACAGGTGGATGCCCCGAGCGATGTTTCCTGGGCTAAGAACGATGAATTTCCACATATTGTGACCTTGGACCATCAGGCGTTTGGTCATGATCGCACAGCACTTATGCAGCTTTTGCGAGACAAGGCGAAGTTCGCAGTCATTCGCCTCGATAGAGAGATATTAGCCTTTGCTGCAATTCGCCCTTTTGGTCGTGGGCAGGTTATCGGTCCTGTTGTCGCTAAAACTGATGGCGAGGCCAAGAAGCTCATCGAGTTCCTGCTGTCGCAGCACGCGGATCAGTTCGTCCGTGTCGACACCAATATCGCAACCAATCTTGGCGGCTGGCTGACTGAACGCGGACTGGTCCACGTAGGCGGCGGAATAGCCATGCGCCGCTCTGTGCGGGCTTTGAAAGAAAACAGCGGTTCTGAATACCGCACTTATGCGCTTGTGAACCAGGCTTTCGGTTGATTTGGAGAATATCATGCTGAGCAATTCCTTGATCGAACTTGATCGCGCCCATTTGGTGCATCCGGTTTCATCTTACCGCAGTCATGAAGCATCTGGCGTGCGCGTTCTGAAGTCTGGCAAAGGTGCGACAGTTACCGATGCGTCAGGCCATACTTTGCTTGATGGCTTTGCCGGGCTCTGGTGTGTGAATGTTGGCTATGGGCAGGATAGTATTGTAGAAGCCGCTACGAAGCAGCTGCGAGAGTTGCCCTATGCGACTGGCTATTTTGGGCTTGGCTCTGAACCGGCGATCCGCCTTGCTGCTGAACTGGCCGACCGCGCGCCGGGCGATCTCAATCATGTTTATTTTACCCTGGGCGGTTCGGACGCCATCGACAGTACAATCCGCTTTGTGCGTTATTACTATCATGCGAAAGGTACGCCGCAGAAAGATCAGTTCATATCTGTCGAATATGGGTATCACGGCTCATCGACTGCCGGTTCAGGCCTGACTGCTTTGCCGGCATTTCATGCAGGTTTTGGCGTGCCTTATGATTGGCAGCACAAAATTCCTTCGCATTATGCTTATCGCAATCCGGTCGGTGCAGATCCACAGGCAATCATCGATGCATCTGTTGCGGCGCTTCGAGCAAAAATCGAGGAACTTGGAGCTGAGCGGGTGGCAGCATTTTATGTCGAACCCATTCAGGGTTCGGGCGGCGTTCTGGTGCCGCCGAATGGCTGGCTCAAAGCTATGCACGCACTTTGCAAGCAGTATGATGTTCTGTTCATCGCGGACGAGGTTATTACGGGTTTTGGCCGCACGGGTCCGCTTTTTGCCTGTTCAGAAGATGACGTTGTGCCGGATTTCATCACAACCGCCAAAGGATTGACCTCAGGCTATGTGCCGATGGGTGCGGTCTTCATGTCTGAGCATGTCTACAACACGATTGCCGATGGTGCTGGTAAATCAGCAGTTGGTCATGGTTATACCTATTCTGCACATCCGGTCAGCGCTGCCGTTGGGCTAGAATGCCTACGTCTTTATGAGAATGGATTGCTTGAAAACGGCCGTAAGGCAGGCAAACGCCTGATGGCAGGTCTGCAGTCTTTGGCCGATCATCCGCTGGTCGGTGATGTGCGTGGCCGGGGGATGTTGGCTGCCATCGAACTCGTGGCGGACAAGGAAAACAAAACCCCGCTTCCAGCTGCGGCTGATCCTGCACGTCGCATATTTGATCGGGCATGGGACAATGGGTTGGTAATCCGCGCCTTTGCCAACGGCGTGCTGGGCTACGCACCGCCGCTTTGCTGCACGGACGGCGACATTGATGCGATCATCGAGCGTACCCGCAAAACGTTGGACCAGACGCTGGCTGACGAAGAAGTCAGAGCTGCGATGAGGGGATAGGTTTTGTGGATAGCAGCCTGAGTGAATGGGCTGGAATTTCGTATATGCACGAGATTCGCAATTTTATGCTGCCGCTCTTCGTCAATTCAGTGCAATCGATCCACATCTTCATAACACACTGGCATAGCTACCAAAGGCTAGATGAAAAGCCGAACTATCGGGGCGAGTTGAAATTTTTGAACCGATACCGGGTGCGCATGGAGCCATTCTTCGAGCCCACGAATTGTTCGGATGAGACTGCAATGAGGTTTTGAAACGACTGATATTCTGAAAACGCGGTGAACCCGGTGAAAACAAACCGGCGCACCAGATGCAACGATTAACAAGGGGAACTGCCATGAGCGAGAAGATTACCAACTGGACTTGTTCCGACGACCGGATGATTGAGAATGCTATTCGTCGCGGGGCAACCCGGCGTGAATTGTTGCAGATGATGCTGATGGGTGGTGTAGCAGCTGTTGCTGGAACGACTATCCTGGGCCGCGCGACCTCTGCAGTAGCTGCTACCCCTGTAAAAGGTGGTTTCATCAAAGCTGCAGGCTTCAGCGCTTCAACCGCCGATACACTCGATCCTGCCAAGGCTTCCAATGCAACGGATTATGTTCGCTGCTGCGCATTCTATAATCGCTTGACCTTCCTTGATGGCAGCGGCCAGACACAGATGGAACTTGCCGAGAGTATTGAAAGTGCGGACGCCAAGGTTTGGACCGTCAAGCTTCGCAAAGGCGTGACTTTTCATGACGGCAAGTCACTGACCGCTGATGACGTCGTTTTCTCGCTTCAACGTCATCTTGATCCGGCTGTTGGCTCAAAAGTGAATGCGCTTGCCAAGCAGATTACTGGCGTGAAAAAGGTTGACGACACCACGGCAGAGATAGTGCTGGAAAGCGCAAATGCTGATTTGCCTACAATTCTTGCAATGCATCATTTCATGATCGTGGCAAACGGCACGACCGACTTTTCCAAGGGGAACGGTACAGGTCCATTTGTCTGCAAAGAATTTCAGCCCGGTGTGCGTTCAATCGCTGCTCGCAATGAGAGCTATTGGAAGAATAGCGGTCCACATCTCGACTCATTCGAATTCTTTGCGATCTCCGATGAAAGCGCCCGCATGAATGCGGTTCTGTCAGGCGACATTCATCTTGGTGCCAATCTTAACCCACGTTCGTTGCGTGTGCTTGAGAACAATCCGGCTGCAAAGCTGTTTATCTCGAAGCTCGGAACATACACCAACCTCAATGTTCGTCTTGACATGACGCCTGGCGATAAGGCCGGTGTGGCAGAAGCTTTCAAATATCTCACCAATCGTGAGGTCATTCAGAAGTCAGTTCTGCGTGGATTGGCTGAAATTGCAAACGACCATCCCGTGCCGGATACCAGCAAATACTTTAATGCTGAACTCAAGCAGCGTGAGTTCGATCCTGAGCGCGCAAAATCATTGCTTGAGAAGGCTGGCGTTCTCGGTCAGGAAATTCATATTACTGCAGCCGAGGCAGCATCATCATCGCTTGATTATGCGATGGTTCTGCAGCAGGCGGCATCGACAATCGGCCAGAAGATCACAATCGATCGCGTTCCTTCGGACGGCTACTGGTCGAACCATTGGCTCAAGGATGCTGTCCATTACGGCAATATCAATGCCCGACCTACGCCAGATATCCTGTTTTCGCTGCTCTATAAGTCGGACGCACCGTGGAACGAAAGCCAGTACAAATCGGAAAAGTTCGATTCCATGTTGCTCGAAGCGCGCGGCCTTCTTGATGAAGCCAAGCGTAAGGAGATTTATGGTCAGATGCAGGCCATGATTTCCAACGAAGCCGGAACAGTCATTCCGGTCTTCATGTCTAACGTCGATGCGATTTCGCCGAAGTTGAATGGCCTTGAGCCAAATCCGCTTGGTGGCATGATGGGTTACACCTTCGCCGAACATGCTTGGCTGGAAGCCTGATACCTTATCAGGTTATTTCGCTTGTTCGGTTCGGGCAAAACATTGATTTTGTCCGAACCGACTGTTTCACCCGAGAATGGGGCCGCGCATGACCATGAAGTCGCCTTTGCTGAATCTGATTACCAAACGTCTTGTTGTTGCAGTCGTCACGCTTCTCATCGTTGCGTTTACGATCTTTTTTGCGACGGCAATGCTCCCAGGCGATGTAGCAGAAATTCTTCTCGGCCAGGCTGCAACGCCTGAGGCGGTTGCAGGGCTTCGCCATGCCATGAATTTGGACCAGCCCGCGTTTCTGCGCTTTATCTACTGGTTGGGAAACCTCTTGCGTGGTGATCTTGGTGTCTCATATGTCAACAATGTGCCGATAGCCGATCTGATCGGCAACAGACTGGTCAATTCGCTGAAGCTTGCCGGTGTCACGGCCGCGATTTCTGTACCTGTTGCACTCTTTCTCGGTATTACTGCTGCGATTATGCGTGGCACGATTTATGACCGCATTGTTTCGATCATCACGATCTCAGTCATCTCTGTACCGGAATTCATGGTCGCAACAATCGCCGTAATCATATTTGCGGTTTATTTGGGTTGGCTGCCAGCATTGTCGATGGCAAACGAAGTCACTTCCTTCGTCGGCCTTCTCAAAGTCTTTGCAATGCCCGTCATAACGCTCAGTTTTGTCATTTCGGCGCAAATGATCCGTATGACGCGTGCCGCTGTTCTTGAGACGCTCAACACTTCTTATGTCGAGATGGCGCTACTGAAAGGTGCATCTCGTACTCGTATGGTGGTCGTCCACGCCTTGCCAAATGCGCTGGGCCCAATCGTCAATGCAGTCGCGCTCTCGCTATCTTACTTACTTGGCGGTGTGATCATAGTTGAAACCATCTTCAATTATCCCGGCGTTGCCAAGCTCATGCTTGATGCAGTGGCAACGCGTGATCTGCCGCTTATTCAGACCTGCGCGATGATCTTCTGTTTTGGCTATCTTCTGCTCATTACGATAGCGGACCTTATTGCGATCATTTCAAACCCGAGGCTGCGATAATTATGACCGTTTCCGTTCCAAGTCAGCGAAAAACAAAGTCTCCACGCTTCGGTTATCGGTTCAATCTGCTTGGCGTGATTTCGTTCCTGATTATTCTTTGCTGGGCGCTCATAGCCATTCTAGCACCTTGGATTGCACCGCATCCGGTAGGAGAAATCGTTGATTTCGATTTTTTCGGACCGATGAGTGCGCAGTTTCCTCTCGGTACGGATTATCTGGGTCGCGATATGCTCTCGCGGATATTGTATGGTGCACGGTTTACAGTCGGCATTTCACTCGCGGCTGTCTTTTTGGCTTGTTTCTTTGGTGTCACGCTGGGAATGAGTGCTGCGGTTATTGGCGGATGGTTTGATTCCGCACTGAGCCGCTTTCTTGACGCGCTTACATCTATTCCAAGCAAAATTCTTGCGCTGGTTATCGTTGCAGGTGTTGGCTCTTCTATCCCGATCCTGATCATCATCATGGCCGTCATTTACACGCCGGGCAGCTATCGTTTTGCGCGTGCATTGGCAATCAACATCAACACTATGGATTACGTCACTGTTGCTCGAGCTCGGGGCGAAAAGATCGGCTACCTCATTCGGTCTGAGATTTTGCCGGGCATTATCGGACCGGTTCTCGCTGATTTCGGGTTGCGTTTTGTCTTTATCGTTTTGCTTTTGTCGAGCATGTCCTTTCTTGGCCTCGGTGTTCAGCCACCATTCGCCGATTGGGGCGCGCTGGTTAAAGAAAACATCGGCGGACTTTCGTTTGCTGCTCCCGCAGTGGTGTTTCCTTCGATTGCCATTGCCAGCCTGACCATCAGCGTTAATCTGCTGATTGATAATCTCCCGCAGAAGATCCGAGACAGGAGCGAATGAATGAGCAATCTTGTTGAGATCAAAAATCTTCGCGTGAATGCAAAGACCGACTCTGGTCGCACCGTTGAGATCATCCGTGGTGTCAATTTTCAGATTGCAGAAGGTGAGATAGTCGCTCTTATCGGCGAGAGTGGTTCAGGTAAGACGACGATAGCGCTAACTTTGATGGGCTATACGCGTCCGGGCTGCCGGATCGTGGATGGCAGCATTGCTGTTGCCGGCCAGGATATTGTCACCCTATCGGAGCGTAAACGTTCGAAGAAGCGCGGTACGGACGTTTCCTACGTACCGCAAAGTGCGGCGGCATCTTTTAATCCCGCGCACCGTATCATGGATCAGGTCATAGAGGTGACCAAGATCCACAAACTGATGTCGAAGGAGGAGGCGCGCAAAAAGGCTGTAGAGCTGTTCAAAGCGCTTGCCTTGCCAAATCCCGAAACAATCGGAGATCGTTATCCGCATCAGGTGTCGGGCGGGCAATTGCAGCGGCTTTCTGCTGCAATGGCCCTTATTAGTGATCCGAAGCTGGTAATCTTCGATGAGCCAACGACCGCACTCGATGTCACGACACAGATTGAAGTTTTGCGGGCTTTCAAATCGGTAATGAAGAAGAATCGCATAGCAGGCGTTTATGTTTCTCACGATCTTGCTGTTGTAGCCCAAATCGCGGATCGCATTGTGGTGCTGAAAGGTGGCGAGATACAGGAGGTCGGCACCACTGAGGAGATTCTGCATAATCCGCAGCACTCATACACAAAAGAGCTTCTTGCAGCTTTCGAGCCAAACACTCACGCGAACCCTAAAATTGCCGAAGAAGAGAACCCCTCGCCACTATTGACGGTACAGAATGTGCTTGCTGGCTATGGTATCGTGGGCTCGACCGGTGAACCGGCGATGATCGCGGTCGAAAATGTCAGTTTTGAACTTCAGCGTGGGCAAAACCTAGGCATTATTGGCGAGTCGGGTTGCGGTAAGTCAACGCTCGCTCGTGTCATCGCGGGTATTCTGCCTGCCGCGCGAGGTAAGATTCTGTTTGAAGGCGCGGAAATGCCGAGCGATCTGCGCCGCCGCAGTCGCGATCAATTACGCGAATTGCAGATTGTTTTTCAGTTTGCAGATACGGCACTGAATCCAGCCAAATCTATCGCTGATATTCTGGCTCGCCCCCTGATTTTCTATCACGGCATGGATAGCAAAAGTCGGGACACCAGAATCGACCAGTTGCTCGATATGGTGCGTATTCCGCGCAACATGCGTTATCGAAGGCCCGGCGAGTTATCAGGCGGTCAGAAGCAACGCATTAATCTGGCGCGAGCTTTGGCCGCCGATCCTAAGATGATAATATGTGATGAAATCACATCGGCTCTGGATACGGTCGTTGCTGCGGCGATCATTGAACTTTTGAAGGAGTTGCAGCGGGAGCTGTCCCTTTCATATCTCTTTATCAGCCACGATCTCTCCACCGTGCGCGCAATTTGTGATGAAGTCATCGTCATGTATGGAGGCAGAAAGGTGGAACAGCTGCGCCCGGATATGATGGGCGGGGAGGCGAGCCATCCTTATTCAAGACTCTTGTTGTCGTCTGTTCCTAAGCTCGATACAGGCTGGCTAGATAGTTTGGAGCAGGATCCAGAGCTTGTTCGTCAATTTACCAGAGCTTGATGCCGTTCAAAAATATCGCATTTAGCGCCCTTTGTGTTTTTGGTTTGGAATCATGCTGGTTTGGCTGCTTAATGTTTGGTAAAGTTGCCTGGTTTTGTCTGTGGAAAGAAACTTTGTATTTTTTTATGAAAGTTCGTTGACAGATTTGTTGAGTGGGGTCTATATGGCGCTCACCGAGGGCGGCGATCGTCGCAAGCGACAGAATGGTTCGTCCTTGGAGTTGAGTTAAGCGATTGAGATTTCGGTTTTGATTGTTTGGTTTGGCGGCGTTGGCAGGGTGGAAGCTTTGTTGATGTATTGAGGAAGGAACGGTTGATAAGGCTGTGAATTTCTTGAAAAAAATGGGTTGACACGGTTTGCACTGTGGATTAGATACCCGGCACCGCAGCGACGGAGCGAGAC